>JACDZJ010000070.1_pt1 | contig 50441 bp, 48 predicted proteins | sample 7365721 | NCBI WGS metagenome assembly JACDZJ01 (sample SAMN15143480, study PRJNA637477) | pond metagenome | biome: freshwater wetland ecosystem [ENVO:00000243]; feature: pond [ENVO:00000033]; material: pond water [ENVO:00002228]; isolation source: pond water containing pink berries ... | reverse complement strand
AAGCAGCGCCCGACATCAGACCGGCAACTGCCAGAGCGATGATTTTCTTTTGCATGTGAAACTCCTTTACTTAGGTTTGTTTGGGTTCAATGACACCACGTGGTTGGTCACTGTCCCCGCTTCCCTCTAAGGCATTTCAGAGGATGGCGCAATTCTGCCATCCATCGGCAAGGCAATGCCTCCAGATGGGTCTTTTGCGTCGTTCGGGGTGGGGCTTTGTTGTTTTTTGGCAACCGGCCCAACGGTGCACAAAAGCGGGTAGATATGAGGGTAGAAAATTAAATGAAATTTTGCGTAATCCATTCATAACAATATCTTGAGAAAAAAAATGGCATTATGCAAAAAAAGATCATCGCTCTGGCAGTTGCCGGTCTGATGTCGGGCGCAGCTTTCGCCCAGTCCAACGTTACTGTTTATGGCATTGCTGACATGGGCTATATCCATTCGACTTCATCGGGCCAAACCTACAATGGCGTCGAGTCGGGCAACCTGGCTGGTTCGCGTCTCGGCTTCAAGGGTACTGAAGACCTCGGTGGTGGCCTGAAGGCTGTGTTCACTTTGGAATATGGCCTCTCGATGGATATTAATGCGGGTGTTGGCACCTCGCTCGCTCGTCAGCAGTTTGTGGGTCTGGCTGGTGGTTTCGGTCAGGTAGCGCTCGGTCGCCAATATTCGCCTGCCTACAGTGCTGTTGCTCGTACCGATACCTTTGGCGCTACGGTCCCCAGCCCGCATGGCGCATTGGTTAGCGCAGGCGGCAACACGATTGCTGGCAACAGTGCCGCCCGCTGGAACAATGCCGTTACCTATATTTCGCCGAGCTTCTCTGGCCTGAGCTTCTCCGCTAACTACGGTTTTGGCCAGACCAACGAAAACGATACCGCCACTACTGATCGCGACCCCCGTTTTGGCTTGGGTGCTAACTACGCCAATGGCCCGATGAACTTTGACGTTGTCTACCACGACATTGAGCAGTCTACGGCCCCGACCAGCGACAAGACGACGGAATTGTTCCTCGGTGGTTCTTACAATTTCGGCGCTGTGAAGGCCTTTGCTTCTTGGCAGTCCAAGAACGACAAGAGCGCAACTGATGCCGACAACAAGGTTTGGCAACTCGGCGTCGTCGCGCCCGTGTCTGCAGTCGGTAACTTGATGTTCTCGTATGCCAAGCTGAGCGACGACCGTGCCGATTTCGATTCGAAGTCTTATGGCATTGGCTACACGCACAGCATGTCGAAGCGCACCACGTTGTACACGACTTACACGCACGTGAGCAACGACAGCCTCGCGAATGCCAAGATTGTTGCTGGTACGATCGGCGAGTCGAACAAGACTTTTGCTGCTGGTATCAACCACTCCTTCTAATCCAGACCTGGTCTGCGTTAGATTCAACAGCCGCCTGCGGGCGGCTGTTTTTATTGGTGCGCAGTAACAGTCGGCGCTGGCGGGACGGCGACCCTACCGGATCGGTATCTATTATTCGGCGAACAAGTCCGTATGCCGGCCGGTGCGCTCGAAACGCACCACATCACCCTTGATCTTGTAGATCAGCAGCCAATCAGGCTCGATGTGCGCATCCCGAAAGCCTTGCCAGTCGCCTTGGAGCGGATGCTCGAGATACACCGCCGGCAGCGGCATCCCCTCAATGAGCAGACCCAGCAGCGTTTTGAGCTTGTCCATGTCCTTGCCGCGCTTTTGCGATAGCTTCACGTCGCGCTTGAACTGGCCCGAGTAATCCGGCTGGCGCATCAGATGCCCAGTTGCTCAAACAGGTCGTTGGCATCCTTGGCGTGGCGCACATCTTCGCCACGCTCGCTCTTGGCCAGCGTTGCGGCAGTGAGCTGATTAGGGATGCGCATCTCAAAAGGCAGCGCCTTGTCCCTGGCCACCTTGGTCAACACGATACGCACCACATCGGAGACGGTCAGCCCCATCTCCGCCAGCACGACAGCAGCCTCTTCCTTCAGGGACTCATCGATTCTTGCACGTACAAATGCAGTGGCGGCCATGGTCTTCTCCTTGTGGTTTGTAGCTCAATTAAGCCACAAAACGCCTTGAGTTAAAAGGGCTCGGATAAAAATCCGTGCCGCAAAAAATGTCATTGCATCATCAACCATTGCTCGCAGCCTAGCAAAGTATTCAATCCAAGCTCGGCCTTACCTCCGCGCACGCGACCTGACGCGGCACCAGCGAAATCTCCGTCTTGCCCTGCCTGAAATCATCCAGCAGATCCGCCCAGCCCTGCATCACTTCCTTGCGCTCCACCAATAGCGTCGCCCGGTTGTAGGCCCGGCGCGTCGCATTGCGTTCCTGATGCGCCAGGCAGCGCTCGATGACGTCGGGACGAACCCCGGCATCGTTGGCGATGGTCGAAAACGTGGAGCGAATGCCGTGCGCGGTAAAGCGTTCGGCAAACTGCAGCGCCTTGCCGGTCCGCAGAAACACATTGTGGATGGCCACCCGTCCCAGCGCCTGGCGATGGCTCATGTGGCTGGTGAACACAAAGGGGTGCGTGCCGGTCATCGGCTGGAGTTCCCGCAGGATCGCCACCGCCTGGCGACTCAAGGGCACGCCATGATCTTCGCGCATTTTCATGCGCGGGCCGGGAATGCGCCACAAGGCCTGTTCGAGATCGAACTCCGCCCACTCGGCATTCAATAGCTCGTTCTTTCTGACCAGCGTCAGCCACAACAGTTGGCAGGCGAACCGGGTCGGCAGCCAGCCATCGAACCGGTCGATGACCTTGAGGAAGTCGCCGATATGCCTTGCGTCGAGTGGCCGATGGTGCTTGACCTTGGCCAGCTTGATCAGCCCCTTGAGCGGATAGGTGGGATCGTCCTCGATCAGCAGCCTGAGTATCGCGAAACGGAACACGCCGCCCAACCACATGCGCGCGACCTTGGCGCCAGTCGGCGACCGCCCCTTGATGCGATCAATGACATCCAGCACATGCACCGGTTTGATGGCACCAATGTTCATCGTCCCCAGGTAGGGATACACATTCTTCTTGAAGCTCTGCTCGATGTTGTAGCGATAGTTGGCCGACCACTCCTTGCCATGTTCTTCCATCCAGTTTTTCGCGACGGCTTCGAAACTCTGAGTGTTTTCCAGACGGCGGCGCAAGTTCGCGAACTTGCGCTCGCGCGCCGGATGCGCGCCCTGCTTGATCAAGGCACGCGCCTTGAGACGCGCCTCGCGGGCCTCCAGAAGGGTGAAGATACCCTGCTCCAATCGGGCCGCCCGGTCTGCTTCACTCTCGTCGGCCGAAATCGGTTTGGCGGGGTATTCGCCGAGGGCGAAGAGGTTTTCCTTGCCGTCGATTCTGTAGCGTATACGCCACAGTTTAGAACCGGTCGGCCGCACCTCGATATACAGCCCGTGAGCATCAGTTAGCTTGTAGGGCTTCTCGGCTGACCGCGCGTTGCGGATGGTCAGATCGGTCAGCATGGGCAAAAGTGTTGCATTTACGGAACCTCGACGATGATCAGATCATCTTAAAGATACCCGCATAAATACCCGCTTTTATAGTGGATTGCAATCCATTTGGATGGACTGTGATGGACATTAACCGATTGATTTAACTTGTAAACAGGATGTATTTGGACACCCTTAGGAGCTTGAAGCAATTATTTTTCAGTTGGTTGGGTGCAATGACACCACGTGGTTGGTCACTGTTCCCGCTCCCCTCTAATGCGTTTCAGAGAATGGCGCAATTCTTCCATCCATCGGCAAGGCAATGCCTCCAGATGGGTCTTTTGCGTCGTTCGGGGTGGGGCTTTGTTGCTTTTTGGCAACCGGCCCGAAAAGTCGGCGCTGGCGGACGGCAGGAATCAAGGCGGCAGCTCCTCTACTGCAAGGGGAGAGGGGTGTTCAGGCAGGCGTTGAACGGGGAAATTCGATCAAAGGATCGCGCCGATGGTTTATTTGGTATCTGGTTCCATTATTGATACCATAGACCCCATGAAATCCTTGGAAAAGTCACTTGAACAAATGCGCCGGGAGCCGGCGAATGTTCGGTTTAGCGCCTTGATGCAGGTTTGCGAAACCTACTTCGGCAAACCAAGGCAACAGGGCACCAGTCATGCCATCTTCAAAACCCCCTGGCCAGGAGATCCGCGCGTCAATATCCAGAATGACAAGGGTAAAGCCAAGGCGTATCAGGTGCGACAAGTACTGTTGGCCATTCAAAAACTGGAGGGTAGCAAACCATGATCATCGAGCACTATACCTACCGCGTCACCTGGTCTCCAGAGGATGGAGAACATGTCGGCTTGTGTGCCGAGTTACCTTCGCTTTCGTGGCTGGCTGCGAGCCCGGAAGCTGCGTTGAAAGGGATTCGCAAAGTCGTGTCCGAAGCGGTCGCGGACATGCAGGCGGCAGGGGAGACCGTCCCAGATCCGCTCGCCGAAAGGCGCTATAGCGGCGAGTTTCGCGTCCGTATCCCGCCCCATCTTCACCGTGCCTTGGCCTTGCAGGCTGCGGAGAATGGCGTCAGCCTCAACCGATTGGCCAGCGCGAAACTGGCGGCTTGATGAAAAGTCGGCGCTGGCAGGACGGCGAAACCTAGGTCTGCCGCCCGTAATCCCGGAACTTTTCGATCACCCGCGCCATTTCGTCGGCGGGCAGCAGCCTGGGTTGGCCCAGTTGCAGCACGCGCCAGTATTGCTCGCAAAGGCTTTCCAGTTCGATGGCCAGCGCCAGCGCTTCCTTGAGGTCGCCGCCGAATACGACCATGCCATGGTGGCCCATCAGGCAGGCACGCCGGCTTTCCAGCGCAATCAGGACGGCGTCGGACAGCGCCTGGGTGCCGAAGGTGGCGTAAGCGGCACAGCGCACCGAAGCGCCACCAAAGCGCGCGATCATGTAATGAAAGGGCGGGATTTCCATCTGCTGGCAGGCCAGCGCCGTGGCGAAGGGCGCGTGGGTGTGGATGATCGCGCCCGCCTCCGGCCGTGCGGCATAGATGTCGTGGTGAAAACGCCATTCGGACGAGGGCTGGCGCCGGCCGCTGGCCGTGCCGCCAGCGCCGACTGTTGCCATGTCTTCCGGCACGCATTCCTCGTAAGCCATGCCGGTGGGGGTGATGAGGAAGCCGTCCGCGTAGCGGGCACTGACATTGCCCGCCGTGCCGCGGTTGATGCCGGCGGCGTTGATGGCCCGCGCGGTGGCAAGAACGGCGGCAGCCCGGTCATTCATGACGGGAGCGTCCGGGCGGCGGGTCAGCCGAGCTTGCCGTGGCAATGCTTGTATTTCTTGCCGCTGCCGCAGGGACAGGGATCGTTGCGGCCGACCTTGGGCAGCACATTTTCGTGCGGCTGCGGCTTTTTCTCGGCGGTAGCGGCGCCGGCGAGCGCTTCTTCATAGTCGGCATGGTGATACTGCACGTTTTCGAGCTGCGGATGCACCTGTTCGACCGCCTCGATCTGCGCTTCGCTCTTGATTTCGACGGTCATCAACAGGCGCGTGACCTCGTTGCGCACCGAGCCGAGCAAGGCTTCGAACAGTTCGAAGGCTTCGCGCTTGTATTCCTGCTTGGGGTTCTTCTGCGCATAGCCGCGCAGGTGGATGCCCTGCCGCAGGTGGTCGAGGGCGGCGAGATGCTCGCGCCAGTGCGAATCCAGGCTCTGCAACATGACATTGCGCTCGAAGCCGCGCCAGGCATCGAGATCGACGCGACCAACCTTTTCCGCGTAGGCGGCGTCGGCGGCATCGAGAATGCGCCTGAGCAGGTCGTCGTCGCCCAGTTTCGGGTCGTCCTTGACCCACTGGATGACCGGCAGCTTGAGGGTCAGTTCGGCGTTCAACGCGGTTTCCAACCCAGGGAGGTGCCACTGTTCCTCGACGCTTTCGGCCGGCACGTGGTCGCGGAACAGGTCGTGCGCCACTCCCTGGCGCATGGCGCTGACGGTATCGGTAATGTCGGCCGCATCGAGCAGCTCGTTGCGCTGCTGGTAGATGACCTTGCGCTGGTCGTTGGAAACGTCGTCGTATTCCAGTAGCTGTTTGCGCATGTCGAAGTTGCGCTGCTCCACCTTGCGCTGCGCCGATTCGAGCGAGCGCGATACCAGCGGATGCTCGATGGCTTCGCCTTCCGGCATTTTGAGCTTCACCATGATGGTATTGAGGCGCTCGCCGGCAAAAATCTTGAGCAGCGGATCATCGAGCGACAGGTAGAAGCGCGAGGAGCCGGGGTCGCCCTGGCGACCGGCGCGGCCGCGCAACTGGTTGTCGATGCGGCGCGATTCATGGCGCTCGGAGCCGATGATGTGCAGGCCACCGGCGGCGAGTACTCGGTCATGCAGCTTTTGCCAGTCGGCCTTGAGTTCGGCCACGCGGCGGGTCTTGTCGGCATCCGTCAGCGTTTCGTCGACGTGGATGGCGGCGATCGGCTTGTCGATATTGCCACCGAGCACGATGTCGGTGCCGCGGCCGGCCATGTTGGTGGCGATGGTGATCATGCCGGGCCGACCGGCCTGCGCGACGATCTCGGCTTCGCGCGCGTGCTGTTTGGCGTTCAGTACCTGGTGGTCGAGCTTATCCTTCTGCAGCAGATCGGACAGCAGTTCGGAATTTTCGATCGAGGTGGTGCCGACCAGGACCGGCTGGCCGCGCTGGTGGCAGTCGCGGATGTCGCCGATGATGGCCGCATGCTTTTCCGGCGCGGTGCGATAGACCTGGTCGTTACGGTCGTCGCGGATCATCGGCTGATTGGTCGGGATCACCACGGTCTCAAGGCCGTAGATCTGCTGGAACTCGTAGGCTTCGGTATCGGCGGTGCCGGTCATGCCGGCCAGTTTGCGATACATGCGGAAGTAGTTCTGGAAGGTGATCGACGCCAGGGTCTGGTTTTCCGACTGGATGCTCACCCCCTCCTTCGCCTCGACGGCCTGGTGCAGGCTGTCGGACCAGCGTCGCCCGGCCATCAGGCGACCGGTGAATTCGTCGACGATGATGACTTCGTCGTTCTGCACGACATACTGCTGGTCACGGTGGAACAGGTTGTGGGCGCGTAGGGCGGCATACAGGTGGTGCATCAGCAGGATGTTGGCCGGGTCGTAGAGGCTGGTGCCCTGCGGCAGGATGCCCAGCCGGGAGAGGACTTCTTCGGCCTTCTCGTGGCCGCGCTCGGTGAGCAGTACCGAATGCGCCTTGAGGTCAACGATGTAGTCGCCGCTGTCCTGCTGTTCCTGGGTTTGTGCGGCGATGCCTTTTTCGAGCAGGGGCGGCACGGCGTTCATCCTGACGTAGAGCTCGGTGTGCTGCTCGGCCTGGCCGGAAATGATCAACGGGGTGCGCGCCTCGTCGATGAGGATGGAGTCGACCTCGTCGACGATGGCGTAATTCAGCGCTTTCTGTACCCGCTCGCCGGCGGCATAAACCATGTTGTCGCGCAGGTAGTCGAAGCCGAATTCGCCGTTGGTGCCATAGGTGATGTCGCAGGCGTAGGCAGCCTGCTTGGCTTCGTGGTCCATCTGCGGCAGGTTGCAGCCGACCGTGAGGCCGAGGAAACGATAGATGCGCCCCATCCATTCGGCATCGCGGCTGGCCAGGTAGTCGTTCACCGTGACGATATGCACGCCCTTGCCGGTCAGGGCATTCAAATAGGCCGGCAGCGTCGCCATCAGCGTCTTGCCCTCGCCGGTGCGCATCTCGGCGATCTTGTTGTTGTGCAGCACCATGCCGCCCACCAGCTGGACGTCGAAATGGCGCAGGCCGAGCACGCGCCGCGCGGCTTCGCGCACGGTGGCGAAGGCTTCCGGCAACAGGCTGTCGAGCGATTCGCCGTTCGCCACCCGGGTCTTCAGGGCAGGCGTCTGGGCCGCCAGGTCGGCATCGGAGAGCGCCTGCATGCGGCTTTCGAGTGCGTTGATGTTCTTGATGGTGGCGGAATACTCGCGCAGCAGACGGTCGTTGCGACTGCCGAAAATCTTTTTGAAAATGCCGGAAATCATGGAGGAATCACGCCTTGTGAACAGGGAAGTCCCGCCTGAAATCAGCGGGAACGGAAGGGGCGATCTTATCACGCGGGCCATGCCGGTCCCCGGCCCGGGGCCAGGCACACCGGGCTGCCGCAGGGGATTATTTGCGGGCGAGTTGCCGCGCGGTGCTCTGCTCAAGGAAACGCGCCGGATTCTGGGCGACGCCCCCGACCCGTACCTCGAAGTGCAGATGCGGGCCGGTCGAACGCCCGGTGGAGCCGACCGCAGCGATACGCTGGCCGCGCTTGACGAACTGGCCGGGTTTGGTGAAAACCTGGGAGGCATGGGCATAGCGCGTCATCAGATCATTGCCATGATCGATCTCGATCATGTTGCCGTACTGCGGGTGCCGCTCGACCGCCTTGACGATACCGGCGGCAGCGGCGAGGATCGGCGTGCCCGGCTCGGCGATGAAGTCAATCCCCTCGTGCATCGCATTTTGTCCGGTAAAGGGATCGGTACGCCAGCCGAAGCCGGAGGCGCGGCTATCGTTGGCAACGGGATTTGCGGACGGCACCAGGTTCTTGCGGAATCGCTCTTCGAGAATGCGGTTTTCAAGAGTGGCCAGCACGTCGCTGCGCACCTCGACCTGGCGCGCCAGGTCATCGAGCGCCTGCTGCAATTCGGTCGTGGTCAGGTTATCGGGACGGGAGAGTGGGCCACCGCGGCCACCATCACCTGCCTTGGCGGGCGTGGCGGAAGTGGCCGGCTTGAGGTCCCTCAACTTGACGCCGGCCATGGCGGCCATCCGTTCGCCGAGTGAATCGAGTTGCATGAGCTGGGCTTGCATCTGGCCCAAACGGGTAGCCATGTTGGCCAGGTTCTCGCGCACCAACTGGCGCGTCTTGCCGGTTTCCTCGAGGCTGACGGACCGAAGCAACTCCTGCAGGAAGGGCAAGCGAATCTCGGCCGCATGTCGCACGGTAAGATATGAGAAGGTGGAAGACATGACCAGCATCGTTACCAGCAGACCGGTGGCGATCAACGCCAGATGGCGGCTGGTCAGCGTAATGCTGCGGGCGGTTGCCCTGCCGTCGGAGACCAGAATAATATGCACGCGCACTCCCCTTTACTTCTTTCAGCCTTCAGGCCCATCGACATGCCAGCGCCCCCCCCGAAACCACGCCCTTACAACAGCGCACGTCCGGGCTTCCGTCGCAGTCTCAAGGACCACCTCGACGCCGCCGCCGGCTTCGACCGCCTGGCAGAACAGGCCAACCGCCTGCGACGCCTGCAAACCCTTCTGGATGCAGCCTTGCCGGCTCACTTGCTGCCAGGCACCCACATCGCGAATATCAAGCATGGCAAAGTTGTCATCCACGCCGACAGCGGCGCGGTCGCGGTCAAGTTGCGGCAACTGGCGCCACGTCTTGCCGAGGGATTTTGCCAACAGGGCCATGAGGTTACCGGAATCGAGGTCCGGGTGCAAGCCAGACGCCGGCTGGCGGCAGGTGTTCGCGCCAAGAACCCCAGAACACTGAGCCTGCAATCGAAGCAGACACTCACCTCACTGGCCAGTGGCCTTGAAGAGGGCTCTCCGATCCGGCGCGCGGTGGAAAAATTGCTGCGTAATCACTAGATCATCACGATCAGCCGTTCAAACATCAGCAGGGCAAACAGCACCAAGGCAAAGATGAGCGCATATTTGGCGATCAGCCACGAGAAGCCGAGGTAACGCTTCTGGCGCGTGATCAGGTAGGCCACAATCCCGGCGCCGATGGCGATAACCGTCAGGATGCCGACAATGCGCAGCAGTAGCATCGCCGTTCAGGCAAACTGTAGATCGGGATACAGGTTGGCCACGCGGGCGGGCGTGGTCTCCGGTTGCTCGAAACTCACCCATTCCCAAGCCGTGGCATCGGCCAGCAGGGCATGCAACAGGCGATTGTTCATCGCGTGGCCGGACTTGTTGGCGACGAACGACGCCAGCAGGGGCGCGCCCACCAGGTAAAGGTCGCCGACGGCATCAAGCACCTTGTGGCGCACGAACTCATCCGGCTGACGCAGACCATCGGCATTCAGCACGCGATATTCGTCCATCACAATGGCATTTTCGAGGCTGCCACCCAAAGCAAGGCCCTGGGCACGCATCGCCTCGACATCCTGGGTGAAGCCGAAAGTGCGAGCCCGCGAAATATCGCGGATATAGGACTGATCGGCAAAGTCCACGGTCACATGGGTACCGGAACGATCCACCGCCGGGTGATTGAACTGGATTGAAAATTCGAGGCGGAATCCCTCGTAGGGCAGGAGTCGCGCCCACTTGTCTCCCTCGGTGACCTCGACCGCCTTTTTCACCCTGAGGAAACGTTTGGGCGCATTTTGTTCGACGATGCCGACGGATTGCAGGAGGAAAACGAAAGGGGCAGCCGAGCCATCCATGATCGGGATTTCCTCGGCATCGACGTCGACATGCAGGTTGTCGATCCCAAGACCGGCCAGCGCCGACATCAGATGCTCGACCGTACCCAGCTTGGCTCCCTCTTTTTCGAGACAGGAGGCCATGCGTGTATCGCCTACGGCATAAGGGTCGGCCTTGATATCGACCGGCGGGACCAGATCGACACGGTGGAAGACAATCCCCGTCCCCGGTGGTGCGGGACGTAATACCAGCGTGACCTTGTCGCCGGAATGCAGGCCAACGCCGGTGGCGCGGACAATGGTTTTAAGGGTGCGTTGCTTGAGCATGCGGCATTCTAGCCCGACCGGACCCCGCAGTGCAGCAGAAAAGCCGGGGAAATCAGCCTAATCAACAAGTTCCACGATCACCGGGGCATGATCGGATGGACGCTCAAGCCGGCGTGGCGCCTTGTCGATCGTGCAGGCATGGCAAACCTCCGCCAGAGCTTGGGACAGCAGGATATGGTCGATGCGCAAGCCGATGTTGCGACGAAACGCCATCATGCGGTAATCCCACCATGAAAAGCTCTTCTCCGGCTGATCGAAGAGGCGGAAGGCGTCGGTCAGTCCCAGCGCCAGCATTGAGCGAAGTGCATCACGCTCGGCCTCGCTACAGAGGATCTGGCCCTGCCAGACGGCGGGATCGTGCACATCCCGATCCTCAGGAGCGATATTGAAATCGCCCAGCAGCGCAAGGCGTGGATAGCGTTGCAACTCTTCCCGGAGCCAGCCGGTCAGGGCTTTCAGCCATTTCAGCTTGTATTCATATTTATCGGAACCGACCGCCTGGCCGTTGGGCATGTAGGCGCAGACCAGGCGAACCCCGTTGACCGTCGCGGCAATGATGCGTTTCTGCGGATCGTCGAAGCCGGGCAGGTCGCGCGAGGCGTTCTCCGGCTCGGCGCGGGACAGGATGGCAACGCCGTTGTAGGTTTTCTGCCCGTTGTGCAAGGCATGATAGCCGGCGGCTTCGAGCGCGGCGAAAGGGAAGCCACCATCCTCCGTCTTGGTCTCCTGAAGGCAAAGCGCATCGGGTTGTACGATGGCCAGCCAGTCGAGGACGTGGGGTAGTCTGACCTTCAGTGAATTGACGTTCCAGGTGGCAATTTTCATGGATCGGTTCCCGACAGGAGGACGGGTATGATACGCAAAGCCAATCGTCCCCATTGCCCTCGGGAGCGTCCAATGAACACCTCGAAGAATCGCCGCCAGTTCTGGCGCGCCCATTTCCACTCGCCCGTCCAGCTCGTGATACACGCAGAGTTGATCGCCGCCGAGCTTTACGACATTTCCCTGAAGGGTGCTCTGGTCAAGGTTCCAGAAAACTGGACCGGCCAGAACGGTGACCACTGTCTGTTGCGCCTCAACCTGGCGGCCAACACGACCATCACCATGAATGCCACGATCACCCATGTAGCGGGCCGGCGTGTCGGGTTGCGCTGCGACAGCATCGACCTCGACAGCGTGACGCATTTGCGCCGCCTGGTGGAACTGAATGCTGGTGATGCCGGACTGCTCGACCGCGAACTTGCCGCGCTGATCCGGGAAGCGGGCGACTAGGCGCAGAGCCTCCCCTGCTCTGCCGACCCGCTATACGTCGGCAAACATGCCGTTATGGCGCAGCAGGGCGTCGGGGCTGGGAGCGCGACCGCGAAACGCGGTGAACGATTCCAGTGCCGGGCGGGAGCCGCCAACGGCAAGGATTTCGCGCCTGAAGCGGGCACCGGTTGCTGCATCCATCACCGTGCCGGCTATCGGCGCCGCTTCCTCGAAGGCCGCGTAGGCGTCGGCAGACAAGACTTCCGCCCACTTGTAGCTGTAATAGCCCGCCGCATAGCCGCCGGCGAAGATGTGCCCGAAGCTGTGCGGGAAACGGTTCCAGGCCGGCGGAACGACCACCGCCACCTCGCGGCGCACTTCGTCGAGCAGGTCAATGACCGAGCGTTCGCCGCCGGGGGCATATTCGCTGTGCAGCCGCAGGTCGAACAGCGCGAACTCGATCTGCCGCAGGAACTGCATGCCGCTCTGGAAATTCTTGGCGGCGATCATCTTGTCGTAGAGGGTACGGGGCAGCTTTTCACCGCTGTCGACATGCGCGGTCATTCTTTCGAGAACATCCCATTCCCAGCAAAAGTTCTCGAAGAACTGCGAGGGCAATTCGACGGCATCCCACTCCACGCCAACGATGCCGGACACCGGTAGTTCATCCACCTCCGTCAGCAGGTGGTGTAGGCCGTGGCCGGTCTCGTGGAACAAGGTAAGCACGTCGTCGTGGCTGAAGGTCGCCGAACGATCACCCACCGGTGCCGGAAAGTTGCAGCACAGATAGGCCACGGGCGTCTGCACGCCCGCGACCGTGAGCCGGCGACCGATCGCATCGGCCATCCAGGCCCCGCCGCGCTTGGTTTCGCGGGCATAAAGATCGAGATAGAACTGGCCGACCAGTCGGCCAGCGCGCCGGATGCGGAACAGCCGCACGGCCGGATGCCAAACCACGGCCTCATCCGCCTCGATCTGCACGCCGAAGAGTGTTTCGATGGCGCGGAACAGGCCCTCAATCACCTTGTGCTCGGGGAAATACTGCTTCACCTCGTCGTCGGAAAAGGCGTAGCGCGCTAGCTTGAGTTTCTCGGACGCCCAAGCCAGATCCCAGCTTGCCAGTTGTGCCAGGCCCAGTTCGCAGCGGGCGAATTCGCGCAGTTCGGCCATGTCGCGTTCGGCGAAGGGGCGCGCCTTGGCCGCCAGTTCGCGCAGGAAACTCGCCACCTGCGCCGGGGATTCGGCCATCTTCGGCACCAGCGAGACCTCGGCATAACTGGCATAGCCGAGCAGGACCGCTTCCTCGGCGCGCAGGGTAAGAATGCGATCGATCAGCGGGCCGTTGTCCCAGTCGGGTTTGCCGAACTCGGAGGCACGCGTGGCATAGGCACGATAGAGCGCAGCACGTAATTCGCGGTCATCGGCATATTGCAGGACGGGGATGTAGGACGGCGCGTGCAGCGTGAACTTCCAACCCACCCTGCCTTCCTGTTCCGCCGCCGCACGGGCCGCAGCTTTCACGTCGGCGGGCAGGCCGGCCAGGCGGCTTTCTTCGGTCACCCACTCGGCGTGGGCGTTGGTGGCATCGAGCAGGTTTTCCGAGAACTTGGACGCCAAGGCGGACTGTTCTTCCTGGATCGCCTGGAAACGCGGCTTCCGGTCTTCGGGCAGTTCGGCGCCGGACAGGCGGAAGTCGCGCAGATCGTGCGCGACGATGCGCTGACGGGTCGGCGACAGCGTCGCATATTCGGAGCTGGCGGCGAGCGCCTTGAGCTTGGCGAACAACGCCAGATTCTGCCCGAGTTCGGCAAAAAAGCGACTCACCTCGGGCAACAGGGCGTTATAGGCCTCGCGCCACTCCGGTACGTCATTGACGCCATGCAGGTGCACCACGACACCCCAGGCACGCGACAGGCGTTCGCCGGCATCGGTCATCGGGGTGACGAAATCGTCCCAGGTCGCCGGCGCATCAGGCTGCTGAAGCCGGGCCAGCAAGGCCCGGTTTTCGTCGAGCAACTGGCGGATGGCGGGAGCGACATGGCCCGGTTCGATGATATCGAAGCGCGGCAGGCAGGAAAAATCGAGCAGGGGGTTCTCTGTGTTCATAGGGTCCACATGGGAGTGACGGGCATGAAATCAATGCCCGCAAAAAGTCGGCGCCGGCAGGACGGCGTTCAGGTAATCAGGCGGTCCAGCGCTTCGCGGTATTTCGCGGAAGTTTTCTCGAGGATGCCGGCCGGCAGCCGCGGCCCCGGCGCCTGCTTGTTCCAGTCGATCGTTTCAAGGTAGTCGCGCACGAACTGCTTGTCGAAACTGGCCGGGCTGGTGCCGACCTCATAAGTGTCTGCCGGCCAGAAGCGCGAGGAATCGGGGGTCAGCACCTCGTCGATCAGGTGCAGCGTACCCGCCGCATCGAGCCCGAATTCGAACTTGGTGTCAGCGATGATGATGCCGCGCGTCAAGGCATAGGCCGCCGCTTCGCTATAGAGTTGCAACGCGGCATCGCGCACCTGGGCAGCAAGGACAGGGCCGACGGTCTTCTCGACGGCGGCGTAGTCGATGTTCTCGTCGTGAGTGCCGATCTCGGCCTTGGTGGAAGGCGTAAACAATGGCTCGGGAAGCTGCTGCGCCATCTGCAGGCCAGCCGGCAGGGGAATGCCGCAGACCTTGCCGGTCGCCTGGTAGTCTTTCCAGCCGGAACCGATCAGGTAGCCGCGCACCACCGCCTCGATTGGCAGTGGCTTGAGCTTCTTCACCACGATGGCGCGCCCACGCACCTGGTCACGCTCGACAGGGGCCACCACTGTTTCGGGATCGATGCCGGTCAGTTGGTTGGGCAGGATGTGGGCGAGCTTCTTGAACCAGAAGTCGGCCACCGCCGTCAGCACCGCGCCCTTGCCGGGAATCGGATCCGGCAGGATTACGTCGAAGGCCGACAGGCGGTCGGTGGTGACGATCAGCATCTTGTCCCCGCCAACGGCGAAGATATCGCGCACCTTGCCGCGGCCGAGCAGCGGCAGGCTGGTGATGGAGGCTTCAAAGAGGGGCTGGGGCATGATTACTCTTTCACAAACGGTTTTTCGGCAGTGCCTTCGCTGGCATCCTCGCGATAGGGGAAACGCACGTGGCCGTAGCGGATGGCCAGCACGCCCAGCGTCAGCAGGAGTATGGCCATGGCGACCGCCAGCATGCGCCATTCGGTCATGTCCTTGATGTCGAGAATCAGGTAGCGGGCCAGCGCGACCATGGCGATATACATCGGGAAGCGTACCGGCAACTGACCGGACTTGAAATACTGGCCGATCATCGCCAACACTTCCAGGTAGAGGAACATCAGCAGCAGGTCAGCCAGCTGTACGCGGCTGGCGGCAACCATGGTGACGACTTCATGGTACATAGCCGCCGTGGTGGCAATGCCGATGATTACCAAGCCGAGATACTCGACTATGTCAAGCCCGCCGCTCAGGAAGCGGCGTATACGGTCAAAAGCTTGGGAGCGAACATCCATGGGGTACTTTATCAACCAGAACGGCCCCCATCGCGGGAGCCGGATTTTATTGGTGCTGCTGGCCGGAATCGAACTGGCGACCTACTGATTACGAATCAGTTGCTCTACCAACTGAGCTACAGCAGCGAAAAAACAAATCGGGCGCGATTATAACCGCCCGATTTGTTCACAGATCAAACTGTCGCGCAGGCCATCAGTTGTTGATGATCTCCCGCCACGAGATCCGCCGCGCCTTGCTGCTGCCTACGCCGACGGGAACTTCCGTCACCGGGTGGCGGTTGTCAGCCGTCGTGATAATGGCAACAACCTTACCGTCGGGGAGTCGGACGATGTTGACACCGACCGCGAGCGCACCTTCAATCTTTAGCGAAGGATAGATGGTCTCTCCATTGATGTTCTTGACATCGGAACCGGTAGCAAAATCGATGTAGTTGATCCAGGCATAGCCGCCGACGGTACAGGTATTGGCGCCCACTGTCGTTGGAACGTTTGAGGCAATTACCATGGTGCCCAGCTGGATCTTCGGATCGACGTTGACGCGCTCGCCGCTATCCGGCAGGGGGATATACCAACCTCCCCGGGAGTCCCAATCCACTGGATAGCTTGAAAGTGTTCGGGTACTGCCGGTCGCGGTATACGTTTGCTCAACAAATTGCCTGTTACCCTTGACGCTCGAATAGTAGGTCGTACCATCGTCCTTGATGGCATAGATAGCCCGATCATCCGCATCGGTTCGATCGGCGCCCTGTAGGAACAAGCCGGTGCCGAACAAGACGACACGCTTGTCCTTGACCTCGGCCAGTTCGGGTCGGGTCGTGATCGGTTCACCTACCGAAGCCAGCAAAGTGACTGTGCCAGCATCGAGGTCGAAACGCCACATGTCGCCATTCAGGTCGCCGCCATAAACATACTTGGTCGTATTATTGACCATCAAGTCATCCACCCAGTTGGCAATCTTCGCCAGGCCGATCTGGCTGGTTGATGATCCGCCACTGACGCATATTTTTGACATCTTTTCAGCGCCGGTGATTGCATCGAGAACATAGAGGCAACCTTTACCGCTGGCATTGTTGTAACCGGAGGTGAGCAATACCACCCAACTGCCATCGGCCAGCTTGGTGACGACCGGGTTGCCGTAGGTAAAGCCCATGTCGGTATCCGTGAACTCCCAAAGCAGTTCAGGGGAGGCTGGCAGCGTGACATCCCAAGCGTAGTAATGCTTGCCGCCATCGTTCATGCCTCCCACGAGGATGGTTTTCCAGCCGGAATCCTTCACATCGGCGGCCGTCAGGGTGCCATCCACATAGAACCTGTGGCTATACGCAGGATCGGCAAGCCGCCACAGATTGGGCATTACCGCGCTGGGTGCGTAAGCCCACACTTCAGATCCGGTATCGGCATTGAAGGCATGTAAGAAGCCATCATTGGCGCCCACATAGACCATACCCTGGCGGGTGGTGGTTTTATAGCTGGCGTAACCCGAGTCGGCATAGTTGAACCCCGGGGTCTTCACGTAAACCGGCTGCGAACTGACAATGTCTCCCAATACGTGTTCGCGTACACGGAAGGTGCTGTTGGTCGTGGCATCGAGCTTGCCGGTAATGAAGTCGAACAGGACTTCGCTGGTCGCGCCGGGACAGTTGGCGACGGGATTGCACGCTGTCATCTGGGCGGGATTGAAGTAGACCTGCTCGGCGGTGGTCAATCTGGACCACGTCATAAGCTTCTTCTTTTCAACCGCGGGGGTTGTCAGCGGATCGTCTCCGTAGGTGTAGATGATGCGCCCGGTGCCCTGCGCAAGGGTATCCAGTTGGTCGCGTGCCGACCAGACAGAACTGCTCGACAGTTCCCCCGTGGAAAGATTGATGTTCTTCGCTTCAAGGTTGCCATCCCAGACATTGGTCGTATAGCTGGCGACATAGGCGTAGTTGTCACCGGCCACCGGTTCGAGGTTCGAGGTCGCTGCTGCCGCCGCCGAACCGGTCTGCTGCTCGGTTGCGGCCAAAGCCTTCGCAATGCCGTCAGCCACATCATTGGGATCGGCTGCCGAGAAATATTGGCCATGGCCATTCACCGCCGCATGCCACAGATCGTCAATACGGTCGGACTTCGGATTGGTGATCGGGTTGCCCCAGTCCTTTGCGCCATCGGCCAGGATGGTGTTGTAGTCGGCCGAACAACCAGCGGCATAGGAGGAACAGAAGGTGAGGTTGCCATCCACGCCCAGTCCCATGGTGAAGGTCTTCATGTGCTGCCACATTTTTGCATCTGTGGTCTCGTCTCCTGAAGCCTTGGGCACGTCATCCATGACGCTGGTCTTCAGGTCGTTCTTGTAGTAGTAGCGGGCGATGTCGGCCAGCGTATCGGATTGATCCCGTTTGTCCTTGTAAGGCGCATTGGTGGATGCCGAGGGATCGGCATTGCCCACCGGGCCCTCCCGCGTCATGTTGAAGTTGGTATTCAGCTCGATGTCGTTGTTCCAGTAGCCATCCGTCGCCAGAAAAGTGTAGTTCTGCTGACAGGAATACTGCATCGGATCGGTACCCAGATTGCCGGCATACATCTGGCCGGCGCGCGACAGCGCCGTGCGCAACGGGGTCCCACTGTTGGGCGTGATGGCGAAGAGCTTGCTATAGAAACTGCTGCGCTGGCTGGCATTGAAGTCGGCAATACCCAACTCGGCAAAGCTGCCCTGCGGGTTGCTGGTGCCCACGCTGATCACCGAGAAGCCGACACGGAAACCAATGCCGGGCGATGCATCGTTGACATCCTTGAAGGCCCGGGCAATCGCCGACTTGGTCATCAGCAGGCGACCACGATAGTAGGAGAACCAGTTGGCGAAGTTCTGCAACTCTTCGGTATGGTTACAAGTGGCGCCGGCACAATCGGTGCGCGTCGCCGCTTTCGGGAAGGTATTTCCCGGGACGATGTCGTAGCGGGTAAAAGTGACGCCCGCGGAGGATGCCTGGTAATTTTTGCCACCGGAGAACCGGCCGTTGTTGGACACCGTCGTGGTGATGTTGGCGCTGTTGTCGGTTATCGTCAGCGTCTTATTGTTGAAGGTATCGTTGCCGGTAGTCGCGGTTTGTGCCGCCGTCGCTCCCGGCGGGGCAGTAACGATGAATTTCGGCTGACAATTCGTCCCCCTGCCGCTACAGGAGACGGTCGGCGTGGCTTCAAACCTCCCCGATAAGTTGATGGCCCACATGATCTCATCTGCAAGATGCTGGCGGGTGGCATTGTTGTCGGTAGTGCCGACGCTTACGCGTTGAGATCGGTCTGACGTTGGTTCATAAAGCAGCAATTCATTGGCACCACGGCTATCCACCATGATGGTGGTCACCCGACATGGCAGCCACCACCGGTCCAGATCACAGCCACTGCCGCCTGCCTTGGTAACGGTTACGGTTACGGCGGAGGCCACTCCCTCAACCGCACCTCCCCAACCGAAGCGGGGGTACTTATTTGTCGATGACCACTTGGTGCCAGGGCAGTTCGTCAGCCCCTTATCACTACACCAGATCGGAGAACCGGACATTACGTAGTAATAAGGCGCACCGTCGGGCGTCCAATAGACTGATCCATCAGTGTCTGGAGTCTTCTCTGTATACGGACCTGCATTCAAATAAGTGAACGTGGTTGCTGTCGGGACAGCCGTGATGACAAAGCGGCCATTGAAACTGTTACCAGTGCCTTCACCTTCTGTCGAGACCCCCGGCCCAACGGACACATCGTCTATCGAGACCACCTGCCCAACTGACAAATAGTGCGGTGCGGCTGTCTCTATCGTGGCCTCGTTCGATTTACGTGAGACAGATACAGTCCCTGCCACACGATAAAGATAGGTACCATTGGGATAGGCATACGGCGTACCTGTCTGCGGTTCAACGCAATTAGCCGTGCTCACAGCCACGCCGCTTTTGCAGTAGTAACGGTGTGGGAACTTGGTCGTCAAATCACAGACCTTGTTGCCGTGGCTGCCAATATTGGAGTATGCCGTGGAATAACAGCTCGTGGTCACGGGCGAACTCGCACCGGGATACTGGAAGGCATTGCCCTTGGCTGCCGTCGGAGTGGCATTGCCGAGGGAGGTGCCGCTGGAATCGACCGGCGGTGTGTAGGTGATCGCCGGGTTGTAGTAGCTCTTGTTGAACCCGGCTGCCATGTAGGGGGCGTCGCCAATGCCGCAATCGTAGGTCGAACCGGGCGCGCTCATGTTGGTCGAGCAGATCGAGCTGCTGACATAATCAGGCGTAAAGGTCGAGTTCATACTGCCTGAATCGTCGAGGATGAACCAGAGGTTGGGTTTGACCGACAAGCCCGTACCGGTACCCAGCGGTTCGGCCGAAATATCCAGCACGTCATAGGAGTGGGCCTGGGTTCCAACAAGAACACTGCCGATGCAGAGGGCGGACTTCAGAAGCCGGAGGAAATGTCTCATGGTGGTCCCCGTTCAATATTCGATGACAATGGTGGCCTGGGTGAAACTGGCCGTATTGCGTGGGCCCTTGGCCCGGGTGGTGATCCGGTAATAGATTTGCGATTTGGTCGAAATGGCCAGGCTGCCATAGCCGCCGGCACCGCTTTTCGATGCGCCCCCGGTCGCGCTCAGACTCATGCGGGCGCAACGCACACCGCTGGCCCCCGGTGAGCCGTAGGCATCGCACAGGCGGTGGATGATGTAGGCAATCTGGTTGCCGGCCGTATCGGCGGCGGCATGCAGTTTGACCTTATAGGGTCCGTTGCCGGTATTGTCCCAATCGACATCGTCGTTTACGTTACCCGGCGAGGCACTGCCGGTGTAGTCGATCAACTGGTTGGTGGCCAGCAATTCGACATCGCGCGCATAGTAACCATTCGTGTCGTCATCCGCGTTCAGAAGACCCGGGTTGCCCTGCAGCCAGGTCGTGGCGGCCTCAAGACCGCTATCGCTGGAAATCAGCGTGGACTGGACGAAGCCGATATTGTTCGCCACCTCGTTGGTCGTATCCACGGCGCGCACCAGTGCAAGGGCAATGATCGTCATCAAGGCCAGCATGGTGAGTGCAATGAAGAGGATGAAACCTTGTTCGCGTTTCATGTCTGCCTGCCTCAGTTGGTTGGAACCTGCCAGATCATGTTGCGAATGGGAACCAGCGTGCCATAGACGCGGTAACGATAGTGCTGCTGTTCGGCAGTCAAGGCCAGCGTCGGCCCCGCCAACACCGGGCCGGAAGGCAAGGTCATGTCCGGCCAGAGTGGCAGGGTGGCATCGCTGATAGCGGTATTCTCGCGATTGGGGCTGCGGGAAACCACGGCAAAACGAACAGCGATCACCTGGCGCCAGGCCGCCACGTTGAGCGGCAGCGTCTGATCGCAGGTGTTAATCGTGCTGGGTATGGCATTCACCGTATCCTTGCAGTACCAGGCGCGCAGCATGACGATGTTCTCGCCGATGGCAACCGGCTGGAATCCCGTCTGACGACTAGTCATGGTCAGCTCATTATTGGCATTGATGGCATAGGTAATGACTTCGGGCAATTCGGCATTGGCCGCCAGCCCCAGGTTGTAGATACGCGCCCCCTTGGTATAGGGAATACCCTCTCCGCCTGTCGTGTTGTAGGTTCCACCCGCATGCGACAAGCGGAAAGCAAACGGGTCAATCGCCGTTACTTCCCGCAGCGAGCAGTCATTGACGCCATTCGCATCGGGATCAACCCCGCTCTGGCCGATGGCGATCAAGTCGCCTACCTTGAACCCGTAAACATTGTCTACCGTCAGGTCGCTCTGGTCACCGGGAAAATTGGTGCCGGTCGGGGGGGTCAGCGTCGCATAGTACCAACCGTGCCGCGCGACACCATAGACAATAGAAATCTGGTCGGTGGCGCCTGCGGTAATGGCGACCGGCTGGAGTTGCATGGGGACGGGGCCGCCGCTGGTGTCCTTCAGATGAAGGGAGCAATTGAGTAAGGGTTCGCTGTTGATGCCATAACCTGCCCTGCGCAAATCGCGCTCGATCATGAATGCGGCTACCCCACCGGCCACTTGTGCATCCGAGGTACTGACGGTCGCCTTTTTTTGCTGATTAAACCCCGCCAAAATGGCGGTCAATGCCAATAAAGCGACCAAGGCGAGGGCTACGCCAATCATCAATTCGATCAGCGAAAAGCCTTTTTGTCCAGGGTGGATAGCCATGCGCCCCTCTCCTAATTCACCGCCGGCATGGCAGTGGCCGTAACGACGTACTGATGCTCCTGGCCAACCTCCTCACCGGGGGAACGCCATGTCAGGGTGATGGTGACTTGTCGCGGTGTCGTTGACGTATCGACATAAGCAACCGAGCCGGTACCGTTCGGTAACACGTTCTGGACCTGGGTGAGCCACGCGTCCTTGGCCGGACTACCGGAACTGTCATCGTCGTAGTTGGCGGTGTTCGCCTGATCGACCATGATCTGGCTGAGAATCTGGTTGGCCAACTGGCCCGCCTCGTTGCGGTACTGGGCTTGACTGGCATTTTTGATGGCAACCGACTGCATACCTATCAGCGCCAAAACCCCAAAGGCAAAGATGGCGACAGAGACGAGCCCTTCGATAAGAATCGAGCCAGCCTGATTTTTCAGCATTTTCGTGTGTCTCCAGAATCTGTCACCGCCGGGTCGCAAATGCGCGACAATCCACCTGCAGGCAGCAGGACACGCATCGGCCGCAACCCGGCGACATTGACTAAGGGCGCCGTCACATTGATCTGCGTGAACGGAGTAGACCCATCCTGATTGACCTGACGAACCAGTCCGATGGGGGTGAAGGTCGCGAGCGTACCGTCATCGGATGTGATGGTGATTGAATCAGCCCCGCCCACCACACTGGCGGAAAACTGGATCTGAGCTGGACAGTCAGCCAGGCCATCGCCATCGTTATCTTCACTGATCGGTATTTCACAGCCGACAATCCACGACGAATCCAGGGTTGCCATGCTGAACACGACTCCACGGCCCCGTTTGATAGCCTCCATGCGCGCAGACTGCAACCCGGCTCGTAAAGATTCGGCCGTGGTTTTGATCCGTTGGTTTGCCATCATCGACATGAACGACGGCATGGCAATCAGCAGTATCACCCCCATCACCGCAACAACAATGATCAACTCAAGGGCGGTAACTCCGCGATGGCGGCGCACGGACATCAGCAGACCCCGCCATTTTTGGTGATCCAGCAAGCACCTGAAGAAGTTGGGGTAGTCGAAGTTTTCGCGTTCGACTGGTTGATCGTATAGGAATAGCCCGACATTGAGCCAGACCCTGTCGCGCTAATCGTGTACGTATTGGTGTCGGCAGTACAGGTGACGGCAAAATTCTCCGGCGCCCCGGTCGGTGCGCAGGAAAAGCCGACGTAGGTGCGCCGGTCGGCAAACCACTGTTCGGCGCGCGTACGTATTTCGGATACGGCACCGGTTGCACCCGAAATGAAACCGCGCGCCAGGTAATCCCGATAAGAGGGAAGCGCAATCGCAGAAAGAATACTGATGATGGCTATGACGACCATCAATTCGATGAGTGAAAAGCCACGCGCCGAACGGTGGGTGTGTTGGATGATGGGAAGTGCCATTGGGTTTTCTCCTTGATCATGATGTTAGCGTCCCACCCATTCAATACCAGCATTTCACGACGAATGGTTTGTTGGAGCTTATGAATGGCGGGTAGCAATTATGGGTGTTTCGATTATCGTTGCATCCACCCGGCAAGACCCGCCGAGCCGGGCTACCCTATCGAAAACATGTCTGAATCAACCTTGATCCATCCTACCTCGCTGGTTGCGGCGCAGCATGCTGCGTGGTTGAGATTGGCGGTGGCCATGACAATTTCACTATCCATCCATGCGGGAGCCCTATTCACCCATCCGGGTGATGCCCACTGGTCAAGAGTGCAGAATGCTGCCGAACCGCGCGCTCAGGCGACAGGGTCTGCTGCCCCGATAACCGTCAGGCTGGCGTCGTACCAGCTACTGCCTGCGGTGGCCATGACTACTCCGGTTGAGCCAAAATCGCCACTGTCACGACCTGTAATGCCGAGTGCGCCTGCCATCGTCGCGACCGAGCTAGGTAGCGGTGGCTTCACGCTCGACCCGGCAGAACGCCATGCAAACCCGGCACTGCCTCCGGGCTTGCCGCTGCCCAACTACTATGATGCTAACGAGGTATCGCTGCGTCCGCGGGTACTGGACGAACCGGAATTGGAGACAACGGAACTCGATAACCTGGGGGGGGCAGGCAAGCTACATCTGATACTCTTCATCAATGAGGTCGGGCGCATTGACCGGGTTGAAATCGGGGATGCCGCTGTCAACCCTGGACTCGCGGAGGCCCTGGCGAGGCAGTTTGGAAAAATCGCTTTCGAACCAGCCCGGATTGATGACTTTCCGGTGAAAAGCCGCCTGCGAATCGAAATTCTTGTCCGGCCGCTGTTGCGCCGTTAATGGAACCTCAATCGAAGCGCGGCATGGCAAAGACGATGTTTTCCTCGACACCTGAGACCTTTTCCACATTATCGGCGCCTAACTGTCGAAGACGATCTATCACCTGCTCGACCAGAATCTCCGGGGCCGAGGCACCGGCCGTCACGCCAACCCGATACTTCCCCTCCAGCCAAGCCGGATCAATCTCCTCCGGACCATCGATCAGATAGGCAGGCAAGCCGCGGCTCGCTGCGGTTTCACGCAAGCGATTGGAATTGGAACTGGTTGGAGAACCGACCACCAGGACGACTTCGGATAATTTGGTGATTTCGCGCACGGCATCCTGCCGGTTCTGCGTCGCATAGCAGATATCGTCCTTCTTCGGCCCGACGATATTCGGGAAGCGCTTTCTGAGCGCCAATACGATGGCGGCAGCATCATCCATCGACAGGGTGGTCTGCGTCACGTAGGCGAGCGCAGGGACCATCCCACCGGAATTAACTGTTAGCTGCGCGACATCTCCGACGCTCTCGACCAGATGCATGCCGCTCTCCCATTGACCCATCGTGCCCTCGACCTCCGGATGGCCCTTGTGTCCGATCATGATCACTTCACGCCCCTGACGGCGATGGCGCTCCACTTCGAGATGCACCTTGGTCACCAGCGGGCAGGTGGCATCGAATACTTTGAGGCCACGCCGGTCGGCTTCCTCGCGCACGCTCTTCGGCACGCCATGGGCGCTGAAGATCAGCGTCGCCCCATCCGGCACCTCGTCGAGTTCTTCGATGAACAATGCACCCTTGGCCTTCAGGCTGTCGACGACGAAACGGTTGTGCACCACTTCGTGGCGCACATAGATCGGCGCACCGTACTTTTCCAGGGCGCGTTCGACGATGGCGATAGCGCGTTCGACGCCAGCGCAGAAACCGCGGGGATTGGCAAGCAGGATGTCCATCAGAGCACTCCTATCACTTCGACTTCGAAACGGATCGACTTGCCGGCGAGCGGATGGTTGAAGTCGACCAAGGCACTGTCCTCATCCAGTTCGCGCACCAGTCCGGTAAACTTGGGGCCGCCCGGTGCACCGGGAACGGCGAATTCGATCAGGGTAAGCACACCGATGCCCTCGCCGCCGTTCGGTAGTTCGCTGCGGGGAAGGCGCTGCATCAGGTCTGGATTATGCGGGCCGAAGGCCTGCTCCGGGTCGAGCAGGAAAACATGGCGCTCCCCCACCGGCAGGCCGTCGAGGCAGGCTTCAAGCGGGGGAGCCAGTTCGCCGCTGCCCAGTTGCAGGGTGGCCGGCGTGCTGCCAAAGGTGGCGATGACCTCGATATCGTCGGCCGTGGCAACACGGTAATGGAGGGTAACCAGGCTATCGAGCCGGACACGGTCAGTCATTGCGCTGTTCCTTGTGGGTGAGTTGCTGCCACAGCAGCACGATGACGCCAACGGTGATGGCGGAGTCGGCAACGTTAAAGGCTGGCCAGTGCCAGTCGGCGACATGAAAGTCGAGGAAATCAGCCACCGCGCCAAAGCGCAGCCGGTCAATGACATTGCCCAGCGCGCCGCCCAGCACCAGCGCGAGTGCCGCCGGCAGCAGGGTCTCGGCCGCATGCCGCCGCAGCATCATCACCAGCCAGGCGGAAATCGCCAAGGCCAGCGCGACGAAAAACCATTTCTGCCAGCCACCAGCGTCGGACAGGAAACTGAAGGCCGCACCCGGATTGAACACCAGTACCAGGTTGAAGAAGCCCGTCACCGCCACGCTCTCGCCGGGCCGGAAGCTGCCCAGCACCCACAGCTTGCTGAGCTGATCGAGCGCGATCACCGCGCCGGCCAAGCCCAGCCAGCGCGTCAGCCTAGGCAAAGTCGCGCGCCTCGCCGGTACCAAACAGGTTGGTCGTGCAGCGACCGCATAGTTCCGGATGCTCGGCGGCATGGTCGTGCCGGCCGACGTCGTCCCGCCAGTGCCAGCAACGGGCACATTTGTTGTGCTCGCTGGGCGCAACGGTAATGGCCGTGTCGCCGGAACCGAGTTTTTCGAGCGTAACTTTCGAACAAATCAGCACGAACTTCAGGTCGTCACCCAGCGAGGCCAGCAGGTCGTGGGTTTCTCCACTGGCGGCAATCGTCACTTCCGCCTGCAGCGAGGAGCCGACGCCACCCGCGCTGCGCACTTCCTCGATTTTTTTGAGCACCTCGGCGCGCACGGCACGGATCGAACTCCACCGTCCCGCCAGCGCCGACTTTTCATCTAGCGCGGGCAGCGTGTGCCAGGTCGTCAGCATAACGCTTTCCATGCCCTGCACCGCCATGATCTCCTCGGCAGTGAAGGCGAGGATCGGCGCCATCAGGCGGGTGAGGCTCTGCACAATGTGCCACAGTGCGCTTTGCGCCGAACGGCGGGCGCGCGAATCGGCGGCGCTGGTGTACAGGCGATCCTTGAGGATGTCGAGGTAGAACGCGCCGAGGTCCTCGGCGCAGAAGTTCTGCAAACCCTGCACGACCTTGTGAAACTCGTAGCGGTCGTAGGTGGCCACACAGTCGTCCTGCAACTCGTGCGTCAGCGCCAGCGCGTAGCGGTCGATTTCCAGCCACTCCCCAACCGGCAGCATCTGGCTGGCCGCATCGAAATCGGCGGTATTGGCCAGCAGGAACTTGAGGGTATTCCTCAGGCGGCGATAAACCTCCACCACGCGGTCGAGGATTTCCTTGGAGATGGTCAGTTCGCCCGAGTAATCGGTCGAGGCGGTCCATAGGCGCAGGATCTCGGCACCGAGCGTGTCCGACACCTGCTGCGGCGCGACGACATTGCCCTTCGACTTGGACATCTTCATGCCCTTGCCGTCGACGACGAAGCCGTGCGTCAGCAACCCCTGGTAAGGCGCGCGACCGTCGATGCAGCAGCCAGTGAGCAGGGACGAGTGGAACCAGCCGCGATGCTGGTCCGAGCCTTCCAGATACAGGTCGGCCGGCCAATCACAAGCGTCGGCGTGCGAGCCGCCGCTTTTGCCACGTAATACGCTGCGGTGAGTGGTGCCGGAGTCGAACCAGACGTCGAGCGTGTCCGTCATCTTGTCGTACTGGCCGGCTTCATCACCAAGTAGTTCTTTTGCGTCAAGCGCGAACCAGGCTTCGATGCCGCCCTGTTCGATGCGCTGCGCCACGGCTTCCAGCAATTCCAGCGTGCGCGGATGCGGCTCGCCCGTTTCCCGGTGCAGAAAGAAGGGGATCGGCACGCCCCAGTTTCTTTGTCGGGACACGCACCAGTCGGGCCGGTTGGCGATCATCGCGTGCAGGCGCGCCTTGCCCCAGCCGGGGAAGAACTCGGTGGCCTCGATGGCGGCCAGCGCCGCGCTGCGCAGCGTCTCGCCCTCGCGCGGCTGGCGGTCCATGCCGACGAACCACTGCGTCGTGGCGCGATAGATAGTCGGCGTCTTGTGCCGCCAGCAGTGCATGGTGCTGTGGACGATCTCGCCGCCGGCCAGCAGGGCGCCGACTTCGGCGAGCTTGTCGACGATCAGCGGGTTGGCCTTCCATATGTGCTGGCCACCGAAGAACGGCAGGCTGTCGGCGAAGCGGCCATCGCCCTGCACGGGGGTCAGGATCTCGTCGTTCTTCATGCCGGCACGCTTGCAGGAATCAAAGTCTTCCATGCCGTAGGCGGGCGCGCTGTGTACGATGCCCGTGCCGGTATCGAGCGTCACGTAGTCGCCGAGGAACACCGTCGCGGCGCGGTCATAGAACGGGTGGCGAAACTGCATCCGATCCAGCGCGATGCCACGGCAGGCGCCGAGCACCTTGCCTTCCAGCCCGTAGCGTTCCAGCGCGCTGGTCCTCAGCTCGGCGGCGAGGATCAGCAGCCCTTTCGGCGTATCGACCAGTTCATAGACGAACTCGGAATGGATGTTGAGCGCCTGGTTGCCGGGAAGGGTCCACGGCGTGGTGGTCCAGATCACCGCAAAAACCGTCTTGTCCGGCAACGCGGCGACATCGAAAGCGCTCCCCAGGCGGCCACGCTCGGCGGCAGCCAGCGGGAAGGCGACGTCGATGGCCGGGCTCTTCCTGTCAGCGTACTCGACTTCGGCTTCGGCCAGCGCCGAACCGCAGTCGAAGCACCAGTTGACAGGCTTGAGGCCCTTGAACAGATAGCCCTTGCGGTACATCTCGCCGAGCGCGCGGATCTCGTCGGCCTCGGTCCAGAACTCCATCGTCTTGTAGGGGTTGTCCCAGTCGCCGAGTACGCCGAGGCGGATGAAATCCTTCTTCTGCCGCTCGACTTGTTCCTCGGCATAGCTGCGACACAGCGTCCGCGCCTGATTACCTTCGAGGTGCTTGCCGTGCGTTTTCTCGATCTGGTGCTCGATCGGCAGGCCGTGGCAGTCCCAGCCGGGAATGTAGGGTGCATCGAAACCGGCCAGCGTCTTGGCACGGACGATGATGTCCTTGAGGATCTTGTTCACGGCGTGGCCGATGTGGATGTCGCCGTTGGCGTAGGGTGGCCCGTCGTGCAACACGAAACGCGGCCGGCCTTGCGATACTGCACGGATCTGCTGGTAGAGCCGTTTTTCCTGCCAGTCCTTCACCCAGCCCGGCTCGCGCTTGGCAAGGTCGCCGCGCATCGGGAAGGGGGTGTCGGGCATGTTCAATGTCTTGCGGTAGTCAGCCATCTCATTTACCAATCTGATTGCCTGCAAAGTAATCCTGGGTTGCTTGCACGTCGCGGGCGATCTGCGCCGCCAGTGCCGCATGGGAATCGTATTTCGCCTCGTCGCGCAGCTTGTGCAGCAAATGCACGGTGACGTGCGCGCCGTAGATGTCCCGATCGAAGTCGAACAGATGCACTTCGAGCACGGGCCGCAGCCCTTCTCCCAGCGTAGGACGTACGCCGAGGCTGGCCGCGCCGGGCAGGAAGCGCTTGTCAAGACCAGATACCGTCGCCGCGAAAACACCGGTAAGGGCCACCCGCTTGCGCTTGAGTTGGATGTTGGCGGTCGGGAAGCCGAGCTGGCGACCTATCTTGTCGCCATGCACCACCCGGCCAGCGATGCTGTAGGGACGACCCAGCAGACGCGCCGCATGTTCGAGGTCACCGCTACCCAGCGCATCGCGCACGGCGGAACTGGAGATCCGCTCGCCAGCCACCTCGATGGTATGCATCGCCTCGACCCCGAAGCCATGCGTCTGGCCAGCCGATTGCAGCAGGGCGAAGTCGCCGGCCCGCCCCTGGCCGAAACGGAAGTCGTCGCCGATGATCAGGTGGCGCACCGCCAAGCCACCCACCAGCACGCGCTCGATGAAATCCTGCGCGGTCAAGCCGGCCAGCTTGCGGCTGAAATGCAGCAGATACACCTCCGAGATGCCGCAGGCTTCCAGCAGGGCCAGCTTTTCGCGCAGGCTGGTGAGGCGGGCAGGTGCCTGCTCGGGCGTGAACAGCTCGCGCGGATGCGGCTCGAAGGTCATCACCGCCGACGGAAAACCCTGCTGGCGGGCGGTAGTAACCAGACGTTCGAGCAGAGCACGGTGGCCGAGGTGAACGCCATCGAAATTGCCGATGGCCAGCACCCGCGATGCACTCGCTTGCGTTGGAATGGTGCGGAACAGATGCATTGCGGAAGGAAATGGATTCCCGGCGGGAAAGCGGCAAATTGTATCAGCCGGGGCTAGCGAAACCGGGGCGATAGCTCAGCCATCTTGGATTTGCCCAGCGGCGGGTTCTGGGCAAAATAGCGGCGCATTCCCCCCAGCAGGGCATCGGCCATCCTATCCTGATAGCGCTCGTCGGTCAGGCGCTTTTCTTCCTCGGGATTGGAGATGAAGGCCGTCTCGACCAAGATGGAGGGAATGTCGGGCGCCTTCAGCACGGCAAAACCGGCCTGCTCGACATGGCCCTTGTGCAGGTCGTTGATGTCGCCGATCTCGCCGAGCACGGCGCGGGCGAGCTTGAGGCTGTCGTTGAGGGTCGCCGTCTGCGACAGGTCAAGCAGCGTGCGCGCCAGGTGCGGATCCTTGACGCCGAGGTTTACGCCGCCGATCAAGTCGGCGGCGTTTTCTTTGCTGGCCAGCCAGCGCGCCGCCGTCGAGGAGGCGCCGTTCTCGGACAACACGAACACCGAGGAGCCACGCGCGGTCGGCTTGACGAAGGCATCGGCATGCACCGACACGAACAGATCGGCCTGGACGCGGCGGGCCTTGGCCACGCGCTGCTGTAGCGGAATGAAGTAATCGCCGTCGCGCGTCAGCACCGCACGCATGTTGGGCGTGGCATCGATGCGTGCCTTGAGGCGCCGGGCGATGGCGAGCGTGACATCCTTTTCCAGGCTGCCACCATGCCCGACCGCGCCGGGGTCCTCCCCGCCATGACCAGGATCGATCGCCACGGTCACGAGGCGGGCGATGTCGCCCGCCGCCGGTTTGCGCCCAAGTACGTCGTTTTGCTGCAACTGACCATGGCGCTCGATCAGCGCCAGTAGCGGATCGGGCGGATTGTCCGGGTAGAGATCCAGCACCAGGCGGTGGCCGTAGCTGCCGACGGGAGCAAGGCTGAATACCTGTGGCGTGACCTCGCCCTTGAGGTCGATGACGATGCGCACCACGCCCGGCTTGAAGCGCCCGGCGCGGATCAGGCGAATTTGCGGGTCGGCTGCATTGATCTTGTCAGGCAGGCTTTGCAGCACCGAGTTGAATTCCACGCCCTCCAGATCGACCACCAACCGGTCGGGCTCCTTCAGCATCAGGTGTGAAAACTTCAACGTCTGATCATATTCGAGGGTAATGCGCGTGTAATCGGCAGCCGGCCAGACACGCACGGCCATCAGGTTTGGTGCTGCCCCGGCCCGGGCCAGAGGCGTGACCAGCAGGGTCAGGCCGGCGCAAGTGGCGCGCAGGACATCGCGGCGCGACCACCCAAGCTTGGCGGCAGTGCGTTCAACCACGCCTGCCCCCGTGGGCTACTGGCTTCGAGGCAGGCACGGCGGGCATGGCCGGCATGTTCCAGTCGTACCCGCAGGTCGGCGGGTGGCACATAGGGCTGCGCCCGGTCGGGCCACTCGACCAGGCAGATTCCCGGCTCGGCGAAAGTATCTTCCAGTCCTGCATCGAGAAATTCTCCAGGGATATTGAATCTATAAAAATCAAAGTGATATAAGTTTAATCCAGAAACTACATAAGGTTCAACCAGTGTGTAGGTAGGGCTTCTCACCGTCCCGCCAACGCCGACCTTTTGCAACAGCCCGCGCACCAGGGTGGTTTTGCCCGCGCCGAGGTCACCCTCAAGGTAAATCACGGCCGGGGAATTCAGCACTTGAGCGAGAGCCACACCCAGCGCGCGCGTCGCCGTTTCGTCCGGCAAGGCATATTCACGGCGGGTATCATCGGCAGGATGCAAGACTGGGTGGCCTTAAAGGAAAGTATTCGCGGCTGGGGTGAGGAACTCGGTTTCACCGCCGTGGGCATTGCGAGCATTGATCTCGGCGATTCGGAACGAGACCTGCTCGATTGGCTTACCGCCGGCTGCCACGGCGAAATGGATTATATGGCCGCCCACGGCACCAAACGGACTCGCCCAACCGAACTGGTGCACGGCACGCAGGCGGTGATCAGTTGCCGCCTGGATTACTTGCCCGGCGATTGCCGTCCCGCCGGCACCGACCTTTTGCACGCCGAGATTTCCCGCTACGCCCTGGGCCGCGATTACCACAAGCTGCTACGCACCCGCCTGCAGAAGCTCGCCGAGCGCATCGAACAGTCAATCGGCCCCTTCGGCTACCGCACTTTCACCGACTCCGCACCGGTGATGGAGGTGGCGCTGGCCGAACGTGCCGGGCTCGGCTGGCGCGGCAAGCACACCCTGCTCCTGTCCCAAACCGGCTCATGGTTCTTTCTCGGCGAGATCTACGTGGCGCTGCCGCTGCCCCCGGATACGCCGGTCAATCCACATTGCGGCAGCTGCACCGCCTGCCTCGACACCTGCCCGACCGGTGCTTTCGTCGCACCGTATCGGCTCGATGGGCGGCGCTGCATCTCCTACCTGACCATCGAACTCAAGGGCAGCATCCCGGAAGAATTGCGGCCGCTGCTTGGCAATCGCATCTACGGCTGCGACGATTGCCAAATGGTCTGTCCATGGAACCGCTTCGCCTCGAGAACGCGGGAAGCGGATTTCCTGCCGCGTCATGGTCTCGACCGCACAACGCTGGTGGAGTTGTTCGCCTGGACGGAAACGGATTTCAACGACCGGTTGGCCGGCTCGCCGATTCGCCGTATCGGCCATGAGCGCTGGCTGCGCAATATCGCCGTGGCGCTGGGTAATGCCTCACCTAACCGGCAGGCGTGGGCGGCATTACTGACCCGGCTGGATCACCCCTCGGCGCTGGTGCGCGAGCACGTGGCCTGGGCGCTCGTCCGCTATCCCGGCTGATCCCCGGTCGCAACGGGCCGCGACGGATCGCTGCACCACTCGCTCCATGAACCGGGGTAGATCCGGGAACCAGTCAGTCCGGCAATCTCCATCGCCAGCTGGTTGTGGCAGGCGGTCACGCCCGAGCCGCACTGCTGGACGACGCTGCGCGGATCGCGGCCGTCAAGCAGGTCGGCAAACTCAGCGTGCAGCGCTTCGACCGGCTTGAAGAAGCAACCGGCATCGTCGAGGTTTTCGCCAAAGAAGCGATTGCGCGCGCCGGGAATATGGCCGCCGACCGGATCAAGGGTTTCGTTCTCGCCAGCATAGCGATCCTCGCTGCGCGCATCGATCAGCAGCATGTCTGGACTACGCAGGTGTGCCAGCACATAGGTGGCATCGACCTTGATGTCGCGTGGGCGGGGAAGAAACTGTGCCGGCTGCACCGAGCGGACGTCGGTTTCGAGCGGCAGCTTGGCGCGCCGCCAGCCGGGCAAGCCGCCGTCGAGCACGGCCACATTGTCGTGACCGAGCCAGCGCAGCATCCACCACAGGCGGGCGGCGAAAACACTGCCCTCGTTGTCGTAGGCGACCACCTGGGTGTCGGGGCCAACCCCGCAGGCCGACATCAGCGCCGCGAAGCACTCAATGTCAGGCAAGGGGTGGCGACCGTTGCTGCCGGTCATGGGCCCCGACAGGTCGCGGTCGAGGTGCAGGAACAGGGCGCCGGGGATGTGGCCCTTGGCATAGGCCTGCTCGCCGTAGGCGGTATTTTTCAGGTCGTGGCGGCAGTCGAAGACGCGCCAGGCCGGATCATCAACGTGGGCAGCCAGTGTTTCGGCGCTGACCAGGCGATCGGCCATCAGGCGTCTTCCTGCGTCAGCCAGGACTGGGCATCCTCAAGGCTATTGAAGATGCGCAAATCGGCACTGACAAACAGTTGTTCGAGCCAAGCGCTCCACGCCACCCACTGGCTATCGGTGACGACCGCGATGCGGCGGAAATCGCCGCCGTGGATGCGCGAGAACTTGATTTCCTCGATGGCGAGATCGACAGTGAAACCGGCCATCTCGCGCAAATCGAACAACAGCGAGCAGGAACCGTCGAAGAGGCCCTCGGCTAGCAGGTATTCCTCGAACTCACGAAAATCCTCCAGAGTGAATTCACCCAGGACGATCGCGGAGACCAGGGGCGCTTGATGGTCGATGGTAATCATTGCGGGCACAAGGTTTCTGCCATGACGCGGCGGTAGAACTCATGGAAATGCTGCATGCCATCCTCCATCGGTGACTGGTAAGGGCCGACTTCGTTGCGCCCCTGCCTGAGCAGGGCATGGCGGCCGCGGTCCATGCGCTCGCCGATATCATCATCCTCGATCGCCGTTTCCATATAGGCGGCCTGCTCGGCCTTGATGAACTCGGGTTCGAACAGGGCAATGTCCTCCGGGTAATAGAACTCGACGACATTGAGCGTCTTGTCCACATCCTGCGGGACCAGGGTCGACACCACCAGCACGTGCGGGTACCACTCGACCATGATGTTGGGGTAGTAGGTCAGCCACACGGCGCCCTGCCTGGGCAATTCGCCGTTGTAATAGTCCAGCACCGCCCGGTGCCACTTGGCGTAGGTGTCGCTGCCGGTCCTGGCAAGCGAAGTAATGCCGACCTTCTGCACCGAATACCAGTCGCCGAACTGCCAGGTCAGGTCGTCGCAGGTGACGAAATTACCCAGGCCCGGATGGTGGGGCACCACATGGTAGTCCTCTAGGTAGACCTCGATGAAGGTCTTCCAGTTGTAGTTGCACTCGTGCAACTCGACATGATCAAGCTTGTAGCCGGAGAAAGCGAACTCGCCGGCCACATTCATGCCGGTCAGGTCGGCATTGGCGGACCGCGGGCCTTTGAACAGCAGACCGTTCCAGTTCTCCAGCCGGGTCTTGTTCAGGTTGAGGCAGGGATTGGCCGGAAAATGCGGCGCACCAATCAGTTCGCCCGCAGTGTCGTAGGTCCAGCGGTGGATCGGGCAGACGACATTTCTGGCCGTGCCGCTCCCTTGCAACATGATGGCCTGACGGTGACGGCAGACATTTGACATCTCATAGATACCATCCGGCTGGCGCACCAAGATATTGGCGTGGTCGGTCCATTCGGTCGAACGGTAGTTGTACGGCTCGGGGACCATCAATTCATGGCCGACATAGCCCGGCCCGGCATCGAAGATAAGTTTCTTCTCCAGTTCGAATAGCTTTTCGTCGAAATACCATTCGACCGGAAACTGCGAAACTCCCGGGGCCAGCTGCCCCCGCGATGCGATGTCGGACATGATTTACCAACCTCAATGAAAACAGCCGAAAACCTCTGTGCTGACTGCCAAAAAGAGGCAATGGAACAGGGGCGGGAAGTATAGCCAATTTGCTGTCGATTTGACCGGAAGGGTTGCTATAGGCTATTTTCCGCGGCTCGCACAACGCTCCATACCATCATGAAGCCGCCCGCCAACAAGCCACCCGCCTCTTTCGAAGCGGCCCTGCAGGAACTCGAAACACTCGTCCAGTCGCTCGAGGGCGGCGGTGCGCCGCTTGAGGCCTCACTGCAAGCTTATGAACGCGGCATGGCACTGCTTGCCTACTGCCAGGACACCCTTGATCAGGCCGAGCAGAAGATTCACATCCTCGATAACGGCGTACTGCGCGCATTCGCTACCGAGAACGGACCACCGCTAGGAGATCAGGCCAATTGAAGAACGATTTCGCCGCGTGGATGACCGTCATTCAGCACCGCACCGAAACCGCCCTGGAGCGCTGGTTGCCCGCCGCCAACGCCGCACCGGCACGCCTGCACGAGGCGATGCGCTACAGCAGCCTTGGCGGCGGCAAGCGCATGCGCCCACTACTGTGCCATGCCGCCGGCGAAGCGCTCGGTGCCGATCCGCAACGGGTGGATGTCGCGGCGTGCGCCGTCGAACTGATCCACGCCTATTCATTGGTGCATGACGATCTGCCCTGCATGGACAACGACGTGTTGCGGCGCGGTCGCCCCACCTGCCATGTCGAATATGACGAAGCGACCGCCCTGCTGGTGGGCGATGCCCTGCAAACCCTGGCCTTCCAGTTACTCGCCGAACATCAGGCCACCCTGGCGCCTGAGCGGCAACTGACCATGCTGGTCCTGCTCACACAGGCTTCCGGCTCGCGCGGCATGGCCGGTGGCCAAGCCATCGACCTTGGCTCGATCGGCTTGGCGTTGACGGTGGAAGAACTTGAATTCATGCATATCCACAAGACGGGAGCGCTGATCCGTGCCGCCGTGCTGCTGGGTGCGCACGCTGGTGCGGCCGATGCCGCCACGCTGGCAGCCCTGGGCCATTTCGCCAACCGTGCCGGCCTGTTGTTCCAAGTGGTGGATGACATCCTCGACGCCGAGGGCAGTACCGTCACCCTGGGCAAGACAGCCGGCAAGGATGCCGCCAACGACAAGCCCACTTATGTGAGCATGCTGGGCCTGCCGCGTGCCAAGGAACTTGCGGCGCGCCTGCGCGTGGAAGCCCATGCCACCCTGGATGCCTGTACTCAGGATACCTCCCGCCTTCACGCACTGACCAACTACATTGTCGACCGCAGCTTCTGACCATGACCACCTTGCTCAACACCATTGCCGATCCGTCCGACCTTCGCCAGCTGTCACGCGAGCAGTTGCCGCAACTCGCCGACGAGCTGCGTGCCTTTCTCGTCGACTCGGTTGCCAAGACAGGTGGCCATCTGTCATCGAACCTTGGCACCGTCGAACTGACCATTGCTCTCCATTACGTTTTCGATACACCCGATGACCGACTGGTCTGGGATGTCGGACACCAGACCTACGTGCACAAGATTCTGACGGGGCGCCGCTTCGGCATGGATCGCCTGCGCATGCAGGGCGGCGTGTCGGGTTTCCCGAAGCGAGACGAGAGCCCCTACGACACCTTCGGCGTCGGCCATTCCTCGACCTCGATCTCGGCCGCACTGGGCATGGCCGTGGCGGCCCGCGACAAGGGTGAATCCCGCCGCGTGGTCGCCATCATCGGCGATGGCGCAATGACCGCCGGCCAGGCCTTCGAGGCGATGAACAACGCCGGCGTGATCGACGCCAACCTGCTCGTCATCCTCAACGACAATGACATGTCAATTTCGCCGCCGGTCGGCGCCCTCAACAAGTATCTGGCGCGACTGTTTTCCGGCCGCACCTTCAATGCCGCACGCGACGCTACCGGCAAGTTCCTGTCGATGTCGCCCTCGCTGCTGGAACTGGCCAAGCGTGCCGAGGAACACGTCAAGGGCATGTTCGTTCCCGGCACTCTGTTCGAGGAACTCGGCTTCAACTACATCGGCCCGATCAACGGCCACGATCTCGACTCGCTAATCCCGACTCTACAGAACATGCGCGAGCGCGAGGGTCCGTATTTCCTGCATGTCATCACGCGTAAGGGCCAGGGCTACAAGCTCGCCGAGTCCGATCCGGTGCTCTACCACGGCGTCTCGAAATTCGACGCCACCAACGGTATCCAGTCGGGCAAGGGTGGCGGCAAGATGACCTACACACAGGTTTTCGGAGACTGGCTCTATGACATGGCGACGAGTGACAACCGTCTGGTCGGCATCACGCCTGCCATGTGCGAGGGCTCCGGCCTGACGCGCTTTGCCGCGGCATTCCCGACCCGCTTCCACGATGTCGGCATCGCCGAGCAGCATGCACTGACTTTCGCTGCCGGCCTAGCCTGCGAAGGCATGAAACCAGTGGTGGCGATCTATTCCACCTTCCTGCAGCGCGCCTACGACCAACTGATCCACGACATCGCCCTGCAAAACCTCGATGTCACGTTCGCTATCGACCGCGGCGGCCTGGTTGGTGCCGATGGTGCCACCCATCAGGGTGCCTTCGACCTGTCCTTTCTGGTATGCGTGCCGAATCTGGTCATCATGGCGGCGTCCGATGAGGCCGAATGTCGCCGCATGCTGACCACGGCCTACCAACATCCCGGACCCGCCGCCGTACGCTATCCACGCGGTGGCGGCAATACCGCTCCGGAAATGACACTCGACACCATTGAGATCGGCAAGGGTGAAATCCGCCGCCAGGGCAAGGGCGTTGCCATCCTGGCTTTCGGCACCCTGCTGGCCGCCAGCCTTAACGCGGCGGAAACACTGGATGCCACGGTCGCCAACATGCGTTTCGTCAAGCCGCTCGATCTGGAGCTGATCAGGGAAATCGCCAAATCGCATGATCTGCTGGTCACGGTTGAAGAAAATGCCATCATTGGCGGCGGCGGCGCCGAGGTCGCCCGCGCCCTGGCAGACATGGGTATCTTCAAACCGTTGTTGCGCCTTGGCCTGCCGGACCGCTTCATCGAACACGGCGAACAAACGCAACTGCTCGCCGAAGTCGGTCTGAGCGCGTCCGGAATCGCGGAAAGCATCCAGACATTCCGGGCATCGATTACTTGAGTATTTTTATCGGGATGCTATATTGGGTCGCCTTGTCAACCCGACGGAGGCACTCCCGTGAACATGAAAGACATCATGATGGCCATTCCTGACGTCCAATCCAGCAACGATTCGCGCCAACTGCCGATCAACAAGGTCGGCATCAAGTCGATCCGCCACCCGGTGAAGGTACTGGACAAGGATGGCGGCGTGCAGCACACCATCGCCACCTTCAACATGTATGTCGGGCTGCCGCACAACTTCAAGGGCACCCACATGTCGCGCTTCGTCGAGATCCTCAACGCCCACGAGCGAGAGATCTCGGTCGAAAGTTTCGAGTCGATGCTGCGCGAGATGGTGCAGCGCCTGGAGGCCGCCACGGGCCACCTCGAAATGAGTTTTCCCTATTTCATCAACAAGCAGGCACCGATCTCGCAGGTGAAGAGCCTGCTGGATTACGAGGTCACCTTCGTCGGTGAAATCGTCGAAGGCAATCAATACCGCCAGACGACGCGTGTCGTGGTTCCGGCCACCAGCCTGTGCCCCTGCTCGAAACAAATCTCCGAGCGCGGGGCCCACAACCAGCGTTCCCACATCACCATCACCGCGACCACCAACAGCTTTGTCTGGATCGAGGAATTGGTACAGATGGCCGAAAGCCAAGCATCCTGCGAACTCTACGGCCTGCTCAAGCGACCTGACGAGAAATACGTTACCGAGCGTGCCTACGACAACCCGAAGTTCGTCGAGGATATCGTCCGTGACGTCGCCGGCGCGCTGAACGCCGACCCGCGTATCGTCGCCTATACCGTGGAATCGGAGAACTTCGAGTCCATCCACAACCACTCGGCTTATGCCCTGATCGAGAAACCCTAGTCCGGGGTATTTGTCCTACTGATGCGCGCATAACTATCTGGCGCTTGTGCGTCGATGGAAATATCGACAGAATTACCAGCCAGCAGTCCTGACAATATCAACGCACTCAACAGAGGAGGAAATCTCGCAATGGACATGATTCGCAGAACCGTGCTCAAGGGGGCAGGCGCGACGGGCATGCTCGCCGGATTGCTCGCGGCCGGTGTACTGAAGCCGACGCTGGCTTACGCCGAAGACTGGAACAAGGCGGCCTTCGAGGCCAAGGATATCAATGAAGCATTGAAGAGCCTGGGTGCAGCAAGCGCCGCCGACCACAAAGATCTGGTCATCAAGGCCCCGGAAATCGCCGAAAACGGCTCCGTTGTTCCCGTCGACGTCAGCAGCAATATTCCGAACACCACTTCGATCGCCATCCTGATCCTCAAGAACCCCTTCCCGCTCAGTTCGCAGTTCGAGTTCTCGAACGGGGCGATGACCGATGTTTCGATCCGCGTCAAGGTGGCCGACACGTCGGTCATCCGCGCTATCGCCAAGGCCGACGGCAAGTTCTACAGCACGCAGAAGGAAGTCAAGGTCACGGTCGGCGGCTGCGGCGGCTGATCCAACAGGATAAGGAAAGGACAGGAACATGGCAGATCCAATGAAAATTCGCGCCCAGATAAAGGGGGACGTGGCCGAAATCCGCGTGCTGATGTCGCACCCGATGGAGACCGGCCAGCGCAAGGACAGCGATGGCAAGATCATCCCGGCACATTACATCCAGACCGTCACCGTCGCGCTCAATGGCAAGAACGTGGTCTCCGGCCAGACCGGCGGCTCGGTATCGCGCAATCCGGTGTTCGGCTTCAAGGTCAAAGGCGCCAAGGCTGGCGACAAGGTTGCCGTCACTTGGAAGGACAACAAGGGCGACTCGCGTACCGACGAAGCCAGCATCGCCTGACACGCATAGACAAGCTCTAGCGCACACAGGCCGGTGCCAAGGCCGGCAGTGCGTAACCCCTGGAGGAGACAAAACATGAAAAAGCGCATCATGGCGGCCGCCTTGGTCAGTCTATGCGGAGTGCTCGGGCTCTCGTTCGCCACGCCGAGCCTGGCGCAGAAAAAGGACGAGACCATCGCCGGCATCGAAAAATACCGCGAGATGCTCGGCGACGACAACCCGGCCGAACTTTACGAAATGCGCGGTGAGGCCGCTTGGAAGAAGCCGGCAGGACCGAACAACGTTTCGCTCGAAAAATGTGACCTCGGCCTCGGCGCGGGCATCGTCAAAGGTGCCTATGCCCAGACGCCTCGTTACTTCGAAGACGCGGGCCGCGTGATGGACATCGAATCCCGCATCGCCTGGTGCATGATGACCGTGCAGGGCATCAGCGAAGCTGACATGCGCAAGCGGCCATTTGGCTCCGCCGACAAACCCTCGCTGATGGAAGACCTGGTCACCTATGTCGTCACCGCCTCAAAGGGTTTCAAGATCGCGCCGCCAAACACACATCCGCAGGAAAAGGCCGCATTCGAACTCGGCCAGTCGATCTTCCATGTTCGTGCCGGCCCCTACGACTTCTCGTGCGCCACCTGCCACGGCCAGGATGGCAAACGCATCCGCCTGCAGGAACTGCCCAACCTGACCAAGGCCGCCGACAACCAGCGCGCCTACATCGGCTGGCCGGCCTACCGGGTCTCCACCAGCCAGGTGCATAGCATGCAGTGGCGCATCAACGACTGCTTCCGCCAGCAACGCCTCCCGGAACCCAAGTACATGTCCGAATCCGTCAATGCCCTGATCACCTACATGGCGGTCATGGCGACCGGTGCCGAGTACAAGGGCCCGGCCCTCAAGCGCTAACGGAGAACGCACATGAAAAATTACCTCATCCCCCTCGCCGTTCTCCTGGTTGCCGGTTGCGCCAGCCAACCCACCGGTCCTGAGGGCAAGCTCAGATTCGCCATCGACAGCATGAAGCGCGACTTCCAGGCCAAGGGCATCGCCGGCATGGATCGCCTCGAAGCCGACAAACTGCTGCAAACCTGTAACCAGACCGGCAACAAACCCAAACCCGATGTCGCCGAAGCCATCGAAGCCGAACAGGCGGTAGCCATCCGCTTGCCGGCTGACGGTACACACATGGGCGACTGGAAGGAAGGCGAAAAGCTGGCCCAGAGCGGGCGCGGCATGACCTGGAGCGACAAGGCCGGCCAACCCAACGGCGGCAACTGCTACAACTGCCACCGCATCTCGAAGAATGAAATCTCCTTCGGCACCATCGGCCCCAGTCTCGTCGGCTATGGCAAGCTCAAGGGCACCAGCCTGGAAGCGCAGAAAAACGCCTATTCGCAGATCTACAACTCCAAGGCCTTCAGTGCCTGCTCGGCCATGCCGCGTTTTGGCCATGTCGGTGCGCTGAACGAGAAGCAGATCAAGGATCTGGTTGCCCTGCTGCTCGACCCCGAATCGCCGGTCAACAAGTAAGCTGCCGCAACCCGAAAGCCTGGCCCCGCCAGGCTTTTTTTCGTCCAAGGAAATCCCATGTCCATGAACCGCCGCGAATTCCTGCAGATCCTGGCTGCCGCCTCGGCCGCCGGGTTTGCCCTCGATTCCCGCTCCGTGCTGGCCGCGCAGGGCGGCGAGCGACTATACGACGTCCCGCATTTCGGCAACGTACATTTCCTGCACTTCACCGACTGCCATGCGCAACTGCTGCCGATCTGGTTCCGCGAACCGAACGTCAATATCGGTATCGGCAGTGCGCTCGGCAAGACTCCCCACCTGGTCGGCGAAAAACTGCTGAAAACCTACGGCATCAAACCGGGCGGACGCGAGGCGCACGCCTTCACCTATCTCGATTTCGCTCAGGCGGCAAAGACCTACGGGCAGGTCGGCGGTTTCGCCCACCTCGCCACCTTGGTCAAGCAACTGCGCGCCAGCCGCCCATCTGCCCTGTTGCTCGACGGTGGCGACACCTGGCAGGGCTCGGGTACGGCGCTATGGACCCAGGGGCAGGACATGGTCGATGCCTGCAAGCTGCTCGGCGTCGACATGATGGCCCCCCACTGGGAATTCACGCTGGGTCATGAGCGGGTCAAGCAAATTGTCGAAAAAGACTTCGCCGGCAAGATCGAATTCCTCGCCCAGAACGTCAAGACCACCGATTTCGGCGACCCGGTGTTCAAGCCCTATGCGCTGCGCGAAATGAACGGCGTGAAGGTCGCCGTCGTCGGCCAGGCCTTCCCCTACACCCCTATCGCCAACCCGCGCTGGATGGTGCCCGACTGGACCTTCGGCATCCAGGACGAGGAAATGCAAAAGGTCGTCAACGAGGCCCGCGCTGCCGGCGCGCAGGTCGTCGTCGTACTCTCGCACAACGGCATGGACGTCGACCTCAAGATAGCCGCGCGCGTCACCGGCATCGACGCCATTTTCGGCGGCCACACGCATGACGGTGTGCCGCAGCCGGTCAAGGTGCAGAACCAGGGCGGCGTCACGCTGGTCACCAACGCCGGCTCGAACGGCAAGTTCCTCGGCGTGCTGGACTTCGACGTCAAGGGCGGGAAGGTTTCAGACTTCCGCTACAAGCTGCTGCCGGTGTTCTCCAATCTCCTGCCGGCCGATGCGGAAATGGCAGCGCTGATCGACAAGATCCGTGCCCCCTATCTCGGCAAACTCGAAGAAAAACTCGCCGTCTCCGAAGGTCTGCTCTACCGCCGCGGCAACTTCAACGGCAGCTGGGACCAGCTCATCGTCGACGCGCTGATGGAAGTGAAAGGCGCCGACCTCGCCTTCTCGCCCGGCTTCCGCTGGGGCACGACCATCCTGCCGGGGCAAACCATCACCTTCGAGCATGTCATGGATCAGACCGCCATCACCTACCCCGCCTCGACGCTGACCGAGATGAGCGGCGAGCAGATCAAGATGATCCTCGAAGATGTCTGCGACAACCTGTTCAACCCCGACCCCTATTACCAGCAGGGCGGCGACATGGTGCGCGTCGGCGGGCTTGCGTATGCCTGCGACCCGAATGCGAAGATCGGCAAGCGCATCCAGGACATGCGCCTGCATGGCAAACCCCTCGAAGCGGGCAAGAAATACAAGGTGGCCGGCTGGGCGCCGGTCGCCGAAGGCGCCACGGGCGAGCCGATCTGGGAGGTGGTCAGTACCTGGCTGCGCAACAAGAAGACGATCACGCCCCGAAAACTCAATACACCTAAGCTGATTGGCATCGCCGGCAATCCGGGAATAGCTTAGCCGGGCTGGCATAATCGCCGTCCCGCCACTGCCGACTTTTCATCATCATGGAATTCAAGCTGATCGATTACCGCAACGGCATCTACGCCTTCGATGCCGGCTATGTGCGCCACCAACTCGCCGCCGTGCACCTGATCGTCGATGACGGCCATGCCGCTTTCGTCGACAACGGCAGCAACGCCAGCCTGCCGCGCGCGCAACAGGCGCTGGCCGAACTCGGCCTGACGGCAGAATCCGTCGACTACGTGATCGTCACGCACATCCACCTCGACCATGCCGGCGGCTCCGGCGCCTACATGCAGGCCTTCCCGAACGCACGCTTCGTCGTCCATCCGCGCGGCGCCCGCCACATGATCGACCCGACCAAGCTGATGGCGGCCACCGAAGAAGTCTATGGCCGCGAAACCGCAAGGACCCTTTACGGTGAACTGATCCCGGTGCCGGCGGAGCAGGTCATTGAGACAACCGATGGCATGGTGCTGCATTTGGGCAAGCGCGAATTGGCGTTTTACGACTGCCCCGGCCATGCCAAGCACCACGTCTTCATCCACGACCGCGCGGCCAACGGCATCTTCACCGGCGATACGTTTGGCATTGCGTATCGCGAATGCGACAGCCCGGATGGGCGGCCCTTTGTTTTCCCCTGCCCGACGCCTTCCCAGTTCGATCCGGTGGACTGGCGCGATAGCGTCGAGCACATGATGGCGCTGGGACCCGAGGCGGTCTACCTCACCCACTTCAGCCGCCTCGCGCCGCCGCGCCCGCTGGCCGAGCAGATGCTGCACCGCCTCGACGAATGCGTGCGGCTGGCCAAGCAATCCCTGGCCGACGCCAACGGTGGCGATGCCCTGCCCATCATCAAGGACAGGCTCGCCAGCTACCTCGTCAGCGAAGTGCGCGCCCACGGCAGTACGCTGCCTGAGGCGGAAATCCTCAAGCTCTGGGCCATGGATATCGACCTCGACGCGCAAGGCTTGCTGATCTGGGCGCGGGGGTAAATCGCAGGGGTAAAATCGTCCGCGATGTCCCTCCCCTGCTTTGTCCATCTCCGTCTCCACAGCGAATACTCGATCACCGACGGCCTGACCCGCCTCGATGATGCCGTGGCACGGGCGGCGGCAGATCAAATGCCCGCCCTCGCGCTCACCGACCTCGCCAACCTGTTCGGTATGGTCAAGTTCTATACGGCGGCACGCGGCGCGGGCATCAAGCCGATCATCGGTGCCGATGTCTGGATCGCCGAAGACCATGCCCTCGATCCCGGCCGCGAGGCGACCACACGGCTGCTGCTGCTGACGAAGGATCGCGGTGGCTACCTGCGTCTGTGCGAACTGCTGTCGACCGCCTATCTGCGTCCGCGCCGCCATGGACGGGCCGAAATTCCGCGCGAAGCTTTAGTCGCCGGCGATAACACCGGCTTGATCGCGCTGTCCGGCGCACAACTGGGCGACGTGGGCCAGTGGCTTATCGCCGACAAGGCCGAGAAAGCCGCCGCCGCCGCGCAAGACTGGGCCACCCTGTTTCCCGGCAATTTCTATCTCGAAATCCAGCGACCCAACGGCGAGGCCAATCACCCCGCGCAAGAACGCCTGATTGCCGCGACCCTGCAACTGGCATCAAGCCTCGACTTGCCGGTCGTTGCCACGCATCCGGTGCAGTTCCTCGATGCCGACGATTTCCGCGCCCATGAGGCGCGGGTGTGCATCGCGGAGGGCTATGTGCTGGGCGACAAGCGCCGGCCGCAGCTGTACACGGAGGCGCAATACTTCAAGACGCAGGCGGAAATGACCGAACTGTTCGCCGACCTGCCTGATGTGCTGGCCAACAGTATCGCCATCGCCCAGCGCTGTAACCTGAGCGTCGAACTCGGCAAGAGCCGTCTGCCGGAGTTCCCCACCCCACCGGGCATGACCATCAATGACCTGCTGGCCGAGCAGGCCAAGGCCGGGCTGGCGAAGCGCCTCGCCCACCTCTACCCCGACCCGGCCGAGCGGGAAAGTCGGCGCCCGCAGTACGGCGAGCGGCTCGACTTCGAGATCCAGACCATCATCCAGATGGGCTTCCCCGGCTACTTCCTGATCGTCGCCGACTTCATCAACTGGGGCAAACACAAAGCTGTTCCTCCCGTTCCCGTCGGACCGGGGCGCGGCTCAGGTGCCGGCTCCCTCGTGGCCTACAGCCTCGGCATCACCGACCTCGACCCGCTGCGTTACGACCTGCTGTTCGAACGCTTCCTCAACCCCGAGCGCGTGTCGATGCCCGACTTCGACATCGACTTCTGCCAGGAAGGCCGCGACCGGGTGATCGAGTACGTGCGCCAGCACTACGGCCAGCACGCCGTCTCGCAGATCGTCACCTTCGGCACCATGGCGGCGAAGGCGGTCATCCGCGATGTCGGTCGCGTGCTCGACCTCGGCTTCAACTTCGTCGACCAATTCGCCAAACAAATCCCCAATGAACTGGGCATCACGCTCAAAGACGCGCGCGAGAAGGAACCGGCGATCAACGAGCGGTTGGCGCAGGAGGAAGGCTTGCGCGAACTGTGGACGCTGGCCGAGAAGCTTGAAGGCCTGACGCGCAACGTCGGCATGCACGCCGGCGGCGTGCTGATCGCACCAGGCAAACTCACCGACTTCTGCCCGCTCTATGCGACCGATGGCGGCGCCGAACGTGTCATAACGGTCAGCCAGTTCGACAAGGACGACGTTGAAAAAGCCGGGCTGGTGAAGTTCGACTTCCTCGGCCTGCGCACGCTGACGATCCTGGCCGAAGCGGTGGATTTCGTGAAGAAGGTGGAAGGCGTCGACATTCGCCTCGACGACCTGCCGCTCGACGACAAGGACACCTACGAAAACGTCTTCAAGACGGCCAACACCACGGCGGTATTCCAGTTCGAATCGCGCGGCATGAAGGACACGCTGGTGCAGGCGCGGCCCGATTGCCTGGAAGACCTGATCGCCCTGAACGCGCTCTACCGACCCGGCCCGATGGACTTCATCCCCAGCTTCATCGCCCGCAAGCACGGCCGCGAGCGCGTGCTCTATCCGCATCCCAGCCTCGAAAAGGTGCTGACCAACACCTACGGCATCATGGTGTACCAGGAACAGGTGATGCAGACGGCGCAGGTAGCCGCCAACTACTCGCTCGGCGGCGCCGACCTGCTGCGCCGGGCGATGGGCAAGAAGAAGCCGGAGGAGATGGCACTGCAGCGCCAGATCTTCGTCAAGGGCGCAGCGGAAAACGCCATCAACGAAGCGAAGGCGAACGAGATCTTCGACACCATGGAGAAGTTCGCCGGCTACGGCTTCAACAAGTCGCACGCCGCCGCCTACTCGCTGGTCGCCTACCACACCGCCTGGCTCAAGTGCCACCACCCGGCCGCCTTCATGGCCGCCACGCTGTCGTCGGAAATGGCCGACACCGACAAGGTCCAGTTCTTTTTCAACGACGCGAAAGAGAATGGCATCGCCTTCCTGCCGCCCGACATCAACACCGGCACCGTGCGCTTCCGGCCGGTCGACGGCCGTACCATCCGCTATGGCCTCGGCGCGATCAAGGGCACCGGCGAATCCGCGCTCGGCGCCATCCTCAAGGCACGCGAAAGTGGCCCCTTTACCGACCTGTTCGATTTCTGCCGGCGCATCGACAAGCGCGTCGTCAACCGCCGCGTCATCGAGGCGCTGATCCGCGCCGGCGCCTTCGACAGCCTCGACAACCATCGGGCCAAGTTGCTGGCCTCGGCCAGCCGCGCCCTGGAAGCGGCGGAACAGGCCGAACGCAACGCCCACCAGGGCGGACTGTTCGACCTACCCGATGCGCCAGTGGACACGCAAACCCATTACCTCGACGTGCCGCGCTGGAGCGAGCGCGAGCAACTGCTCAACGAGAAGCAGGCGCTCGGCTTCTTCCTCTCCGGCCATCCGTTCAATGCCTGCGCCGGGGAAATCTCGGCTTTCGTGAGACGGCGCCTTGGCGAACTGGAGCCGCAGCGGGAACCGACCCTGCTCGCCGGCATCGTCCTCGGCGTACGCACGCAGATGACCCGCCGCGGCAAGATGGCCATCGTCATGCTCGACGATGCCTCGGCGCAAGTCGAAGTATCGATCTTCAACGAGCTGTGGGACGCCCAGCGCGGCAAGATCAAGGAAGACGAACTGCTGGTGGTCGAGGGCAAGGTGCAGCGCGACGATTACAGCGGCGGGCTGCGCGTCTCGGCCGACAAGCTGATGACGCTCGCCGAAGCGCGCGGGCGCTATGCCCGGGTGCTCAAGCTGGCGCTGAACGGCAACACCAGCGCCGCCAGCGCCAACCACTTGCGCAGCCTGCTGTCACCTTACCGATCGACGGAAAATGCCTGCCCGGTGCGCATCTGCTACCGGAATGCCGAAGCCGAAACCGAACTCACACTGCCCGACACCTGGCGCGTGCGTCTCGAAGATGCGCTGATCGCCGAATTACACGACTGGCTGACGCCCGCCAACGTGCGCGTGATCTACGGCTGATCCAGCCGCGAATGCCGTCCTACCAGAGCCGACTTTTCTCGGAAGACGACTACCGACCCTCAACAGCCGTTCGGGTTTTTCCCTGCAACGTCGGCAGTGCAGCGATTGCGGACCGTCGGATCAGCAAGCCATCAGGCAGTTGCGGGCAAAAACCGGCCGGTCGGCCTGTATTCAAATCACAAATCAATGAGCCAAGCACATAATTCCGCTAATTGGTCTTGGTTCGTAAGATTGGCAGCCGAGCCCAATTCTCCACTCTCGCATTGGGCAAAAATCTCCCTCGCCATACTCGCTTCAATTGCGGCACCGACAAAAAACGTATGGACTGGATTTCCTTTAGCCGCAAAGGACTCTCTAATTCGCCGAAGCGCTGTACTTGCTGTTTTCCAATGCTCGTCAGCCCCGGCCGGGTCAATGCCACCTTTCAGCTCGCCCAGACCGGCCCGATAACGGCAAATCCTCAACGGCAGCAACCAGTCTGAAGCACTCAGTCGGATTTTGAGCGCCACTGTCTCTTGATGGCCGACTCCCGCCGTCCTGCCAGAGCCGACTTTATGCAGATTGAGCCACGACTACGGGGTCAGAACTGCCGTAGCCAGGCGAAGCCCGCCAGCGCGCCGATGAAGATGGTGACGTGGGCGAAGGCCCAGCGCAGGTAATAGCGTTCAAGCTTTTCCGGCGGCAGCGAGGAAATCAGGAACAGGCGCCCGGCTTCCGGCAATCCGATCATGTGCGTGTCGGGCGCCGCCCGCAGTTCGCGATGGTTGCGCGCGACATCGCGGCGCGCCTGCGAGCGGGCCAGTTGCCATTCGCGCATGTCGAGGCTGCCGTCACCATCGAGGTCGTAACGTTCCAGCAGCTTGGGCATGTCCTTCTTCCATTCGGCCAGCAGGAACTTGACGTCTTCGTCCGTATCGAGGACCAGGTTGTCGCCACCCCAGGTGCGGAAATTGCCCAGCACGTAGATCGGCTCGCCGGCCACCAGGGTCGCCTGCGTGTAGCGGTAATCGCCCTCGGTCCAGGTTTGCTTGTCGCGCGGCAGGATCTCGGCGCCTTCGGGATCGACCACGCACTGGCCGCTGCCGTCGTCGATCAGGAAGGAGTCGGTCGACTCACCGCTGCTTTCCGTGACCCACTTGTCGTCCTGCTTGCGCTCCACCCGGTAGCGATACCACAGGCAGGGCATCGGCCGCAGCGGCGTCATGAGGGGCGTGCCGGCCAGCGCCACGCCGCTGCCGAGCAGTTCGACATAGCCCTGCGCTGCCGAAGCGATCGCGGAGGTCGGCGTGTCGGCCACCACCCGCGCGCGGCGCAGGGTCATCACCCAGGCGACCAGTGCCAGCAGGGCGATGGCGACGGCGCACCAACGCCAGCCCAGCGGATCGTCGATCTGGGCGCCAACGAAGACCAGCAGCAGGTAACCGCCGGAGACGAGCCACTGGCGGTAGCCGTGGCGCAGGCGGACCAGCATGGCCTCAGCTAAACAGTTGTTTCAGGTCGACGTCACTCTTCTGGGTGGCACTGAACTTCAGCAGGGGCTTGGCATCGAAGCGGAACATGCCGGCGATGACCGAATCCGGAAACTGCTCGATGCGCACATTGTTGATGTTCACCGACTCGTTGTAGAACTCGCGCCGGTCGGCGATGGCATCCTCCAGTTGGCTGATGCGCCCCTGCAACTGCATGAAGCTCTCGTTGGCACGCAGTTCGGGATAAGCCTCGGCCACCGCGAAGATCTGGCCCAGCCCGGCACGCAGCATGCCCTCCGCCGCGCCGAGCGCCGCGATGTCCTGTGTCTCGCGCGCCGCCTGCACGCGGCAGCGCGCCTCGACCACCTGCTGCAGGGTCTGCTGCTCGAACTGCTTGTACTGTTTGCACACCTCGACCAGCTTGGGCAGTTCGTCATGCCGCTGCTTGAGCAGCACGTCGATGTTGGCCCACGCCTTGTCGACCGCATGCTTGATCGCCACGAGGCGGTTGTAGGTCGTCACGCCGTAGAGGGCCAGCACCACCACGATGCCGAGGATCACCAGCAGGGTCACACTCATGTTCGCTCTCCTGAAGTTGTCGTGCCCGGCGATTTAATCATGATTATTCCCGGCGCATGCGAAGAACCGCAGCAGGCGCTGCGGCAGCCAGTCGAGCCGTCCCGGCCAGGCCCCGCTGACGAATCCGACATGGCCGCCCTCCCGTGGTTGCTCCAGCGTTACTGAGGCGGATACCTGATCCGGGCGCGGCAGCGCATGCGCCGGCAGGAAGGGATCGTTGCGGGCGTTGAGCACCAGGGTCGGCACGCGAATGCCTGACAGGAAGGGCTTGGACGAGGCGCGCCGCCAGTAGTCGGCCACGTCGTGAAAACCGTGCAGCGGCGCGGTGACCACATCGTCGAAATCGTGCAGGTTGCGCGCCCGCGCCAGGCGGGCACCGTCGAACAGGCCGGGGAAACGCGCCAGCTTTTCCGCCGCGCTCGGCTTCAGGGTCCGCAGGAAGCGCCAGGTGTAGAGGCGATTGAAACCGCGCCCGAGCGCGGGCCCGCTGACCATGAGGTCGAGTGGCGCCGATACCGCAGCGGCGGCATCGATGACCGCCCCGGCGGCTTCCCCTTGCTCGCCGAGCCATTTGAGCAGCGCGTTGCCGCCCAGGGACACGCCGACCACGTACAGGGGCCGGCCGGGATGCCGCTCGCGCAGGCGGCGCAGGATCCAGTCGATCTCGGCCGCATCGCCCGAATGGTAGGCGCGCGGCAGGCGGTTCGGCTCACCCGAGCAGCCTCGAAAATGCGCCACCACCCCCGCCCAGCCGCGGGCGGACAAAGCCGCCATCAGCGCGGTCGCGTAGTGGCTCGCCGAGCTGCCTTCGAGGCCGTGGAACAGCAGCACCAGGGGGGAGCCGGCCGGCGCAGCGCGCCAGTCGAGGTCGATGAAGTCGCCATCGGGGGTCTCCCAGCGCTCGCGCCGGTAGGCCGGCGACGCGGCCCTGAGCAGCAACGGCCAGATCGTCTGGGCGTGGCCGCCGGGCAGCCAGTGCGGCGCCCGATAGGGGAGCAAGCTGTCTCGACTGCCCGTCACCACCGTCTCGCCAACGCCGACTTTTTCAGAGCGAGGCGCGCTGCTC
>JACDZJ010000069.1_pt1 | contig 50524 bp, 56 predicted proteins | sample 7365721 | NCBI WGS metagenome assembly JACDZJ01 (sample SAMN15143480, study PRJNA637477) | pond metagenome | biome: freshwater wetland ecosystem [ENVO:00000243]; feature: pond [ENVO:00000033]; material: pond water [ENVO:00002228]; isolation source: pond water containing pink berries ... | reverse complement strand
GACCGTGAACGACTTTTGTCTGGGGTCTACGACATCTGCGTATGCGATGACCCTGACCCGGAGAACACACCCGCTTTCCACCCTTTTGTCAGCGTTTGAAACCCCCAAAACCCTTGCCGGGTGGCGACTACAATGCCGCATGGATTCCGGGCCGGACATTGCCAGCACGATCGAAGCCTGGCTGAAGCATTTTGGCGTCGGCCAGGCTGTTTGTTACGCCGTCCCGCCAGCACCGACTTTTTGCGAAATCGGTGCGCCAGCCGATCCCGCCACACTCATTCCCGCCTTGGCCGCACTGGCCGCCGAAACCCTGGCGCACGAGCGACAACTCTGGATAGTTACGGCCGACGATGCCCTGCTGCCCGAACTGTCCAATGCGCTGGATCTGCACCTGCGCCCGTTGTGCCTGGTGCAACCTGCTTCACCCTTCGCCGGCCGCATCGCCCTGCGGGCGACGCTTTCCCTGCTGAAAAGCCGCCTGACGCGAGCAGCCGAGGACACAGAAGGCCCGGCATGGACGACGATGCGCCTACACCTGCAGACGGAAGCCGCCTTGTGGCGCGATTGCCTAGCCTGGTGCGCACGCGGCCTCGACCGCGAAGCGCCACCGGACGGCGTTGCCCGCCTCTTCCCGGTACGCATCGGTCCTTGGCCGGTTGCCGAGCAGCTTGCCGCACCGACCGACTGGGTGATGCTGATCCAGTCCGGCGCCTTGCCCGCCAACTTGCGCACTCCCTGGTCAGGCACACGCCATACGCTGATGCTGGCAGAAACCGCGATCTCCGGCACCACCGCCCTGACGATCATGGACGAAGCCACCCGCCAGCGCAACGAACTGGAACTGCTGGGGCAGGAACTGGCCGAAATGGAACTGGAACTGGCCACGGCACAGGCTGAAATCGCCGCCTTCAGCGAACGCTACCACCGCATGGTGGCCGGGCGCATGGCCGAGCTCGATCACCTTCATGCCGAACTCGCCAGACTCAGGATACAACGGGCCCCCGACAACACCGATCTCGGTGAAACCGCCCGGCAGGCGGAAGCGCGCGCCGAGCAGTCGCAGCGGGAATATTCCGCCGGGCAGGCGAAGGTAGAACGAGGCGAAACGCATTTCGCACCGAGCAAGGAACTCAAGAAGCGCTATCGCCAGCTCGCCCAGAAAATCCATCCCGACCGTGCCCGCGACGAGGCCGACCGGGCCTGGCGGACCCATCTGATGAGCGAAGCCAACCGCGCCTATCGCGCCGGCGATGCCGGCACGCTCGACGAAGTGCTGGCCCTGTGGCTGGAAGGACAGACCAGCGCTGCCATGCCCTTGCGTGCCGCCACGACCGGAAGCGAAACCCTCGAAAAGCAGGTGGAGAAGGTGCGCCAGCGCATTGCCGCCATCGTGACCGAACTCGACCGGCTCTATGGCTCGAAACTCTACGAACTCTTCGCGGCCGCACGCATTGCCACCAAACAGGGACGCGACTTGCTTGAAGAAATGGCGCAACGACTGGACAAGCAACTGGAACTGGCGCAGACCGAACTGGCCGGCCTCGTTTCAGACTGAATCTACAGCTCGATTTCCAACCCCTCACGGGCCAGCATCACTTCGCAACCTGGCACTGGATTGCGCTCCAGCGCTGCGGCGAAGACCTTCTCCAGATCATCGTCGCTGCGCGTCGGTTCATGATGGGTGCAGATCAACTGTTTGGCACCGATGCGCTTTGCCATGGCAATCGCCTGATCGTAAGTGCCGTGCCCCCAACCGATCTTGGCCGGATATTCGGCCAGCGTGTAGGCGGTATCGCAGATCAGTACATCGACCGGGCCGATGGTTGCATCGAGTTCCGCCTGGCGCTGGTCCACCATCGCCTGATAAGTCACATGCTCGGGATCGTCTGGCGGATAGATGTTGCCCCAGGGTTCGTGGTCGCCGGTGAAGAAAACCGCCTTGCCGTTGCAAGCCACCCGATAGCCGAGATCGGTAACGGGATGATTCAGCAATACCGGCGTCACGGTCGCATCGCCGACCGCCACCGGTTCGCCGACCGTCAGCGTCTGATACTCGATGCCAGCCTTCAGTTCCGCCTCGCGGATAGGAAAATAGCTGTACTGCAACTGCACGTTCATGATCTGCTCGATCCCCTGCATGGAGACGATATCGTAGGCGCCGTGGATGCATACCCGGTTACCCGGAATGTAGAGGGGAACGAAAAAGGGCAAACCCTGGATATGGTCCCAGTGCGTATGACTGATGAACACGTTAGCCGTCACCGGCAGGCGGGCGAGCAGCGACTGGGCCAGCGGAAAGATACCGGTTCCGGCATCAAGGATGATCAGGCTATCGTCGTCGCTGCGCACTTCGATGCAGGTGGTATTGCCACCATAACGTACGGTATGCGGTCCCGGCGAGGGGATCGATCCACGCACACCCCATAGTCTGATTTTCATGAGGACACCTATCTCCCCGTGCCGATTTGCGCGAAAGACTGGGCATCATCGACAATCTTCTGCAGATCGCCCAGGGCAGCGATCACTGCATCGACGTCCTCGCCAAAGCGCCTCGGCAGGAGCAGCAACTCCTCTTCGCGCCAGAGGTTGCCGGACTCGCCAATAGTGAATTTACGGCAGATGGCATCGGCCATGCGCAGGCAATCCAGCATGGCACTGGGTTCGGCTTCGTCGTTGTGGTGATCGCGAATGCAATTGACCAGCGGTTCGGCGAATTGCCATTTCTTAGCCAGCAGGGCGCCGACAAAAGCGTGGTCGGCGCCGATCACCTCGGCCTCGGCCACGTACAGAGGCTTGCCAAAGTCGACGGTGTGCGCCAGGGCATGCATGAACTCGCCCGACATGAACTGAGCAAAGACCACCTTGCCGAAATCGTGCAGCAAACCTGCAATGTAGCAATCGGCCGGATCGGCCTCGGCCCGGGCGTGCTTTTCGCACAGCAGGCGGGCGATGATCGCCACCGAAATCGAGTGGAGCAGGTAGCGCTGGATGTCGAAGCCAGTAGTGTTGAAGCGCGGCAGGATACCGACGGCGGCAAAGGAAAGTGCCAGGTTCTTGATGGTGTTGATGCCAAGATAGACGACCGACTGGCCGACCGAGGTGATCTTGTTGGGCAGGCCGTAATAGGCCGAGTTGATGACGCGCAGGATCTTCACCGTCATCACCGGATCCTTTTCGATCACGGCGACCAGATCCTTTGGCAGGCAGTTGATGTTGCGCGTCATTTCGAGGATGGTCTGCACGCTCTTGGGGAAGGCGGGCATCCGCTCGACGGCGGTAGTCAGCTTGCGTTCAAGCTCCAGTGAGAGTTGCGGCATCTTGGCTCAACGGATGATGGGCGAGGGCCAATTATATCGGTGCGCGCTCAGTTCGCCGCAATGCGTTCGTAATAGCGGGCACGATACAGCAGACGCCGTTGCAGCTGCGTTTCGGCAAAGCCACTGCGGTCGTGCAACACGTTGTTGCAGACCAGCCCCATGCCCGGTTCGAGCCGGCCCCGCAGCGTCCAAGGCATCGGCGTGACCAGAATTCGTTCCAGCGCCTGGCGCGCTGCCGTCGCCTCCTCGCTCCAGACAATGCTGACCGTGCGTGCGGTATAGCGCATGTGCAAGGTGTCATCGGCATTCACCGAAAAGACCGGGCCGGACTGCGCGGGGCGCGCCACCTCATCGTCATCGCAGCGCGGCGGGATCGTCATCGCGTCGGGTGCGGACAGGGCTCGAATGATGTCTGGATTTTCGTCGCGCAACAGCAGGTAGGCGATCTCGTGATCGAGCAACTGATTTTCGCCACCCGTTGCGGCACTGGATACACAATGCAGGATCAAGCTGCGGATGCTGCACTCGGACAGGTTGTAATAGCCGTCGGTATGCCAGCGGATCGGTTTGTCGGTATAGGGAATGAAATCCTTGCGCTCACCGCGCTGCTCGGCGCCGATCACCGAGAGCGGCGAGATGCCATCGTTGTCGGTCAGCCAGTGGCCATCGAGCGTGTGCAACCCGAGCCGAGCCCCCAGTTGGCGGGGAATTTCCTTGTCGGGATCGCTACCAGTCTTGCCAACGTAAATCGCCATGTTGCAGCGGGCGTTGAGGTCAATCAGGCGTTGGCGTTCGTCGACCGTCAACCGGCGCGGATCATCCAGTGCGACGACGATGTCTTCGATGCGCTGCGGCGCCGTATCGAGCTTCTGCTCGCGCCAGCGCGCATAGGCGACAGCATCGCCCAGATCGAAAGGACCGGGCATGTTCAGTCGATCGAACCGCGCACGTCCTGGCGACGCTGGCTGTGGGCCTGGTCCGGATCAAACAGTCCGACGAGGGTCTTTTCCAGCATCTTCAGTGCCGCGGGTGCTTCGATGTCCATGGCCTGATCGACCACCCAGAGTTGATCCTTCTCGGGCAGGATCTCGCGCAGACAGGCTGCGAAGAAGCGCTTGAAGCCGAAGTCGGGACCCTGCTCGTCGTAGTCGAACCCGGCGTACTCCGGACTGCGCTGATTGAAGAGCGCGATGAAGTGCCGTTGCGACTCGCCGGGTGCGACGGTGCCCAGCCGCATGATGTTGTTTTCCTCGACGAAGCGGGCGATGTTCTGCGTCAGCGCAGTGGTGAAGGCAACACGGTCGGCCTCGTCCAGTTCGCGATAGGCCACCCGATCGGCGCTAACCGCCAGGAAAACGAGGAACTCGCAGACGAAGTCGAAATAGGGCCGGCCGACATCGATGTCATAGTCGGCCTTGCGCATGCGCTTGATCGATTCGAGCGCCAGTTTCCAGGCCAGCACGGCCACCACCGAAGCCAGCGTCTCAGGCGAACGCTGGCCGGCGGTGTGGAACCGGGTCTTGAGACGGATGGCCATCAGGACTCAATGCCGTCCTGCCGGAGCCGACTTTTCAATATCCACCCTTGCCTTTGGGCTGGGGCAGGCCGGCCATCCGGCAACCCTGCTTGGCGGCACCGCCATCCGGGAAGAGGTCGAACATCAGCTTGTTGTCGGCCTCGGGCATGTCGGCCTCGTCCTGCAAGCCCTTCACTAGATTGCGCGCATTGGGGGTATGTCCTTCCTCCTGGAATTTCTGGCGCAGGTAGTTGATGATCTTCCAGTGCTGTTCGGTCAGTTCCAGGCCCTCTGCCGCAGCAAAAGCCGTTACGGCATCTTCGCTCAAGTCTGGCTCCAGCAGGTAGCCGTAATCGTCCACTTCCTTCTCGATACCGTTGATGACTATGCTCATGGACTCCTCCTTTGTTTTTTGGGGTTGAAGAATGAATCACTTCTTGCGCAGGTAGAACTCGCAGGCATTGCGCGCCATCGGCAACGACGCCAGCAGTTCAACGCTCGTCGCACGACTCCAGGATTCGATGTCGGCCACGACGCCCGGGCAATCGCTGACCAGTTGCAAGACTTCTCCCGCCTTCATGCCATCGAGCAGGCGTTTGGCCTCGACGATCGGGCCGGGGCAGGATACGCCACGCATGTCGAGCGTCACGTGGGCGATCGGCGTGGTGCTGGCGCCACCCGCCTTGCACAGGGTATAGGCGGTCTTGCCGTCAGGCTGCCTGACGCTACTGAGCATCTCGTTGCCGGTGTACTTGCACCAGGCGTGCAGATCGTCGGAGGTACCGGGACAATCCGACAGCAGCCGCATGGTCTGGCCCGGCTGCAGATCGTCGATGATCTTCTTGGCCCCCAGCAACGGCGCCGGGCAGGGTAACCCGGAAAGATCAATGGTAACGGTAGCTTGGTCGGACATGGCGGTCTCCTCGTAAGTGTTTTTATGGTCGCAATAAGACGTTGCGGGGGATGGGTTCATTCTAGCCGTCCACCGCAGCCAGGGATTTGTGAGGGATGAACAGTCCGCAGCCGCGCTGGCGCTCCAGCCCGATGCCAACCCGTTGCAGGTACAACGCAGTTGCAGCGTCGAGTCCGGCGAGCAACAGGCTGAAGCCCGCCAGCCAGCCGTCGGCCGTCCGCGCCCGGCGCGACTTGCCGCTGACCATCTGCGGTCGGATACCCAGCGCCGCGAAGTGCGCCTGACAGGTTTCCAGGAATAGCGCTTCGCTCATGGCCGCGTTCGCAGCACCGGCCGGGTCAAAAGTGATGAACTTGGCGTTGATTACCTGAGCAGGCATCAGTTCGCGCAGCACTCCCGCCCCCACTTCCACAACATGATCGAGCAGTTGTAGGTGGCTCCCCGTCAATACAGTCGCATCCGCAAGGCGCCCGCGCGGGAGGCGCAGGGTCAGCCGGGCACGCCGCGACAGATACCAACCTTCCGCGGCCGGACTCAGGCCGGAAACGGGATGGATGCCGGCAGTCGTTTCGCTCGCCAGCCAGGGCAGCACCCGCTGCACCGCACCGCATAGTAGATCGGCATAGTCAGTAGGGATCGCCCGCCCCGACAGGACGAACTGCAGGTCGACCATGTCCGGCTCCATCGTCGCTGGCATGGTCACTCCGGCGCTTCCGGCGAGCGCTCGAGCTGCTGGCGCGACCAGTTGGCCATCATGGTCGCCCAGTGGCCGGCGGTCACCGGATCGATATCGAAAATGGTGAAGCGCCGGTGTTCGCGGATGCGCACGCGCAACTGCGGGATACCTCCGGCAGCAAACTCGATCTGCTGCAGTTCGATTTCCTGATTGCCGACCGGCACGCGAAACTTGTCGAGGGAGGTGATGGTGTCCACAGTCTGCGGGCCTGGTAAGTAGTGCTGCTAGTTTGAGGTGGGCAGACTATCGCATTCCGGGCCTTACAAGACCATTACCGGATGGGAGGAAACCTGCATACTCCTTTCGGGTAGGTATCGCTACCCCATGTAAGGAGGGTAATCTATCCGATGGAGGTATGGCGCGCAGACAAGCGCCAACCTGATAATGGCAAAAATTCCGGGAACAGGCGTGCGTCGCGCGCTTTGCTCCCCAACTGCTGACCGGAGGAGACAACATGGCCAAAAAGCCCCATGCAACCCCAATGCTCGACCAACTCGAGAGCGGCCCCTGGCCGAGCTTCGTGACGGGCCTCAAGCGTCTTGCTCAAGACAAGGATTACGTAGTCGACCTGCTCGGCCACCTGGAACATTCCTACGAAACCAAGAAGGGCTACTGGAAAGGCGGCACGGTCGGCGTGTTCGGCTACGGCGGCGGCGTCATCCCGCGCTTCACCGAAATCAAGGATGAAAACGGTGCACCAAAGTTCTCGGATGCAGCCGAGTTCCACACCATCCGCATCATGCCACCCCCCGGCATGCACTACGATACCGACACCCTGCGTAAGTTCTGCGACATCTGGGAAAAGCATGGCTCCGGCCTGATCGCCCTGCACGGCCAGTCCGGCGACATCATGTTCCAGGGCTGCACCACCGAGAACGTGCAGAAGGCCTGGGATGAAATCAACGAGATGGGCTTCGACATGGGTGGCGCCGGTCCGGCCGTGCGCACCGCGATGTCCTGTGTCGGTGCCGCCCGCTGCGAGCAGTCCTGCTACGACGAAGCCATGGCGCACCAGAAGGTCATCAACCAGTTCCTCGACGACATTCACCGTCCCGCCCTGCCCTACAAGTTCAAGTTCAAGTTCTCCGGCTGCGGCAACGATTGCATGAACTCGATCCAGCGTGCCGACATGGCCGTGATCGGCACCTGGCGCGACAACATGAAGACCGATGCAGCGCTCGCCAAGCAGTGGTTCGCCAAGCACGGCATGAACGAACTGATCAATGACGTCGTCAGCATGTGCCCGACGCGCGCCATCCAGATCAAGGACAGCAAGGATGTCCGCTCGGATGCCCACATTTCGTCCGTCGCAGTAAACGACAGCCAGTCGCTGGAAATCGACAACAAGGATTGCGTGCGCTGCATGCACTGCATCAACGTCATGACCGGCGCACTCGCTCCGGGCAATGACAAGGGCGCCACCATCCTCGTCGGCGGCCACAGCCACCTCAAGATCGGTGCCACCATGGGCACGGTGATCGTTCCCTTCGTTGATCTCAAGAAGGAAGAGGACTACGAGCAACTCGTCGAACTGGCCCAGAACATCATCGACTTCTTCGCCGAAAACGCGCTGGAGCATGAGCGGACCGGCGAAATGATCGAGCGCATCGGCCTGGTCAACTTCCTCGAAGGCATCGGCGTGGATATCGATGCCAACATGGTGAACAACCCGCGCATGAACCCCTATGTGCGCACCGATGGTTGGGACGAGGAAGTCGCCAAAATCAACGCTAAGAAAGCGGCAGCCTAGGTTTGGCCCAGCCCACGGCTGGCCGGATTCCCCAGGGAGTCCGGCGTCCGGCCAGGCTGATGACCCTATTCGAATAGCGACCATTCATAACAATTATTGCGGAGACGACTCATGGCACAACCTCAAATGCGCAGGCCCGTCGAGCACTTTCTCGACAACAAGAAATTCCTCCACCCGACGCTGGCCGCCAACTACGGCAACTGGAAGTACCACGACCGTCCGCGTCCCGGCGTCCTGCACCACGTATCGAATAGCGGCGACCAGGTCTGGTCGGTGCGTGCCGGCACGCAGCGCCAGATGGACGTATTCACCATTCGCAAGCTGTGCGACATCGCCGACCAGTTCGCCGAAGGCCGCGTCCGCTTCACCATCCGCTCCAACATCGAGTACATCGTTTCCGACGAAGCCAAGGTGGCCCCGCTGATCGCCGAACTGGAGAAGAACGGTTTCCCGGTCGGTGGCACCGGCAACTCGGTCTCGATGGTCGCCCACACGCAGGGTTGGCTGCACTGCGACATCCCCGGCACCGATGCCTCCGGCGTAGTCAAGTCGATGATGGATGCGCTCTATGACGAGTTCAAGAACGAGGAAATGCCCAACCGCGTGCGCCTCTCGACGTCCTGCTGCGAGATCAACTGCGGCGGCCAGGCCGACATCGCCATCGTCATCCAGCACACCAAGCCGCCGAAGATCAACCACGACCTCGTCGCCAACGTCTGCGAGCGCCCCGCCGTGGTCGCCCGTTGCCCGGTCGCTGCCATCCGCCCCGCACTGGTGAATGGCAAGCCCTCGCTGGAAGTCGATGAGAAGAAGTGCATCTGCTGCGGCGCCTGCTACCCCCCCTGCCCGCCCATGCAGATCAACGATCCCGAGTTCTCCAAGCTGGCCATCTGGGTCGGCGGCAAGAACTCCAATGCCCGCAGCAAGCCCACCTTCCACAAGATGGTCGCCTCCGGCCTGCCCAACAATGCGCCGCGCTGGCCCGAGGTCAACGAAGTCGTCAAGCGCATCCTCATGGCCTACAAGACCGACGCCCGTCCGTGGGAGCGCATGGCTGACTGGATCGACCGCATCGGTTGGCCCCGTTTCTTCGAAAAAACCGGCCTGCCCTTCACCAAGTACATGATTGACGACTGGCGCGGCAGCCGCTACAACCTGAACGCGTCGGCCCACATCCGTTTCTGAGGATCGCTCAAGATGAAGTTTTCCATTCTGGTTAACGAAGGCCCCTACACCCACCAGGCCTCCGACACCGCCTACCAGTTCACCAAGGCGGTGCTGGCCAAGGGCCACGAGGTGTTTCGCGTCTTCTTTTATCATGATGGCGTCAACAACGCCACGCGCCTCACCACCCCGCCGCAGGACGACCGCAACATCGTCAACCGCTGGTCCAAGCTGGCCGAGGAGCACAACCTCGACATGGTGGTCTGCGTTGCTGCGGCCCAGCGGCGCGGCATCGTCGATGAAGGTGAAATGAAGCGCAATGGCAAGGACGCCACCAACCTGGCCGCCGGCTTCCGCATTTCCGGCCTCGGTCAATTGGTCGAAGCCGGCATCCAGTCCGACCGTCTGGTCGTATTCGGCGATTGAGGGAGACGAGCCAATGACTACCAAGCAATTCATGTTCGTCAACCGCAAGGCCCCCTACGGCACCATCTACGCCTGGGAATCGCTCGAAGTCGTGTTGATCGCCGCTGCCTTCGAGCAGGATGTGTCGATGGCCTTCCTCGACGATGGCGTGTTCCAGCTCAAGAAAGGCCACCAGACCAAGGGCATCGAGGTCAAGGCCTTCGAGAAGACTTTCGGCGCACTTGAGGACTATGACGTCACCAAGATCTACGTCGACCAGGAATCCCTGACCGAGCGTGGTCTCACCACGGACGATCTGGCCTTGCCGGTCGAAGTATTCTCCCGCGCCGAACTGGGCAAACTGATGGAGGCGCAGGACGTCGTCCTGTCGTTCTGAGGAAACCAACATGCTGCATATCATCAACAAGTCCCCCTACGACCGGCCGGCCTTCGACTCGGCCCTCAAGACCGGTGAAGGTGCCATCCTGCTGATCGAAGATGGCGTTTATGCCGCCGCCAGGGGCGGCGCCACCGAAGCCAAAATCAGCGCTGCCCAGGGCAAGTTCAAGTTCTACGCCCTGACACAAGACCTCGAAGCACGCGGCATTGCCGACCGCGTAATCGACGGTGTCACCACCGTCGATTACGGTGGTTTCGTCGACCTCGTCGCCGAATACAAGACCTGCCAATCCTGGCTGTAATACAGTAGACAATCCACAATCAATCATCACTGGGAGAAGAAAACATGGGTATCGAACTGAACGGCAAGTCCTACGAAACCGACGAAGAAGGCTATCTGCTCAACCTCGCCGAGTGGAACGAAGAAGTCGCCGGCTACCTGGCGCAGCAGGAAGGCGTAAACATGACCGAGCAGCACTGGGAAGTCATCAACTTCCTGCGTGACTACTACAACGAGTTCCAGATCGCCCCGGCCGTGCGTGTGCTGACCAAGGCCATCGGCAAGAAGCTGGGACCGGAAAAGGGCAACAGCCAGTACCTCTACGAACTGTTCCCCTACGGCCCGGCCAAACAGGCGTGCAAGATCGCCGGGCTGCCGAAGCCGACCGGCTGCGTCTGATTCTGCGGCAAGACCCGTCGCACCGGCGGGACGACATGGATGCCGTCCCGCCAGCGCCGACTTTTTGCAACTCCTGCCAGATGGGCTCCGCGCCACATCTCAGGGTGCTTGCAACCGTAATGACCGTTTGACCTCCGTGTTCGCCGTGGTGCTCAGCCGATGACAATGTTTTTCGCGATCCTGTTCTACTTTGCCTTCGTCGTGTTTGTCGGTGGCCTGGGCTACAGGATCTATGAGTTCGCCCGCACGCCGGCACCTCTGTCGATCCCGACCACGCCGGCACCGACCACCGGCGGCCGCGTCTTCTTCCGCGTCGCCCGCGAAGTGGTGTTCTTCGAAAGCCTGTTCAAGGGCAACCTGTGGATCTGGCTGTTCGGCTGGCTGTTCCACGTCGGCCTGTTGCTGGTGGCATTGCGCCACCTGCGCTATTTCATCGAACCGGTGTGGGGCTGGGTCGTGTTCATCCAGCCCTTCGGCACCTACGCCGGCTTCATAATGGTCGCCGGCCTCGCCGGCCTGTGGGCGCGGCGCTTTCTGGTCGAGCGCATCCGCTACATCTCCACCCCCTCCGATCACCTGATGCTCGCCATGCTGCTAGCCATCGGTCTCACCGGACTGGGCATGAAATTCGTGATGCACACCGACATCGTCGGCGTGAAGGCCTTCTTCAAGGGCCTGATGAGCTTCGACTTACAGCCGCTGCCAGCCCACCCGGCCCTGTTCGTCCACCTGCTGCTGGTTGCGCTGCTGATGATCATCTTCCCGTTCAGCAAGCTGCTGCATGCGCCGGGCGTGTTCTTCAGCCCCACCCGCAACCAGACCGACAACCCCCGCGAAGTTCGCCGCCTGGCGCCGTGGGTCGCCCAGATCGAGAAGAACTGAGATGGCCGCGCCCGAGTTCAAGGTTCCCGAGTTTCGCGAGTTTCCCAGCGTACCGGCGCTGGTGCCCGGCTCAATGGCACACTCCAAACCCTATGTCGCCAGCGAGAAGGTACAGGAAGGCATCGGCCTGCCCGGCCAACTGGTCGACAACTGGGAAGCAAAAGCCATCGAGAAGTTCGGCGAGTTGCTCGGCAAATACCGTTCGCTGCGGGTGTTCATGGATTCCTGTGTGCATTGCGGTGCCTGCACCGACAAGTGCCATTATTTCATCGGCACCGGCGACCCGAAGAACATGCCCGTCGCCCGCCAGGAACTGATGCGCAGCGTCTATCGCCGCTACTTCACCCTGCCCGGCAAGCTGTTCCCGAAACTGGTCGGCGCGCGCGACATGACGCGCGAAGTGCTCGACGAGTGGTTCTCCTACTTCTGGCAGTGCTCGGAATGCCGTCGCTGCTCGGTGTTCTGCCCCTACGGCATCGACACCGCCGAAGTGACGATGGCGGCGCGCCACATCATGGACTCGATCGGCCACGGCCAGAAATACTCGAACGAAATTCTCGGCAAGGTTCACAAGATCGGCAACAACCTCGGCCTGCCCGGCCCCGCGCTGGAAAACACGCTGGAAGGTTTGGAAGAGGACGTCAAGGACGACACCGGCGTCGATGTCAAATACCCGCTCGACGTGCAGGGTGCCGAAGTGCTGCTGGTGACACCCTCGGCCGACTTCTTCGCCGAACCGCACATCGAAAGCCTGATCGGCTATGGCAAGGTGTTCCACGCTGCCGGCATTTCCTGGACGCTCTCCTCCTATGCGTCCGAGGCCGGCAACTTCGGCCTGTTCAACGGCGACTACGCCATGATGCGCAAGGTCGCCATGCGCATCCGCGAGCAGGCGCTGGAACTGGGCGTGAAACGCATCGTGGTCGGTGAATGTGGCCACGCCTGGCGCGTCGCCTACGCCTTCTGGAACACACTGACCGGGATCGGCAACAACGGCACTGACCCCTTCTCGGTGGAACTGCAGAAGCAGCTCGACCCGCGCTACAAGGAACCCTCGCACATCTGCGAATTTACCTGGGATCTGATCCAGCAGGGCCGCCTCAAGTTCGACAAAGAAGCCAACGACAGCCGCATCATCACCTTCCACGACTCCTGCAACGTGGCGCGCGCCTCGCGCATGGGCGACCGGCCCGGCGGCCAGTTCGACATCCCGCGCAGCATCATCAAGGCCGTCGCCAACAAGTACGTCGACATGGCACCGGACACCGTGCGCGAAAAGACCTTCTGCTGCGGCGGCGGCGGCGGCGTGCTCACCGACGATCTGCTCGAACTACGCGTCAAGGGCGCCTTCCCGCGCATGGAAGCGCTCAAGCAGGTCCAGGAACAGCACGGCGTCAATTTCATGGCCACCATTTGCGCCATCTGCAAGGCCCAGTTCTCGAAAGTACTTCCGTATTACGGCTTCAACATGCGCATGGTCGGCGGCGTGCACCAGCTGGTGAGTACCGCCATTCGCCTCGGCGACGAGCAATAACATTCAAATAACGATTACGGAGAAGACAATGTCAGCCAATACCACGATGGCCGAAACCCAAAGCGAAAAACTGACCTTCCGCCGCTACAAGGATGGCGAGCCGCAGAAATTCAAGCGCCTGCAGGACCAGATCTTCCAGGCCAGCTGGACGCACAAGTGCCCGACCTATATCCAGTCGACGCCGCCCTGCCAGGGTTCCTGCCCCTCCGGCGAAGACATCCGTGGCTACCTGAACATCGTGCGCGGCATCGAGAAGCCTCCCGTCGGTGCCGATGGCAAGCCGGTCATGCCGTGGCAGGAATATGCCTGGCGCCGCCTCACCGAAGCCAACCCGCTGCCCGCCGTGATGGGCCGCGTCTGCCCGGCGCCCTGCGAGACCGGCTGCAACCGCAATCAGGTGGAAGACCACGTCGGCATCAACTCGGTCGAGCACTTCCTTGGCGAGTACGCGATCAAGAACAACCTGCAATTCAACCAGCCCGCCACACAGACCGGCAAAAAAGTCGCCGTGCTGGGCGGCGGCCCGGCCGGCCTGTCGGTGGCCTACCAGCTCGCCCTCAAGGGCCACTCGGTGACCATCTTCGACGACCATGAGTACCTCGGCGGCATGATGCGCTACGGCATTCCGGGCTATCGCACTCCGCGTGACGTGCTCGATGCCGAGATCCAGCGCATCCTCAACCTCGGCGTCGAGGTGAAGCTCAAGTGCAAGGTCGGTGTCGACATCAGCATGGAGCAGGTTCGCCAGGACTACGATGCCGTCTTCCTCGGCCTCGGCGCCCAGGGCGGTCGTGCCCTGCCGGCCGAGGGTGCGGATAACGTTTCCAACGTCGTCACCGCCACCGCCTTCCTCAAGGCCTTCAACGATGGTCGCCTGCAAACCGTCGGCCATCGCGTCGTCGTCGTCGGCGGCGGCGATACTTCGATGGACGTCGCCACCGTCGCCCGCCGCCTCGGTCATATCGACAGTGCCAAGCCCACCGACTGGGAAGCTGCCATTGCCGGCCAGCTTGCCCAGGACGTTGCCGACATCTCGATGCGCAAAGGCGCCGAGGTCGTGTTGACCTCGGTCTTCATGACCGCCAGCAAACAGGAACTGGAGCATGCCCAGTCCGAAGGCATCGAGATCATGGGCGGCTGGATGCCCGTCGCCGTGGTGAAGGGTGCCGATGGCCGCGCTACCGCGTTACGCGTCAAGCAATGCGAGGCGAAAATGGTCGGCGGCAAACTCGACATCAAGCCGATCGAAGGCACCGAGAAGGATCTGCCCGCCGACCTGATCGTCTCCGCCATCGGCCAGATGGTCGATTTGGCCGGGCTGGAAGAATTCAACAACGGCAAGGGCGCCGTCAGCGCCGACCGTAACTACCAGGTACAAGGCAAGCCGGGCGTGTTTGCCGGCGGCGACGTGTTGCGTCCCCATCTGCTGACCACTGCCATCGGCCACGGCGCCATTGCCGCCGACGGCATCGACCAGTTCCTGGCCGGCAGCGAAGCCGGCCGTCGCCCCAAGGTCGACGTGCACGTCTTCGACCTGATGCGCAAGTACGTCGAGAAGGGTGTTTCGCTTGAAAAGATCGACGAACCCCTGCGCGGCACCGATGCCACCAAAGGCGCAGTGCACAACTACGACAACCGCTCCGAGCGTTACGTCATCCCCCATGACGAGCTGTTCCTCGGCCACTTCCAGTACAACGCCCGCAACAAGCGCCATATCACGCACCTGACCAAGGACTCCGCCCTCGGCAACTTCGAGGAACGTCTCGATCCGCTCGACGACAAGCAGGCCGTCGCCGAGGCCAAGCGCTGCATGAGCTGCGGCCTGTGCTTCGAGTGCGACAACTGCGTGGTGTATTGCCCGCAGACGGCGGTCTACAAGGTCAAGAAGACCGAGGCGACCACCGGCCGCTACGTCGCCACCGACTACGACAAATGCATCGGATGCCACATCTGTCATGACGTTTGTCCGACCGGCTACATCCAGATGGGCCTGGGCGAGTAAATGAAAGCTGTCGCGCTTGCGCTGCTGCTTGCGCTGACTTCAGTGCTCGCCCTCGCCGGCGCGCCGAAGCCGGTCATCAGGATCGAAAACCCCGGCCAGTGCATCGCACCGGCGGCGGAGATGCGCAAGAACCACATGGAGATGCTCAAGCACCAGCGCGACCGCACCCTGCGTCAGGGCATCCGCGGCGAAGCGGCCAGCCTCAACGAATGCATCAATTGCCATGCCGGCAAGACCAGCGGCACCGTCACCGGCCAGGATGGCTTCTGCCAGCAATGCCATAGTTACGTGGCCGTCAAGCTCGACTGCTGGGACTGCCACCAGCCCAAGGCCGGCAACCAGCATGCCGCGACGGGAGTCAAACCATGAGTGCGCCGCAAAACCGCATTAACAATCCATCTCGCCGCAACTTCATCGCAGCCACTGCCGTCGGTGCGGCCAGCCTCGGTGCGGTTGCATTGGCCCCAGGCCTCCATCTGATCGAGGTGTCGCAGGCCAGTGCACCGTCAGCCGGGGCATCCAGCAAAGTGCGCTGGGGCATGCTGATCGACACCACCAAGTGCGCCAGCGGCTGCGACGAATGCGTGCAGGCCTGCAACACCGAAAACGGTATCAACGAGACCGTCCAGGACGCACGCCAGGGCTCGCAGTGGATTCGCAAGATCGATCTCAAGGACCCGCAGAGCGGCCGCCAGCACTCGCTGCCGATGATGTGCCAGCACTGCGAAAAGCCGCCCTGCGTCGATGTCTGTCCCACCGGTGCCTCGATGAAGCGCGCCGACGGCATCGTGCTGGTCGACCGCCACATCTGCATCGGCTGCCGCTATTGCATGATGGCCTGCCCCTACAAGGCGCGCTCCTTCGTCCATCAGCCGCTGACCGAACAGAACCCGCAGGTACCGCGCGGCATGGGCTGCGTCGAGTCCTGCACCTTCTGCGTGCAGCGCGTTGACCGGGGCCTCAAGCCGGCCTGCGTCGAAGCCTGCCCGGAAGGGGCGATGACCTTCGGTGACCTCAACGACCCGAACAGCGACATCGCGCGGCGCCTCGCCAACGAAGCCAGCACGCAGGTGCGTGCCGACCTCAAGCTCGGCCTCGGCGTCCGTTACCAGGGGATCTGACCGCCATGCATCTCGAAGAGAATAGCCTGTTCGAAGAAAACCTCTTCTACCTGCTCGCCGTCATCGGCAGCCTGATCACTGCCGTCGGCCTCGGTGCGGCGCTCTACATGGAACACTCCGGCCACGTCGTCACCGGCATGAACAACCAGGTGGTCTGGGGCATGCCGCACGTCTTCGCCATTTTCCTCGTCGTCGCCGCCTCGGGCGTGCTCAACGTCGCCTCAATCGGCTCGGTGTTCGGCAAGACGCTCTACAAGGCGCGGGCGCCGCTGTCCGGCCTGCTGGCACTGGCCATGCTGGCCGCCGGCCTGATCATCGTCATGCTCGACCTCGGCCGCGCCGACCGCATGATCGTGGCCATGACGCACCTCAACATCACCTCGATGTTCGGCTGGAACACCATCCTCTATCCCGGCTTCTTCGCCATCGTCGGCATCTACATGTGGACGCTGATGGATCGCAAGATGAACCCCTACTCCAAGCCCGCCGGCCTGGCCGCCTTCATCTGGCGCATCCTGTTGACGACCGGCACGGGTTCGATCTTCGGCTTCCTGGTCGCCCGCCAGGCCTACCAGTCCGCCATGCTGGCGCCGATGTTCATCATCATGTCCTTCGCCTGGGGGCTGGCGGTGTTCATGATCGTGCAGAAGGCCATGTTCTCCTGGAACGACAAGCAACTCCACCCGCAGATTCGCGCGCGCATGAAGAACCTGCTCGGCACCTTCGTTGCCGCAGTGTTCTATTTCGTCATCGTCTATCACCTGACCAACCTCTATTTCGCGAAGCAGACCGCCTTCGAGCATTTCATCCTGCTCTCCGGCGGCGCATTCACGGTGCTGTTCTGGGGTGGTTACGTGCTGCTCGGTACCCTCCTGCCCTTGCTGCTGCTCTATGCTCCCGCGTTCAGCAACCGGTCCGGCTCGGTGTTCGCCGCCGCCAGCTTGGTCCTTGTCGGTGCGTTCAGCCTGCTCTACGTCTTCATCATCGGCGCGCAGGTTTTCCCGCTCGACATTTTTCCCGGCATGGAAGTCTCGAGCAGTTTCATGGATGGCAAAATCGACCACTACACGCCCAGCCTGCCGGAAATCCTGCTCGGCTTCGGCGGCATCGGCATCGCCTTTACCGCCACCGCCATCGGCGTGCGCGTGCTGAAGTTCCTGCCCGAGGACGACATCCAGAAGCTGGAAAACTCCGGGCACATGCTCGACTGAACGGCGCACGACAGCTTCGGTAGGGCATGCATCGTTTTCTCGTTTCAGCCGCGCACAAATCCTCCGGCAAGACCACCCTGAGCATCGGCCTGGTCGCCGCCTTGCGGGCGCGCGGCCGGACGGTGCAACCCTTCAAGAAGGGGCCAGACTACATTGATCCGCTCTGGCTCTCCGCCGCGGCCGGCCGGTCCTGCCGCAACCTCGACTTTTTCCTGTCGCCGCACGACGAGCTCCGCGCCCAGTTCGCGTACGGCCATGACGCGGATGTCTGCTTGGTCGAGGGTAACAAGGGGCTCTACGACGGGTTGGCGCTCGACGGCGCCAACAGCAATGCTGCCCTCGCCCGCCTGCTTTCTCTGCCCGTCATCCTGGTGCTCGACGCGCGCGGCATGACGCGCGGCATCGCGCCGCTGATCCTCGGTTATCAGGCCTTCGAGCGCGACATCCGCATCGCCGGGGTGATCCTCAACCGACTCGGGGGCAGCCGCCACGAGGCCAAGCTGCGCGCCGTGATCGAGCACTACACCGACGTGCCGGTGCTCGGCGCCGTGCAGGAGGATGCGCAACTCGCGCTGGTCGAACGCCACCTCGGCCTGATGCCGGCGAATGAGGTCGCCCATGCCGAACAACTGATCGCCGGCATCGCCACGCAGGTCGCACGCCAGGTCGACCTCGACCGCCTGCTCGCCGTCACCGCCACGGACACCGTGCTGCCAGAGCCGACTTTTCCAGCAGAGGTCGCCGGGCCGCGCCTACGCATCGCCATTGCTCGCGATGCCGCCTTCGGCTTCTACTACAGCGACGATCTCGATGCCCTGGCTGCCGCCGGTGCCAAACTGGTGCCCTTCGATACCCTGCACGATGCCGCCCTGCCCACCTGCGATGCGCTGTTCATCGGCGGCGGTTTCCCCGAATCCTTCCTCGACGAGCTATCCGCCAATACCGCCCTGCGGGCCGACATCCGCGGCAAGGTCGGAGCCGGCCTGCCGACCTACGCCGAATGCGGCGGGCTGATGTACCTCGCCCAGTCGATCACCTGGGGCGATAAGACTTGTCCCATGGTTGGTGCCATTCCGGGCGAGATCGTCATGCAGCCCAAGCCGGTCGGACGCGGCTACGTCATCCTCGACGCCACAGAAGAACATCCTTGGTGCCGTCCTGCCAGCACCGAGTTTTCACAGCCCATCCACGCCCACGAATTCCACTACTCCGACATTCGCGGCCTGCCCGCCGACACCCGCTATGCCTACATCGTGAAGCGCGGCCACGGCATCGACAGTCGGCACGATGGTATCGTGCTGCACAACCTGCTAGCGTCCTACACGCACCTGCGCGGCGTCGCCGGCTGCGACTGGCCGGCCCGTTTCCTGGCGTTCGCCCGCTCCCGACCGAGACCATGAACCTCCTGCCCGAGACACTTCCCACGCGCGGCAATGCCCAGCCCGGTACTGTTTACCTGGTCGGCGCCGGCCCCGGCGATCCCGAACTGTTGACCCTGCGCGCCCTGCGCCTGATCGGCGCAGCGGACGTGCTGGTCTATGATCAACTGGTGTCCGATGCGATCCTCGAACTCGCCAACCCGGTGGCCGAACGCATCTATGCCGGCAAGCAGCGCGGCCACCATACCGTGCCGCAGGAGGAACTCAACCAGTTGCTGGTCAGGCTCGCCCGCACGAACCGCAGCGTGGTGCGCCTCAAGGGTGGCGACCCCTACACCTTCGGGCGCGGCGGCGAGGAAGTCGAGACCCTGCGCGAAAACGGCGTGCCCTTCGAGGTGGTGCCGGGCGTCACCGCGGCGGCCGGCGTCGCCGCCTATGCCGGCATTCCGCTCACCCACCGCAACTACGCGCAGGCCTGCGTCTTCGTTACCGGCCACCTCAAGGACGGCAGCATGAACCTCGACTGGCCGGGCCTCGCCCGCCGCCGCCAGACGGTGATCGTGTACATGGGCCTGCACGGCCTGCCTTACCTGTGCGAGCAGATGATCGCCCATGGCCTGCCGCCGAACTGGCCAGCCGCCATCGTCCAGCAGGGCACCACGCCGAACCAGCGCACCGTCACTGGCACGCTGGCGACCCTGCCGGCACTGGCCGAGGCCGCACAACTCAAAGCGCCGACGCTGATCATCGTCGGCGAAGTCGTCCGCCTCAAGGACAAGCTGGCCTGGTTCGAGTAAGCCGCGCCACCCAGGCCTGGCCGAGCGACAAGCCACCATCGTTCGGTGGCAGGCGCTGCGCCGTAACGAAACGCAGGCCATGGCGCGGCAGGGCCTCGCGCAACCCGGTCGCCAGCAGTCGGTTGAGCAGGCAGCCGCCCGCCACAGCCACCGTGGTGATGCCGCAACGCTGCGCCGCCCGCACCACCCAGTCGACCAGCGCCGCCGTCAGCGTGGCATGGAACAACGCTGCGGCAACCTGGCGATCCGGCGCCTCGACCAGCGCCGCCAGCAAGGGGCGCAAATCAAGTTGATCATCCACGATTTGCCAGCCACCTGCCAGCGGCGCGAGGGGACCATGCCGCGCCGCCAGACCTTCCAGCAGCATTGCCGCCTGCCCCTCGAAGTTCGCCCGGCGACGGACGTCGAGCAGCCCTGCCGCCGCATCGAACAGCCGGCCGGCGCTCGAAGTCGGTGGACAATTCAGGCCACGCGCCAGCATGGTCGCCACGGTCGCCGCGGCCGGTTCGGCGGCGAAGCGCTGGGCAATCTCGTCGCCCCGGCCCAGCACATGCAGGGCCGCCGCTGCCATGCGCCAGGGTTCGCGCGCCGCCACGTCGCCGCCGGGCAATCCCAGCGGCGCCAGATGGCCGAGGCGTTCGCACTGCGCCCCGTCGACCCGTAGCAACTCGCCGCCCCAGGCGCTGCCGTCGTTGCCCAATCCGACGCCATCGAGGGCCAGACCCAGCACGGGCGCCTCGATGCCATGCTCGGCGCAGACGGCGGCAATGTGGGCGTGGTGGTGCTGCACCCCAACGGCTGGAATCCCCAGTCCGGCAGCGAAGCGCGACGAGTGGAAATCAGGGTGCAGGTCGTGGGCGACGCATTCGGGCTCTACATCGAGGATGTGCAGCAGGTGAGCGACAGTTTCCTCGAAGAAACCGCAGGCCGCAGCATTGTCGAGGTCGCCGATGTGCTGCGAAACGAAAGCCTCGTCATCCCGCATCACGCACACCGTGTTCTTGAACCAGCCGCCGACGGCCAATATCGACGGACCCGCGCCCGGCAGCTTGATCGCGCACGGCACGTAACCACGCGCCCGGCGGATGAATTGGGTGCCGCGTCGCACGCTGTCGTCGCAGCGCACGACGATGTCGCGGTCGTGCAGCAGGAAGGCAGCCGCGATGCCCGCCAGCCGTTCAAGCGCCTCGGTGTTGCCGATCACCAGCGGTTCGCCATGCGGGTTGGCGCTGGTCATCACCAGCGCCAGTTCCGGCGCGTCGTGGAACAGCATCTGCTGGATCGGCGTCGCCGGCAGCATCAGGCCGATTTCAGATAATGCTGGCGCGACGCCTGGCAACTCCATAAGCTGCTCCAGCAGCACGATGGGTCGTTCCGGGCTTTCCAGCAACGCCGTCTCGCCAGCGCCGACTTTTGCATGGCGGGCGGCAGCCTCCGTGTCGGCCACCATCACCGCAAACGGCTTTTCCTCGCGCTGCTTACGCTGGCGCAGTTCCGTCACCGCCTGCGCATTGCGCGCATCGCAGGCGAGGTGGAAGCCCCCCAACCCCTTGATGGCAACGATGCGGCCAGCCTGAAGCAAGGCCAGCGTCGCGGCAATCGGCTCGCCGGCGAGCACATTGCCCGTGCCGTTGAGCAGGGACAACTGCGGGCCACAGTTCGGGCAGCAGGTCGTCTCGGCATGAAAACGCCGGTCGGCCGGATCGGCGTATTCGCGCGCGCAGTCCGGACAGAGCGGAAATGGGGCCAGGCTGGTCTGCGGCCGGTCGTAGGGCAGGTGGCGCGTTAGGGTATAGCGCGGCCCGCAATGCGTACAGGTGATGAAGCCGTGTCGCCAGCGTCGGTTTTTCGGGTCGAACAATTCGGCGAGGCAAGCGGCGCAGGGCGCGGTGTCATGGCCGATGGCCGTGCCGACCCTGCCGCCCGCGCTGTCGCAGATCGTGAAACCGGCATGGCCTGCCTGACCGGCGGCGGCGACCGTCACCGCATCTACCCGCGCCAGCGGCGGAGCTTCGGTTTTCAGACGGTCGACAAAGCGGTCAAGTCCCGCACCTTCGGCGTGAATCTCGACGCCGGCCGCATCGTTCCTGACCCAGCCGGCGAGTTGCAGTTCCTGCGCGAGGCGCCAGACGAAAGGGCGAAAGCCGACGCCCTGGACGACTCCCGTGACCCTGATCCGCGCCGCTTCAGCCACGGGCTGCGGCGGCACCCTTCTCGATCCACGCCAGCCAATCCCCAAGCCCTTCTCCCGTGGTCGCCGACACGCGCAGCACCTCCAGCAGCGGATTGATGCGGCGGGCGTAGCCGATAGCCTGCTCGACATCGAAATCCACATGCGGCAGCAGGTCGATCTTATTCACCAGCATGAGCCGCGCGGCACGGAACATGTCCGGATACTTGAGCGGCTTGTCTTCACCCTCCGTGACGGAGAGGATCACCACCTTGCCCGCTTCGCCGAGGTCGAAGGCGGCCGGGCAGACGAGGTTGCCGACGTTCTCGATCATCAGCACGCCGGGCTGATCAAACGTTAGCTGTTCCAGCGCATGGCCGACCATGTGGGCGTCGAGGTGACAACCCTTGCCGGTATTGATCTGCACGGCCGGGGCACCGGCTGCGCGAATGCGTTCGGCATCGTGGCTGGTCTGCTGGTCGCCTTCGATCACCGCGACGTCCAATTTATGTTGCAACGCCTCGATGGTCTTCACTAGCAGCGTGGTCTTGCCCGAACCGGGGCTGGAAACGAGGTTCAGCGCAAAGACGCCGCGCGCGGCAAACAAGCTGCGGTTCTCCGCCGCGTAGGTGTTGTTCTTGGCCAAGATGTCCTGTTCCAACTGCACGGTACGTCGGTAGCCGTGGTTGTGACCATGATCGTACGCATGGCTGTGCGTGGTGCCATCGGCATGGGTGTGAGTCTGCGCGGTCACAGCCTGCCCATCCACTTTCGTTTCGCCTTCGCCGCAGCCGCAAGTCGTGCACATGGTCTCTACTCCACTTCCAGGTCGATGACGCGCATTTCCGTGCCGGCCACCACCGCCACCGGAAACTCGCCGCAATGTTCGCATGGATCATAAACCACCGCCAGCGCGCCCTCCCTGCCACAGGCCGCACAGCGCCCCCGCCCGGGCGTGGCGACAATCTCCAGCCGCGCGCCTTCGATGATGCTGCCACGCATCGCCAGGTCGAAACAGAACTCGAAGGCCGCGCGCTCGACACCGCTCAACTGGCCGATCTCGACGCGCACGCCGCATACCCGGGCGAAGCCTTCGCGTTCCGCTGCGGCTTCGATCAGTTCGCGTACCCCTTCGACCAGCGACATTTCGTGCATGGTGGCGATTCTAGACGTAGCGCGCGGCGATTCATCGGCTCGGAATCTGAGCCTCTCCGCGGTTACACTGCCCGCCCATGAACCGCACTGAACGCTTCTACCATATCGACCAACTGCTGCACGAGCGACGCGTCGTGCCGCTGCAAGCCTTCCTCGACGAATTGGCCATCTCGCGCGCCACCTTCAAGCGCGACATGGAATACCTGCGCGACCGGCTCAACGCACCCATCGTCTGGGATCGCGAGGCCGGTGGCTACCGCTTCGAAACCGCCAACGTCGCTGGCCCGGCCTACGAACTGCCGGGCCTGTGGTTCTCCGCCAGCGAGATCCACGCCCTGCTGGCGGCGCAGCAACTGCTGGCCGACATCGAACCCGGCCTGCTGGCCGCCCAGATCAAGCCATTGCAGGCGCGGCTGACCGCGCTGCTCGACAGTGGCGGCCATGGAGCGGCGGATGTGGCCCGGCGCGTCAAGCTGCTGACCATCAACCGTCGCGGCATCGAACCGCGCCACTTCGGCGACATCGCCCACGCCCTGATGGAACGTCGCCGCATCGAGATCGACGCATGGAATCGCGGCCGCGACACACTCGACACGCGCATCGTCTCGCCGCAGCGCATCATCCATTATCGCGACAACTGGTATCTCGACGCCTGGTGCCACCTGCGCGGCGCGTTGCGCAGCTTTGCCGTGGATGCCATCCAACGCGTCAAGCCGCTCAAGGACAAGGCGCGCGACATCGCCGACAAGACGCTGGACGCCCACTACGCCAGCGCCTACGGCATCTTCGCCGGCAAGCCGAAAGCGAAAGCCGTCCTCCGCTTCAGTCCCGAGCGCACGCGTTGGATACGCGCCGAGCGCTGGCATCGCGACCAGATCGGCGAAGTGCTGCCCGATGGCGGCTACCGCCTGACCGTTCCCTACGCCGACGAACGCGAACTGTTGATGGACATCCTGCGCCACGGATCGAACGTCATCGTCGAAGCGCCGGCAGCATTGAAAAAGCGCGTGGCGGCGGAAGCGGAAAAAACCGCCGCGCGCTACCGATGAAAAGTCGGCGCTGGCAAGACGGCGACCTTTCTCCCTGGCGCAGTATTTGAGCCACTCGGGGCATACCATCCTTGGTCAAAGCTATTGCAAGGGACCGGTGATGTGGGAAGTTCTTTTTGTCTGGATTACGCTCCTGGCTCTCGTTGTCGTCTTGTTGGCCGGCCCGGCCGTGGCATTGGCCCTGCGACAGGATGAAGTGCCTGCCGGCGAGTTTTGGAACGAACGCTTCGACACCCACGTCTGGTGCTGGGCATGGCTGGGGTTTATCAGCATCTGGATCAGGTTCTATTTCGGCGATGGTCCGCAGACCGGCAGCTTGGTATTCAGTGGCCTGACGGCATTCACCCTGATGGTCGCCTATGGGTTTATGTGTCTTGTCATCGTTCCGCTCCTGCCCTTGGTCCTGCTGGCACTCCTGTCGATTTGCCTCGAAGCCCGCTGGCGCATCCGTAACAACCAGCCTTACGTCAAACCACCACCCGCGCCATATGTTGTTGCGCCGCCGCCCGTCGTCGTCGAAAAACGTGGCAGCTGGCTGTTGCCGTTGGTAATTGGCCTGTGGATCGGCAGCAGTTGGGGCGGGGACGACTGAAACTCGGCGCTGGCGGGACGGTGCACAGCACACTTGGCGCCATTAAACGGCTACAATCAAATGGTCACATAGTCACGAAAGGGATTGCCATGCAGACCATGACCCTTGCCGCCACCAAAGCGCAACTTTCCGCCGTCGTCGATCAAGTTCAGAACGGTGAAGAAGTCGTCATCACGCGGCGCGGGCGCCCGGTGGCGCGCATTGTCGTCGCAGGCCAAACCTCACCCACCGATGCGCGCTGGATCGACGCGTTGGCACCCTTTGTCGATGCGCAACAAACTACCCAAGACAACAGCGTGGTCACGATGCGCGCGCTGGAAAAGTATTGATGGCGGTTTATCTCGACACGTCCACCCTGATCCCGTTGTTTTTTGCCGAACCGGCGAGTCTGGCAGCGCGCGCACGCTTGCGTAAGGAACAGGGAATCGCCATCAGTCGCTGGACGCTGGCCGAATTCGCCAGTGCCGCCGCATTCAAGATTCGCGCCGGCCAGACCGACGAAGCCACCGCACAGCAAGCGCTCGGCAGACTGCATGCCATCGTGGCCGGCGGCGATCTGCCTGTTGTCGATATCCTTGCCGCCGATTTCGACCGTGCCGCCCAACTCTGCACCGCTCATGGCAGTGGCCTGCGCACCCCCGATGCGCTGCATGCCGCCGTCGCCGCCCGCCTGAAACGACCGCTCGTCACTTGCGACCAGGGGCTGGCACAGGGTTGCCGTTATCACGGCATCGCCTGCGAACTAATCGCGCCGGCCTGAACGACAGCGCCGCGGCGACATGAGCAACCCCATCGAATCCTTCATCGCCCGCTGGCAGGGCGTTAGCGCCTCCGAACTCGCCACCGCGCAGAGCTTCGTCATCGACCTGTGCCAGTTGCTGGAGGTCGAGCCGCCCACGCATCAGCACGACTACATGTTCGAGCGGCCGATCACGTTTCGACATGGGGATGGCGGCGCCAGCGCGGGTCGTATCGACTGCTACCGGCGCGGCTGCTTCGTCCTCGAAGCCAAAAAAATCAAACGAAGCCAGCGGGACGACGCTGGCAAAGTCGGCGCTGGCGGGACGGCAAAAACCTTCGACGATGCCCTGCTGCGCGCCCGCTCGCAAGCCGAAGGCTACGCCCGCGCCCTGCCGGCCGAGGAAGGCCGGCCGCCCTTCGTGATCGTCGTCGATGTCGGCAACGTCATCGAGCTGTATGCCGAATTCACGCGCAGCGGCGGCACCTACGTGCCCTTCCCCGATCCGCGCTCGCACCGGCTGCGGCTGGCCGACCTGCGCGACGAGAAAATCCGCGCCCGCCTGCGCGCCCTGTGGCTGGACCCGCTGGCGCTCGATCCCACGCGCCAGTCCGCCAAGGTCACCCGCGAGATCGCCGCGCATCTGGCCGAACTCGCCCGGTCGCTCGAAGCGGGCAAGCATCATCCGGAAACCGTCGCCGGCTTCCTCACCCGCTGCCTGTTCAGCATGTTCGCCGAGGACGTGCAACTGATTCCCAAGGGTAGCTTCAGCGAGCTGCTGGACAGCCTCGCCGACAATCCCACGCAGTTCGTGCCCTTGGTTCATGCCCTGTGGCAGGAGATGGACAGCGGCGGCTTTTCCGTGGTGCTGCGCCAGACCCTGCCGCGCTTCAACGGCAAGCTGTTCAAGCACCCCGAGGTGCTGCCGCTCACCAAGGCGCAAATCGGCCTGCTGCTCGAAGCCTCGAAAGCCGACTGGACGCAGGTCGAGCCGGCCATCTTTGGCACCCTGCTCGAACGCGCGCTGGACGAGCAGGAGCGCCACGCCCTCGGCGCGCACTACACGCCGCGCGCCTATGTCGAGCGGCTGGTGTTGCCCACCGTGGTCGAACCGCTGCGGCAGGCATGGGCCTACGTGCAGGGCGCGGCGGTGCTGCTCGCCAACGAGGGCAAGCACAAGGAAGCGGTGGCCGAACTGCGGCATTTCCACCATCGCCTCTGCCATCTGCGCGTGCTCGACCCGGCCTGCGGCAGCGGCAACTTCCTCTACGTCGCGCTGGAACATTTGAAGCGCCTCGAAGGCGAAGTGCTCAACCAGATTCACGACCTCGGCGAGACGCAATCGCTGCTCGAAGCGGCCGGGCTGACGGTCGACCCGCACCAGTTCCTCGGCCTCGAACTCAACCCGCGTGCCGCCGCCATTGCCGAACTGGTGCTGTGGATCGGCTACCTGCAATGGCACTTCCGCACGCAGGGCAGCGGCCTGCCGCCGAGTCCGATCCTCAAGGATTTCCGCAACATCGAATGCCGCGACGCGGTGCTCGCCGATGGAAGACAAGCCGAGTGGCCGGCAGCCGATGTCGTCGTCGGCAATCCGCCCTTCATCGGCGCGGCGAGCATGCGTGCCGCGCTGGGTGACGAATATGTCGAAGCGCTGCGGGCGGCCTGGCAGCAGGTGCCCGACTCGGCCGATTTCGTCATGTTCTGGTGGCACCACGCCGCGCAACTGGTCGCACAGGGCAAGCTGGCGCGCTTCGGCTTCATCACCACCAACAGCCTGCGCCAGACCTTCAACCGCCGCGTCGTGCAAGGCGCACTCGACGCGAGCGTGCATCTCGACTTCGCCATTCCCGACCACCCGTGGGTCGATAGCGCCGATGGCGCGGCAGTGCGCATCGCCATGACCGTCGTCGCGCCCGGCGGCGGCGAAGGCCGTCTGCTCAACGTCGTCGCCGAGCGCGAGGGCAAGGGCGAAGGGCTGGAAGTGGAACTCGCCGAACAGCGCGGCCTGATTCACGCTGACCTCACCATCGGCGCAAATGTCGCCGCCGCGCACGCCTTGCACGCAAACGAAATGCTTTCTCACGAAGGTGTCAAATTAAACGGTGCGGGATTCATCGTCACTCCTGACGAGCGGGCAAAACTCGAAACCGACGCACCGATCTTCGACTACCGCAATGGCCGCGATCTCACCGACCGGCCGCGCGGCGTCAGCGTCATCGACCTGTTCGGCCACGACGCAGATACCGTGCGCCGCCGCTGGCCGGCCATATATCAGCGTGTGCTCGATACGGTGAAACCAGAGCGCGATAAAAACCGTGATCCGAAACCACGTGATAACTGGTGGATATTTGGCCGACCGCGTGAAGACTTACGGCCTGCACTCGCCGGCTTGCCGCGCTACATCGCCACCGTCAAAACCGCCAAGCACCGCGTCTTTCAGTTCCTCAACGCCAGCATCTTGCCGGACAGCAAGCTGATCGCCATCGCCCTCGACGATGCCTATGCACTCGGCGTTCTCTCCAGCCGCATACATGTCGTCTGGGCAACTGCCGCAGGAGGCTGGCTTGGCGTTGGCAACGATCCGACTTACGTCAAATCGCGCTCATTCGAGGCATTTCCCTTCCCCGCCGCCACTGCGGAACAGCAGGCGCACATCCGCGACCTGGCGGAACAACTCGACGCCCACCGCAAGCGCGTGCTGGCGCAACACGCCGACCTGACGCTGACCGGCCTCTACAACGTGCTGCAAAAAGTCGGCTCCGGCAGGACGGCGAAGGAACAGGCGATTTACGACAAGGGCCTCGTCGCGGTGCTGAAAAGCCTGCACGACGACCTCGACGCCGCCGTGCGCGACGCCTACGGCTGGAGCGACGATCCCAGCGACGAACACATCCTCGAACGACTGGTGCTGCTCAACGCCGCACGCGCAGCCGAGGAGGCAGAAGGCCAGATTCGCTGGCTGCGGCCGGAGTTTCAACAACCGCAGGGCGGCGGGGAGCGGTTGGCGCTGCCGAGGAATGTGCAGCCTGACGAGGCGGCGCCGACCCGACCTCAGCCGCCCGGCCAGCAAGCCTGGCCCCAAACACTCCCCGAACAAATGGCCGCGCTGGCGAACACGCTCACCGCGCAGCCGCAATCCGAAACCGAACTGGCAACACGCTTCACCGGCAAGGGAAAATGGAAATCAAGACTCCCCGAACTGCTCGCCACCCTCGCCACCCTCGGCCGGGCGCGACAGTTGGAGGATGGGCGGTGGTTGGGGTAAAACTCGGCGCTGGCGGGACGGCGTTACGCCCGGAATCGCCCGTAGCTGTAATGCGCCGCGCAGGCGCCTTCCGACGACACCATGCAGGAACCAACCGGGGTTTCCGGCGTACATACCGTGCCGAAAATCTTGCAAGCGCGGGGTTCCTTGACGCCGCGCAGGATCGCCCCGCACTCGCAGGCCTGGTGGTCGGGCACCGTGCGGTAGGCGAGATCGAAACGACGCTCGGCGTCGAATTCCGCATATTCAGGCCGTAGCGCCAGCGCCGACTTTTCGATGCTGCCCAGTCCGCGCCACTCGAAGCTCGGCCGCAACGCGAACACATCCGCCACCAGTGCCTGCGCCTTGCGATTGCCTTCACGCGTCACGGCGCGCGTGAATTGGTTCTCCACCTCGGCGCGGCCCTCGTTCACCTGCCGCACCAGCATGAGGATCGCCTGCAGGACGTCGAGCGGCTCGAAACCGGCGATCACCACCGGCTTGCGGTAGCGCGCGGCGAAAGGCTCGTAGGGCGCGCTGCCGATCACGGTGGACACGTGCGCCGGGCCAACGAAACCATCCAGATGTACGTCCGGGGCGTCGAGGATGGCGCTGATCGCCGCGGGTGTAAGCACATGGTTGTTGAGTACGCTGAAATTCCTCAGTCCCCCGACCGCCGCCTGACGGATCACCACGGCGGTCGGCGGCGTGGTGGTCTCGAAGCCGATGGCGAAGAACACCACCTGCCGCGCCGGATTATCACGGGCGATCTGCAGCGCGTCGGACGCCGAATAGACCATGCGCACGTCGCCACCCCGCGCACCTGAAAAGCTGCGGGCCTTGAGCAGCGACAATCCATCGGAAGCCGGCACGCGCAGGCAATCGCCGTAGCTACACAGGATCACGCCCTGCTCGACCGCCAGCGCAATCGCCATGTCCACCCGGCCGATCGGCAGCACGCACACCGGGCAGCCCGGCCCATGCACCATGCGCAGATTCGCCGGCAGCAGGTCGATTACGCCATAACGAGAGATGGCGTGGGTATGGCCACCGCAGAACTCCATGAAGGCATAGTGCCGCTGCGGCTGCACCGCCGCCGCGATGGCCGCCGCGAGGCCTTGGGCGAGCTTGCCGTCACGGAACTCGTCGATGAATTTCAAGCGGGGTTTCCCGCTGCCAGCGCATCCTCGGTCGCCAGGGCTGCGCCAATCTCGGCGAACAGGGCGAGCGACTTGGCGGCTTCCTCGGCATCCAGCTTGCTGAGCGCAAAGCCGACATGCACGATCACGTAGTCGCCGATCGCGACATCGTCGACCATCGCCAGCGAGATTTGCTTGCGCACGCCAGCCAGTTCGACGATGGCCATCTCGTCGGCGTGCAGTTCGACAACACGGGCAGGAATGGCAAGGCACATGGCGGTTCTCCGGCAAACAGGCTGGCACCATTCTAATCTGCGCCGGCGCTGGCGGAATGGTCCCATGCCATCAACCTTTGGCAGAATTCGGACTATGATGATTGCCGCATTGACCGGCCTGGAGACTGCCATCACCGCACATGAACGACGGGATCGCCAGTGACCCCGCCATCGGGATTGGACGACACGACCGACCCGACGTCTGGTGGGCCTGATGAGTGGAGAAGTCGGCGCCGCCAGCACGGCAGGGGTGGGCAGCACCTTCTGGTTTACCGTTTCGCTACAACGGGGCCCCGGCGTCATGCCCAAGCCGGCCGACACCGCCGTCGATGGCGAGGAGGCGCTCGCAAAGGCTCGCCAGCAGACTTACGATTTTGATATCCTGGCCATGACGGCCAATGCCTTCGACGAGGCCCGCCGTGCTCTCAACCGCAACGCCAATAGCCGCGACGGTTTCAATGGCAGGGTTCCTGCCCACCACACTGACGGAGATGCCCGACTGCGGACGACCTTGCCAGCGCCCCCGTCTGGCTGCCGACAACACGTCGCCCCCATAATCGGCTTAACGGCAAGATTTACCCGCAGCCGCTAGAAAATTCGCGCCAATCAGGGTAAGCTGGCAAGCATGTCGCAGTGCAGCATGAGGAAATCATGAACGAAAACGACATCATCCTGTCCGTCCTGGCCCGCCATGGCAACGACGGCACCCGGCTGATGCAGATCCTGCGTGAAACGCAGGAAGCGCTCGGCTGGCTCGCCCCGCACACCCTGACGACCATCGCCGCCGGCATCGGCTGGTCGCGCGCCGAAGTCGAGGGTACCGCGAGCTTCTACAGCTTCTTCCACATCGAACCACGCGGCCGCTATCGCGTGCTGTGGAGCGACAACATCACCGACCGCATGCTCGGCAACCAGGACCTGATGCTGCAGATGTGCCAGGCCCTGTGGCTGGAACCGGGGCGCGTTTCCGAAGACGGGCTGGTGAGCGTCGATACGACGTCCTGCACCGGCCTGTGCGATCAGGGCCCGGCGGTGCTGGTGAATTACCGCGCCATCCCGCGCATGACTGCGGAAGGCGTCGAGCAGATGGTCGATCTGATCTGTACCGGAACGCCACTGTCCGACTGGCCCGCCGAGTGGTTCAACGTGGTCAGCCAGGTGCGCCGCAAGGACCGCCTGTTAGACCATGGCCTGGTGCCGGGGCAGGCGCTGCTTGCCGCCATCGAACGCGGCCCGGAGGCGATGATCGCCGAGCTGAAAACCTCCGGCCTGCGCGGCCGCGGCGGCGCAGGCTTCCCAGCCGGCCAGAAGTGGGAGGCCTGCCGCAACTCGCCCGGCGCGGATCGCATCGTGATCTGCAACGCCGACGAGGGCGAGCCCGGCACGTTCAAGGATCGCATCCTGCTCACCGACCATCCGGACCAGGTGTTCGAGGGCATGACCATCGCGGCCTGGAGCATCAAGGCCAGCCGCGGCTATGTGTACCTGCGCGGCGAATACCGCTACATGCTGGAAACGCTGCAGGCAGTGCTCGACCGGCGGCGGGCCGCTGGTCTGCTGGGCCGCAACATCCTCGGCCAGCCGGGCTTCGACTTCGACATCGAGATCCACCACGGCGCGGGCGCCTACGTGTGCGGCGAGCGCTCGGCGCTGGTCGAATCGCTCGAAGGCAAGCCGGGGCGGCCGCGACTGCGCACCTGGTCACTGTCGGTCAAGGGTTTCCTCGGCCTGCCAACCGACGTCAATAACGTCGAGACGCTGGCCAACGCCTGCCTGGTCGCCGTCCATGGCGGCGCGTGGTACGCCGGGGTAGGCACGGCCAAGTCCTCCGGTACCAAACTGCTGTCGGTCTCCGGCGACTGCGCCCGGCCCGGCGTCTACGAATATCCCTATGGCGTCACCGTGGCCCAGGTGCTGGCCGATTGCGGCGCCACCAATACCTATGCGGTGCAGGTTTCCGGCGCTTCCGGCATCACCCTGACTACCGAGGAATTCGGCAGGCGCATCTCGTTCGAGGATGTGCCGAGCGGCGGCGCCTTCATGGTGTTCGACCGGCGCCGCGACATGCTGGAGATGGCGCGCCATTTCAGCCACTTCTTCGCCCACGAGTCCTGCGGTTTCTGCACGCCCTGCCGCGTCGGCACGGCCGTCAATGCCCGGCTGATGGACAAGCTGGCCGCCGGCCACGGCTCGGTTTACGATATCAACGAGCTGTTCAAGATGCACCGCCTGATGCAGGGTACCAGCCACTGCGGCCTGGGCAGCACCGCCACCAACGCCATCCACGACACCCTGACCAAGTTCTACCCGGCCTACCAGCGGCGCATGAAATCGCTCGATTTCGAGCCCGCTTTCGACCTTGACTCCGCGCTGTCGCAGGCACGCCAGATGACGGGCCGCGATGACAGCGGCGCCCACTTGTCCAACTCGGAATCGACATGAGCCAAGACACCTTCCTGCTCGACGGCGAGGAGATCCCCTTCACGCGCGGCCAGACCATCATGGAAGCCGCCCGTGCCGCCGGCAAGTTCATCCCGCACCTGTGCTGGCATCCGGACTTCACCGGCCACGGCTCGTGCAAGCTGTGCACGGTCAAGGCCAACGGCCACCTGAACGCCGCCTGCGTCACCGCCGCGCGCAAGGACATGACGGTCGAGAACCGCACGCCGGAACTCGACGACAAGCGCCGTACCCTGCTCCAGTTGCTGTTCGTCGAAGGCAACCATTTTTGCCCGAGCTGCGAGAAGAGCGGCAATTGCGTGCTGCAGGCCACCGCCTACGAGCTGGACATGATGTCGCCGCATTTCGACCACTTCTTCCCCGACCGCCCGGTGGATGCCTCCCATCCCGAAGTGCTGCTCGATTTCAACCGCTGCATCCTGTGCGAGTTGTGCGTGCGCGTCAGCCGCGACATCGACCACAAGAACATTTTTGCCCTCTCCGGTCGCGGCATCGCCAAACACCTGGTGGTCAATGCCGAATCGGGCCGTCTTGCCGACACCGACTTTTCACTCGACGACAAGGCGGCGCAGGTCTGCCCGGTCGGCGTGATCCTGACGAAGAAGAAGGGTTTCAGCGTTCCCATCGGCCAGCGTCGCTTCGATGCCACTTCCATCGCGACGCAGGTCACAGAAGCCGCTGCGGCGGCGCAGGAGGAAGTCTGATGGACGCCCCCCGCAAGCTCAAGGTGGCCACTACCAGCCTGGCCGGCTGCTTCGGCTGCCACATGTCCCTGCTCGACATCGACGAACGCCTGCTCGACCTGCTGGAGATTGTCGAATTTGACCGTTCGCCGCTGACCGACATCAAGCATTGCGGCCACTGCGACATCGGCCTGATCGAGGGTGGCGTTTGCAACGCGGAGAATGTGCATGTGCTGCGCGAGTTCCGCGCCAACTGCAAGATTCTCGTCGCCGTGGGCGCCTGCGCGGTGAATGGCGGGCTGCCGGCCCAGCGCAACCATTTGCAGCTGCACGAGATCCTCACCGCCGTATATGCCACCGAAGCCGGCCTGGCGAGCGGGGTGCAGATTCCCAACGACCCGGAACTGCCGCTGCCGCTCAACCAAGTGCACCCGATCCATGAGGTGGTGAAGGTCGATTACTTCCTGCCCGGTTGCCCGCCGTCCGGCGACGCCATCTGGAAATTCCTCACCGACCTCGTAGCCGGGTGCAGTCCGCATCTCGGCTACGGGCTGATCCGTTACGACTAGGAAGGCGAACATGGCATTCGCACTGGAAACCGCCGCGCACCCCGAACACCTGAAGCGCGTCGCCATCGATCCGGTATCGCGGGTCGAAGGTCACGGCAAGGTCACCCTGCTGCTCGACGAGGATAACCATGTCCAGCAGGTGCGCCTGCACATCGTCGAGTTCCGCGGCTTCGAGAAATTCATCGAGGGTCGGCCCTACTGGGAAGTGCCGGTGATGGTGCAGCGCCTGTGCGGCATCTGCCCGGTTTCGCACCATCTGGCCGCGTCGAAGGCCCTCGACCAGGTCGTTGGCGCCACGCTGACGCCGACCGCCGAGAAGATCCGCCGCCTGATGCACTATGGCCAGATTCTGCAGTCGCATGCACTGCACTTCTACTACCTCGCCTCGCCCGACCTGCTGTTCGGCTTCGGTTCCGACATGGCGATGCGCAACGTCGTCGGCGTCGTCGCTGTGGCGCCCGAGTTGGCCAGGAAAGGCGTGCTGCTGCGCAAATACGGCCAGGAAGTGATCCGCATGACGGCCGGCAAGCGCGTGCATGGCACCGGCTCGGTCCCCGGCGGCGTCAACAAATCGCTGACGGCGGAGGAACGCGCGGCGCTGCTCAAGGACGTCTATCAGATGATCGCCTGGAGCCGCGAGGCGGTGCGCATCGTGCAGGGGCTGTTCGAAAACAACCTTGAACAGTTCAACAGCTTCGGCCGCTTCACTGCGCACAGCATGAGCCTGGTGCGCGCCGACGGCGCGATGGACCTCTATGACGGCGACCTGCGTGCCCGCCGCGCTGACGGCACCACGCTGTTCGATCACCATGACTACCGCCGCTACTGGGAGGTGATTGCCGAGGACGTCAAGTCGTGGAGCTACATGAAGTTTCCCTTCTTCAAGGCGATTGGCAATTCCGACGAGGGCTGGTACCGCGTCGGCCCATTGACCCGCGTCACCCAGTGCGACTTCATCGCCACCCCGTTGGCCGACAAGGAGCGCCAGACCTTCATGGCCTTCGACAACGGCAGCGCAAATGGGGTAACGGGCGCCACGCTCAGCTACCACTGGACGCGCATGATCGAGATGCTGCATGCGGCCGAAGCGATCAAGGACCTGCTGCACGACGAAGACATCGTCGGCACCGACTTGGTCAACACCGGCGTGCGCGGGGAGCGCGGCATCGGCGTGATCGAGGCACCGCGCGGCACGCTGATCCACCACTACAAGGTGGATGAAAACGACCAGGTGACGCGCGCCAACCTGATCGTATCGACGACCCACAACAACCAGGCGATGAACGAGGCGATCCGCGCCGTGGCGCGGCAATACCTCGACGGGCACGAACTCACCGAGGGCCTGCTCAACCACATCGAGGTTGCCATCCGCGCCTTCGACCCCTGCCTGTCCTGCGCCACCCACGCCCTCGGCCAGATGCCGCTGGTGGTCGACCTCATCGACGCCGATGGCAAGGTGCTCGATTGCCTGACGCGCGACATGCACGGCGTCTGCAGCAGAGATTGACTGCGCCGATCCTGGTTTTCGGCTGGGGCAATCCCAGCCGCGGCGACGATGCGCTCGGCCCGCTGTTCGTCGAACGCGTCGAGGCGCTCAACCTGCCCGGCATCGAGTGCCTCACCGATTTCCAGTTGCAGGTGGAGCATGCGCTCGACCTGCTGGGTCGCCACCGGGTGCTGTTCGTGGACGCCAGCGTCGACGCCAATGATCCCTCGGCGCCGTACCGCCACCGCCGACTTATCCCGGCCCGCGATGCCAGCTTCAGCACCCATGCGCTCACGCCCGAGTCGGTGTTGCAGGTCTATGTCGACCTGCACGACGACGCCCCGCCGCCCTGCGATCTCCTGGCCATTCGCGGGGAGCATTTCGAACTCGGCGAACCCCTTTCGCCGGTTGCGGCCACTCATCTTGAAGCCGCACTAGCATGGCTGACCGACTGGCTTTCCGCTATCGGAGCCACACCGAACACACCGTAAAAAAGTCAGCCTGCAGGCTGACTTTTTTCGAGCAACATAAAAAACCGGATTACTTCTTCTTGGCGGCTTTCTTGCCGGCGACGGCGGTTTTGAAGCCGGTACCCGCAGAGAACTTCGGCACGGTGGTCGCGGCGATCTTCAGCGCTTCGCCGGTCTTCGGGTTCTTGCCGGTGCGCGCTGCGCGCTTGGCCGACTTGAAGGTGCCGAAACCAACCAGCGTTACAGTATCGCCCTTGGCAACCGCCTTGACGACGGCGTCGATGATGGCGGACAGGGCACGCTCTGCAGCAGCCTTGGAAATGTCGGCGGCTTTTGCAGTCGCTTCGATCAATTCGGATTTGTTCATTGGAAAGCTCCTAGGGTAGTAAGGTGATGAGTTTCGTTTCAAGCAGTCGTGTTGATGATGGTACCGGTTTTCTGACCTTGCGCATTGACCACCGGTTTTGGCGGTTCTGAAAGTTCCTGTCGCTGGGCTTGCTGCGCCTGCTGCTGGGCTTGCGCCTGTTCCACCCGGCTGACAACCTGAGCCTCGCGTGCCCGGGAAGACTTCACGGCTTCGTCATTCTGGCCCGAACGCTCAACCGACTGTGTCGGAGAACGGCCCGCATAAGTCTGCTGCTGGACAACGCTAGTGGCGATATTGACGGCATTGACTTCCATGATGTCCCCTATTCTTCCCGATCGGGCGGTAGTTACAGCCGTTCCGCGAATTGAATATAGCGCTAAAGAACCTAAGAAACAAGGCATAAGAAGACAATCGGACACAAGGTCTCCAACAGACTTTGACAACAATAAAGTCTGCTCCAGCAGAACGGCACAACATACCTTACGTATGATGGCGGTCTAGCTGTACCGGCCCAGCACCCTGCTCACCGAGACAGGTGTTGCCGGATTTGCGGTGTTACCATATACCGAAATTATGGCGCCAAAAAGAGCATCTCCAAAAACCACGAAAGAAGCCGCGCGGAAAGTTCCGCCTGCCAAGATTGGCGCTTTCGAAGGTTACCTGGTCTGTATCGGCGCGTCCGCCGGCGGATTGGATGCGCTGGAAAAGTTCTTCAAGAACTGCCCGAACGACACCGGGGTAGCCTTTGTGGTCGTCCAGCACCTGTCGCCCGACCACAAGAGCATGATGAACAATCTGCTCGCCCGCCATACCTTAATGCCGGTGATCATGGTGGAAGACGAGATGCCGATCAAGGGCAACCATCTCTACCTGATCCCGCCTGGCACGATCATGCACGTGACGCCCGGCCACTTGCACCTGACCCCCAAAAATCCGCGCGGGCTGACCCTACCCATCGATATCTTCTTCAGTTCGCTGGCCGAGGTCTACGGCAAGAGGGCCGTCGCTGTCATCCTCTCCGGTACCGGTACGGACGGTACGCGGGGTGCGATGGCGGTCAATGCCGCCGGCGGTCTCCTGATGGTGCAGGAACCCGAATCGGCCGGCTTCGATGGCATGCCGCGTAGCGCCATCGCGACCGGAATTGTCGATGCCATTCTGCCCGCGGAAGAATTGCCGGCACGCCTGGTTGCGCATATCCGCAACCTGCCCTACCGCCAGTTGGAAGACCTGAACAAGGTCATCCCTTACGCGAAGATGACTAACGACGAGGTCTTCGCCGGCATCATGCAGCTGCTGCACCAGGTGGGCGGCATCGACTTCACCGACTACAAGCCGACGACGGTGATGCGCCGCATCGAGCGCCGCCAGCAGGTACGGCACACGCCGGAGCTATTCCAGTATCTTGACCTGATGGAAAACGACCGCAGTGAAATCATCACCCTGCGCCGGGAAATACTGATTTCCGTTACCAGCTTTTTCCGCGACCCGGAAACCTATACCATCCTGGCCGAAAAAGTCATTTCGCCGATGGTGGCCGCAAAACAGTCCGGTGATGTCATCCGGGTCTGGATCGCCGGCTGCGCCACCGGCGAAGAGGCCTACACGATCGGCATGCTGTTCATCGAGGCTTTCGAGCGCGAACGCCGCTGGCCCAATCTGAAGATTTTCGCCACCGATGTCGATCAGCAGTGCGTCGAGACCGCCGGCATCGGCCAGTATCCGGAATCAGCAGCGGCAGAACTGTCGCCCGAACGTCTCGAACGCTTCTTCGTGCGCAAGGGCGACAACTTCCTGATCAAGAACGAACTGCGCCAATGTATCGTCTTCGCCCGCCACAATCTGCTCGCCGATCCTCCCTTCACGAAGATGGACCTGGTTGGCTGCCGCAATACCCTGATCTACTTCAAGACGCCGGCCCAGGAACGGGCGCTGCGCTCGTTGCAGTATGCGATCAACGAGGGTGGGGGCATGATTCTCGGCCCCAGCGAATCGCTGGCGGCGCAAACAGAGGGCCTGCAGGTCGTCAGCGCCAAGCACAAGATTTTCCGCCGCACGGGTCCCATGGCCCCCCCCTTCCTCGACCGCAAACGGAATGCCATCACACTGCGGCCTCCCATCGCCAAGGCCATCTCTCTGGTGCGGGGCCACCGCATCACGCCCACCACCACATCATCCGACGCCGGTCTGGCCGCCCTGATCTCGCGCTATGCGCCTCCCGCCATGCTGGTCAATGAAAACCACGAGGCGGTACACCTTTATGGCGATATATCCAATTTCTTCCGTGCCAGGGAGGGAATGGCCACGCTGGAAATCAACCGCCTGTTACCCGAATCGATCACTCCGATCGCTTCTTCTCTGCTTTACAAGGCGGCGCGTGATCGCTGCTCGCTGATTTCCGACCTGGTCGAAGTCGCCATGCCCAGTGGCGATCGTCAGACCATTCGCATTTCCGTCCACCCGGTCGGCGCCGAAAACGACGAGCGGCTGACGCTGCTGTGCTTCGAAGTGGATGCAGTGCACAAGGACGACGGGCTCGAGGCGGTGAACGTAGACTCCGAAACCGTTGCGCGCCTGACCATCCTGGAGCGGGAACTGGCAGCAACGCGCGCGAGCCTGCAAGCCACCATCGAGGAACTGGAAACCTCCAACGAGGAATTGCAGGCCACCAACGAGGAGCTGATGGCCTCGAACGAGGAGCTGCAAAGCTCGAACGAGGAACTACAGTCGGTCAACGAGGAAATGAGCACCGTCAACGCCGAGTTCCAGGAGAAGATGCTCCTCCTCAATCGCGTCAATGCCGACCTCGACAGCATGGCCAAGGCAGCCGGCGTGGCGACGGTATTCATCAATGCGCAGTTCCACATCACCCGCTTCAGCCCCGATACCACGCAAATCTTCAAGCTGCGCGATTCCGATGTCGGGCGGCCGCTCGACGACATCACGCATGTGCTGGATTATCCGGATCTGATGCGTGATCTGGAAACGACCCTGCGTCTTCAGCGCACCACGGAACGCGAGGTACTGTCCGCTGACGAAAAGCGCACCTTCCTCGTGCGCATGTTGCCTTACCTGGTGCCATCTTCCACTGATCGCGGCGTCGTTGCTACCTTCGTCGATGTCACGGCGATTCATGATGCCAGGCGCTTGCAATCGATCATCGATGCCCTGCCCGAGCACATTGCCGTGGTCGATACCGTGGGCGTGATCGTCATGATCAATGCCGCCTGGCGACGCTTTGCCCGCGCTAACGGCGATACGGAACTCCGCCATTCCGGCATCGGCTCCAATTACCTCGACGCCTGTCAGGCGGGCAATCACGAAGATGGCACGATTGCCAGCACCGCCGCACAGGGACTGCGGGGCGTGCTGGATGGCACGCTGCCGAGCTTTTCGCTCGAATACCCTTGCCACTCTCCCACCGAACAGCGCTGGTTCGTGATGAATGTGGCCCCCGTAGTCGGCTATGACTTCGGCGCCGTCGTCAGCCATGTCAACATCTCCGCCTGGCATCACCACCAGGATTCATGAAAGAACGGCAAGTCAATCTGGGAGACCTGCGCGAACGCGCCGAACGGGCGATCGCCGAGAGTCAGGATCAGGCTAGCCATCCCGATAGCGACGCAGAGTCGCGTGATATCGATCGGCTGGTCGAAGAACTGCGCATCTACCACACGGAACTGGAAATCCAGAACCAGGAATTGGGCAATGCCCAAGCGAAGATCGTCCTGGGTCTGGAGAAATACCGCAACCTGTTCGAGTTCCTGCCCCTACCAGGCATCCTCGTCGATGCCCGTGGCTTCATCAGCGAAGCCAACCAGCAGGCCCGCGAACTTTTTGACATCCGCTCGAATACCTATTTACAGCATCGTTCGGCTTTCCAGTTGTTCGCTTCCGATAGCCGTGACAAGCTGCATGCCGTGCTGCGCGATCCGCTCGTGCGCGGCCCGCAAATCGCCGGGATGCTGAGATTAAATGGCACTCAGGATGCCGAAACAGTCTATGACGTACACGTTATCCATCTGAATGAGGGACCCCAACACGCCTATGGCACGCTACTGATCCTCGTTGATAAATCCGTTGAACTGGAGTTAGCCGCCAGGGAGACGGCGCTGAACGTCGCCAAAATTGCCGCCGAATCCGCCAATGTAGCGAAGAGCCAGTTCCTCGCCACCATGAGCCATGAAATACGCACGCCGATGAACGGCATCCTCGGCATGGCTCAGCTGCTATTGTCACCCAGCCTGTCTGATGGCGAACGATGCGATTACGCGCGCACCATCCTCAATTCCGGCCAAACGCTGCTCACTCTGCTCAACGACATCCTCGATCTCAGCAAGGTCGAAGCCGGCAAGCTGGAACTCGAAAGCGGCTTCGTAGACCCGGCACAGATTCTTCACGAAACACAGGCATTGTTCTCCGAAACAGCCGGAAGCAAGGGACTGCGCATCGAATCCCTCTGGGACGGTCCCACTCAGCGTTATCTGGGCGATTCGCACCGATTGCGCCAGATGCTCGCCAACCTGATCGGCAATGCCATCAAGTTCACCCCGCAAGGGCGGGTCACGATCACCGCGCGCGAATGCGAACGGGAGGGTCAAACCGCCGTGCTCGAGTTCGCCGTTGCCGACTCCGGCATCGGCATAGCGCAGGACAAATTGTCTTTCCTTTTCCAGCCGTTTTCGCAGGCCGACAGCTCGACGACGCGCCAGTTCGGCGGGACTGGACTGGGACTGTCGATCGTGCGCAGCCTGGCGCGGATAATGGGCGGCGATGTGGGTGTCGATAGCATCCCCGGCGAGGGTTCCCGTTTCTGGTTCCACATCCGGGCGGATATCGTCGCCGAGGGCAGTGACAGCCGGCTTGGCGCGCGTACATCGCCCCCCCCGCAATTGCGAATCGAGGCACTCCCACAGCTCTGCGGCCACGTACTGTTGGTCGAAGACAACCCAACCAATCAGCAAGTGCTCCGCGCCCTACTCAACTCCTTGGGGCTGACCAGCACCATCTTGAACAATGGCCAAGAAGCCGTAAACGCCATCCTGGGTGGCCTCGCGGCCGACCTGATCCTGATGGACCTGCAAATGCCAGTCATGGACGGCTATGCCGCCGCCGAGCAAATCCGCCAGTGGGAGAAAGAGCAGGGACAGCCTCGGCGACCCATCATCGCCATCTCGGCCGATGCCTTCGAGGAAAATCGCAAGCACTGCAATAACTGCGGGATGGATGGCTTCATGGCCAAACCGATCGTTTTCGACCAACTCGCCCGTATGATGGCCCAGTGGATGAAGCCGGCTCCCGTTACAACCGCCACCCAACCTGAACCGGCACCGGCCCAGCAGCTCGATATTTCGCAAGTCTCTGCCTTGGTCGGACAGATACTGCCACTGATGGCGCATAACAAGTTCGATGCGCTCGACCATATCGGAACATTGGTCGACATCGTTGCCGGCTCAACCGTTGCCAACGAAATTGCCGATGTCCGCCGGTTGCTGGAAGAATTCCGTTTCGATCTGGCGCATGAACGATTGCAACGTCTGGCACAGTCGCAAGCTTGGCTGGACCGGACGGTATGACCGGACTACGCCCCAAAATTCTCGCCATCGACGATACACCGGCAAACTTGCTGACGCTCGGTCGCGCTCTGGCAAACGATTTCGACCTGCAAATCGCCACTTCGGGCAGCATGGGCCTCGCTCTGGCAACGGAAAATCCGCCGGACCTGGTTCTGCTCGACATCATGATGCCGGAAATGGATGGCTATGAAACTTGCAGACGGTTCAAGGCCAATCCGCAGTTGCAGAACATCCCGGTGATCTTTGTCACGGCCTTGGCTGAAACCGAGGCCGAAAGTGCCGGACTCATGCTGGGTGCTGTGGATTACCTCACCAAACCGATCAACGTTGCCATCGCCCGGCAACGCATCCTTAACCTGCTTGACCGGGAACAACTGCGCCAGGAAGTGGAATCCCAGCGCGACCATCTGGAAGATCTGGTGGCCGCAAGGACCGAAGCCCTATCGGTCGCCAAGGAAGTCGCCGAGACGGCCAACCGGGCCAAGAGCACCTTCCTCGCCAATATGAGCCACGAACTGCGCACACCGCTGAATGGCATCATGGGCCTGACCGGACTGGTACTGCGGCGCGTTACCGATCCGAAACTGCGCGACCAGCTGGGCAAGGTCGAGAAAGCCGCGCAGGATTTGCTCGCCATCATCAATGACATCCTCGATATCTCAAAAATTGAAGCCGAGCGGCTGACGCTTGAGCGCACCGATTTCAGGCTGGGCAAAATCATGGATAACATCCGCAGCCTGATGAGTCAGAAGGCAACCGAAAAAGGCTTGAGTCTCGACGTCGAGATTTCCTCCGAGCTGGCCAACCTGATCGTCCATGGTGATCCGCTCCGGCTTGGCCAGGTGCTGCTCAATCTGGTCGGCAACGCCATCAAATTCACCGCTGCGGGCAACATCACCCTGCGCGCCCTGCTACAGCAAAGAGAGCTGGATGAAGCTCTGCTGCGTTTTGAGGTGGCAGACACCGGCATCGGCATCGCCGCGACGGATCAGCCCCGCCTGTTCATGGCCTTCGAACAGGCCGACGGTTCAATGACGCGCCAGTATGGTGGCACGGGCCTGGGGCTGGCCATCTGCAAGCGCCTGATCCAGTTGATGGGGGGTCAGATCGGCGTCCTGAGTACATTGGGACAGGGCAGCACCTTCTGGGTAACAGCGCGTCTGGAAGTACTGGAAAGCATGCCCCACGGGGAGATCGAAGCCAACCTCGTCACTTATGAAGATTGCTTCAAGTCATACTTTGCCAGCCGACGGGTGCTGTTGGCCGAAGACGATCCCATCAACCAGGCGGTGTCCATCGGCTTGCTGGAGGAGGTCGGGCTGCATGTCGACCTCGCCGAAGACGGCTGCGAAGCGGAACGTCTGGCCCAATTGAACGACTACGCGGTAATCCTGATGGACATGCAAATGCCGAAAATGGATGGTGTCGAGGCCACCATCGCTATCCGCAAGATTTCGGGACGGCAGCAAACGCCTATCCTGGCAATGACGGCGAACACCTTTGACGAGAATCGCAAACAGTGCACCGAGGCCGGAATGAATGATTTCATCGCCAAACCGGTCAACCCCGAAGTGCTGTTTGCCACCTTGCTAAAATGGCTGTCTCGTGAGCGTCCTTGACCGACAGGGAAATGGCATGCCGTCCCGCCAGTGCCTACTTTTCCTTGAAGCGTTTGTGGCAGGACTGGCAGGTGTCGTAGGCCTTGAAGTAGGCTTTCTCCGCATCCGCCAGTTGTTTCGTCTGCGCCGCGACTAACAGTTCATCCGTTGCAATCATGAAACCCTGCCTCTCACGCTCAAACTGATCGGCTTGGCTCCAGACCCCTTCCTTGGCTTTTGTAGGCGGGTAGTTCGTGCCGGCGCCGAAATGGGGCCAGGGCGCATCCCGTTTCGTCATCAACTGGGCGGCCAGGCCGGCGAATTTCTCCGGTTCGTACTTTTGGGTACGCAGCATGGTCCCCATCGGTTCGAATACTTTCAGCATCTCCTTGAAGGCGAGCTGGCGGGTCTTGACCGGCTGGCCGGGACGAGCGTCCTCCACCTCGCCGCCGCAGCCGGTCAAACCCGCCAGGGCAAGCACCCCCAGCAGCATGTGAAGTCGCTTCATCGCTCTTGGTTCAGCTTAGCCGCTTACTGCAACTGCTGAATCCCCGCGAGCTGCCAGCCGCCCTTGCCGACACGCGGCTTGACCAGGTGCCAGATCTCGTCGACCGTCTCGGCCGGGCCGTTATCCTCGCACACCTGGCCGGTAAAGCGCACGCTGACCACATAACGGGAGTCTTCCTCAACCACCTCCAGCACATCGGCATCGATATTCAGTACATCGGTTGTCTGCGCCGCTTCGCCGCGCTCGCTGAAGTTCATCTTGACTTCGGCGAACATTTCAGGCGTGGTGAATTCACGGATATCGTCGAGATTACGGGCATCGTTGGCGGCCTGTAGACGAATGAAATGCACTTTGGCATTGCGCACAAACCCGGCCACATCGAACTCGGCGGGAATCTTGGCAGTATTCAATGCCGTCCCGCCAACGCCGACTTTTTCAAGGTCGCGGCTGGCCGGCGTCATGCGCTCGGAGGAATACTGCATGCCCTGCACCCCAGCCAGAGCAGGCTGTTGCGAACCAGCGCGCTTGCGCATGAAATACCCGACGGCAGCGATTACCACGAAGGCCAGCAGGGCCATCATCATGAACGAGGCCAGTTCCTCGCCGAAACCGAAGTGCGAAGCCAGGGCGGCAAGACCGAGTCCGGCAGCCAGGCCAGCGATCGGGCCCATCCAGGAGCGACCGGGAGCAGCGGCTGCAGGTTTGGCGGCTGCCGCTCCGGCCGGCGCGGCTTGCGACGGGGCAGGCGCCGGAGCAGCCGCGGGCGCCTTGGCCGGGGGAGCGGTCATCTGGCGTTGCATGCCGATGGAACTGCCGCCGCCAAGACGCTTGGCGGCCAGTGCATCACCGGTCGTCAAGGTGAAGCTGAGGGCAAGAACAGCCACGAGTAACGAGAAAGCTTTCATTGAGGTCTCCTGTCGGTAGAAGAAGTGACGGCATAATCATAATCACTCTCACACCAATAAAAAAACAGAATTATCATTACGGATATATCTAAAAATACTGACTATCCGGAAGCTGTTTCATCGCTGATCAAACGCCAGGCGATCCACATGCCCAGCAGAAGGTTGGCAATAGCGAACCCCGCAAGACCCAGCATGAGCCACACCGGCAGGTCGTAGGTACGCAGGATGAACGAGAGCACCGAAGAAAGCAGGTTCAATACGATCAACAGCCAGAACTGGGGGCTGCGCGGCCGATAAAGCCGGGAAATCTTCATGGCCGTTATTTCGACTTGTCGGCCACGATACCGCCACCAAACATGTCGTGCTGGGCGAAACGGCAAATGGCCGAGATGATCGGATGTGTCAGCTTGCGTTCATTGGTAATGGCATAGATCTGCTCCCTAACGGTTTCAATGCGTCCCACCACCGGCGCGTCATTCTGGCGCACCACATGGGATTCGATGGCCGTCGGTGCGGCGAAATAGCCGGCCCCGGCCTGACCGAAGGCATTCATCAGGGCGCTATCGTCGAACTCACCAACAAAGCGCGGGCGGATGCGCTCTGCCTCGAACCAGCGGATCAGTCGGGCATGCAGGGCCACATCCACCCCCGGCAGCAAGAAGGGGGCGCCATCCAGCAATTGCGGAAAAGGCAGCCCGCCCTTGCCGATCAAGGACGGTGCGCCAAAAACGCTGACCCCGCTTTCGCCGAGAAAATGGTCGTAGCCGCGCACGTTGAGGTTTTCCGGCATGGGCCGATCGGCGATCACCATATCGAGACGGTGCACGGCCAGATCGGCCAGCAGGGTGGTCAAGCGACCTTCCCGACAAATCAGCTTGACGGGTTCCTCGAAGCCGAGGGAAGGCTCGACCAGACGATAAGCCACCATCTTCGGCACCGAATCGGCAATGCCGACGCGGAAAGTCACACTCTGGGCGTGCGTGTCGTCACGAATGGCCTCCAGTAATTCATCACCCAGCGAAAATATCTGCTCGGCATAGCCCAGTATGCGTTGCCCCGTTTCCGTCAATTCAAGGCCGCGGCCGACGCGTCGGAACAGATCCACGCCCATGGCAGCCTCGAATTCGCTCAATTGGCCGCTGATCGACTGCGGCGTCAGGTGCAAGTGTTCGCTGGCCCGCGCGATGCTGCCGGACTTGGCCACCATCCAGAAATAGCGCAGGTGCTTGAAATTCAGACTAGGCATCGCCAATTACTCCCTGATTAATCATCGTAAATATCGATCTTTTAATAAATATTAATCGAATTGTACGATGATTTGTTTTCATCTAGCATTTCGTCTTAACTAAGCTGAGTGAGGGTTGCAACATGAAACGCATTTTTCTCTTCCTGATGACGAACCTGGCTATCGTCCTGGTGCTGTCGGTCACCATGCGCCTGTTGGGCGTGGAACCCTACCTGAACGCCAACGGACTGAATCTCTCCGGGCTGCTGATCTTCGCGGCCGTGATGGGCTTTGGCGGTTCGCTGATCTCGCTCGCTATTTCCAAGTGGTCGGCGAAGAGGGCCATGGGCGTGCAGGTGATCGAAACACCGGCCAACTCCACCGAGTTCTGGCTGGTGGAAACCGTCCGCAAGTACTCCGAGCAAGCCGGCATCCAGATGCCCGAGGTCGGCATCTACGAGGCGCCCGACGTCAACGCTTTCGCCACCGGCATGAGCAAGAACAGCTCGCTGATCGCCGTATCCACCGGCCTGTTGCAGCAGATGACCCGCCAGGAAGCCGAAGCAGTGATCGGCCATGAGGTCTCGCACGCCGCCAATGGTGACATGGTGACGCTGGCCCTGATCCAGGGCGTGGTGAACACCTTCGTCATATTCCTGTCGCGCGTCATCGGCCACCTGATCGACCGGGTGATCTTCAAGACCGAACGCGGCCAGGGGCCGGCCTTCTTCGTCACCATGATCGTCGCCGAACTGGTGCTGGGCATCCTTGCCTCGATCATTGTCATGTGGTTCTCGCGCCAGCGCGAATTCCGCGCCGACCAAGGCGGTGCCAGCCTGTCAGGCCGGCAGAACATGATCGCCGCGCTGGAACGCCTCAACAGCCTGCATCCGCAGCCTTTGCCGGAGAAGATGGCAGCGTTCGGCATCGCTGGCGGCGTGGGCGGTGGCCTGAAGCGCCTGTTCATGACCCACCCGCCGTTGGAAGAGCGCATCGCCGCACTGCGTAGCAGCGCCAACGCATGATCGAACTGCTGGCCTCGCCGGAGGTCTGGATCGCCTTTTTCACGCTGACGGCGCTGGAATTGGTGCTGGGCATCGACAACATCATCTTCATTTCGATCCTGGTCGACAAGCTGCCCAAACAGCAACAGGAACCGGCCCGTCGCATCGGGCTGTTCCTGGCGATGTTCATGCGTATCGCCCTGCTGCTCCTGTTGTCCTGGATCGTCGGCCTGACCGAACCGGTAATGAGTTTGTTCGGCTTTGACATTTCCGGACGCGACCTGATCCTTATTTCGGGGGGGCTCTTCCTGATCTGGAAGAGCACCGGCGAAGTGCATCAACTGCTCGAAGGCATCGAAGGCGAGTCATCAAGCAAGGTCACCGCCATTTTTGCCGGCGTCATCGCGCAGATCATGGTGATCGATTTGGTCTTCTCGCTTGATTCGATCATCACGGCAGTCGGCATGGTCAGCGAAGTTGCAGTAATGATCGCAGCAGTGATCGCCTCGGTGGCACTGATGATGGTATTTGCCAGCGCGATCGGCCGCTTCGTGTCTGCTCACCCGACCATCAAGATGCTGGCCCTGTCGTTCCTCGTCGTCGTCGGCATCGTGCTGATCGCGGACGGCTTCGGCCACCACGTACCGAAGGGCTACATCTACTTCGCCATGGCTTTCGCGGTCTGCGTCGAGATGCTGAACATCCGCTTGCGCAGGAAGAGCGCCAAGCCGGTTGATCTGCATGAGCCGAGAGGGGGACTCGAACAACTCCCGAAGAACCTCATGAATAGGATGTTCTATGTTTTCGGTTTTCAAAAGCACCAACGAAAGCACCAACAGAATCACACTGCTACCCCTGCGCCGACACTCTCAAACTTTAAAAGGGGTGCAACATGGAAACGAACGATGCAACTGTAACACTTGATGAATTACCGATGAGCGATGCAGTCATCGCGGTTCGGCGTGCCGTCGACGGCGTCGATCTTGCTGTTGAATGCCTCAAAAATGTGGCCGGGGTTTTCTCGGCCATCAAGCAAATGTCAAAAGAGGGCGACGCAGTTCATCGGCTTGCCGGGGTTGGCCGGTATCTGTGCGACGACTTATCGAATACCGTTGCAGATGAACGGGACGCGCTGGCGAGTGACTATCTGACGGCATGAATTGATCATCGCGCAACGGGCCGGCGTAACAGCCGACTTTTTTTTCGTCCTGCTGTTCCGACTCGGCAATTTTGCGGAGTCAGTGCGTCCTGCCCTGATTTCAACTCAGGGCATATCGCAGGAGCGCCCCCATGTTTCCGGGGTCAGTGCGTCCGGGCCTTGTGGATCGCCTCGTCTGCAAGCTGCTCGGCCTGACTTGTCGAACACAAACACCACCACGGCAACCGCTTCGCCGTCAATGTCTCCGGCCTGCGCCTCGGCTTCCTCGGCTACAAGCTGGATCAGTTCGCCGGTCATGTGCCGATGCTCCGCAGGATGTCGTTCACGCGGTCGCTCAGGAGCTTTTGCCCTTGCGCTGCAAGGTCGCGGGCGACGTAAAGACCGGGCTTGGCCTTGATGATCCAGCCGAGCGAATCTTCGGTCATCACCCTGAACGTCAAGAATGCACTGGATCGCTGCTTGCCGTTGCCGGTGTCGAATCGGGTCATGCCGCCGAGCGGGTCGGTCTTGTGCGACGGCTTGAGCATTGGGGCCAGTCCAGCCGGAAGGCGACCACCCCAATCTTCGCGGTTGTCTAAGGCTGCGAGGTCGGTTTGGTAATCATGTCGAGTCCTTTTGTGAAGTGTGGTGTCGGGGCTTTGCGGTGCTCTGTCAAAGTGGTGCTCGGTGCCCGACCGACCTTAGCCAAGCTCGCAAGGAGGCCACTCCGGGGGCGCTGGCTTTCCGTTCCGAAGTGGGTTGCAATCATTTTTCGAGTGCGACGGCGGATTGAAGCAATGCGGCGGCGGCGGTGACTGCCTGCATGTCGCCGGCAAGGGCGCGGGCTGCCACTGATTCAAGAACCTGCGGCAGGATTGGCCCAAGGGCGCGGCGAATCCGAATGCTGATTGTTTTCCCACCGATCACGCGACCACATTCTACGGATTGTTTGACCATTTCAGCCTCCGATGGATGGGCAAACGCCCAAGCGCTGCGCCCTGTCCAATTCGGTCGACGGACGCCACGATTGCGATAGCGAAACATGCCCAAGCCTCCGGCCTAGCGCGTGTGCGGCGGCGATTGCTCGGCACAGTGCCAAGTCAAGTTCGGTGGCCTTGGCTGACACGGCTTGATATTCTGCGTCAAGCTGTTCGCGCTCATGCTGCGCCTTCGCCATTGCAAGCCGGGAACGGGCGTCGACGGGGTCAAGGGCGTTTGCTGCAGCCTCAGCTTCAACCAACATCGTCTTGAGGCTGGTCAGGTCGCCGTCGAGTGCCGAAAATTCGGCGTTATCGGCGTCGCTGGCGCTGCCATTCAACCGGCTGGCGGTGATTGCCTGCTGGCGGGCCTGCGACCATTCGATGCGCCCCCGAATCGAATTGACCTTCTCAACCGCGCTGGCGTGTCGCGTCGATGCCTGCTTTAACTCGTGTTCTGCTCGTGCTACTTGTTCTGCGCTCATGCTCGTGCTGCCCTCCCTAGGGTGTCTGAAAATGGTTTGATTGCCGCACCAATCCGGGCGGCATCGGTCTTGCGGATTGCCTCCGCGACCTGCTCGATTTCAAGGTCTCGAATCTGCTCAATGTCGGCGTGAAGCTCGTCGACCTGCTGCTCCATGTGGTTGATCTGCTCGCGGACGGCGACAACCTCGGCGCGGAGGCCGGTCGTTGGTTCGCTTGCCATCAATGCGACCTTGATCCGGGCGTCGAGGCGCAAGAGGTCATTCCTGCTGGCGATGATTCCGGATTGAAGCTCATCAATGCGCGTCTCGATCTGCCGGATAGCTTCATCGGGTTTCAGATAACGGTCGTCCCGGCCTTGGCGCTGGATGATGAAAAGCTCGCCGTCGAGTGATTTGAATTTCACGGCTGCCCCTTCATCGCGACCAGCGCGACAGCGGCATGATTGCGGCGCGTCTCGGCTGATTTGAGTAGGTCGGGGTCGGCGGTGAAGATGATTGATTTCTCGACCTGCTCTGCGGGCTTGGCGTGGGCGTTCTCGACCTTGCCGATGACGTGATGCCATGCAACCTTAAATTCTCCCTCCGGCGTTTCAACCACGATTCCGTCCTTGCCGCGTGCCGTGCATTTCGCGGTGGTCTGCTTCATGCCGCCGAGCGATACGTGAACATCATCTCCGGGATTGACGCGGCGGGCGATGGCGTCTTTCAGGTGGTCGACGTCATCAGGGACTTCGGGCGGGCGATAGGTTTTCATGCGTGGCATCCATCGGTTTAGATGCCGTTCATCTTGCCGTCACGACTCAACACAATGCGACTTAAACCCTGTCGATCCGCGCAAACAATGCGGGTTAAGAGCCTATTTCAGTAGGCATGATTTCTGCTCGTAAATCTCCCATCGCAAC
>JACDZJ010000068.1_pt1 | contig 50959 bp, 49 predicted proteins | sample 7365721 | NCBI WGS metagenome assembly JACDZJ01 (sample SAMN15143480, study PRJNA637477) | pond metagenome | biome: freshwater wetland ecosystem [ENVO:00000243]; feature: pond [ENVO:00000033]; material: pond water [ENVO:00002228]; isolation source: pond water containing pink berries ... | reverse complement strand
GCAGGTCACGTCGCCCGCAAGCGGGCTCCTACGGAGCTTGATTCTTGATAGCGTCATATTCGGAAATCGCCTAAAGTCCGACAGGCTGCTAGTCAGACTGGTCAGTATAACGCGCCGGTCCCGAACGACGCCACGACGAACCGCAGTTGTCCCGCACCGAACTGTGCGACAGGCGTGCGGCGCGCTAGACTGGCACGATGAATCCCCCCGAAATCTCGCGGTAGCGCCACGGTGAAGGCCGTCCCGATGCAATGTCCCAAGTGCGGCGCCGAACAGTCGGCGGACAACGCCAGTCACCTGCTCGGAGCACTCATCATGGGGCTGGCACTGCTCCGGGGTGCCCGACTCTGGTGGCGCCAGTTGCAGTACCTGCGCGCCGCCCAACCGGGCACATCACTATGAGCATACTGATCAAAATCTTGGGCTGGCTGCTGACCATCACCCTGCTGGGGCTGGCGGCACTGATGGTCCTGGTGTTCCTGGACAGCCGGCCGCTGGTCCCGGAGGACCGCACGCTGAGCGCGGCCGAGCGGGCCTGGGCACGGGAGTGGCTCGTCGCCGCCAAGCCGCACGGTCTGCGCGACGGGGAGCGCATCACCCTGACGCTATCGGAACGCGAGGCCAATATCATCGGCAACTACCTGATCGACAGAGTCGGCCAAGGCCGAGTCGACGTGCGGCTGACGGCTGACGGGGCGCGGGTGGCCGCGTCGCTGGGACTGCCCTGGGACCCTGAGCAGCGCTTCATGAATCTGGACCTGAGCCTGGCCGGAGGCGAGCGCCTGCCCCGGATCGAACAGGCGCGCCTGGCAGGCCTGCCCCTGCCCGAGAACCTGGTTCAAACGATCGCGGAACGCCTGGTGAACGCCTTGGACCAGGCCCAACTGCTGCATCATGTCGATCTGCAACCAGACTTGGCGCTGCTCACCTATGAGTGGCACCGCGACGCCTTGGCCAGTCTGGGCAGCGGTCTGGTCTCGGCGGATGAGCGAGCCCGGATTCTCACCTATCAGCACGCGCTGGTCCGCTACGCGGCCGCCCATCCCAGGCCGCCGACGATCGCACTGGCTGACCTGCTCTCGGTGGTTCTGTCCGCGGCCCACGATGCGTCCCAGGGCGCGTCCCAGTCCGATCCGGCCGCGCAGAACCGGGCGGCGATCCTCGCCCTCGCCGCCTACACGAACCAACAGCACATCCGCGATCCGGGTCCACCCGACGCCCGCTCCGCCCGCACCCGTTTCCGCCCCGTTGCGCTGCTGGGCCGCAGCGACCTGGCGCAACATTTCATGACCTCCGCGGCCCTCGCCGCCCAGGGTGGCAGCGCGCTCTCGGACCTGGTGGGGCTCTACAAAGAGGTCGCGGATTCCCGCGGGGGCAGTGGGTTCAGCTTCGCCGACCTGGCCGCGGACCGAGCCGGTACCCGCTTAGCCGATCTCGCCACCGGCAAACGCCAGGACGCCCAGGCCATCCAGGCCGCCGCCCGCGAGGGACTCACCGCGGACGACCTCATGCCCGCCATCGACCGGCTGCCGGAAGGCATGAACGCGACCGCTTTCGCCGCGGCCTTCGAGGACACCAAGAGCCCGGCCTATCGCCGCGCCGTCGCCGCGATCGAGCGCGACATCGATGCGCTGCGCCTGTTTCAGAGGGCCGCGCGGTGACCCGTCATCAACCCTGAGCAACACCCGAACACGGCAGCCAAGCCGAGCGGAATTCACCGGATGACGGCAATGAAAACCGCTCACGGCTGGCGGTCATCGGGCCGGTCTTGGTATAGCGCTCATCCTGATAGACAAACCGCTGTCCCAGCGGCAGGTGGGGAAATTTCATGGCAGGAAACACCTTATCGCCTAAGTACAACATCTCTTTTCAAACTGCATCGAGCTGACCGCAGCTCCCGGCATCATGCCGTCCGCGCGACGGCCCAGACGACGACCGTGACTGCGCCAGCCCGCCGCAGGACGCGCGCCAGCTCGCTCACGGTGCTCCCGGTGGTCATCACATCGTCGACGATCGCCACGTGCGCCCAGGGCAGCGGCAGCTGCGCCGCGAAGGCACCGCGGAGATTGCGGCGGCGCGCCGGCTCGTCCAGACCCGCCTGGGGCGGGGTCGCCAGAACGCGCCGACACGACCGGGCCGCAATCGGTATGGTCAGGGCACGCCCAACCACGCGGGCAATCTCCAGTGCCTGATTGTAGCCGCGTCCGCCCAGCCGCCGCGGATGCAAGGGCACCGGCAGCAGGACCTGGGGCAAGGGCGCCCCCTGGTCGCGCACCCCATCCGCCAGGATGTCGCCAAGCAGACGGGCGGTATTCAGGCGACCGCGAAACTTGGCATCCGCCACCAGGCTCGGGACCGGAGTCTCATAGCGCAAGGCAGCGAATACGCGCTCATAGGGAGGCGCACGCCGTTGGCAGGCCCCGCAGAGTGCAGCAACCGGCGTCGACTGGTCGAACGGCACCGCGCAGCACGGACAACTGTGTCGATTGAACGGAAGTTCCGCTGCGCATCCCGCGCACAGGTCGCGCCCGTCCGCTCCCGGGGCTCCACACAAGATGCAGGTCGGCGGGAACAGGAGGGCGAGCAGACGACCGGGCCGGAAGTGGGAACCAGAACACGCGCTTTGCATTGAGAGCCATCGCGAGCCATTGTTGGGTTAATGCTTGACGCGCTGCCGGGATGATGATCAAGGCCGCCACGGGTCCGCTCAGTAACGGGTCGCGTTACGTTACACTAAGGACGCCCGCCGCGGATGCGCTTTGCGCCATGACAGCCTGATGCGCGTCCGCGACAGTACGATGATAGGTTCACAGGAGGTTGCCCGATCATGCTGGAGTATGTTTTTTTCCAAGAGGCGCCCCGCAAACACTTCCAGGATTTTCTCACCGAGCAGGGCCTGGCCTGGACCCTGGAACCCGGGGACCTGGAAACCCTGGTGGTGGTCGACGAGGCTGGCCTGGACGACGAGCTGGCCGAACGCATTGAGGCGGTCTATGACGAACTGTTTTCCGCCGAACAGTCGGTTTATTTTACGAATCTGCCCCAATCGGCCCGGGATGACGACGGCAGCGGGATCGTCATTCAAACCCCGGACGGCGGCGGAATCTATGTCACATTGCCCCAAGAGTTGATCCAGCGACTCCTCACGGTCATCACCGCCGAGGAACTCGGATACCTGGTGGACGCCATCGCGCGCGCGGTGATCAGCCGGAAGGGTGCCGAGGCCTAGCGGATGCGGTCAGCCCCCTAGCGGTCCGCTTGGTCTGCGCCACCGGCAACCGCATCACTCGCGGGTCAGGCCGATGGCGTCTGGCACGAAGCCGTCGAATGGGCCTGAATCACCTTGCGCATCAATACCTCATCGTGTCCCACGATGATCAGGTCGGTGAGCAGGCCAACGGGGCGAAAACCCTGTTTCTCATAGAAGGCGCGGGCACCTGAGTTGAAACCGGACACCAGGAGCCAGAGGTTCGGAGTCCGGCCGCGGTAGGTCCGCTCGATGAACCCCAGGAGAGCGCGGCCAATCCCCTGGCCCTGAGCGCCCGGCAAGACCGCGAAGAGTTCGATGTAGGCCCCGCGCAGCCAGGGGTGACGGATGACCGCGAGCCCCTGAATCGCCCCGTTGCGAACCGCCAGATAGCGGGTAACGTCCGGGTGCGCGAGCTGGAGTCCGCGCGCCAGCGCGTCGGTGCCGTAGCCCAAGGTCCGCCAGGGGTCGCTGTCGGTGAGGCTGGCGGCGATGGTCTGCGCCTCGCCCGCCCCCAAGGCGTCGCACGCAATGAACTCCGGCGGGTCGGCACTCATCCCCCGACCCCCGGTCCAGCCGGCGCCATTGCGGGGTGGACGGCCAGGATGAAGACGCGTATGACGGCAGTGCGAAACATGGAACAGGCGACCGCGTTCGAGAGATCAGACAGTATACCAAGATGACCGCAAACAGGATCACCGGTTCAAGTGCAGTCAACGCCAAGGCGTTGTTGCGTGACATGTTCGACGCGGCGATCACCGCGGCCCAGCCCGCGCACCGTCTGCCGATCTATCTGCCGGACCCGCCCGCGGGGCGGCTGATCGTCATCGGCGCCGGGAAAGCGGCAGCGGCGATGGCCCGGACCGTGGAGCAGCACTGGACCGGCTATCTTACGGGTCTGGTGGTCACGCGTTACGGCTACGGCGTACCCTGCCGACGGATCGAGGTCATCGAGGCGGCCCATCCGGTACCGGATGCCGCGGGCAGCGCAGCTGCCCGCCGCATCCTGGACCTGGTGCACGGACTCGACCGCGCGGATCTGGTGCTCTGTCTGCTCTCGGGCGGCGGGTCCGCCCTGCTGACGGCGCCGGCGCCGGGTCTGACGCTGGCGGACAAACAGACGCTGAACCAGGCACTGCTCAAGAGCGGCGCCACCATCGCCGAGATGAACTGCGTGCGCCGCCACCTCTCCGCGATCAAAGGCGGACGCCTGGCAGCGGCCTGCCAACCGGCACGGGTCCTGACGCTATTGATCTCAGATGTACCGGGCGACGATCCCACCGACATCGCGTCCGGTCCGACGGTCCCCGATCCCACCAGTTGCGCGGACGCCCTGCAGATCCTCGACCGCTACGGAATTGCCGTGCCGGACGCGGCACGGGCGCTGCTCACGAGCGGCGCGGGCGAGACGATCAAACCAGGAGACCCGCGCCTCGCCGCGGGCAAGGTTGAACTGATCGCCACTCCCCAACTGGCACTCGAAGCCGCCGCCGCGGTCGCGCGTCGGGCCGGCCTCGCGGCCTGGATCCTGGGCGACAGCATCGAAGGCGAGGCACGCACGGTGGGCACGGTCATGGCCGGTATCGCCCGGCAGGTAGCCGTGCACGGCCAGCCGGTCGCGGCGCCCTGTGTCCTGCTCTCGGGCGGCGAGACCACGGTGACGGTCCGCGGCCAGGGGCGCGGCGGACGCAATGTCGAGTTCCTGTTGGCCCTGGCGGTGGCGCTCGCCGGCCAACCCGGCGTCTATGCCCTGGCGGGCGACACCGACGGCATGGATGGTCAGGAAGCGATCGCCGGTGCCTGGCTCGCCCCGGACAGCCTGGCCCGCGCCGCGGCCCTGGGTCTGCGACCGCGGGAACACCTCGCAGACAATGACGCTCACGGTTTTTTCCAGGCCCTCGGCGACTCGGTAATCACCGGTCCGACCCTGACCAACGTCAACGATTTTCGTGCGATCCTGGTGACCCGCGTATGACTGCCGCCGATCCTGCAGCACCGTCATTGCGGCTTCCCGACGTCGGCCGCATCGCCCAAATCGACGCCTTGCGCGGCTTCGCCGTGCTCGGCGTCTTCTGGATCGGCGTCGGCGCTTTCGGTCTGCCCTATGGGGCCAATGCCCTGCCGACCCTGCTCGGCACCGCCAGTTCATTGAATCTCGCCCTCTGGACCTCGACCGAGGTCTTCATGGAGGGTGCCGTACGCGGCGTTTTCTCCATGCTGTTCGGGGCCAGCGCGCTGATCTACCTGGACGAGGCACGGCTCGCCCGCGGCGGGGTGGCGTTGGTGGACCGCTTCTACCGGCGCAATCTGATCCTGATGCTGTTCGGCTTGATCCATGCCTATCTGCTGCTGTGGCCCCATGACGTGCTCTATGCCTACGGGCTGCTCGGACTCGTTCTCTTCCCGCTGCGGCGCCTGCCGGCCGTGGCGCTGCTCCTGATCGGGGTGGTGCTCCAGGGTGTTGCGGACCTGACGATCGACTGGCCGGCGGTGATCGACCGGCTGCGCGGCCTGCCTGAGTCACCCGACGTCGCCACCGCCGCGGCTGTCGGGGTCGGTGCAGACCCGGCGGAGGCCGCCCGCTTCCTGAGCTGGCTGCGCTTACAACTGGAACAGGACATCCAAACCTACAGCTCAGGATACCTGACCATCTTCGCCGCCCAGGCCGCGGAGGTCGCAGCTCAACAGTCCACGGTCTTTTATCAGCGACATGGTTTCGAGATCGGCGGCATGATGCTGATCGGCATGGCGCTGTACCGCTGGGGAGTCCTCTCCGGGCAGCGCCCGGCGGCGCTCTACTGGCTGCTCGCGCTGTTCGGGTTCGGGGTGGGCGGCTGGCTGCGCGGGGCCGCTGTCTACCAGGCCTACCGCCTGGGTTTCGACCCGCTGATGCTGGCCGGGCTCGCCCAAGGCGACCTGGATCTCGGGCGCCTGCCGGTGGCGCTCGGTCATGTCGGCCTGATCGGACTGCTGTGCCGATGGGGCCGCGCCGGCTGGCTGACGGGCGCACTGGCCGCTACCGGACGGCTGGCACTGACCCACTACATCACCCAGACGGTGATCGGCATCACGCTGTTCTACGGGTTCGGTTTCGCGCTCTTCGGGCGCCTGGAGCGGTGGCAACTGGCCGCGATTTTCCTTGCCGTCGCCGCGTCCCAGATCCTGTTCAGCCTGCTGTGGCTGCGGCGTTTCCGCTACGGACCCCTGGAATGGGTATGGCGATCACTGACCGACGGACGAATCCGGCCGCTGCGCATCGCCGCTGGGCTTAACACTGCATCGTGACCGGCGGTCAAAACCGCGATAATCCCCCCAACCGATACCGTCCGTCAGCCCGGATCGCGCGCCTTCACGCCGAGCCGACACCCGGACTCCTAACCAACGCAATCTTTGCAGAGCGAACATGAGCGAAACCAACCAGACCCCGACCCAGGACCTCAGCGCGGAGGTGGCGATCATCGGCGGCGGACCGGGCGGCTACACCGCGGCTTTCCGCGCCGCGGACCTCGGTAAGCGGGTAGTGCTGATCGAGCGTTACAACGCGTTGGGCGGCGTCTGTCTGAATGTCGGCTGTATTCCCTCCAAGGCGCTGCTGCACGCCGCCGCCATCATCGAGGAGGCCAAGTCACTGGGCATCATGGGCGTGACCTTCGCCCCGCCGCAGATTGATCTCGACCAGATGCGCGCGGGCAAACAAGCGGTGGTCAACCGCCTCACCAGCGGGCTGGCGGCCCTGGCCAAGCAGCGCAAGGTGCAGATCGTCACCGGCGAGGGACGCCTGGAAGGCGCCAAGCAGTTGAGCGTCGAGACCGCCGAGGGTCGGGTGAACGTCACCTTCGAACACTGCATCATCGCCTGCGGATCGCGCCCGGTGCGCATCCCGAGTTTTCCCCACGACGACCCGCGGGTGCTGGACTCCACCGGCGCCCTGGAGATTCGGGACATCCCGGCACGCCTGCTGATCGTCGGCGGCGGCATCATCGGCCTGGAGATGGCGAGCGTCTACGCCGCCCTGGGGTCCCGCATCGAGGTGGTGGAGTTGCAGGACCAGCTCATGCCCGGCTGCGATAGCGATCTGGTCCACGCCTTTGAGAAAGTCATCAAACCGCGCTATGACCGCATTATGCTGGAGACCAAGGTCGCCGCCATGGACGCGACACCCGCGGGCATCAAGGTGGTGTTCGACGGCAAGCATCCCGGTGAGGCGACTTACGACAAGGTGCTGGTAGCCGTTGGCCGACGGCCCAACGGTCAGTCGGTGAACGCCCAAGCCGCAGGTGTCACCGTCGACGAGCGAGGGTTCATCCCGGTCGATGCACATATGCGCACCAATGTCCCGCACATCTTTGCCATCGGCGACGTGGTGGGCAACCCGATGCTGGCGCACAAGGCCACCCACGAGGCCAAGACCGCCGCCGAGGTCATCGCCGGGCTGCCGGCCCTGTTCGACCCCCTGACCATCCCCTCGGTCGCCTACACCGACCCGGAGGTCGCCTGGATGGGGCTGACCGAGACCGAGGCCAAGAAACAAGGGATCGCCTATGAAAAGGGCGTCTTCCCCTGGGCGGCGAGCGGCCGGGCGCTGGGCATCCACCGCGACGAGGGGCTTACCAAACTCCTGTTCGATCCCCAGACCCACCGCATCCTGGGCGCCGGCATCGTCGGCGTGAACGCCGGCGAACTGATCGGCGAAACCGTGCTGGCCCTGGAAATGGGCGCCGACATGGAAGACCTGGGGCTGACCATCCATCCCCACCCGACACTCAACGAGACCATCGGCCTCGCTGCCGAGATGGCCCACGGATCCATTACCGACCTGATGCCGCCGAAAAAACGCTGAGTCGGGCGGACGATCGCCGCGGATCGGCGCGGCGATCGCCGGGTCGTAGGTTGGGGTGAGGAACGAACCCCCAACATCCCCGCCGCCGGCTGTTGGGGTTCGTTCCTCACCAACCTACGGGCTCCATGTGAGCAGCGCTGGCCGGAACCGTGATCAAGGCCGCCGCGTGTGGCTTCTCACCGGTAGGCCGCCGTCACTGCATTCAAATCGACCCGCGCCCGCAAGCGGCGACACAGCATGAAGGTGCCGACAAACTTGCGGTGCAGGAAGAAGGTCGCCGGCTCGGGTTTCCGGCCGAAGGCGTCCTCGTAGAAAAGCGCCCGCCCGCCGACAAAGATCCGTTCAAAGAGATCGGACGCCCCGAAATCATAGAGCCCCGAGTGGCGCAACGGTTCGCCGGTGAGTGCGATCAACTCGGCAACGCCCGCGGCCTGTTCCGGGGAGGCGTCAGGGTCCAGGTAGCCCAAGGCCAGGGCGCACTGTCGCACCGCTTCCGTGTCCCCGATGACGGACGCCTGCATCATCTGCCGGTAGTATCCGACCAGCGCGGGGGCGATCCGCTCGGTGGCACCGAAATCGAGCAGGACCAGCTTGCGCGTCTCTGCTTGGTAGAGAAAATTACTGTAGTTCGGATCGGTCTGCACCAGCGCGAAGTCAAACAACTCCCGCAGCAGGAGGCGGACCAGGAGCGTGGCGGCACGGTCACGCTCCTCCCGGCGAAACGCCTGGCCGGTAAGTTGATCCACCGGGATGCCGGTGGCGAAGTCCATCGCGAGGACGCGCGTGCTGGAGAGGTCCCGGTGAACCTTCGGCACCAGCAAGTCGGGGTCGTCGCCGACGAGTGCCGCGTAGGCGTCCAGTGCGTCGGCTTCGGCCAGGTAATCGGCCTCCTGGTGGAGTTGACGACGCGCCAACGTCAGAATGGGCTCCAGGTTCACACCCCTGGGCGCGAGCCCCAGGGTCTGCCCCAGGAAGGCGAAATTGTCGAGGTCGCTGTCGATGCTCTCGCGCACCCCGGGAAACTGGATCTTGATGGCCAGGTGCCGACCGTCCCGGGTCTCCGCCTGATGCACCTGGCCGATGGAGGCGGCGGCAATGGGGGTGAAGTTGAAGCGGCGAAAGCGCTTGTCCCAGTCGGCCCCCAGTTCACCTGAGAGCACCTGGTTGACCTGTCCCAGCGGCATGGGCTGGGCGCGGTCGCGCAAGCTCGCCATGATCGCGGCGGCCTCCGGGGAGAAGATGTCGGAGCCGTCCAGGGACATGAGTTGGCCCATCTTCATCGCGGCCCCACGCATCCGCGCCAGGCGGTCGGTAAAGCGCTGGGTGCGTTCGGGCGACAGCCGGATGCGGCTCATTTCGCCGTCACGATTGAGCGCCAACTCGATCAGACCGCGCAACCCGACCCCGGCCGCCAGGTCACCGGTGGCACGGCCCAAGTGCCAGAGTCGGGCCAAGCGTTTGCTGGGGACGGCCAGGCCGCTGGGCAGTGGAGGTGTGGCCATGGTGCAAGACTCTCGACAGGTGGTTGCAGGACAAGTTGCCCGCCGGTAGGGGCTAAGATGAGGCCGCTGATGTCCATGCGCAATACAGGGCTTCGTCAAGCATCCGCGCCGCGAGGGCGGATGCGGTAGACCGGCGCGACAGGGAGCGCTCTTGAATGGAATTGCGCAGCGTCTCGGATGCGACCCCGACGCGATCATGGACGCCAATCCGCCGATCGCTACCCCAAATGAGATCAAGAGCGGAGGTCCTCACTATCCCTTGCGCGACGCCCGTGGCAACCCCGATCGGCCGCACACCGGTCCCCGGTTTCACGGACGACGAGCTGGAAGTCCTGGCAAAGACGATTTTCGGCGAGGCCAGGGGCGAGTCGCCGCTCGGCCAGGAAGCCATCGGGTTCGTGGTGCTGAATCGGATCAATGCGAAGTCCTGGTGGGGTCGCGACATTATCGGGGTCTGCAAACATCCCTGGCAGTTTTCCTGCTGGAACAAGAAAGACCCCAACTCCGCGAAGCTCAACTCCATGAGCGCGAACGACCCCGACCTCCGTTCAGCCATGGACGCGGCAAGGCGGGTGTTGACGCGACAGGTGCAGAACCCTATCGGCAACGCGACGCACTATTACGCGGACAGTATCCCGGAACCGTCTTGGGCGGCCGCGGGTACCTTGGTGAAAAAGATCGGTCGCCACCGCTTCTTCGCCGACATCGCGTAAGCGGGCGCTTTGGGGCAAGCCCGATGGATCTTCCGCGGCGACGGCGTGCGTACACCGCCCCGCTGACCCAAGTAGCCGCAAGCGGCCTCACACACGGTGCGCTGGCCGTATCAGCCGCGATCTCGCATGGAACCCGGAACTGAGCAATGCAGGAACATGATCCTTGTTCCGCTGATGGACGCCCGCCATATGGATACGGCTGACCTCGCGTATCGCTTGAACGTGCCGACGGATCTGGTCGAAGCCTGGCGCGCGGGCGCCACGCCCGTTGCCGAGCGCTATCAGCGCGATCTGGTCCTGCTGCTCGACACGAACCTGGAAACCCTGTTCGGTCGTCCGGGGTCCGCCGCGGCGAAGCAAACGCGAACAAAAACAACCGGCGCCGGGGAAGGTGCAGGACCCACGACCGGACAGCCGGGCGGCGATTCGCAGTCCCGCTGGGCCGTGGGCCTGCGGCGTGCGCTTGCGAGGTCCGCGCGCTTCCCGACCAGCGCCGAGCTCGCGAGCCATCTCGGCATCGCGCGCGCGACGGTTCGCAATTGGATGGAACTGCGCGAGGCGGTGCCGCCGGCCCAGCAGGGTGCGCTGATTCAAACGCTGCAGGCGGATGCCGGCCTGTTCGTTGATGCTAAGCCGAATCGCTTTGAGCGCGTTATCGACGCAGACGGGTTGCTCGCGGCGATCACGGCCGGTTTCCCCAAGCTCGGGGATGACGATTCGGCCCGTAGTGCCGCATTTGCCACCCTGATCGACGTCGGTGAGGCGCAGCTCGAGGAGTGGCTCGGCGGCCATGCGCCGATCGCGCCGGAAACTGCCGGGCGTATCCGTCGCGAACTGACCGGGACCGCGATCGGAGCGACGGCGTTCCTGGCACCGTTCCGCTGATCGGTTGCCGCCGCCGAACCGCCACGACCAAGGCATCACCGATGGGCACTTTGCCAACAACGTCTTCGATTTCAGCAGCGGCGGCATCGTCGACCTCACGGTCAGCAACGACACCGGCGCCGACAGCCTCACCCGCCTGATCAAGGGCCGTAGGTGGGGTGAGGAACGAACCCCAACATCCCCGCCACCGGCCGTTGGGGTTCGTTCCTCACTCCAACCTACGGCTCTGCACCCGTCGTCCTGTCGTCCGTTTCGGAAAAACGGCCCACTTCCCGTTGCACCTGCGCATTCATATTGATCGGCGCGATCACGATCTCCGGGTGACGCTGCGAGAACACTCGGAATATCTCGTCGACAAAGGATCGGCCCACCGTATCGACGCCCGCGAAGTCCAATACGACATTGCGGAAGCGCTCGACGCGATTCATGATCCGTTTGGCCTGAGAGCGGGAGACGAGCTGCTCCCCTTCGTACAGCGCCAGGCGGATCGGCACAACCGTCTTGGAGAAGTCCAGCGTATCGGCATCGGTATATTCGTCGAAAACGGACGCCAGTATGCGCTCGGTCTTGGGCGAGAGATACATGCCGACCGTGGTCCCCTGCGTTGTTCCTTCGAGATGCACCAGAAAATCCCGGTCCGACGCGTCCATATGGCTGAATGCCAGATCGCCTGAAGTGATTCGGAATAAATCGAAGACCCTTGACGTAAAAAAGATGCCTTCCCCGGTATGGTTCTCCGGATCGGTGGTCAGCTTACCTTTGCTCAGCTCAAGGATCGCTTCTCGGGGGTCGCCGAGACCCAGCAGACGCGCAATGCGTTTGAAAATGCCTTCGCCATCGTCCCGAATCAGTAGTGCGAGCCACTCGTCGCTGCGCCTTGCGACGATCCGCACCACCGCCCCCCCGGAATGGTCGATCGCATTATTAAGCATTTCGGTGAACCCATAATGCCAGATATCCCGGACGTTTTTCGGCAGTCCCTCGACGATATACTCGAAATCACCGGCATAGACGCGATCCTCGGTGATGGCACCGAGTTCGTAGTTGCCTTGCTGCCAGCGGTTCGGTCCTAAGCGATACGTGCGACCGCGTGTCGTCCCGACAGCCTCCAAGAAGCGCTCTCGGGTCAGATGGGCCAGATGCCGGTGCACGGCCTGACGGGTGATGCCGAACCGCTCACAGGTCTCGGCGACGATGTCCGCTCGCCCGGACCTGACGGCATCGATCAGGTGGCGACGAATCGACCGGGATTGGCTGGTCTTACCGATATCCATGGGAGGTCAACTCGCTGGAATCGTGCAGGAGCTTCACAAGCTCGGCACCGCCATGAGGCGACGCTCGAAGTCCGCGGCGAACGCAAGCGCCGCGCGGATGTCTTCCGGCTCCAGCACCGGAAAATCATTGAGGACCTCGGCCTCGCTCATCCCTGATGCCAGGTAGCCCAGAATATCGTAGACGGTCATGCGTAGGCCGCGGATGCACGGCTTGCCGGCGCGCTTGTCCGGCTCGATCGTGATGCGATCCCGGTAATCCATGATGCGACTCCACAGCGCAGTGCGAATAGAGAGAAGAGCAGCGCATCGTCGACCTGCGCCCGACGTGATGTGACGATGCGGGAGCCTGTTTACCGCACGGCCCCGACTGGTTACTGATCGCGTATTAACAGGAGCCTCAGTTGACCGGCCGTTACCCGCTCAGCATAGCCCCGCCCGCAGACCCCGACAAGGAGCAGCACCTGACCAACCCCGCCCCGCCGGCACCCGCCGTGGGACGAGTGCCCGGGTGCCCGCCAGTACCGGCCCGTGTGGGGCATCACGATTGATCAATCGCCGCTGGCGGGGTTAGAGCGGGCGGCTGCGCAACAGGTGTCGCGCCTGGATCATCGCCTGATGACCAAACGCGACACCGAGATTGACGACGTGCGGGCCGCCTGGCCGGTGTCGGGGCTCGCACGACGGTTCCCGGCCCAGGATCTGGGCACCCTTCAGACCTGCTTCAGGAGTACGCCTATCGGTTGCCGGGCGACCTGCCGCACGGCGTTGAGGCGTTGACTTCGTGCTGGAAGGCGGCCCGGCTGACGATTTCTACATGACCACCAACGGCAAGGGCGGGTTCTGGTTCCGCGAGATCGCGCACGGCACCTTCAACTCGCGCCGCGACCTGTTCGGCGCCTTGGCCAAATGCGCCGACAAACAGCGCCCGGTGATGACGCGGGACGAGGAATACGCGCTTGAATCCCTGTGGCATGAGATCTGGCACAACCGGCAAACGGGGATGGATGCGGTGGTCGCGTTGCCGTCGGCGCACCCGGTGCGCCGCTTTGCCGAAACGCTGAATCAGGCCGTGGCCCGGTTGACCTACGCCCGCTTCGTCGAACGCTAAGGGGGCAGGCAACGCACCAAGCGTGGGTGCTGAACAGCGGATATGGTTACGCCGCGACCGTTAGCCGACTGTGGTGGGTGATCCAGGAATGCGGATCGGAGCCGCTGGACCTCGCGGGAGACCTGGCGACGATCAACCGGGCGGCCGATCTATTGGAGGGCACGCGACACGTCGCGACGATGCTGGCCCGGCGTAGCGGCTATCCGAGGAGTCCAATTCAGGCGGCTTTAGACGCCTTGGCGATGCCCGATGAGGCGCGTTTCTTCACGCTGGTAGAGGCGATCAAGTCATGATTCAGCAGGTTGAACCTAACGTAATCCTGGTCAGACATCCGGCGGGCATAGGCGATCGACCGCTCCGCGTCGCCGCGCATGGCGAACAACATACTGAGCGCTTCCAGCGCTTCGTCTGCGGTGACGTGCGCCCGATACGCCGTCACGTCTGGGTCGGCCAGATACCGCAGTTCATCGGGGGTCGGAGCGTGGTCGAAGATCGTTTCCATTCGGAAAGTATAGCCGATATCCGGCACGTGGCCGATTGCGCAGCCGCGCGCCGCATTTGTGGTCGGGCAGTTCGCGGCGTGGGGGGCGACAAGGGCGCTCCGCTGCCGCAGGACGCGGGTTGGGCGAAGGCCAGACAAGGATGCGCTGGACAACAGCGCCTGGTTCTAGGCGCTACCCGCTGACGCATCCGCATGGGACGCGGTTGGGTCCGGCGGCTGAGGCTGCCTAGAGAGCGCAGGGTCAAAGGGCGATTCCAGGCGCTGTGCGACCCGGCGCCTTGTGCGCTCGCCGCCCTCCTTCGACCCCAGATACCTTGCGCCGCAGAGCACGGCCTGACCCCGGCCCTCAGGAACCACACCCGCGGTTTCTGCTTGCAGCCAAGTCTGGATCGGCCTATTTTTACCGTAATAGACCACGCTTTCTGAAGTCCTCATGCAACACGTTTCCGCCGACAACGCCAAAGCCCGCTTCGGCCAACTGCTGGAGACGGCCAGGCGTGAGCCCGTGGTCATTGAGCGCCACGGTCGGGCCGTCGCTGTCGTGGTCTCCAAGGAGGAGTACGACGCGTTGAACGACATCAAGCTTCGGCAGCTCCGCGCGGAGATCAATCTGGGGCTCGCGGACCTTGAGCGCGGTGCGTGCACCGACTATGAGGCTGACGATCTGCAGAAGCTCGCCGCGCGGATCAAGGCCGCTGGCCGCGAGCAACTCGCCAAGAAGTGATCTATCGGCTGTCGTCCACGGCGGAAGCGGATCTCGCTGAGATCTGGGTGTACTCCGCCGAACAATGGAATTTTGATCAGGCCGATCGGTATGTTGATTCCTTGGTGAGCCGTTTCGATTGGCTCTGCAACAACCCTTCGCTGTGGAAGGCTCGGCCGGACATCGCCGACGGGCTCTATAGCTACCCACAGCAGAGCCATGTGATCTACTTTCGAGCTCATGGCGATCCGCTACAGTTGATAGAGATCGTGCGCGTGCTGCACGGGCGGATGGAGCCTCACAGGTACGTCTGAAGCGGGTAGACCTACTTCGCCGCCCCGCGGTCTGGCGAGACCGACTTAACGATAAGACCAATACTAGCCAGGATAAATCAGGGGTATCAATTATGGAGAGAAGTCGACTCGTAACACAGGAAGACGAGTGGGGATGCGGCGTCGCTTGCGTGGCGTCGAAGCTTGGGATTAAGTACGATGAAGCAAAAAAGCGACTGGAAGAATATAAAGGGAGCCCTATCGATCCAGGAGGGTTAGAACTTGAGCCAATCATGAGTGTTCTTCAGGATGCAGGAATTTGTGTATTGGCAACAACGGACCTAACGAATTTTCCACTTGGGAGTATAGTATTTCTGTCTGAGACGTGGGGACGGTACAAAGGTAGTGGACACTATCTCCTTAAGACTGAGCATGGCTGGATGGACCCGTGGTCAAATATGCCACACATGCCACGTGAGTCCGTATTTCTGAGTAGCCTTTCAAGGAACACAAAAGTTCAAATAGCACTTGTCCCCCAGGACTAGGAAAAGGGGGAAATAGAGGACGTACCCGGAAAGCCCCCAGCGCGGCCGACGTGGCACGGTGCGTCAGCCGGAAGTGCCCGGAAGACATCGCGCGCCAAACCGAGCAGCGCGACATTCTGATGATGCTGTTACAGGTGTTCGACAGTGGACGTGGATAAAACGTAGGCGATTCTCGAAGAGATCATGACCCACGCGATCACGGCCGGCCAACGGGCGCGGGCGCGGGCGGAGGCGGCGGGCGGCAGGGCGCACGCGCAGGGCCAGGCGTTCGCCTACAGCGACCTGATCGGGTTGATTCAGGAACAGGCCGCGCTGCTGAATCTGACCTGGGCGGATCAGTCGCTCGGGCCGTTCGACCCGGTGTCATTGCTGGCGACGCCCGAGCGGTCGGATTGACCATGATCACCATCACGGTGCAAACGACCAGGTGCGCGCCGAACTGCGGCGCATCCAGGCCAAGCTCGGCGACCTCGCCCTCGCCATGGCCCTGGAGGGCCGTAGGTTGGATGCGTTGCGCTGATCCACCCGACGAAACCGCCGTTGCCGTAGGATGGGCAGAGCGCAGCGATGCCCATCCGGTTACCGCGGCGCCGAATGATGGGCATCGCTGCGCTCTGCCCATCCTACCAACTTGGTCGCGTGCGGCGAATCCCTGAGCCATGGGCGCCCGGCGCTCCCCTCCGACCGGTCCTAGCCGGCGAGGTACCGCCCGTCGTCCAGCCGGCGGGCATGGCCGAGGCTGACCAGGGCGTCCAGGAGTTCGGCGACTTTGGCGCGGGGCGCGCGGGTGAAGCCTTGGGCCAGGTCGGCGGCGGTGACCGGTGCGGCACGGGCGGCGAGGGCCGCGCGCAGCGCCTGGAATTGCTCGGGCAGGGTCTTGGGCCAGTCCGGTTTGGGTCCGGTGCCGACCGCGGCGGCGGCGTCCGGCGCCAATTCCGCGGCGACCGCGCCGGTGCCCGCGGGGTGCTGAAACGCGGGGCGCAGCCGGCGGATCAGGCCGCGGCGTTCCTCGGCGGCCCGCTCGGCGTTGAGTGCGACCAGGCGTTGTAGGATGAGTTCCTCAACGTCGGCGGGCGGGGTGGCGGACGCGGTCTCTCCTGATGCGGTTCCTGCGTCACCGCATCCTACAGGGCGCGGTGCCAACAGGGCCGCGGTGAGGTCGTCCCAGCCATAGGCGGCCAGCACGGCGGCGTCGAGTTCGTCATGGAGCTGACGCAGGATCGCGACCAGCCCTTGCTCATGGATCACCCGGTCCTTGGGGCTCAGCGGCGCACCAGTGCGCAGGTGCTCCAGGACGTTGTACATCCCGGTCATGGTCAGGCCCGGATGCAGCGCCTGGCGCTGTTTGCGGTGCGCGTCCAGACCGCTCCGGCTTCACCCGTTCCAGAACCCACTGATAAATCTCCGGATAGCGCCCCCTGACCTCATCCGCGGTGAGCCCGAACAGGTCGATGACCAGGACTCCGCGCGGGGTCTGCGTCAGGTCGCGGCCGTTGCGGTAGCACCGCAGGTGCCGCTCCAAATCCGGCAGTCGGCCAAGCCCCAGGGTCGCCGCCTGGTCTGGCGTGACGATGAAGCCGGCCCCGTGCAGTTTGACGCCGGGCGAGGAGAGGCCCAGGTTGGCCAGCAGCGGGACCGCCGCGGCGACATCGGCCCCGATGCGCAGGTCGGTATGGATGGGTCCCGCGGTGCGCTCCAGATCGACCTCCAGCCCCGCGCCCTGGCCGGGGCGCTCGGCCGTCACCCGCTCCAGCACACCGGGAAAGGTCCCCGCCTGGCCGACGGTCATGCCGATGCGCACCGCGGCCCCGTCGGCGGCATCCACCCAGGGGGTGATCCCGCACCGCGTAGCACAGCGACAGCGGTTCGGCGGCGCTGCGATGCCGCTCCAGCACGCGCCGGTTGAAGGTCTGACGCAGGCTGTTGGTGGTGATGAAGCCGAAGCGGCGCAGGTGGCCGGCACGCGTCAGGGCGGCGGCGCGTTCCCACCAGTACATGACATAGTCGGCGGACTCGGGGACCTCGGGCCAGGCGGCGCGCAGGGCCTCCACGTAGCCGTCGCCGAGTGCGCGGCGCATGGTTGACGCGCCGATGAACGGCGGATTGCCGACCACGAAATCCGCCTCGGGCCATTGCGCCGGGCGCGGATTGACATAGCGTTCCAGCGCGACGCGGGCGGTTTCATCCGGGACCGGTTCGCCGGTCACCGGGTGGGGCTTGGTGGTGCGTCCGTCCCAGCGGGTGATAGTTTGGCCGGCGGCGTCGGTGACGAACTCCACACGGTCGGCGTCGAGCACGGCGTCGCGGCACTGGATGTTGCGAAAGTCGCGGATCACCGGCTCCGGCGGGTTGACCGCGCCGTGGGTGCGAAAATGCCATTGCAAGTAGCCGATCCACAGGACCATCTCGGCAATCGCGGCGGCGCGCGGGTTGAGCTCCAGACCGAGCAACTGGTGCGGGTCGACGCCGACCCCTTCCATCGCCATCAGCAGTTGCCGCTGACCGAGCGACTCCAGGGTGTCGAGCACCTCGCCCTCCAAGCGCTTGAGGTGTTCGAGTGAGCGGGACGAACTGCGCGGGTGTGTCGCGCACCGAACGCAGCAGGTCGGTGAAGGCGGCCTTGGGCAACAGGCCGATGTCCTCGGCGAACAGGGTAAAGAGACAGCGGATCAGGAAGGCGGCGGCGAGTTGCGGCGGGTGGCCGGCGGCTTCCAGTGAGCAGGCCAGGCGCGCCAGGCGGGTGGCGATGTCGCGGGTGACGCGGGCGGCGCGGCGGCTGGGGTCGAGCGACAGGGGGTCGAGCCAGACGGCGCGCAGGCGGGCGCGGATGGCGGGGCGGCGCAGATCTTCCAGCCGGATGCGGTGTGAGCGCGGGTCGGGATAGGGGATGTAGGCGCCGCCGCTGCGGCTGAATTCGCTGTAGAGTTCGATGCTGCGCCCGACATCGACCACCACCACGAAGGGCGGCCGGCCCTCGGCGGCGGGCAGCCCGCGGGCATACTGCACGGCCTGACCATGGGCGCGCAGCATGGCTTTGTCCCAGCCGGTGGTGTCGAGCCCCAGTCCGGTCTGCTTGCACTCCAGCACATAGCAGGTGCGGCGGTAGAGATCGATGAACCCCTGGCTCTGGCTGCCGTCGCCGTGCTCAAAGATGACCCGGCGTTTGAAACAGTAGGCGTTGTCCTGATGATCCTCGCGCGCCGGCTCCGGCCGCGGCAGGTCCAGGAGGGTGCACAGTTCAGTAAGAAACAGTTGGTAGTTGGCGCGCTCGGTGCCGGTGGCGTGTTGCCAGCGGCTAATGAAGGCGTCGATGGCCGCCGCCGGGGTGTCGTCCGGTGCGGCCAGGGGGTCGTCCAGGTCAGGGGGCGGCGTGCGGGGGTCGTCGTCCATGTCGTTGGGAGTGGCTGAGGGTGCGGTGCCGGGATGCTACGCGTGGAATCCTGGTTGGGCAAGAATGACACTCGGGTGATTTTCGGAACACCGGATTACCAACCACCATCGGCTCGGATGTCGATGCGACTTCAGTCGCACCGATTCGGACGCAGGTGCGACTGAAGTCGCACCTACACTGACCGGTATCCAAAGTTACTTACCGCGGCAGGTACTTGTAGATCACCCAGTACGCCATCCCCACAAAACCGCCCCCGCCGACGATATTGCCCAGCGACACGAAGGTGAGATTGCCGTAGAGGAAATTCCACCAGGTCAGCGCGTCCAGATGGGGCACATGGTCGGCGACACGCGCGACGAATGCGGGGTCCCACCAGGACAGCAGGAGCGCATACGGCAGAAAGAACATATTGGCGACGCAGTGTTCAAATCCGGCAGCGACGAACATCGCAATCGGCATGGTCAGCGCGGCGATCTTGCCGCCGATCGTCCGGGCGGTGAGTGCCACCCAAATGGCGATACACACCAGTACATTGCACATGATACCGCGGAAGAAGGCTTCACCCGGACCCAGCGCGGCCTTCGCTGCCGCGATCTTCAGTGAGGCAACCCCCAGATCGCCGCCGGCCGAGGTGTAGACCCCGGTCAGGATCAATAACACCGCCGTCCCCACCGCGCCCACGAAATTGCCGACAAAGACCAGACCCCAGTTGCGCAACATACGCCGGAGCGTGACCTTACGGCTTGCGTAGGCCATGACGATGAGAATATTCCCGGTGAAGAGCTCGGCCCCGCCGGCAATGACCAGCACCAACCCCATCGAGAAGGCGATCCCTTTGAGCAACTGGATGCCGCCGTACCAGACATCCGCTGCACCGGTCGACACGATGACGGCAAAATAGGCACCGAACGCAATGAATGCACCGGCCAGAATCCCGAGTACAAAGGTGGTGAGCGGCGGATTATTGGCCTTCTTGACGCCGGTTTCTTCGCTTAACTCCTCGACCTCTTTGGACAATCGGTCATCGAAAGTGAGCGGCAGGGTCGCCGCTGCCGCTGGGTATCCACCCGACTCTGACATATCCGACATGCTTGCCATCCCGCCCCACTGGAATCGGCAACCGATCCTCGACCAACGGGGCATGTTTCATGATATTGACGTACACGATCGATACCTGAAGCCGGCGATCGACCACATGAATAACCCCGGTTCAATCCGGTTTTCCAGCAAAAACCTGCGTGGTACGGCGGATGACGGATACAGTACGCGAGCGGCCTGACGCCGTTCGCTTGAATGATGGTAGCGACTGCGAGGACGACAAACAAGGCCGAACGCGGTTTGCGCCCGGACGGAACCGTTCGAGCCCCGGACTCGCTGGTGCAATGGACTGACTATGATCGCCGCGACCAGCACGAGCACGTTCACCCCGCACGCAGCCGATATAACAAAACCGTTTTAAAACGCTTGCGTTTTGTTTCTCCCTTGCCTGCCGGACCGCGTCACAACACCTTGGCCACCAGCTTGATCGCCGGGTCCTGCGGATCGTTCTCTATGCGGAACCCGAGCGACTTCATCAGGGCCAGCATGCGGCTGTTGGCGGTCAGGACCTCGCCGTCCATGATGCGGAAACCGCGCAGCCGGGCGTTCGCCATCAGGGAGCGCATCAGGCGCGCGCCGATACCCAGGTTGCGGCAGTTGTCGGCGACCACAATGGCAAACTCGCACACCTCCCCGCCGGGGCGCGAGATGTAGCGTGACACGCCCACCTGGACCTCGGCGCCGTCCTGCTCGACCACGCCGATCAGGGCCAGTTCGCGGTCATAGTCGATCTGGGTGAAGCGCACCAGCATCTCAGGCGTCAACTCCTTGACGGCCTGCATGAAGCGGAAGTACTTGGTCTGCTCGGACAGCCCGCGGACGAACTCCTGCGTCATGTTGGCGTCCTCCGGGCGGATCGGGCGGATGACCAGCTCCTTGCCGTCCGGCAATTGGACGTGCTCGATGAGGGTCACCGGGTAGGGATGGATGGCCATGTGCCCGTAGGTGGTCTGCTGCGGCGGACGGTAGTTGACCTCGATGCGGGCATCCACCGCGATGACTTCTTTATCATTTCCAATCAATGGGTTGATCTCCATTCCGATGATTTCGGGCAGTTCGCAGACCATCTCGGAGACGCGCTGCAGGGTGCGCGTCAGGGCCACCCGATTCATGGGCGGAATCTGGTTGCGGGCCGCCATGAGCCGCGAGACGCGGGTATGGTCGATCATGGTCTGGATGATAAAGGCGTTGAGCGGGGGGAGCCCCAACGCCTGATCCTCCAGCATATCCACCTCGGTACCGCCGGCGCCGAAGCTGATCACCGGCCCGAAAATCGGGTCGCGGGTGACCCCGATCATCAGTTCGCGGGCGGCGCGTTTGGACACCATGTGCTCCACCGTCACGCCCTCGATGTGGGCATCCGGACGCAAGCGCGCGGCGCGCTCCACGATCTCGGTAAAGATCCGCCGGACCGATTGTGCATCGGCGATGTTGAGGGCCACGCCGTCCACGTCGGACTTGTACTTCAAATCCGGCGAGTGAATCTTGACCACCACCGGGAAGCCGACCGCCTCCGCCGCCATCAGGGCCTCGTTGGCGGTGCGCGCCAAGACGGCCTGCATGGTCGGAATGCGGAAGGCGGCGAGGATCGCCTTGGCCTCGATGATGCCGAGCTGTTTGCGTCCCTCGGCCATTACCCCCTCAATGATCAGGCGCGCCCCTTCCACGTCCGGGGTATCTTCCTGGGAGATCGGCTCCGGCGACTGCATCAGCAGGCGCTGATTGCGCAGGTGGCGGGCGAGAAAGGACATGGCCTCGATGGCCAACTCCGGGGTCTCGAACTGGGGGATATGATATTCGGCAAGCAGCGCCTTGGCGGCGGCCACGCGCTTGCCGCCCATCCAACAGGTCAGAACGGGCTTCTTGGTCTTTTTCACCGCCTCGATCACCTGCTCCACGGTGCCCTGCGGGTCACCGGACGTCAGCGGGGCCAGGATGACCAGGACCCCGTCGACGCCCGGATCCGCCAGGCAGGCGTCAATGGCGATGCGGTAGCGTTCCGGGGTGGCGGTGCCCATGATGTCGACCGGGTTGCCGTGCGACCAGTGCGCCGGCAGGGCCTGTTCCAGCGTCTGGTTGGTCGTTTCCGACAGCGTCGCCAGCGACAGCCCCAGATCCTGGGCACGGTCCGCGGCGAGCACCCCGGGTCCGCCCCCGTTGGTGATGATGGCGATGCGCTCGCCGGTCAGCCGCCGGCCGGTTCCGAATACCTGGGCGGCGGCGAACAATTCCTCCAGATGATCCACCTGCACCACGCCGGCCCGCTCGGTGACCGCCCGGAAGACATCGTCCGAGCCGACGAAGGCCCCGGTATGTGACTTGACGGCGCGACTGCCGGCCGGGTGGCGGCCGGCCTTGACCACCACCACCGGCTTGAGGCGTGCCGCCGCCCGCAGTCCGCTCATGAAGCGGCGGGCGTTGCGAATGCCTTCGACGTATAGCAGGATGCACTGGGTCTGGCCGTCCATGGCGAGGTAGTCGAGGATATCCCCGAAGTCCAGATCGGCCGCGGCCCCGAGCGAGACCACCGCGGAGAGCCCGAGTTCGCGCCGCTCGGACCAGTCGATCATGGCCGTGCAAATGGCCCCCGACTGGGACACCAAGGCGACGTTGCCACGGCGCGGCATGTCGGGTCCGACACTGGCATTGAGGCCATGCTGGGGACGCATGACCCCGAGACAGTTCGGACCGAGCATCCGGATGCGGTTACGCCGCGCCGCTTCCACCAGCCGGTCCTGGAGGGCCGCGCCGGATTCGCCGTGTTCACCGAACCCGGTGCAGTAGACCACCGCGACCCGCACGCCGGCGGCGCCGCACTGCTCCAGAATAGCCGCCGCCTGGGCCGCCGGCGTCGCGATCAGGGCCAGGTCCACATGCTTGTCGAGGCTGACCAGATCCTTGTAGCAGGGCCGCCCGGCGACCTCATCGTACTTGGGGTTGATGGCGTAGCTGTGCCCCTTGAAGGTCCCGCCGAGCAGGTTACGGTAGACCTGACCACCGACAGATCCCTCGCTGTCACTGGCGCCGAACACGGCCACGGCACCCGGGGTGAACAACTGGTCGACATCGGACAAGTGCATCTGGACTGCCCTCCCGGGCTGAATTAGGGTTAAGCTTCAGCGACGCCGCGCAGACGAGGCCCGGCGGACAACCAAAGTATCGGTAACGAGAATCGCCCGCAACGCCTGGCTGGTCAGCCCGCGACCGAGTCGGCTCCCGCGGCGGTCGCGCGACGGGGACAGTCCATGAGCTTAGCTTTCATTTCCCACGATACCTGCAAAGAGCATGAGATGGGTGACTACCACCCGGAGTGCCCGGCGCGACTGCATGCGATCAAAGACCGCATGATCGCCTCCGGTATGGAGATGCTGGTCACCCACTATGACGCACCCCAGGCCAGCATCGAGCAACTGGCACGCGTCCACGACCGCGCTTACATTCGCCAGATCTTCGATACGGCACCCACGACCGGTCCGGGTCTGGCCTGGGTGGACGGGGACACGGCCATGAACAGCCGCACCCTGCCGGCCGCGCTGCACTCCGCCGGCGCCGCCATCCTTGGCGTCGATCTGGTGATGAGCGGCAAACATCCGACCGCTTTCTGCTGCGTCCGCCCACCGGGTCATCATGCCGGGCGCAGTTCCGCGGCGGGCTTCTGCTTCTTCAACAACGTGGCGGTCGGCGCGGCGCACGCACTGGAACAGCATCAGCTCAAACGCGTCGCCATCGTCGACTTCGATGTGCATCACGGCAACGGCACCGAGGATATCTTTATCGACGACCCGCGGGTGCTGTTCTGCTCCAGTTTCCAGCACCCCTTCTATCCGGGCACCGGCGCCGATACGGTCGCGCCGAACATCATCAACCTGCCCCTGCCGCGACTGACCAGCGGCGCCGACTTCCGCGCCGCCGTGGAACGGGCCTGGCTACCGCGCCTCGACGCCTTCGCCCCGGAGATGATCCTGGTCTCGGCCGGGTTCGACGGTCACGCCGAGGACGACATGGCGCACTTCAACCTGCGTGAGCCGGATTACGCCTGGATCACGCGGGAACTGCACAAGCTTGCCGGGCGCCATGCCCAGGAGCGCATCGTCTCCTGCCTGGAGGGGGGGTACACCCTCTCGGCCCTCGGACGCTGCGTCAGCACCCATGTGGACGAGTTGATCGGGCACGCCTGATCACTGGTCACCGAGGCACCGCCGATGCGCGTTTGCTGCACCGCAGCAACCAAGGATAGGCGGGTTCGGGAACGGATGCAACGCATCGTCTTAATCCACACCGGGGTCGCGCGTATAGCCTGCGGACGTGATCACCGGACGTAGGGGCGGCTTGGCGTGACAACTGCCGGCCCATCTGCTCAGTTGGCGCGTCAGGGCGTGGCCCCGCCGACCGCCGACCCCGCGGGCGGCGAGGTGCAGGCGGTCGATGTCGACTCGCTGGCGCTGAGCCGCCCGCGCAGTGTGGGCGCGGAGTCGGTGCCGCTGTGCGCTGGGGGAATTGCTGGAGGTCGACTTCGCGACCCTCCCCCTGGCACCAATGAACTGACCTGGGACGCCGAGCCGCTGTGGTGGACCTACACCATGCTCACCGACTTGGAGGTTCAGCTTCTCAACACTGACTCTTGATATTTTGTTCTCAAAACCTACGCTGGGCATAGCGTTTAGAGAGGAGTTTGTCTCATGACCGAAAGTGACAGAGAAATGCTTTTACGGCAGTACGCCGCCGGTGAAATCACGTGGACATCTTTGCGGGGGCGCGGCATTGAGAACTACCGCGACGTGTTGGCCGGTTTAGGGGATTTGGGGCTTCGTCCGCCCACGGCCCCAATGGACGGGCCGAACGTAGAGGCGCGGCTTCGAGGCCGCGCCCTGATCCGGCAAGCGCTTCAGGAAGCGAAGCCCCGATGACTCAGCGCCTTGGCATTCTTGTTACGGATGCTTCACCGTTGATTACCCTTGCGGCAGCGGAAGCGCTTGAGTGTCTCACCATGCCGGGGTTGCGCGTTCTGATTCCCGATATGGTGTATTTCGAGGTGACCCAGGACCTCGCCAAAACGGGAGCCGAAGACATCGTTCAATGGGCGCGACGCCACCATGGACAGGTCGAGATTATGATAACGTCCGTCTTTGCGGAGTTTCAGGTTCTGCGAGCCGCCGATGAAAGAACGCGCTCAAAGGGACGGGGCGAGCAATCAGCACTGGAAGTGCTCAATGCCGAGATCGACAACGACGCAGACATTGAGGCAATTCTTCTGTTCGAGGACAATGATGTCAGAAAGCGAAGCTTTGTGCGGGGACTTCCCGAACGTGTAACCGCTCTTTCGACAGGAGATTTACTCCATGAATTAGAGGCTGCCGGACGCATTCAATCCGCTGATCACATTCTTGATGCGGCTGCCGAGAAAGAGCGCAACGTCGAGCATCAGCGATACCCCGCGTCCACAGAACCGGCCCGCGCGGCATTGCGAGCGCATTTGATGAACCGCGACGGCCCGCAAAGCGACAAATAACGCCATGCTCATCGGTTACGCACGAGTTTCGGCGGTTGATCAGAATCTTGTTCGCCTGCAACCCTCTACCGGTATATCCCCGCCGCCCGCACGGATTAGAGCCTTCACACCGGATATCCAGACCGACTGCTTCGGGTTGGGGTGACGGGATTGCGCCCCTTGCATCAAGCGCGGCAGGCATTGATCATCTCGGAAAGAACAACTATCACGCCAAGGCGCCAAGCGCGCCAAGGTTTTCCCATCGGGTATCGACGTTGCGCGACTCACCCGCCGGGAGATCTTGATATTGGATCTACCCTCTTGTATTTCTTGGCGAGCTTGACGCCTTGGCCTCGGCGTTTGGGAACCAGGGCAAGAGAAGAGGGGAGAAAAGGGGAAGAGCGAAGAGAGAAAAGGTCATAAGTCCTGGGCGAGGCGGAAACCGAGGGGGACGTACCGGTTCGACGGCCCGTCCCTGTCACGGTTCGCGGACCGCAGCCACGCAGGCTGGATGTTCCACGCGCCGCCGCGGAACACCCGGAGCGGCCCATATATGGCATCATTTTTGCTAATACAAATCAGTTCTTCCCCCGCATAAGCCGCCTCGTACTTGGAGCAGGTCCATTCCCAGACATTGCCAGCGATCTCATAGAGGCCCCAGGGGTTGGGGGCCAGGCTGCCGACGGGGACCGTTTGTTCACGGTAGACGCTGGCCTTGGCCGTGCAGCCCGCGTACTTGCGGGTCCCGTCATAGTTGGCCTGGTCAGTAGCGATGCAGTCACCGGTCCAGAACGGGGTTTGGGTCCCGGCCCGGGCGGCGTACTCCCATTCCGCCTCGGTCGGCAGGCGGTAGCGCCGACCGGTCTGGGCGCTGAGCCAGGCGGCGTAGTCGGTGGCATCGTCCCAGGAGACATTGATCACCGGGCGGTCCCCGCGGCCCCAGCCCCCGTCAACCGGCTTGGCGCGCCCTTTGGCCGCGGCAAAGCGGTCGTACTCGGCGAAGCTGACCTCGGTGCGGCCGATGGCGAAGGGTTTGATCGCAACCCGATGCTGCGTCTCGTCATTGTACCGTTCCGGCTCAGCCTCGGGTGAGCCCATCAGGAAGTCCCCGCCCGGCAGCCGGACCATCGCGGGCCCCTCGCCGCCGGATTGGAGCCGGTCGCGAAAGACGGACCGCGGGTCGGGCGCCACGGGCACGATGGGCGGCAGCGCGGCCGCCGCCGGTCTGCGCAGTTGCGCCAGCCCCGCCGCGCGCGGGAAGAGTTCCCGCGCCGCCCCCAACAGCCGCTCGGCCGCCGCCGGGTCCGGTTCGGCCTTGACCCGTGCCGCAAGGGTCTTCGCCCAGGCGGTCTCCCACCGGGGATAGTCGGCCGCGGCCGTGATCTTGAGGACGCCGAGCTCATTCGCCAGGGCGGCCAACCCGGCGGCGTCGGCGCCGCTGATCCGGGCGCTCAGCTGGGCGTAGACCTGGCCCCGTTCGATCCGCGCGCGCAGACCGCCGTCGGCGGTCTCCGGGTCCAGCGCGACCGCCTGATCGAGCAGCTTCAGGGCCTCCGCGTCGCGACCACGCGCGGCGGCCTGCCCGGCCAGGCGGACATGGGCCTGGGCGATGGCACGCGGGGCCGCGCCGGTGACGAAGGGGTCCGCGGCGCCCAGCCGGCCGCGCAGCAGGTCCAGGGCGGCAAGGGCCTGGTCGGTCTGGTTGGCCTGGGCCTGGGCCAGGAGCGCCTGTTTGTCGGCGTCCAGCGCCGCCTCACGCTCGCGCTCACTCAGCAGCGGCCAGCCTTGGCGCTGGAGGTCCGCCAGGCGCGTTCGCGCCTCCTTGATCTTGCCCTCGACGGCCTTGGCCGCGGGGCCGTAGCCGGGGCGGCGTCCGTTGCCCCCGGCCAGTTCCAGCCGCAGCTCGGCCTCGAGCCCGGTGATCGTGGTCTCCAACGCCTGAATCTGCGCCATCAACCGCTGCCTCGCGTCCGGCTCGGCGGGCGTGCCGGTGCCCTGGTCGGGCGCGGCGTCGGTCGGAAGGATGGTCACTGGTGCCGGCTCCACGGGCGGCAGCTCCGGGTCCGCAGGCTCCGGGGCACTGTCGACGACTCCCCCGTCCGTCTCCAGAACGACCCAGATCGCCCGCAGGCCCCCCGACCTGACCGGCCTCAGCCCATGCCCCCAGCGCGGCAGCCGGTTCGTCACTCGCGGCGGCTCGCCCCCGGCGAGCCGGGCCAGGCGATCGGCGACGTGCGCGGCCAGCAGCGCATCTGCCGCGTCATCCCACTGGACCCGGTTGACCAGGATCGGCCGGGGCCCGGGTGCGGCGGGCCCCGCCGGGAGCGGCTTGCCGACCTGGACGACGAAGCCGTCGGCCTCCAGCGTCGTGCGCAGATCGTCGGCCAGGGCGGCGGTCGCCTCCCGGCACTCGACCGCGACCCGGTAGCCATGGTGGACGCCGTGCTGGCGGTCCAAGAACCAGGGCTCGGCGCGGGCGGCGAGCCACTCCTGCCAGGCCAGCCCCGCGAGCCAGGCGCCGCCGCCGCCGAGCACCAGGGCCAGCAGCAGGCGCGGGGCCAGGGCCTGCCCCAGGGCACCGCCCAGGTGGCGCCGCAGCAGGGGCCGGGGCGCGATGAAGTCCAGGAGCCGCGGGCGCCAGCCGAACAGGCAGTCGGCGAAGATGGCGTCGTCGAGCACGCCGCGCCCGTCGGACAGGGCGCGCTGGCCCTGGAGCCAGCGGTCGAGCCGCCAGCCGCGCTGCCGCAGCCAGTCCCACAGTCCGGCGCGCAGGCCGGCGCTGCGCGGGAGCGAGACCGGCAGCGCGATGGCGACCTCGCCGGGGCCGCCGGGCGCGGTGGTCGCGCGCTGGAGCAGGGCCCGGTAGACGCGGCGGACGGCACGCTGGTCCGGGCGCCCCAGCCGCCCCAGCAGGGCGGCGCCCAGCCAGTCCGGCAGCCAGCCGAGCCGGCACCAGGGCAGACGGGCGATACGCAGCAGCCGGCCCTCCCGGTCGCTCGTCCGGCAGGGCACCCGGCACGGCGGCCCGCGCAGCGGGCGGCGGGAACAGGTGCAGGTCCAGCACCCGGGTCAGGCCCCAGTGCAGTTGCGGGTAGGCGGCCATGGCGGCGAGCAGCCAGGCACCCTCAGGCCCCAGGAAGTCGTCCAGGGCGCGCAGCAGGGCGGCGCGCTCGGCCGGGGGCGGCGGCACCGGCTGGGACCAGCGCCGGGCGTCCTGCAGGAGACGCGGGAGCGGCCGGGCGGTCGCGGGCAGGGCGGAGCCGGCGGGGCGGCCGAGGCCGCTGAGGTGCCAGGCCAGGGTCTCCAGGCCGCGGCTGGAGACCTCGGCCAGCGCGAAGCCGGCGGCGCTCAGGGCACGCTCCCAGGCGGCCGGCGGGCGCCGGGTGGCGAGCAGGGCGCGGGACGGTGCCGCGGCCAGGGCCGCGGTCCAGTCCAGGGGGCGACCGGACAGGGGGTCGAGCAGGGCGGCGGCCTCGCCGATCAGGAGCAGCCGGGCGCCGGCGTGGCGGGCCAGGAGATCGGCGATGGTGTGCCGGCGGCCGTCCGCGCCGACGGCCGTGCGCGGGCTGTCGCGGTAGTCGTAGCGCTGCACCGCAAGGCCGGCCTCGCCCAGACGGGCGGCCAACTGGCCGGCGAGCCCGGCCATCTGGTCGCCGGGGTGACGGGTCTGCACCAGTACCACGAGCTCCGGCACGAACCGGCGCCGCCGGGTGACGGGCCGGTACAGGCCGGCGTGGCGGGCGGTGCGCGCGACGGTGGCGTCCGCGTCGAGCCGCCGGGTGACGACCGACACCGGTTGGTGCAGGTGCCGCAGCGCCTCGCGCAGGGCGGGGGCCTGGAGCAGGTCGTCGGCCGCGACCGGCAGGCGGATGGCGGTGAGCGGGTCCCGCGGGTCGCCGCGGCGGCGCTCCAGCACGGTGCGCCAGGTGAGCCAGCGCAGCAGCAGCCAGGCCAGCGCCACGAAGGGCGGGAGCAGGAGACAGAAGGCCCCGAGGATGGCGTGCAGGGAGCGATGGTCCGGGTCCAGCACCCGGTCGAGGAGCAGCGGGCGGCGCGGGAGGACGGCCGGCGCGGTGGGCGGCGGCGTCGGTGCGGCGAGTGACGGCGGCGGGGCCGGCGATGGCGTCACGGGCACGTTCGGCACCGCGGCCGGCGGGGTCTCCGCCACGGTCGGCGGGTCGGGCCGCTGCGCCCAATAGGCCACGCCCAGCAGCGCGGCGAACAGCAGGGTCAGGCCCAGCAGCCACCAGCGCAGCCGGAGCGCGGGGGCCGGTCCGGTCTGCCCGGGGCCGGCGGCGGCTGGTGCGGGCGCCGCCGACCCCAGGCCCCGCAGGTCGGGCGCCAGCCCCTCCAGCCAGCGTGCAAAGAGGGCGGGAAACGCCTGCTGCTCCTGCTCGCTGCGGCAGACCAGGGGGGCGATCAGGGGCGCCAAACCGGCGGCCCCGGCCGGCAGCCGGCCCTGGGCGGCCAGGGCCGCCAGCAGGTCATAGATGTTCTGCCAGCGGTCCGGCCCCACGGACAGGCCGGCGCCGCGCAGCAGTCCCGCCAGGCCCGGCAGGGCCTGGTGGTAACGGGCGAGCGGCCCGGGGGGCCGGTCCGGCGGCGGCCCGGGGGCCGCGGGCTGGGTCACGGGCGCGGGCTCAGGAGCGGGCGCCGCGCCAGGTCGCGAGCAACGGGCCGGCGCGCGCCTGGTCGAGCGGCTTCTTGAGCAGCAGGGTGGCGATGGCGGCGATGAGCCGCGCCTCGGGGCCGGGCGCGGCGGGCGCGGAGAGCGCCGCGAGCGCGCCCCAGTCGGCCGGCGGCACCCCGACGGGCATCAGGTAATCGAGCCAGGCCAGGGCCTCCGCCAGGGTCGGGCGGCGCTCCAGCCCGTTGCCCTCGGCGCGCAGGAAGTGGAAGAAGTCCAGCGCCAGGGCGACGGGGCCGAAGGGCTCGCCCGCGCCTTCCCAGCGGTCTCCCAGGCGGGCGGCGACGATGGAGTCGACGGTGACCCGATCCTCCGGCAGGTCCGCCGGCAAGACCTTCGCCGCCGCGGCCAACTCCGCATCGAAGAACGGAAACGCCAGGTGGTAATAGACACAGCGGCGCAGGAAGGGGTCCGGCAGGGTCTTCTCGGAGTTGCTGGTGAAGACGACGATGGGCCGGCAGTCCTGGTCGTCCTTGCCCAGCCCGATGTCCACCCGGGACCGGTCGGCACCACAGAGTTCGGGGATCGTAAAGCTCATGGTCTCGATCTCGACCAGGATGTCGTTGGGGACGTCGCGCGGGGCCTTGTCGATCTCATCGATCAGGACCACGGAGCGGCGCGGCGCCCCCGGGTGTTGCAGCGCCTGCTCGGAAAGCCCGAGATCGCGCGCCACCCGCACCGGCAGGGCGCGCAGGATGGCCAGGCCCAGGGCCTCGAAGGTGATGAAGCGGGCCGGGTCCGAGTCGGCGTCGTTCTTGCTGGTCTGGGCGGCGTGGAAGCGCCCGACGGTGTCGAAGCGATAGAAGAGGTCGCGCGACTCGGTGTCGGACTTGACGGCGAAGCGCAGCACCGGGTCGAGCCCCAGTTCCCAGGCTAGGCTGTCCGCCAGGCCGGACTTGCCGGAGCCCGGCTCGCCGGTCAGGAGCAGCGGCATCCCGAGCGTGAGGGCCACGTCCAGCGCGGCGGCGAGCCCGGGGGTGGCGCGGTAGGCGGCGGGGTGGCGCAGGCGCTCGGGGTCCACCGGGGGCAGGGCCGCGGCGCGCCGGGGGTCGCGCGCGCCGCGGCCCTGGTAATAGGGGGTGTCGTTCATGGGTCGGTCCTCGGCGGGTGGCGGGGGCTAGGGCGCAAGGGGCCGGCAGGCGCGGTCCAGTGCCCCGGGTGCGCCGTCGCGCCCGAGCAAACGGGACAGAGCCTCGTCGTAGCGGACCTGGGTGCGCCCGTCCCGGAACAAGGCACGCAGTTCGATCCGCAGCCGGTCGCGGTCGTAGCGGCCGCGCAGGTGCGCCGGAAAGGCGGCGTGCCACTCGGTCACGTCGGGTTCCTCCAGGGGACGCAAGGCCGGCAGTTCATGGCAGCAACCCAGACGCAGCAGGCGCGGGCGCGCGATCCAGCGCCACCACAGCGGCGCCGCGGACCCGACCCGCTCCGCCGCAAAGAGCACCAGGACCTGGGCCCCGGGCACGACCGCATCGAGGGCGGCGAGCCGCGCCCCGCCAGCCTGAATGATGCCCGGCAGGCGGCCGGCAAAGCGCTTCAAATTGACCGGAACGAAGATGACCCGCAGCCCGGGCGCCATCGGACTCTCGGGGACCAGCTGCCCCCACAACCTGTCCCAGAAGGCGTCCGGGTCCCCGCAACCCTCCAGGGGGACCTGCACGGCTTCCCGCCGGGGTCCACCCGGCGGGCCATAGCGCCACTGGAGGTGGTCCGCCAGGTCATAGGGGGAGTCCGCGGAGCAGCACTCGACGAGCGCGATGGCCCAGGCGCACGCCGGGTCGCGGAACAGCTTGCGGACGGCGTTCAGTTGCTCCTGATGATCCAGGATGCGGGCCAGCAAGGCGCCCGGCGGGTCCATGGCGTGTTCGTGGTCCGGGGCCGCGTCGCTGGGGCCCGCATCCGGGAAGGCGAGCGGCGCGGCGCGCGGACGCGCTTTCCACAGCAGCGTGTCGACCGGGCCGGGCTCGACGCCCGACTGAGCGAGCAGCGCGTCGCACAACGCCAGGTAGCACGGTTCTGCGTCCAGGCAATAGACGCTGTGGCCGCGCACCGGCTCGGGGATGTAGGGCTGGTGCGCCGGATCGAACAGGACCGGGATGAAGCGGCGGGTGCGACTGCGGGCGTTGTAGATCTCCTGGGTGACGATGGCCCCCTCCCAGTCGACCCCCCTCCCCTGACCCGGTTCCGCGTGGCCGCGAAAGCGCAGGTAATAGGTCGGGGTGCAGACCAGGAGCACGAAATCCGCCTCCTCCAGCCGGTCCATCATCCAGCGCGGCCAGCCCTCGGGCGGGGAGCCATTGACGTAACGGTCAAGGTCGGTGGGGATGCCGTCCCGGCGCAGGCGCTCGGACAGTGCGAGGACCCGCTCGCGGTGCCCGTCCGAGTCGTGGCTGTAGCTGATGAAGACCCGCGGTATCCCGACCATGCCTGGCGCCCGTGCTGATTTTCTTGTGCCAATGGTGAGTGTACCCAGGGCCGGTGTCGATGCAAGGCGTTTGCGCCCGGCGCCGGGCCTCGGTCATCGTTGCGGTCGGCGGGGATGGGTCCGCACGGCGGACCCTGGCAGCCGGTCGGACTTAGCCCCTGGGCGTCAAACCGCCTCTTCCGACAGGGAGAGCACGAGGCGGAAGCCGAGGTCACGCGCGGTTTCACGGGTCGCCGCGTGCGCGCGCGCGGTGGTCCTGGTCCGCAACGGACCCGCGTCGAAGGATCCCCCGCGCAGGATGCGCGCGCCCTCGGCATCCACGTCGTTGCGGCCGTCACCGACCTCGTAAGGATAGGGCTGGTCCCGACTCAGAGTCCATTCCCAGACGTTACCGCCCATGTCCGCTACGCCCTCGGGCGTAACGCCCAGGGGGAACAGGCCAACGGCGGACGGCTCACCGAGGGTCCCGAGACAGTTGGCACAACCGTCCCCAAAGTGATCGCCCCAGGGATAGACGCGTCCCTCGGTCCCGCGCGCCGTCAGCGCCCACTCGGCCTCGGTGGGCAGGCGCAGACCATAACCGGCAGGTAGACTGCTGCTGCGCTTGCGTAACATGGCGTCGAGCCAGGCCGCATACGCGAGCGCCTCGAACCAGGTGACACCGACCACCGGACGGTTGGTCTCGGCACGCTGATCGACCCAGCCCACCGGCTCCTTGCGCCGCTGGCCATGGCACCAGACCCACCCCAACTCGGACCACCACTCGCGCCGCTCATAGCCGCGCGCGGCGACGAAGACGCGGAATTGGCCCACGGTGACCGGGTAGCGCCCGGTCCAGAAAGCATAGTCCAGTGCGACCGGTACATTCCCGCCAAGCTCGTTCGGCAGCACCCCCGCAACATCGGGCGAACAACCCAACACGATCGGACCTGGTTTGATCGCCACCATCCCCAGGGCTCGCTCATGCTCGCCGTGATAGCGTGCCGGAAGTTGGAACCCTCGGTGTTCGAAACGCGGGTCCCCGAGCCGTGCCAACACGGCCGCGGCGGCTGCCCGTTCCCCCAGATGCAGCCTACCGGACTCCACCAGGGCCGCCAGGCGGTAACGAACGCGCTGAAAACGCCCGGCGCCGGGCGGCGTATCGGCGGCCCGCCCATAGCCGATGGCGATGGCCACCTCACCCGCCAGCCAGACACGGCGCCATAAGGCATCACCCATGTCGGCATCGGGCGGACACAGGCACTCGATCAAATCCAACGGCCGCGCAAGCTCTCGCTGACTCTGGACCAGGAAGCCGACGGCATGCAAAATGGTCTCGCGCCAGTAGGTCCGGTGATGGACCAGACCAGCCACTTGCCGTGCGAAGTCCGGGGCATGAGCCAACGCGCAACCGGCCAGATACTCGCGTATCGCCCGATGCGGGAAGTCGTAAACCGCCGGTCGCTCCTCGGACAGCAGACCAGCGCGCTGCTTGAACAGCTCCGTGAGCGATTGCGCCCAATCCAAATCCTGGCGCGGATGCAGTAACCGCAGGGCGTCCACCAACTCGGCCTCACCGATACCTGCGGCCGCGCCTTGGCCGGGATCGGCCGATGACCGATCGGCGTCCCCTTGGTGCTGCATCACCATGGACAGACGTTCGCACAGGCTGATGGCATCACAACGATCCCGCCGGGCCTCCCGCAGCAAATCGGTAATGCGCGTATCCTCGGCATTCAAGCCGCGATCCATCCGTGAAAAGAGCACATCGACGGCGCCCTCGAACAACCGCGCCCGCTCCTCCCGCAGTTCGCGACGCTCAGTGAAGACCAGCACCATGAGCGTGAGCAACAGGGGATTGGACGCCAGGCGCGAACAGTGGGTACGCTTGATTTCCTGACGAAACGTATCCGCCAGAGCCTCCGCCTCGGTCAGCAGAAGCCCGCCGTGGGCACCCAACTCCTGAAACCAGTCGGTCACGAAACGATCCACCTGATCGCGGCCGAAAGGCTGCAAGACGGCGATCGGAAACTCAGCTTCCGGCAACCGCCAATCGAGGTGCTGGTAGGCGAACATCCGGCTGGTGAGTACGAAGCGGCACTTGGGGGCCTCCCGACGAAACTCAATCAGACTCGCGCGTACTTGGGCCAGCCCGTTGGGATGGACCTCGTCCAGCCCGTCCCACAGCACCAGGGCACGCCCCTCGTGGATCGCCGCTTCAAGCGCAGGCAGACAAAAACCCAGGTTGCGGTCGGTCAACTCATGGCGCAGAAACGCCCACGCCAAACGCTCGGCGGACCGCTCCGACGTCTCCCGCGCGGCCAACCAGGTGCTGAAATCGCGCAGTCGCAAGAGCACCGGGATACACGACCATTCGGTTTCCGGCCAACCGGGCAACGCGCCCCGAGCCCCGGTCGCCAGGACGTGGGCGACAAAGGCGAGCAGCGTGGATTTTCCCGAGCCGGCATCCCCCAGGATCACCAGCGAACGGCGCAGACAAATCGCCTCCAGCGCACTGAGCCTGCGCGCCCGATCTCGATCCAGGATGCGCTCGGCGTTCGGGTCCGGAGCCGGATAAGTCACCGGGAGGCCGCGCCCGGCCTCCACGAGTGCGCGTTTCGTCGCCTCCTCGGACAGTGCGAGATCAGTCATCAGCGGCACGTAAAGACTGACGATGCAGTGGCTGCCATCCGTTCGGCTGTCGATCCCGCGCAGGGGCAGTGAGCGGGTGCGCCATGCCAGCACCCGCCGCAGGCAATCGAGTTGCTTATCGGGGGAACTGGGACGCTCGCCGACGAAGATCCCTTTGAGGATGCCGGGATCTGCGGCGGTCGGCGTGCAAATGGCCGCCGCTTGGCCAGCCATATGCGACGACAAGCGCGCAATCAGGGCGCGACGTTGATCTTCCAACGCCGCAAGCTGCGCACGCAATCCTGACGGTTCCGAACTGTTATCCTTGGCCACGGTTGCCCCCATGACGAACTTGGATGATCCCTTGCACGATTTCCCGCCAATGACCGGCAACAGTGCAGCGTCGCCCGTTCGCCGCAACGCGGCGCCTCGCGCCGCCGCGGGTACGCTGCCTCCACCGGTCAGACGTCAACATGCCTAACATTGCAATCATTTGGTTCCGGCGCGATCTGCGCCTCGCTGATAATCCCGCCCTGGCCCAGGCCATGGCCGCGAATGATCAGGTGTTGCCGCTCTATATTCACGCACCAGCCGGGGAGTCTCCCTGGGCTCCCGGGGCAGCCAGTCGCTGGTGGCTGCATTGGAGCTTACAGGACCTGGATCGATCACTGCGCGAACGCGGCAGCCGCCTGATGATCGATACCGGGGATGCACTCGCGGTAATCCAACGGATGGCCGCGCAGACGGGCGCGACCCGCGTCTATTGGAACCGCCTCTACGATCCGGCCACCCGCGCGCGCGACACCCGGATCAAGCTCGCCCTACGCGCTCAGGGACTGGGTGCCGAGAGCCACAACGCGCTGCTGCTGCGCGAGCCCTGGACGATCCTGAATGCCACCGGGGAACCGTACAAAGTGTACAGCGCTTTTTGGCGCAAGTCGTCCCCCGGATTGGCTGGCTGCACCCCGGTACCGGCACCGCCCAGTCTCCGGCCGGCACCGGCGGTGGGCAGCCTGCGCAGCGAGACCCTGGGGTTGCTACCGCGAATTCCCTGGGATCAGGGCCTACGCGAGCGCTGGCAACCCGGAGCGGACGCCGCAATGAACCGCGCAATCACGTTTGTCGATAGCGCGCTGGACACTTACGCCCAGGGTCGGGACCTTCCTGGAACCACGGGCACCTCCAGTCTCTCACCCTATCTGCACTTCGGCGAGATCGGCCCGCGCCAGGTGCTGGCCCTGATCGCCGCGCGCTACGGGACGGTGGAGGCACCCGCCGCTGAAGCCTATGTGCGCGAACTCGGTTGGCGGGAGTTCGCGCATCATCTGCTCTACCACTTCCCACACACCGCGACCGCTCCCCTGGACCCGCGGTTCACCCGTTATCCCTGGCGCACCGCGGGCACTGCCGAACTGCTCGCCGCCTGGCAACAGGGCCGGACCGGCATCCCCCTGGTCGACGCCGGGATGCGTGAACTGTGGCACACCGGCTGGATGCACAATCGGGTGCGGATGGTGGTCGCTTCCTTCCTGACCAAGAACCTGCGTCTGCCCTGGCAGACCGGCGCCGCCTGGTTCTGGGACACGCTGGTGGACGCGGACCTGGCGGCCAACACCCTGGGCTGGCAATGGACTGCCGGCTGCGGGGCCGATGCCGCCCCCTACTTCCGGGTCTTCAATCCGGTCCGTCAGGGCGAACGGTTCGACCCCCAAGGCGCCTATGTGCGGCGCTGGTGCCCGGAGTTGGCGGGACTGGCTGACAAGTTCATCCATCAGCCCTGGGCCGCCCCCGCCGCGACCCGGCGCGCGGCCGGTCTGACCCTGGGGGTCGACTATCCGACCCCCAGCGTCGATCTGGCGCGTTCGCGGCTGGAGGCGCTGGCCGGATTCGAAACGATCAAAGGCTCCACCGGAAAAGGGCAAGACACCGCGCCATCATAGCCCCCGTGGTCCGTTGCTCACGGCTCGCCGCACCAGTCCTTGTAAGGATGCCGTGCCAGGTTGGCATTGGAGTAACGCGGATCGGCCGTGACCTCGACACCCGCCCAAGGAGGCAGGGACACGTGTTCGTCAGCCCGCTTCAGTTCGATCTCGGCCAGTTCCAAGCCGTCATTTGCGCCGCTGAAGACATCCAGATCCCACATGCCGTCGCCGTAACGAACCCGATAACGCACCTTCGAGATCACCGGCAGAATCGCCAGTTCACGCAGCATGGCCTGCGCATCCGCGGGCGGGATGGGGTACTCGAATTCCGACCGGGTGATGCCGTGCGGCGGTCCTTTGATGGTGAGGTAGGCATCATCGTCCTTCATGCGCACCCGCAAGGTCAGGGTCCCGGTGGTCGCCAGATAGCCCTGGACAATGTGCCACTCCTGCTCGACCGCCTCACGCCATGCGTCATTCTTGACCAGGAACTTACGCTCGATTTCGAGTGCCATGATTTAATCCTCCGCCCGTGCAAAGATCGCCATGGATTCGACATGGGCAGTGTGCGGAAACATGTCCATGACCCCCGCCTGAACCATCCGGTAGCCCAAGCCGTTGACCAACCGATCCGCATCGCGCGCCAGGGTACTGGGATAACAAGAAACATAGCAGATACGCTGGACACCCAAGCGCGGCAACCAGTCGAGCATCGCGAGCGCGCCGCTACGCGGCGGATCCAGCAGGGCCTTGTGGTAGTACCCCCGCAGCCAGGGCTCCGCGGCGAGGTCACCGTACAGATCGGCGGTTTCGAAGCGCACGTTAGCGATCCCGTTGCGCCGGGCATTGGCCGCAGCCCGTGACACCAGCCCGGCATCCGCCTCGACCCCCACGACATCGGCGCAGCGCCGCGCCAAAGGCAGGCTGAAGTTACCGAGCCCGCAGAACAGGTCCAGCACCCGTTCATCCGGTTGCGGGTCCAGAAGATCAAGCGCCTGATCGACCATCAGGCGGTTCAACTCCAGATTCACCTGGGTGAAATCCGTGGGCAGAAACTCCAAGCGGACGCCGTGACGCGGGAGGTCATAGTGCAAGTCCAGTTGGTGACCGGGCATGGGCCGGATGGTGTCCACCCCGCCCTCCTGGAGATAGATGTGGAAGCGATGATCCTCACCCAGGCGCTGCAAGACCCCCAGATCGGCGTCGCTCGGCGGCGCCATGACACGAAACACCAGGACACAGGGGGCCTCACCGACCGCCATCTCGATCTGCGGGACCTGATCGCGGATACTCAGTTGCCCGACCGCCTCGGCCAGGATCGCAAGCCGCTCGCCCACGGCCGGGTGCAGCACCGCACAGCCACTCAGGTCGGCCAGATAGGGGGTACCACGCTCGCGAAAGCCCACCAGGGTGCGGCCCTTCTTGATCACATGCTTCACCCCCAGCCGCGCCTTGCGCCGATACCCCCAATGCCCCGCGACCAAGGGGTCGAGCCAAGTCTCGGGGCTGACCTTGCCGATCCGGGTGAAGACATCGGCGAGGGTTTCCTGTTTCATACGGATCTGCGCGGCCGGGTCCTGGTGTTGCAGACTGCAACCGCCGCAGAGGCCGAAATGGGGGCAGCGCGGTGTGACCCGTTCGGGCGATGCCCGCAGGATCTCGACGGCAACGCCCTCGTCGAAGCGACGCTGGAGACGGGTGTAGCGGAAGCGGACCCGCTCCCCGGCCAAGGCATTGTCGATGAAGAGCGCCTTGCCGTCGAAGTGGGCCAGGCCCCGACCCTCGTGGGTCAGACCCTCGATCTCGACCTCGACTAAGCCTTGGGGCAGTGGTTTGCGTTTCTTTGACAAAATATTCTTAGCGATCTATTAGCGCAGTGGTTTGTGCTGCTGATGAGAAACCCGTTGATCCGGCGCCTGTCGTATTCACGCCGGAAAGACCCCGGTGGAAAGATAGCGGTCGCCCCGATCACACACGATGGCGACAATCACCGCCCCGCTGAGTTCCTGCGCCAGCCGCAGTGCCGCGGCCACCGCGCCACCCGAGGACACCCCCGCGAAGATCCCCTCCCGCGCTGCCAGATCGCGGGTGGTCTGCTCGGCCAAGGCTTGCGAGACATCGATGATCCGATCCACCCCGGCCGGGTCATAGATGCGCGGCAGGTAAGCTTGAGGCCAGCGACGGATACCCGGAATGCTCGAACCCTCTTCGGGCTGAACACCGACGATCTGCACCGCCGGGTTCTGCTCCTTGAGATAGCGTCCGGTGCCCATGATGGTCCCGGTGGTCCCCATGGAGCTGACGAAATGCGTGATGCCCCCCGCGGTATCGCGCCAGATCTCGGGGCCGGTGGTCGCGTAATGGGCGGCGGGATTGTCCGGGTTGGAGAATTGATCAAGCCGCAATCCCTGCCCCTGCGCTTCCATCGCCTGGGCCAGATCGATGGCGGCCTCCATCCCGCCCGCCTGCGCTGTCAGCACGATTTCCGCCCCGAAGCTTTTCATCACCGCCCGCCGTTCCATGCTCATATGCTCGGGCATGATCAGCACCAGACGATACCCCATGATGGCCGCCGCCATCGCGAGCGCAATCCCGGTGTTGCCGCTGGTCGCTTCGATCAGTGTATCCCCCGGGCGGATGGTGCCGCGTTCCTGGGCGCGCCGGATCATGTTCAGGGCTGGGCGGTCCTTCACCGAGCCGGCCGGATTGCTGCCTTCGAGTTTGACCAGGATACGGTTATCGCTGTTGCCGGGCAGGCGCTGCAAACGTACCAGGGGGGTGTTGCCGATGAACTGGTCGATCGTGCGATCACGCACGGGCTCGCCGGCTGGATGGATTGTGGTCGGTTGGGTCATGATGGATTCGGAACAGACTGGCCGCCGGGACTCGGTAATCGGAGATTGTGCACCAGCCCTGTCGAGCAACCAAGTCGGGTGGCCGCCGACGCCGGTAGACTGGACCCGGCCATGCCGATACAGTGCCGTTCGTTTCAAACCGGAAGGAGCGCAATCTTGTACCAAGACACTGTTAGGGCCTGCCTCGCCCAACTGCCCGCCCGTGATCCCGTCGCCGCGCTGACCGCGGCCGGCGGCGACGCGGACCTCGCTGCCGAGTTGTTCGCCGCCCTGGTCGCGGGACTGCCGGAGGAACTGAACGAGTTGCGTGCCGCTCTCGCCGAATGCGACTGGGTCGGACTGGCCGAGCATGCCCATCAGCTGCGCGGGGCCACCCGCTATTGCGGCGTGCCCGCCCTGGACGAGGCCACCGAAGCCCTGGAACGTGCCGCCCGGATCGACGACCCGGCCTTGATCGCGCAGGCGTTCGCCAACCTGGAAGACGAGGCACTGCGCGTGCAGATGACAGGCTGACGGGCGGGTCCCGCACGGCCGGCTCAGGCGATTGCCGGAACCTCATGTACCAGATCGCGAAGGATTCAGTGGACATGCCCCGTCGACTCGATTGGCTCACCTGCGACCACATCCACGCGCGGCTGCGCCCGGAGACCTGCGGCGGCGCTCCGATCGAAGAACTGGCAGGGCTCGCGGTCGCGCCGGTGCAGCGGGCGGCTGTCCTCCTGCCGCTGTATCGATTGGACGGCGCCTGGCACCTGCTGTTCATCCGCCGTGCCGCGCACCCACGGGACCGACATAGCGGCGAGGTCGGATTTCCCGGCGGGCGCCGCCAGGCGACCGACCCGGACTGCGTCGCCACCGCGCTGCGCGAGGCGCGCGAGGAGATCGGACTGGCCCCGGAGCAGGTTGATGCGTGCCGACTCTGGACCAGCCCGCGATCTGAACTAGACCGGACGCACCGACCGTGGCGATCACGCGCGCATTTTCCTGGGTCTTGTCGTAAGGTATGCGGTGGTAGTAGCCCATTGGTCGAGGAAACCGCGATGGAAGACACCCTGCAACGCCTGCTGGCCGCCGAACTGCGGGCCGAGACGCTTGCGAGCCAGGCCGAACTCGAGCAGGACCGACTGATCCAACAGGCGCTGGCGGACGCCAAGTCCGAGAATGAGCGGTTTACCAGCCGCATTCCCGATCTGCACCGGTCATTCATCGCCAAGGCCGAGGAGCGGGCGGAGCAGAATATCGCCGAGTTGCGCCGCCGTTACGACGAGCGCCACGTGCATTTGCGCAACCAGGCCGAGCAGCGGGAGGAAGCGGCCCTGGAAGCCGCATTCCAGATCCTGATCGACCCGAGCCGCTGACCAGCCGACGCCTCAACGTCACCGCATCGTCCATCATCCCGCGCCTACGATGAGCAACGCCGCCGCACATGCCTACTTGAACACCCGCGTCGCCGTGATGGCAACGCGCTTGTTCGATCCGGACACCATCGGTCAGTTGTCCCAACTGCAGTTGCCTGAGCTGGCCGAGCGCTTCGCACTCGCCGCGCTGCTCGACGAGCAACTGAGCGCCCGAACCCGCGGCCGCGCCATCGAACAAACCCTGATTCAGGTCCTGCTCGCCGAATTACAGGTCTTGGTGCGGCCAATGCCCGCGACCGAACGGGCCGTCGTGCTGGCCTGGGGCCGCAAGTACGCACTCTTCAATCTGAAGACGTTGATCCGCGGGAAGCTTTACGCACTGGATCAACAGGAAATCCGCGACAGCCTGTTCGACCTGCCGAGTATCATTGATCCACCCGATCAGGAATTGCTCCGCGCCGAGAATGTGCCGGAACTGCTGCGCCAACTGGAGGCCGGGCCGCACCGGCTGATTGCCCATCAGGCGCGGGAGGCCTACGAACAGCGACGCGAACCCTTCGCCCTGGAAGCCGCCATCGACCAGCGCTACTACGCCGGTCTGGCCCGTCAAGTCATGCAGTTCTATGACACCAACCTGCACCCGCTGCAGCAACTGATCGGCGCCGAACTGGACCGTACCGCCCTGCTCTGGCTGTTGCGCTTTCGTTTCTCCTACCAGTTCTCGCCCTCGGAGACCTTCTATCAACTGGTACCGTCCATGCGACTGCTGCACCGCGAGCGGCTACTGGCACTGGTCAATGTCGAGGACCTGGCGGGCGTCCTGGCGGCGCTGCCGCCGCCGCTGGATGCCCTGCTGACCGACTGTCGAACGATCATCGACGTCCAACGGCACATGGGTCGCCATGTCGCTCACGCGGCGCAGCGGCTGCTGCTCCAGAGTCCATCCGCGGTCGCCCGGGCGCTCGCCTACCTGATGCTGCGCGAGATGGACCTGTACCTGCTGTTCGCCTTGATTCAGGGGCGTCTGTTGAACCTCTCGACCGAGGTCGTGGACATCGCGCTGGAGATCATCGAGCCTGACTGTCCCTGGAACCTGGGAACGGCCGCCCGACATGGTGCCGCGGCGGCTTGATCCAGGACCTGCCCGGCGGACCCCGACCACACCAGTTATACGGAACAGACACCAGATGCCGCGGCCACGAATCATGAAGCATGTGCGCCTGCTCGTCCTCACCGAGGACCTGCCGCAAGCGTCCCTGACGCTGGCCCAAACCGAGTGCTTCCACCCGGATACCAGACCGCCCCTGGAGCCCGCGCTGACCGGGCTGCCCGGGCGCACCTATCGCGACACCTACTATCAGGCACGGTCGCGGCTCGATAAGATCGCCAAGCTGATCACCGTACCCGAAGCTCCCGAGCTCGATCAGGTCCGCGTGGTGGAGCCCGCGGAACTCGCTCAGCTCAACGACTGGCTGGGTCAAGTCTGGCAGAAAGCATCCGGTTTTGAAGAAGACTTACGGCGTCTGGACGATCATGAACGCCTGATTCGCGAACAGGAAGCCGCGCTCGCCAACTTCCAGCACTTACAGATCGACCTGCGGATGCTCCGCAACAAGACGCGTTTCCTGGATTTCTATGTCGGCATCGTGCCGCGTGAGAATCTGCGTCAACTCGAAGGCGCGGTGGGACTCGCCGACCATCTGCTCCACGTCTATATGCAGCGCGGCGACCAATCCCATGTGGTCATCATCGGACCCACCGGGACCACCGCGGCGCAACTCTCGGCAGTCCTCAACGCCGCCGGCTTCCAGCCCCTACCCATTCCGGAAGGGCTGGATGACGACCCGCAACAGCTCCGCCAGGACCTGGAGGCACAGCACCTGACGAACCGCGCCCGCCGCCAGTCCGAGTACGAGCGCATTGCCGAGTGGTCGACGCCCTTCCTGGAGCGTCTGGTCGACGCCCGCCGGACCCTGCTGCTGGCTGAACCCATGGTCGCCCTGGACCCATCCGTCCGCAGTTCGGGACATCTGGTCCACCTCGCCGGCTGGGTGCCGGCCCGCGCGGTCGACGACCTCACCGCCAGCCTCGGCCGATCGCTCGCACTGCCGTTCGATCTGCAGGCCCGGGACCCCTTGCCGACAGAGCGCAAACTGGTCCCGACCGTCGCGACCAAGAACCGTCTGCTCGAACCCTTTGCCATGCTGGTGCAGCAGTACGGCATCCCCGAATACGGGGAGGTCGACCCCACCCCACTGTTCGCCGTAACCTTTCTGCTGATGTTCGGCTCCATGTTCGGCGATGTCGGACAAGGTGCGGCGATCACCGGACTCGCCTGGTGGTTCCGCGCCAGGCTCGGGCGTTTCTGGCTGTTCGGGCTGATGGCGGGCCTGGCGTCGATGGTGTTTGGTTTCGTCTATGGCAGCATCTTCGGCTACGAGGAGGTCCTGCCCGCCCTCTGGATGAGTCCCATCCATGATCCGATTCTGATGCTCAAAATCGCCTTGGGTTACGGCGTCGTGTTCCTGACCAGCGCTTGTCTCATCGCCATCTATAATCGGCTGGTCATCAGGAACTGGTGGGGGGCACTGTTCGGCCATCACGGGATCGTCAATCTGATCTTCTATCTCGCGCTGGTGTGGGGCGGGCTGCACCTCGGCCGCGGTGAGTCCTTCGGCACGATGCCGACGCTCTTGGTCAGCACGGCCCTGGCCGCACTCGCCTGGTATGCCTGGCGGCACCTGGAAGCGCCACTCGGCGAAAAGATTCTGGTCGTCTTCATCGAAACGCTGGAGACGGTTATCGGCTATATATCGAATACCCTGTCGTTCTTGCGTATTGCCGCATTCAGCCTGAACCATGTCGCCCTGTCGATCGCGGTATTCACCCTGGCCGGCATGATGGGGGCCTTCGGCCACGTGATCACCGTGATCCTGGGGAACGTCTTCATCCTGGTCATGGAGGGTGGGATCGTGATGATCCAGGTGATGCGGCTGCAATATTATGAAGGCTTCTCCCGCTACTTTGCGGGGGAGGGCCACGCGTTCGCGCCGCTGCGGTTGCGGCGGGAATCGGCGCTGTCATGATCGCTTAGAACCGACCACCACCCCCGGAGTGTTTCATGTACTGGCTCGTCGCCTTGCTCTCCCTCGCCATCCTCGGTCTGATCGTCTCCGGTATTCTGCTGGAACTGCGCCCCAGTTTGGCCATGCGGATCCGGCCCTGGTATCGACCGGCGCTGGGAACTCAGTTGGTCACCTTCGTCGGCGCTCAACTCGGCCTGCTCCTGCTCGGCATGCAGGATGCCTTCGCCGCGACCGAAACCGCGGCAGCGGCCGGCGCGGCGACCGAGATGTCGACCGGCATGGGGTTGGCCATCATCGGCGCGGGCATCCCCACCGGCCTCTCCACGATCGGTGCCGGCATCGCCGTGGGCCCCATCGGCGCCGCGTCGCTAGCCGCCATCACCGAGAAGCCTGAAATCCTCGGGCGCACCCTGATCTATCTGGGTCTGGCGGAGGGTATCGCCATCTACGGTTTGGTTATCTCGATCCTGTTGCTCAACAAGATATAAGTGTCGCCGCGATGACGACCGAGCACGAACCAGGCAATTCAACCCGCATGGTGTTCTTGGGCGAGGCGAGCCTGGCCGACGGATTTCGCTTGATCGGTTTTGAAACCCACCCCAATCCGACGCCGGAAGAGGCCGACCGCATCTTGCGCGACCTCAGCCGCAACCGCGAGAAGGCCTTCGTCGTAGTGGACGATCAAGTGATGCGGGCGGACATTCCCAACCTCCAGCGGGTCCGCCGGGAGGGCGGGCGGATCGTCGTCGTCGCGGTTCCGCTGCTGAACGCCCCGCCGATCCTGTCCAGCCAAGTCGCGGACCGCCTGAACACGCTGTTCGGCGCCGCCGCTGTTCCATCCGGCTTATCCGGCCAGTCGGGCGAAGCCCCGGTGAATTCCAAATGAATCCCAAATGAATCCCAAATGAATCCCAAATGAATCAGGTCCAAGAACTGGAACAGGCCATCCTGACCCGCGCCGAGCGCCTGGCCGCGGAGTTCCGCGAACGCGGCACGCGCAGCCGCGACAGTATCTTGCGTGAGGCCGCGGAACGCCTGCGCCTGCGCGAGGCACGCGAGGACGCCATCGCCAAGACCCTGGCCGAACGGACCTTCCGCCAGCGCGTGCAGGCGAGTGAACTCAAAATGCAAAGTCAACTCGATCTGATGCGCTGGAATCTGGTGCAGGACGTCGAGCGCCAACTACGAGAACGGATGCGCCACTTCATGGCGGACACCGACGCCTACAGCGCCTGGCTTCAGCAGTTGGTAGCGGGCGCCGCCACGCTGATCGAACATCATCAGATCAACGTCAGTGCCAACCTTGCCGACCAGAAGCACCTGCGCTCCTGCTGGGACAGGATCACCCAGGCGGTTGGGCCGACCCGCAACCTGGACCTGACGGACGACCCGATCGACGCCCTCGGCGGCGTCCTGCTGACCAGCGGCGATAGCCGTATCCGCGTCGACCAGACCTTCGACGGCCGACTCGCACGGCTGCGCCCGCGCATTCAGCAGGTCATTCTGGAACGTCTGCTGCCCGGCGGTGTCGAGACCGGCAACCTTTTCTCCGGATGAAACCATGACAGAACCCAGCAGAACCGGTGCCATCCGTGACATCAACGGCCCCATCGTCACTGTTGACCTACCCGGCGCCCGCAGCGGCGAGCAGGTCAAGATTGGCGAATTAGGTCTGTTTGGCGAAGTGATCTCGCTGGCCGGCACGACGGCGGTGGTCCAGACCTATGAATCCACCGACGGGGTGCGACCTGGCGAGATCGCCGTCGGGCTGGGATTTCCGCTCTCCGTTGAGTTGGGTCCCGGCCTGATGGGCGGCATCTTCGATGGGGTGCAGCGCCCGCTCGAGAAAATCGCGCTGCAGTCGGGTGATTACATCCGTCGCGGCATCAGCGTACCGGCACTGGACCGCGCCAGACAGTGGGAGTTCGAACCCAATGAGGCGCTGGAGCCGGGCGCCAAGGTGAGCGGCGGCTTGGTGCTCGGCCGGGTACAAGAGACCCTGACCGTCACGCATCGCATCCTGGTACCGCCGGGGATCGCCGGCGAGTTGGAAGAACTCGCGCCCGCCGGGGACTATGACATTGAGGCGTCCATCGCCCGCGTGCGTACCGCCAAAGGCCATATCCTCAAACTCAGTATGTATCACCGCTGGCCGGTACGGCGGCCCCGCCCTTATCTGCGACGCGACGACGGGATCTCACCACTGATCACCGGACAACGGGTCATCGATACCTTTTTCCCCCAGCTCAAGGGCGGCAAAGCGGCGGTTCCCGGCCCATTCGGCGCGGGCAAGACGGTGGTCCAGCAGCAGATCGCCCGCTGGTCGAATGCGGATATCGTCATTTACGTCGGCTGTGGTGAACGCGGTAACGAGTTGGTCGACGTACTGGAGAGCTTTCCGCAGTTGGATGATCCCTACTCCGGGCGCAAGCTGATGGAGCGGACCCTGCTGGTGGCCAATACCTCCAACATGCCGGTGGTCGCCCGCGAGGCGTCGATCTATGTCGGGGTCACCATGGCGGAGTATTACCGGGACATGGGCTACGATGTCGTGATGCTGGCGGACTCGACGTCGCGTTGGGCGGAGGCCTTGCGCGAAGTATCGGGACGGCTGGGTCAGATGCCGGTGGAGGAAGGCTATCCAGCCTATCTGGCATCACGTCTGGCCGCCGTTTACGAGCGCGCCGGCCGGGTCGAGACCTATGGGGCCGGCTCTGGATCGGTGACGCTGATCGGCGCCGTCTCGCCCCCCGGCGGGGACTTCTCCGAGCCTGTCACCAGCCACACCAAGGACATCATCGAGACCTTCTGGGCCCTGTCCAAAGAGCTCGCGGACGCCCGCCATTACCCGTCGATCGACTGGGTCACCAGCTTCTCCGGGCACGTCCACACGGCCGCCCAGTGGTGGCACAAGGAGGTAGATCCAAACTGGGAACGACGCCGGACCGCGGCACTCGCGCTGCTTGCCCGTGATGCCGAGCTCTCGCGCATCGTCAATCTGGTGGGACCCGAGGCCCTGTCCGACGCCCAGCGCTGGGAACTGGAAGGCGCATCACTGATCAAGGAGGGCGTCTTGCAGCAGAGCGCTCTGGACGACGTGGACACCTTCTGCTCGCCTCAGAAGCAATTCGCCCTGCTCGACATCGCGATCACAATCTACAGCAGCGGTGCGGAGTTGATCGCGATCGGAGTCCCCGTGTCCGAATTGCAGAACCTGCCGATCCTGGCCAAGATGCGCCGTATCAAGTCGATGTACACGAGCGACCAGATGAACCAAATCCAGGCTTTCCGGGGAGAGGTCAACTCAGCCATGGGAGAAATCCGCATCGAGTATGCCAAGCAGGGTGAACCCGCAGTGTCCTAGGCCTTCCCCGTGAGAGCGGCTTGCCGCGCGTCCCTGCGTCGCCATGAACCACGCGCAGGCCGCATCGGCAGGCCACGCCCACACCACGCTTCCCAGGGGTTGTAGCACGCATGAGCATCAAAGAATACAGGACAGTAACGCAAGCCCGAGGCGGACTGCTAATCGTGAAGGATACCCCCGGGGTGGCCTTCGGCGACCGCGTGCGGATCGAAGACTATTCGGGCGGTATCCGCAACGGCCAAGTGATCCGTGCCGCTGACGACGCGGTCTTGGTCCTCGTCTTCGAGGGTACGGACGATCTGGACTTGGAGCAGACCTGGGTCCGCTTCTTGGATGAGCCGGTGGAGATCGCCCTGTCGCCGGAACTGCTGGGACGTGAATTCAACGGACTGGGGGAACCCCGCGACGGCCGTCCACCGATCCTCAGCAACCTGCGCCGACCGGTCGCCGGGTCCGCGATCAACCCTGCCGCACGCACCTATCCGCGAGAGTTCATCCAGACCGGCATCTCCACCATTGATGGGCTCAACAGCCTGGTGCGCGGCCAGAAGCTGCCGATCTTCTCCGGCTCCGGTCTGCCGCATAACCGATTGGCCGCACAAATCGTGCGCCAGGCCAAGCTCAAGGACGAGGACACCAGTTTTTCAGTAGTCTTCGCGGCCATGGGTGTCTCTTACGCCGACGCCAAGTTCTTCCGTGATGAATTCGCCTCCTCGGGCGTTTTGCGCAACGTGGTGATGTTCATCAATCTGGCGGATGATCCGCCGGTGGAGCGTCTCACCCTGCCGCGCACCGCGCTCACCGCCGCCGAATACCTGGCCTATGACCTGGACCGCCATGTGCTCGTGGTGATGACGGACATGACCTACTATGCGGAAGCGTTGCGCGAGGTCGCCACGGCCAAGGGCGATGTGCCGGCCCGCAAGGGCTATCCTGGCTATCTTTATTCGGACCTGGCCGAGATTTACGAGCGCTGCGGGCGCATCCACCAGCGCCATGGCTCGATTACCATGATGCCCGTGGTATCGATGCCCTCGGACGACATCACCCACCCCATTCCAGACCTCACGGGTTACATCACCGAGGGTCAGATCGTCCTGTCGCGTGAGTTACACAACCAGGGTATCTATCCACCCGTGCATATCTCACCGAGCCTGTCGCGCCTGATGAAGGACGGCATCGGCAAGGACGATACCCGCGAGGATCATCCGCGCGTCTCGGCCCAGATCTACGCCCTCTATGCGCGCGCCCAGGAGACCCGCAACCTCGCCTCCATCATCGGTGCGGACGAACTGTCCGAGCGTGATCGGCGCTATCTTGCCTTCGCCGACGCCTTCGACACCCGTTTCGTCGGCCAGGGTGAATCCGAGGACCGCTCCATTGAGGCGACGCTCAACCTCGCCTGGGAACTCATGAGCAGCTTCCCGCGGGACATGCTCACCCGCGTGAAAGAGACGGATTTGGCCAAGTACTACACGGGGACAGATTAGATCATGGCCTTCGCGTTCAAGACACCAGCACCCGAGCAGATGATCGGGCGCTATGAGAGCGACTACAGCCGGTGGTTGTTCGACAACGCCCGACTGTTGCGCGAAGGACGGTTAGCTGAGGCCGATATCGCCAACATCGTCGAGGAATTGGAAGACATGGGGCGTAGCGAGTATCGGGCGATCGAGAGTTACATGGGCATCCTGCTGATGCATCTCCTCAAGTGGGAGTTTCAGCCACAGCAACGGAGCAACAGTTGGCGGGGATCCATTTTCAACAGCCGGCGCGCGATCATCAAGCGATTGAAAGAAAGCCCGAGCCTGCGGGTTCGACTCGCGGAGGCAGTCAGGGAGGCCTATTCCGATGCCCGCTTCAACGCGTCCAACGAGACCGGATTGCCTGAACGAATCTTCCCCCCGGAGTGCCCTTTCAGTGTCGATGAAGCCTTGGACCCTGACTTTTGGCCGGGCGTCGAGTGATCGAGATAGGCCATCTATTCCAATCCATGGCCAAGCCGATTGCTCCCGTCACTTGCGATCACTGCGCCGCGGTGTGCTGTCGGCTTGAGGTCCTATGCATCACCGAAACCGGTGTCCCCCGCCGCTACACCAGACTCAACTCGGGCGGTGTCCCCTCCATGGACCGCCTGCCGGACGGCTGGTGCGCCGCCTTGGACCGCGATACCCTGCGCTGCCGCATCTATGAGCAGCGCCCGCTGATCTGTCGGGAATTTGAAGAGGGCGGACCTGACTGCCTCGCCGAACGGGCAGGCTGGGACCATCACCAAGGCTAGCGCCTGGGTTCCGCGCACCTTACACGCCAACCACTTGTCACTCAGAGTTCGCCGCGTCTCCTTATGGCCCAACAACTGATCAAGGTTCCGCCGACCAAGAACACCCTGCTCAAACTCAAGAAGCAGGCAAAGTTCCTTGAAGAAGGGCACGACCTGCTGGAGCGCAAACGTGAACTCTTGACCCGACTGGTCTACGAACGCATCGGCGACTACCGGCGCTTGCGCGCCGACGCCGAACGCGCACTGAGCGAGGCCTTTCGATGCCTCAGCCTCACCCACCTGCGGATGGGCAGCCGCGGCATCCATCAGGCATCACTCGGCGCCGAACCCGCATTGAAGGTCGACATCCTTCCCCGCCGCGCACTTGGCGTCGAATACCCGTCGGTCAGTGCCGAACGCCTGCCGCTCAAGCCGGTCGGTCTGCTCGGCACCGACGCCAGCTTCGACACGACCCGCGATCACCTCGCCGACGCGGCCGTCATACTCGCCCAGTTAGGCGAAGTCGAAATCGCGCTACACCGCCTGATGGAAGAACAACGCAAGGCACAAAAAAGGGTCAATGCACTGAAATATAACATCATCCCACTCTATCGCCGGACCATTCACTTCATTGCGTCGACACTCGAGGAAGAGGAGCGCAACACGCTGTTTCAAGTGAAACTGCTGCGTGCACGCGATACCGGCTAAACCGCGTCCAGCGCGAAAAGCGTAATTTTTATGGGCGGTTTAGCGCGATCACCCTGGCACCGGGCAAAAAAAACCCCCGCTTGTGGGAGCGGGGGTTTTGGGATAGGCCCTGGCGGTGA
>JACDZJ010000067.1_pt1 | contig 50988 bp, 55 predicted proteins | sample 7365721 | NCBI WGS metagenome assembly JACDZJ01 (sample SAMN15143480, study PRJNA637477) | pond metagenome | biome: freshwater wetland ecosystem [ENVO:00000243]; feature: pond [ENVO:00000033]; material: pond water [ENVO:00002228]; isolation source: pond water containing pink berries ... | reverse complement strand
ATGAAAATCTCGGCGCCTTGTTCAGCGTTTCCTTAGGATTATGAGATGCGATACGAAATTCTGGACAGCACGATTTATATTTTGCGCATCTGGCATACGAGCGAAGATCGCTAAACGTCGTCCCGCCAGCGCCGGCTTTGTCAGTGCTTGATTACACCCCGCCGCCGCGGTGGATGGTCTCGTAGTAGAGCTTTTCCAGTTCCAGTTTGTGCCGGGTTTCTTCGCTCGCCAGGTAGGCAAACAGATCGCGGATCGGTCCGGCCGGTGCGGTATTGGCCAATTCTCCGTAGTGCGTCATCGCCGCATGTTCACGGCCCATCGCGTATTGCAGCACCGCCTGGTCGTCGGGCTGGTCGCCGAGGTCGGGCAGGTGGATGCAATCGGAAAACCTGCTGTCGCTGGCCGTCCGCTGAATTTCTTCCCTGACCTGCGCGGCGATGTCGGCACGCTGCGCCAAGGCGCTGAACAGGTCGAAGTGCGCCTGCTCTTCGGTCGCCAGTTCCTCGACCAGATAGCGGATGCGCTTGCTCACCTTCGGGATCAGCACGGTGTAGAAGTCGCGCGCACTTTCCTCGAAATGAGTGGCGACCTCGAGGACTTCCTTGAGCGAAGTCTTGTCGCGCAGCCGCTCGATACCATGGGTTCCTTCAGTCATTTAGCGATCCCTTCTTGAAGCGCAGCATGAATGCTTGCCGCAACGCGATGGCCATCGGCGACGGCCGACACGACATCCGGGCCGCGCACCATGTCGCCGGCCGCCCATAACCAGCTTGCGCTGGTGCGCCCGCCGACATCGACCTGCAGGCGCCCGCGCTGCCAGGCGAGCTGCTCGGTCATGGCATCGCCCAGCAGGGAAGCGTCGGTCATCTGGCCAATGGCCTCGACCACCATGCTGCCGGGGTGGAACTGCGCGTCGGCCTCGTCGTAGCTCGGGGCGAAGCGGCCCTGCTCATCGAAGATGGCCTTGACGCGCCAGGTCTTCAGGCCGGTCACGCTACCGTTCTCGACGACGACCTGCTGCGGGCCCCGCGCGTCGAGGATGATCACACCTTCCTCGCCGGCCTCCTTGATTTCTTCAGGATCGGCCAGGAAGTGGGCGCGGTCTTCCAGCGCCGTCAGGATGACCTTGACCTCGCCGTAGGCCTGCTGCTGCAATCTCGCCAGCGTGCGGGCGATGTCCATCGCTACGTTGCCACCGCCGATGACTACTACCTCACGCGGCGTGCCGCCAGCAATTGGTTCGCCGGCCGTGGCCAGCCGCAGCAGGTCGACCGCTTTCCTCACATCCGCATGCTCGCTGCCGGGAATGCGCGTGGCACGGCCGAGTTGCAGGCCGAGGCCCAGCAGCACGGCGTCGTGGTCGGCCTTGAGCTGGTCGAGTGTGATGTCGGTGCCGATGCGCGCATTGCAGCGGATGTCGACCCCGACCGAGCGGATGATGTCCACATCCTGGTCGATGATGTCGTAGGGCAGGCGGTATTCGGGAATACCCCAGCGCGTCATGCCGCCCGGCTGGTCGAGCGCTTCATAGACGGTGACCTGATGGCCCTGTTTTGCCAGGTCGAAGGCGGCGGTCAGGCCGGCCGGGCCGGCGCCGACGATCGCCACCTTCCTGCCGGTCGGCGCGGTGGGTTTTACAAGTACACGCTTGATTTGGTCGACCGAGACCTGGTCCATGATGTGGCGCTTGAGCCACCTGATCGCAATCGGTTCACCCTCGTGGCGTGTAGCGCAGGTGGTCTCGCACTTGTGGGTGCATACGCGCCCGCAGATGCCGGAGAACGGATTAGATTCGTAGAGAAGGCTGACGCCGAGATCGTAGTCGCCGTCACGGATCGCCTTGATGTACTGCGGGATCGCCATGTGCGTCGGGCAGGTGGCGACGCACAGGCCGCAGCTGACGCAGCGGTCGGCTTCGAACTGCGCCTCTGCCACATCGTAGCCGTCCACGATTTCTGCGAAGGAGTCGATGCGCTCCGCGGGTTCGATTTCGCCCATGGGCGCGCGCACGCGGCCGGTCAGCCGGTGTTCTTCCGGCCGGCGATAGCCGAGCGCCGCGTCGTCCCAGGGTTTCTTGTCGACACCGGGTGTGAAGCGGAAGGCATCCGGGTCGCCATCCACCCAGGTGTAGACGTTGGACATGGACAGCGAATGCGTCATGCAGACATCGACGCACAGCGCGCACCAGCAACAGCGACCGTAGTCGATGCGCGGGCGGAGGCCGGAATCGCCCTGCTTGGTGGCGATGCCCTCAACCGGCACCATGTCGATGGCGCCGTTCTGGCAGATATCCTCGCAGGTGCCGCAGCCGATGCACTGCGCGACATCGTTCTGGTGGAAGCCGCGGTAGCGCGGCGCGGCCGCGCGGTTGAGCGGGTCGCGGATGCTGACTGGATCGCGGAACAGGTTCTTCCAGGCGGTGAAGGGAGAGAGAACGTCCTTGATGCTCATCGCTCGCTCATCTTTCTATTTCGGGGGGGTAGGTGTGCAGCGACACCATCAGCGCGGCGACGTCCGAAATGCTGATATTGACGATCATGCGCTCCAGCAGCGCCATGGCGTGCGTGTAGCTCGGACCGCGCACATTGACGCGGCGCGGGTAGCCGGAGCCGTCGGTGACGAGGTAGTAGCCGTATTCGCCGCGCGAGCATTCGCCACGGATGTAGGTTTCGCCGCGCGGAATCTTCCAGTGCAGCACGTTGGGTACCGCACACATCAGCGGGCCGTCCATGGGCATCTTCGCCATGATCTGACGGATCAGGTCCACCGATACCAGCACGTCGCGGCGGCGCACGTCGGCGCGCGTGTAGATGTCGGAATCCTTGCCCGTGACTGGTTCGAAAGCGAGCTCGGGATAGACGAGGTAGGGGTGGTCCTTGCGCATGTCCTTCGCCACGCCGGCGGCGCGGGCGTTGGGGCCGGTGACGCCGTATTCGTCCAGCCAGGCGGGGTCGATGACGCCCATGCCGACCGTGCGCGCCTTGAACACCGCGTTGCAGAACATCACGTCATAGACATCCTTCAGGATGCTTTCGATTTCGCGCAGGGTTTCCTCCATGCGCCCGGCGAAGCCGTCGGGAAGGCCGTCGCGCACGCCGCCGGGCAGGATGAACATGTGATAAATCCGCGCGCCGGTCAGTTCCTCGAAGCGGTCGAGCATCAGGTCGCGCACGTAGGTGGTCCATTGGCCGATCACGCCCTGGCCGAGCGAACCGGCCTGGCCGCCGAGGTACATCATGTAGCTGTTGATGCGCCCCATTTCGAGGATCAGGGTGCGGATCCAGTGGGCCCGTTCGGGGGCCTGGATGCCGGCGAGTTCTTCGACCGCCGCCGCGTAGCAGTATTCGTTGAAGTCCGGTTCGGGCACGCAGATGCGGCAGACGATGGGGAAGCACTGGATGAAGGTGCGGCGCTCCATGAGTTTCTCGAAGCCGCGGTGCAGGTAGCCGACGTGCGTCTTGCCTTCGACCACCTCGTCGCCGCAGACGGTCAGCTCGACCGACATGTTGCCGGTGATGCCGGGGTGGTTCGGGCCTTGCCAGAGCTTGAGGTACTTGCCCGACGTCAGGTCGATGTCGAGCGTGCCGTCGGCCTTTTTGGCCGGATACTGGCTGCGGTCGGGTGGGAAGGGTTGGTACATCGTCATTTCCCGGTCGGACTCATGTCGGGATACAGTTGCTGTCGCATGTGCGTTTCCGGATCGTGCGTTTTGCGGCCGGGACGTTCGCTGAATTTCTCCTGGGCGTATTTCAGCGTATCGAAATCGCGCCGGTAGGGCGGGATATCGTTCCAGCCTTCGAGGATGAATTCTTCCTCGATGCGCGGGCTGCCGGGGAAATCGATGCCGAACATCTCGCGCAGTTCGCGCTGGTAGGTCGCCGCCGTCGGCCAGACGTCGTGGATGCTTTCCATCGTTGCGCTGTCACGCGAAATCATCACGCGCAGGCCGAGGTCATAGGCCTGCTGGCGGTTGTTGAGCAGGTAGGTGAGCTGAAACTGTCCTTCCTCCAGCCAATCGACGGCGGTGAGCAGCACGAGGTGGCTGAAGCCTTCCTTGTCGCGCAGGTGCAGGATGGTCGCGCGCAGATGCGCGGCCGGCACGGTGACGAAGACCAGATCATTATTGCCACCTGAGCGCTGCTCGATCAGCTCGCCAAGCGGGAAGAGGGCCTTTGTGCGGTCATACAGTTCACGCATTGTCATTACCAGTTGCTCATCACCAGTTGTAATCCGGCATGTCCCAGTCGTGGATCACGCGTTTCTGATTTTCCTTGTACCAGGCGAAGTTCTCCGCATACTGGTTGGCGCCTTCGCCCTTGCCGGCGCGGATGATCTTCTTGAGGTCCATGAAGCCGGCCAGCAGCGCTTCGGGACGCGGCATGCAGCCGGCGATGTAGAGGTCGACCGGCAGGTAGTCGTCGAGCCGCTTGATGGTGTTGTACGAATCCCAGTACATGCCGCCGTTGATGGTGCAGGAGCCGAGGCCGATCACATACTTCGGGTTCTGCATCTGCTCGTAGGCGCGAATCGCCCGTTTCAAGGTTTTGGTCGACAGGTAGCCGGAGATGATGAACAGGTTGGCCTGGCGCGGCGTCGGCCGCCACTGCACGCCGTAGCGATAGGCATCGAAGCGCGGCGTCATCAGCGGGCGCATCTCGATGGCGCCGCAGCCGGTGCCGAAGCCGAGAATCCAGATCGATTCGGCCCGCGCCCAGTTGAACAGGTCTTCGACGATCTTGATGTAGGCGGCCGGCATTACCGTCGGCGGCACCTCGCAGAAGTAGTCGCGCAGCGGCTCGACCTCGAACTCGACGCCGTCCGGGCCTTTCACCATGCGCTTCATCAGTTCCGGTTTCATCGTCATTCTCTTACACCACCATGATCGAAAGCACGCCGAGCGGTACCGCCCAGACGAGGAACCAGCGGATCGACTGCTCGACGCGGAAGCGCGGGAACACCACGCCAACGAAGGCCGACCACATATAGATCAGGAACACCTTGAGAAAGAACTCCGGCCAGCTGGTCGCGCCGCCGAAGAACAGGTTCATGTAGATGACGATCTTAGCCACCGGGAAGATCACCCGGTTGGTCTGCATCAGCGCAAGATACGAGGAGTGGTACTCGGTGGGCGGGCCGATGGGGATTTCCTGCGGGGCGATCACCACGTCGAAGGGCGGGCGCATCATCGAGCCGAGGAAGGACAGCATCGCCGCAGACACCGCCAGCGGGTTGGTGAACAGCGTCCAAGTCAGCATGCCGCCCTGCTGCGCGGCGACGATGTCGGTGACCGACAGCGTCTGGTATTGCAGCGCCACCGAGAACACCGCCAGGCCGAACGGCAGTTCGGCCATGCTCACCTGCGACAGGCCGCGCGTAATGCCGATGGCGGCGTGCGGATGGCCGCTTTCCGCCGCGCCCAGCGCCATGCCCAGCGTGCCGAAGAACACGAAGTAGAGCGCGAGGATCAGGTCGCCGGCAAACGACAGGTTGGAGAACATGTAAGAGCCATAGATCGACGGCACGAACAGCAGCAGGCCGACGCCGCCCGACAAGCGGAACACCGGGCCGAGGTAGAACATCGCGCCATGCGTGATCGAACTCCTTAGGCCGTAGTTCTTGATCATGTCGAGGTAGTTCTGCCAGATCGGGATGCCATAGCGGCGGCCGACGCGCGCGCCGATCTTCTGGATCAGCGCCGTCATCAGGAAGCCGTAGTTGACAACGATGAACACCGTCAGGAAGGCATAGGGGATCTTCATCCAGTCGAAGTCCATCTACATTCCCATCCTGAAAGTGAACACGGCCACCACGAACAGCAGGAAGTGGAAGGCGTAGGTCTGGCCGTTGCCGTTGTACAACCGGCGCGTGATGTCGGCGGCCGTGTGCAGCAGGTCGGTCACCGCGGCCCAGAAGCGCGTGACGAAGGGCTGGACCAGAAAGCCCATCGCCTTGCGGTAGGGCGCGAAGAAGTTCCAGGCGAAGTGGGTGGTCTCGGGGCGGAACGGCCGTTCGGCCGAAAAGACGAAGTTGAACTGCTTGACCTTCTGGGCGCGCCGATTGACAAACAGCAGCCAGCCGAACAGCAGCATGAAGATAACGCCGACGATGATCATGATGGCGACCGGGTTCCAGTAACCGAACTGGCTGGTGATGGTGCTGCCTTCCCAGTTCAGTGCGCCATCGGGGAAGAATTGCGAGATGTAGGCATCGACATGGCGCAGCACCATGCCCGGCACCACGGCGACCACCATCAATAGTGCGACATAGATCATCTGCGGCAGGATGATCCAGAACGGCGCTTCCTTGAGGCGGCGATGCTCGTCCTTCAACTGGCCGAGGAAGATGGTGTGGATCAGGCGGAACAGATACAGGAAGGCGATCGGGCCGGACAGGAAGATCAGCACCATCGGCAGGCGTGCGTCGGCCGTCAGGATGGCGTTGTAGAAGATCCAGCGGCCGCCGAAGCCGGATAGCGGCGGTACGCCCGAGACGGCGATGATGCCGATCAGCGTGGCGATGAAACTCAGCGGCATTAGCGTGATCAGGCCGCCCATCTTGAACATCTCGCGCGTGCCGGTACGCTTGGCCACGCCACCGACCGACAGGAACAGCATCGACTTGTAGATGTAGTGGTTGATGACGAACATCAGCGCCATCAGCCAGCCGAGGTGGTTCATCAGCGCCAAGCCGAACAGCGCGTAGCCCATCTGGCCGATAGAGGAGTAGGCCAGCAGGCGCTTGGCGTCTTCCTGGAAGATCGCCATCAGGTTGCCGAGCAGGGCGGTGATGGCGCCGATCCACAGCATGACGTAGGTGAGTTCGACGCCATACAGGGATTGTTTGCCCATGTTCATCAGCAGCACGAACAGGCCATACAAACCCGCTTTAAGCAGGATGCCCGACACCATCGGTGAAACGTCGGTTTCGGCTTCGGCATGGGCGCCGGGTAGCCAGATATGCACGCCGATGGCCGCCGTCTTGGTCATGAAGCCGAGTGCGAGCAGCAGGAACACCCACGGGGCAACCGGTTGCACCAGGTCGGCCAGTTGCGCAATCTCAAAAGTCGGCGCTGGCGGGACGGCACTGGCAGCCAGTGCGAAGCCGGCGAGGATCAGGAAGGCGCCGCCCAGCGAGAAGACGATGTAGGACAGCGCATGCGGCTCGGAATGCTTGCCACGCAGGATCAGGAAGTAGGAGCCGACCGTCAGCAGTTCCCAGGCGGCGAAGAAGCCGAAGCTGTCGCTGGCACGGATCAGCATGATCATGCCGGCATACATCAGCATCGCGGCCGGATAAAAGCCGATACGGCGACCATGGGCGTGGTAGCTCGCCAGCAGGGTGACGGCGCCGCCGATCAGGAAGATCACCGCGAAGATCAGGCGCAGCGGATCGTATTCGGCATAGGTCAGGCTGAAGAAGGCCACCATGCCACCGATGGCCAGCGTGTTCTTGACCCAGGCCGGCAACCAATCGAGCAGCAGGAAAGTCAGCGCGAAGAACAGCGGCAGGGTCAGCAGCAGGTTGGTGCGGCCGAAGTAGCTGGAGGAGAGTTCGCCCCAGACGAAACCGAGCGCCCAGCCACCCAGCACGGCAGCGGCAATCGGCAGCAGCTGGTGCGCCGGGCAGGCGATCGACTCGGCCGGTGTCGCCCGCTTGATCAGGTAGCCGAACCAGCGGAACAGGTAGCCAGCTTCGACCAGTGCGCCGAACAGGATCAGCGCCAGCAGGCCGCTGCGGCCTTCGGCGACGAGGAGATGCGCCAGTTCCCACTTGGCGTAGAAGCTGGGGAAAGGCGGCAGGCCAGACAGCATGGCCACGCAGGAGATGAAGGCGAACACCAGTAGCGGCCGCGACTGCAGGGCGGCCCAGTCGGGCAGCGTGCGGCCGGCGACCAGAGCCGACAACCAGTAGAGGCCGGCCTTGGCCAGTGCATGGGCAAACAGCAGGCCGCCGGCGATGAAGAAATAATCGTCGCCGAAAATGTCCTGCTGGCCGAGCACGGTGAGGATCAGGCCGGTCTGGGCGATGGAGGAGTAACCGAGCAGGCGCCGGTCGTTGGTCTGCGGCAGGGCCAGCAGGTTGGCACCGACGAAGGTGACGATACCGATGCCGGTGGCGACCGGCAACCAGTCCGTGCCGCCGATCTGCAGCAGCTTGTCGACTGCATAGAGCGCGGCCGTGCCCGACGCGGCGGAGAACACCGCCGAGAAACCGGGATGGGCGGCTTCGTACATGTCGAGCGCCCAGCCATTGGCCGGGAAGGGCTTGAGCTCGGCGACGACGGCGATGAACATCAGGAAGAAGGCGATGGCGAAAGCGCCGGACACGCTCGGGTCGATGGCCGCAGCCGCCTCGGCCATCCCGTCGATGTTGAGGGTGCCGGTGGCGTGGTAGGCGAAGATGATGCCGACCAGCAGCAGGGCGGAGATGAATTGCGAGACGATCAGGTACTTGAAGCCGGCCGCGAGGGCGCTGTCATCGTCGGAGAGCAGCACCAGTCCGGCGGTGGCGATGACGATCAGTTCGAAGAAGACGAACAGGTTGAAGATGTCGCGGGTCAACACGATGCCGCACAGGGCCATGATGGCGATGATCAGCACTGCCATGGCTCGCTGGCCCAGTCGCAGCAGGGCGTCGCCCATGTGCATGGCCGCGAACAGGCCGGTCAGGTTGATCAGCAGCGTTAACGCCGCCTCAATCAGACCCATGCGCAGGTTGATGGCGAAGGGTGGCGCGGTGCCGGCCGTGAAGATGTCGAAGCTGTCCGCCCCGGTGGCGGCGAACACCACCAGCCAGCTGGCGGATACGGCGCTCATGAAGGTCAGCGCTGCCAGCGTCAGCATGTAGCCGAGGCTCTTCTGGCGTTCGCCCAGCAGGCCGAGCAGGAAGGCGGTGCCGAGCCCGATGGCGAAGATGGTGAGGGCGTTCACCCCTGCAAATCCGTCAGTTTGGCGATGTCGAGCGTGTGCTTGCGCTCGTAGAGCCGGTAGGCATAGGCCAGCATCAGCGCGGTGATACCGACGCCGATGACGATGGCGGTGAGCACCAGCGCCTGCGGCACCGGATCGATGATGCGCTGCACCGCCTCGGCCGCGCTGACGGTGGCATCGAGGATCGGCGCGGTGCGGCCGCGCATGTAACCGATGGCGACGATGACGATGTTGACGCCGCTGTCGGCAATGGTGAAGGCGACGATCATGCGCAGCAGATTGCGCTGCGTCAGCGCGCCGTAAAAGCCGATCAGGACCAGCAGGAAGCCGGTGGCCATGGCAATGTAGGCCATCACAGTTCCTCTGTTTCCGAGAGGCTGGCGAGCATCGAGGAGAACTCGGCACCGACCTTCAGGCCGATCAGCGAGTAGATCAACGGAATCGCGCCGGCGGAAAACAGCTCGCCGAGCGTGCCGATGGGCCACAGCCGGTTATCGAGGAAGCCGCCGGCCAGGAACAGGCCGGCGAGGCCGATGGCCACGTAGAAGAGGCCGGCCAGCGACTCGACCGTGGCGATGACGTGATGGCTGAAATGTCTCAGCGGATCGGCCAGCAGCAGCAACAGCACGCCGGAGGCGATGATCGCTCCGCCCTGGAAACCGCCACCGGGGGTGAGGTGACCATTGACGAAGACATAGACGCCCAGCAGCAGGATCAGCGGCACCAGGAAACGCGCGCCGGTGGTCAGCAGTTCGCCTACCGGCGTGCGTACCCGCAGGGCCGGTCGGCGATTGCTTGCCAGCACCAGCCCGACAATCGAGGCGGAAAGGAATAGAACGGTCACTTCGCCCAGCGTGTCGAGGCCGCGGTAGGTAACGACGATGGCCGTGACGATGTTGGCCGCGCCCAGGTCGGCAGCGGTGCGCTCGGCGTAGTAGCGGGCGGTGAGGTTCAGTTCGCTGTCGGGCGTGTAGCCAAGCATCAGCGTGGCGAAGATGCCGCCGAGCATGAGGAGCAGAACCAGGGCGACGGCGCGCTTGATCATGCCGGGCCCCCGTCGTTTTCGCTGCTTCTCACCCGGCCGAGGATAAAAAAGAACAGGAAGGTGGTGAGGCCGCTGCCGATGGCCGCTTCGGTCATGGCGACATCGGGCGAAGCGAGGATCAGGAACAGGACCGAGGCCAGCAGGCTGACCAGTCCGGCGGCGAGGATGGCGATCGGCGAGCTGAGGCCGCGGATGGCGATGATCGCGGCCACCAGCATGGCAATGCACAGCAGGATGGTTAGCCAGGGCAGCAGGTGGCTCATGGCTATTTACCCTGCTCGTCGTTGAGCACGTCAACCGTGGTCAGCGGCGATTCCTCGGCTCCGGCACGGTGCGCGGCACGCGCCAGCACCTGCGAGGACAGCGGGTTGGTAAACAGCACGAACAGGCCGATCAGGAACAGCTTGAGCGTCCAGTCCGGTTGCAGGCCGGCGAAGCCGGCCAGCGACAGCAGGGTGCCGAGCGTGGTGGCCTTGGTGCCGGCCTGGATGCGGTTGAACACGTCCGGCATCCGTACCAGCCCAAGCCCGCCGAGCAACAGGAAGGCCGCACCGGCGACGACCAGAAGACCACCCAAAACGTCCATCACAGGCCACGCTCCAGATAGCGGGCGACGGCGATCACGCCGAGGAAGGACAGCAGCGCATAGACCAGTGCCACATCGAGGTAGATGCCGCGCCCTTCGAGGAAGGCGACGAAGACGATGCCGGTGATGCCGATGATGGTCAGCACGTCGAAGGCCACTACACGGTCGGCATCCGCCGGACCGGCGAAGAAGCGCCACAGTGCGAGCAGGAAGGCCACCCCGGTGATCATGGCGGCGAGGTTAATCAGCAGTTCAGCCATACATCACCTCGAGATAACGCTCGAAGCCGGCGACAATGCTGGCGGTGGCATGATCGATATCGGGGGCATCCACGGTTACCCAGTGGATGTAGAGCCATTCGCCGGCCAGTTCGACCGTCAGTGTGCCGGGCGTCAGCGTGATCGAGTTGGCCAGCAGCATGCGTCCCATCTGGCTCTTGAGTTTCGTGCGGACCTTGACGATGCCCGGATTCACCGGCAGGTTCGGCGACAGCACGATGGCGGCGACGGCGAGGTTGGATTTGATCAGTTCTTTGAGGAAGTAAAAGACGTAGGCCACGGCCGTCAGTAGGGCGCGCGGGGTCGGGCGCAGGTCGGTCAGCGCGGATAGAGCTTTGGGGAATAGCGCGGCAATAATCAGCGCGGCGGCTGCACCAACCACTAGAACATCCGGGGCCAGTGAGCCATTTAGCAAGACCCAGAAAAGGAACAGGGTCAAAAATAACAACGCGAAACTGCGCATGCTGCGTTGAATCTGTATAAGTGTAAGTCAATTAACTTATTCTAATGCTGCAATGCGCCAATGCAACCTGAGACAGTTGATTTGCATCAAACGTTTCTGAAATACCCGGCAGCGCTAAATCTGTTTGACCTCGATGTTGAGGGTCTGGATGCGATAGGCGATCTGGCGTGGCGTCAGGCCCAGCAGGCGGGCGGCGCGTGCCTGCACCCAGCCGGCCTGTTCTAGGGCGGCAATGACGCGACCGCGCTCGTCCAGCGGCTCGGCCGCCGCCACTTCCGCTGCAGGTGTTATGCCGGTTGGGGCGGCGGGAGCCGCAGCAGGCGCCGTCCCGCCAGCGCCGACTTTTGACTTGGCGAAACGGATCAGGTCGGGGTCGATCACCCCTTCCTCGGCGAGGATCGCGGCGCGTTCCAGACAATTCTCCAGTTCGCGCACGTTGCCCGGCCAGTTGTGGTGTGCCAGCCGGCGTAGCGCGCCATCCTGAAGGGTCAGCTTGCGCTCCTGCATCTTGCCAATCTTCCCCAGCAGATGGCGGGCGATCTCGGGAATGTCCTCCAGCCGTTCGCGTAGCGGCGGTAGATAAAGTGGCATGACCGACAGGCGGTAGAACAGGTCTTCGCGGAACTCGCCGGCCTCGACGGCTCGCTCCAGGTCACGGTGCGTCGCGGCGATGATCCGTACATCCACCTTGAGGGAACGGCTGCCGCCGACGCGCTCGAATTCGCCTTCCTGCAACACGCGCAGCAGCTTGGCCTGGAAGGCCGGAGAGATATCGCCGATCTCGTCGAGGAACAACGTGCCGCCGTCGGCTTGCTCGAAGCGGCCTTTGCGTGCTCCCACGGCTCCGGTGAAGGCGCCCTTTTCATGGCCGAAAAGTTCCGATTCGAGCAGGTTTTCCGGCAGGGCGGCGCAGTTGAGCTTAATGTAGGCGCCGCGGGCGCGTGGCGAGTTGTAGTGGATGGCGTTGGCGATCAGTTCCTTGCCGGTGCCGGTCTCGCCCCGGATCAGCACGGTGGTGTTCCATTTGGCGACCAGGCGCACCTGGTCGAAGATGCGGCGCATCGCGGTCGAGCGGCCGACGATGTTGTCAAAGCCGAACTGGTGGCGCACGGTACGGCGCAGCAGGTCCCGTTCTTCGAGGAGGCTGTTTTTTTCCTCGGCGACGCGCAGGGCCAGATCGACGCTGCTGCCGATCAGGTTGGCGACCATCTCGACGAAACGCGCGCGGTCTTCCAGCAGAAGCTCGGTTTTACCACTGATCGGTTCGCCCGGCTGCACTGCCAGCACGCCGCGCAGGCTACCGGCCACCTTGATTGGCACCGCGATGAAGGGCAGATCGGGATCGTAGAGGCCGAGCCGGTTGAGGAAACGGGCGTCACTGCCGATATTGGCCAGCGTCACGGTGCGGTTTTTTTCAAGTACCAGGCCGAGTACGCCTTCGCCCGGCTGGTAACGCACCGGGGCGAATTCTTCCTGGGAGCGGCCGCGCACCGCCTCGATCATCAATGCGCCGCTGTCGGCGTCGATGACGCTGACCATGCCGTGGGTCAGGCCGGCCACATCGTCGAGGATGGAGAGCACCTCGCGCAGCGTATCGCGGTAATCGAGCGAGCGCGACAGCACCTGGCTCACTGCATACAAGGCCTCGAACTGCACCAGGTGCAGTTCGAGGCTCTCGTTGTAGCGCATTCCCCCGCTGTCCGTTGCGAGGTCGGAATGATGTTGGAGTGGCGCGTTCACGATCGATCCCGTCCGGTGGGCAGTTCGATCCGCATGCGGCAGCCGCCGTGCGGCGCATCAAGGATGTCGATGATGCCGCCATGGTCGGAGATGATCTGCTGAGCGCGCGACAGACCGGTGCCGAGGTGATGGCCGGCCTGGCTGCCGGTGCTGAAGAAGGGCTCGAACACTTTGAGGCGCAGTTCCAGCGGAATTCCAGGGCCACCGTCGTCCACTACTAGCGTGACTGCCTCGCGTCGGCCCTGAGTGAACAGGGTGATCTCGCGGCGCGTGGTCCTGCCCTGGCCGCGCTGGCCGACGATGGCGTCGATGGCATTGTCGATGAGAATCTTGACGGCACTGCGCAGCCGCAACGGGCTACCGAGCAGGGCTGGCAGCACTGGCTCGGGCCGCCAGTCGACGGTGATGCCGCTGGCCAGCAGGCGTGGCGTGGTGATGTCGAGTACGTCGCGCACCACTTCATTCAGGTTGATGCCGACGGCAGATTCGTCGTCGCGACTTTCGCTCGGCAGCAGGCCGCGCAGTTCTTCGATGCGCGCCCTTGCACCGGAGACGGCATTCTCCAAGACGGCCGAGACTCCAGTGTCGCCCCGTCCGCGCATCAGCGCCACTGCCGAGGCGATCACGTTAATGGGTTCCTCGATCTGGTAGAGCGCCGCCGACAGGCTTTCGCGCAGGGTGGCGGTGTGTTCCTCGTCCGCCAGCATGGCCTGCAGCGCGGCGGCGCGTACCTTCTGCTGTTCCTCGTGCAAGGCGGTCACGTCGCTGGCGATCAGCAGCAGCGAGGGCTGGCGCGGATGGGAAAAGAAGCTGTCGGCACTTTCGTCGTGGATTTCGATCATCTGTGTGGTGCAGCAGAACCAGCGTGGCTTGCGACCGCCGGTGCGCTCGATGCGCACGTCGATACCGCCATTGCGACCGGGTGCGCTGGCCTTGGCCAGCCCGGCGAGCAGCAGTTCGGCCGGTTCCGGCACGCCCAGGTCGGTGACCAGCTTCTTGTAGGCGTGATTGTCCAGAACTATCTTGCCCTCGTCGTTGAGGAGGGCAATCGCCATCGGAGCTGCGTCGATCACCGATTCGATCAGTTGTTTCTGGTTGAGGACGCGTTGTTCAAGTTGGTGCATCGCTGTCACATCGCGGTGCATGCCGAGGTAGTGGCGCACCGTGCCGTTGGTTTCCTGCACCGGCGTGACGTTCAACTCGGCCAGGTAGGGCGTGCCATCCTTGCGGCGGTTGAGCAGGTGGCCATGCCAGGACAGGCCGCGTTGCAGGTTGCTCCACATCTCCTCATAGAGGGCCGGGGGTGTGGTCTGGTAGGACAGCAGCGACTGGTTGCGCCCCAGCGTTTCCTCCGTGCTGTAGCCGGAAGTCTTTGAAAACGCGGCATTGCAGTAGAGGATGTTCGCCTCGGTGTCGGTGATCGAAATGCCGATATCCGCTTGGTCGACCGCCTGCCGATAAACGACGGCCGGCAATTCGCCGGGGTTCAGCGCGGTGGGCAGCTTGGCAACTTTCGACATGACTTGGACTCCGTCCGAATGAGGTGTTGATGAGTCTCTAAGCAATAAGCACGCCATTGCCCTGATATATGCTGACGGTGCGTCTGCGACAAAGCCGGTCGGGGTGTTGTCGGTTTTACAACAAAAATCGGCGCCAGCAGGACGGTATTTCGGGTAATAACCCTGTTGGGACAAGGTATTGGCAACGCTGGCACGTTATCTGCGAAGAGTGGACATCATGGGTGAAATCCTCTTGCTGCTCATCTCGACCGCGCTGATCAATAACGTGGTGCTGATTAAGTTCCTCGGCCTGTGCCCGGCGATGGGCGTGTCGAAGAGCATGGACGCCGCGCTGGGCATGGGGCTGGCGACTACCTTCGTCATCACGCTGGCGGCCGGGGCCAGTTGGGCGCTCGAACACTGGCTGCTGGTGCCATTCGACCTCGGCTTCCTGCGCATCCTCACCTTCATCCTGGTAATCGCCGCCACAGTGCAATTCACCGAGATGGTGGTCAAGAAGACCAGTCCAGGCCTCTACCAGAGCCTTGGGATTTACCTGCCGCTGATCACCACTAACTGCGCCGTGCTCGGCGTGGCACTGCTCAATGTCCAGCAGGGCTTCGGCTTCTTCAAGAGCCTCCTCTACGGGTTCGGCTCCGCTGCGGGTTTTACGTTAGTACTGCTGATCTTCGCCGGCCTGCGCGAACGCCTCGCCCTGGTACGCGTGCCCGCCGCCTTCGACGGCACCCCGATTGCTTTCATCACCATCAGTCTGTTGTCGCTCGCTTTCATGGGCTTCTCAGGCACGAACCTCGGAGGCTGACGACCATGCTCGCTGCCATCCTCAGCCTCACCGTGCTCGGCGCTGTGCTGGGCCTGCTGCTTGGCATCGCCGGCCGTTATTTCCATGTCGAGGCCAATCCGCTCAACGCCGAGGTCGAGGCATTGATGCCCGGCACCAACTGTGGCCAGTGCGGCTTTCCGGGCTGTGCCGGCGCGGCGGCGGCGATCATCGACGGCACCGCGCCGGCCACTTGTTGCCCGCCCGGCGGCAAGGCAGTTGCTGCGACCGTGGCCACCAAGCTCGGCCTGGCGCTCGACCTGTCCGGCATGGCCGACAAGGGCTCGCAAATCGCGCTGGTGAACGAGGAAATCTGCATCGGCTGCTGTCGCTGCCTAAAGGTCTGCCCGACCGACGCCATCGTCGGTGCGGCCAAGCAGATCCACAATGTTCTGCGCGAGGCGTGTACCGGCTGCGAGGCCTGCGTCGATCGCTGTCCCACCGAGGCACTGGTGATGCATCCCGTGCCGGTCACCCTGCAGCATTGGGTGTGGCCAAAACCGGTGTTTGCCTGAGGCTGTGGCCATGGGATTCATGGAACGACTGATACCGCACTGGGGTGTCCATCCGGACGACCGTAAGCGTCCGGCGGCCGATGCGCCGGTGCGGCGCATGCCGATGCCGACGCGGCTCTATGTACCGCTGCTGCAGCACATCGGTGCACCGGCACGGCCGATCGTGCTGGTCGGGCAGCATGTATTCAAAGGCCAGTTGCTCGCCGAACCGCAGGGCATGGTGTCGGCGGCGATCCATGCCCCCACCTCGGGCACGGTGGTCGCCATCGGCGAGATCGTCGCGCCACATCCTTCCGGTCTGCCGCTCGTGGCAGTCACCATCGAGGCTGACGGCGAAGACCGTTGGGCCGACCTGGTGGGCTGCAACGATCCGTTCGCTCTCGATCCGCAGGAAATTGCCCGGCGCGTCGCGAAGGCCGGCGTGGTGGGGATGGGCGGGGCGACCTTCCCGTCAGCGGTCAAGCTGGCCGGTGGCCTGCGGGCAAAAATCTCCACGCTGATTGCCAACGGCGGCGAATGCGAACCTTACCTGTCCTGCGACGACCGGCTGATGCGCGACCGCGCCGCCGACATCGTCGACGGCATCCGCATCGTGCTGCATGCCACCGGGGCCAGGGAAGCGCTGGTGGGCATCGAGGACAACAAGCCCGAAGCCATCGCGGCGATGCAACAGGTAGCCGCCGCTTTTCCAGAGGTCAGGGTGCGGCCGGTACCCACGCGCTACCCGATGGGGTCAGACCGGCAATTGATCATGGAGCTGACCGGCTGCGAAGTGCCGGCGGATAGCCGGGCGTTTGATGTCGGCATCCTGGTGCATAACGTCGGCACCTTGGCGGCCGTGCGTGCCGCGATCCGCTTCGGTCAGCCGCTGGTGTCACGGCTCGTGACCCTCAATGGCGGTGCACTGCGCGCACCTGGCAACATCGAGGTACCCATCGGCGCACTCGCCGAGGAGGTGATCGCCTTCGCCAACGGATTCAAGGAAACCCCGGCACGCCTGGTGTTGGGCGGCCCGATGATGGGCATACAGTTGCCCCATGCGCGCGTGCCCGTCGTCAAAAGCACCAGCGGCATCCTTGCGCTGACCGCTGCCGAGGCCGCCGGCCAGAACCTGCGTGGGCCGGAACCCTGTATCCGTTGTGGAAGTTGCGTACGTGCGTGCCCGGTCGGGCTGTTGCCGCTGGAGATGGCACGCCGTATCGCCAGCGCCGACTTTTCGGGGGCGGTGGATTTCGGCCTCAAGGATTGCATCGCCTGCGGCTGCTGTGCCTATGTCTGCCCGGCGCGTATCCCGCTGGTGCAGTACTTCAATCACACCAAGGGCGAGTTGGCAGCACTGGAACGTGCCAAGCTGCGTGCCGAGGCGACCAAAAAGCTGGTTGCCGCGCGGGCCGAACGCATTGAACGCGAAACCCGCGAAAAGGCCGAAACCGCCGCCAGGCGCAAGGCGGACCGAGATGCCGCCAAGAAGGCCGCTGCCGCCGCGGCCGCAGCGGCTGCACCGAGCGAGGAAACCGCAGCATGAACCCGATTTCAGCTGGCGACGTGATCGCCTCGCCCCACGCCCACGGCGGTGGCTCGGTTTGCATGACCATGCGGCGCGTGATGTTCGCGCTGACGCCGGCGACACTGTTCGGCCTGTGGCTGTTCGGTTGGCCGGCGATCAACCTGTTCGTCATCAGCCTCGGCAGTTGCCTGCTGTTCGAACTGATCAGCCAGCTCCTGATGGGCAAGTCCCCCACCCTCGGCGACGGCTCGGCGCTGTTGACCGGCTGGCTGCTGGCGCTGACCCTGCCGCCCTGGGCGCCGTGGTGGACCGGCGTGGTCGGCGGTTTCATCGCCATTGTCATCGGCAAGCAGGTGTTCGGCGGCTTGGGGCAAAACCTCTTCAACCCGGCGATGGTGGCACGCGTTGCCCTGCTGGTGTCCTTCCCGGTGGTCATGACGCAATGGGTCGCCCCGCAGCCGCTGGGTTCGCCGGCTGCGCCGGGCTTCGTCGAGAGCGTGCGCATCACGCTGACCGCACCACCGTTGCCGGATGCCGTCGCCTCGGCCTCGCTGCTCGGCCACGCCAAGACCGAACAGTCGCGCGGCGTCGATCTGGTCAAGGCCTTCGCTTCACCCACCGCGCCCGTCACCTCGCCGGTTGGCCTGCGCGCCGGCAGCCTCGGCGAAAGCGCCTCGCTGCTGCTGCTGGCTGGCGGGCTCTACCTCCTGTTCGTCAAGGTGATCGGCTGGCAGACGCCGCTGGCGGTGTTGGCCGGCATCGCCGTACCGGCGGCTATCGCCCATGGCCTCGACCCCACGCATTATCTCGGCGTCGGCGCACACCTGCTGTCCGGGGCGGCGATCCTCGGCGCTTTCTTCATCGCCACCGACTACGTCACCTCGCCGAATACGGCCGCCGGCCAGCTCATTTTCGGCCTGGGTGTCGGTTTGCTGACTTGGATCATCCGCACCTGGGGCGGCTATCCGGAAGGCATGGCCTTCGCCGTGCTGCTGATGAATGCGCTGGCGCCGGTGATCGACCGCTACCTCAAGCCGCGCATCCTCGGTCGCCGCCGCGACGGCCGCGAACTGGAGCCGGCACAATCATGACCCTGGCCGAACTGCGCGACCGCCTGCCCTACCAGCCGCTGTCGCTGGGGATCGTCGCCCTGCTGGCGAGCGCGGCGCTGTCGGTCGCCTATAGCGCGACCAAGGAACACATCGCCGCCGCCGAACTGCACGACATGCAGATGTCGCTGGCGCAGGTATTGCCCACGGGCTTTACCGACAATGACCTGCTGGCGGATACGCTGACACTGACCGGGCCGAAAGGCCAGCCGCTGAAGATCCACGTCGCCAAGAAGGCGGGCACGGCCACCGGCGCGGTGTTCCAGGTGGCCGAGCGCGGCTACGCCGGCGACATCGTGGTGCTGATGGCCGTCGATGCGCAGGGCACGGTGCTCGGCGCGCGGGTGCTGAAGCACACCGAAACGCCCGGCCTCGGCGACAAGATCGATATCGCCAAGGCGCCCTGGATCGAGAGTTTCGCCGGCAAGTCGCTGGCTGAGCCCGCGCCGGAACGCTGGGGCGTCAAGAAGGACAGCGGCGTGTTCGACCAGTTCGCCGGGGCCACCATCACACCGCGTGCGGTGGTGAAGGCGGTGAAGGGTGGCCTTGACTTCTTTACCGCACACCGCGCCGAAATCCTCGGGGAGAAAACCTCATGAGCGACGAATCCTACGGTGGCATCGTCCGTGACGGCCTGTGGGACAACAACGTCGTCTTCGCGCAGATGCTCGCCCTCTGCCCGACGATGGCGGTGACCACCTCGGGTACCAACGGCCTCGGCATGGGGCTGGCGACGACGGCGGTGCTGGTGGTATCGAACATCCTCGTCGCCGCGATTCGCAACTTCGTCAGCGCCCAGGTACGCATCCCCGTCTTCGTGGTGCTGATCGCCACGTTGGTGACGCTGGTCGACATGGTGCTGAATGCCTGGTTACACGACCTGTACAAGGTGCTCGGCCTGTTCATCGCGCTGATCGTGGTGAACTGCGCCATCCTCGGTCGCGCTGAGGCCTTCGCTAGCCGCAGCGCGGTGCTGCCATCGACGATTGACGGCCTGGCAATGGGACTGGGCTTTACTTTCGCACTGACCTTCGTCGGCCTGATCCGCGAATTCCTCGGCAGCGGCACTCTGTTCAATCAGGCCAGCCAGTTGCTCGGGCCGGCCTTCGCCTTCCTCGAAATGCGGCCGCTGCCCGACTACGGCGGCGCGCTGCTGATGATCCTGCCGCCGGGCGGTTTCGCCGTGCTGGGCTTCATCCTCGCTGGCAAGCGCGTGCTGGAAAACCGCCGCAAGGCCCGCGCCGTGCCGGTTGTGACCGCGCCGCAGGGAGCCTGACGCCATGCAAGTCGGCGTGACCTATTCGGAACCGGGTCAGCAGATCTGGCTCAACTTCGACGTGGCCGACAGCGCGACGGTGCGCGACGCCATCGAACGTTCCGGCATCCTCAAGCAGTTCCCGCACATCGACCTCGAAGAGCAGAAGGTCGGCATCTTCGGCCGGCTGGTCAAGCTCGACGCCGCGCTGCGGCCGGGCGACCGCGTCGAAATCTACCGGCCGATCACCGCCGACCCGCAGACGGTGCCGCGGCGCGACATCGAAGGCGAGGAAGAATGAGTGCGTCGCTCATCCAGAGTGGCCAGATACGCCGCATCGAGGCGGGACAGGCCGTCATCGCGGTGGCGACCAGCGGCTGCTCGTCCTGCGGGCATGCCGGCGGTTGCGGCATCGGCAAGCTGGCCGGCAGTCGCCGCGAAGCGCTGATCAGCTTGCCGGCCCAGCCCGGCCTGGCAGCCGGCGATGCGGTGACCCTTGAACTGGATGAAGCGCGGCTGACGCAGGCCGCGCTGCGCGGTTACCTGTTGCCGACTTCGCTGCTGGTGATGGGTGCCTGGCTGGGTGAAAAAGTCGGCGCTGACGAGACGGCAGCATTGGGCGCTTTGGTCGGGCTGGCGCTCGGTCTGTTGCTGGTGCGCCGCGCCCGCCCCCTGATGCCGCGCCTGACTACTACGGCCTGATTCAAGCGCAAGCGGCAACACCCGGTCGGCAGGAAGAGTCGTTCGCGTTAATATCCGGCTTCCCGAAGCCAGTGATCCTGCCCATGAAAATCGCCGACCCCGCCCAATCCGCGCCACAGGACGAAGTGCAACTGATGCTGGCCGAACTGCCGCTGGCGGGCGCCAGCGTACTGGAACTCGGTTGCGGCAAGGCCGAAAAGACCCGTGCGCTGGCCGCCACGGGGCGCGTCAGGGAAATCGTCGCCCTGGAGGTCGATACGATCCAGCATGAACAAAACCTGCTGCTGACCGACCTGCCGAACGTCAGCTTCCTGCATGGCGGCGCGGAGGCCATTCCGGCCGACGACGAGGGTTTTGACCTCGTGGTGATGTTCAAGTCGCTGCACCACGTTCCTGTCGCGCAGATGGATCGGGCGCTGGGCGAAATCGCTCGCGTGCTCAAGCCGGGCGGGTTGGCCTGGATTTCCGAGCCGGTCTATGCGGGGAATTTCAACGACATCCTGTGCCTGTTCCACGATGAGAAGGTAGTGCGCGAAGCCGCGTTTGCAGCGGTGTGCCGTACCGTCGCCAACAATCACCTCTTACTCAAGAAACAGCTCTTTTTCAGTGCGCGCAGCCAGTTCGAGAATTTCGAACAGTTCGATGCCCGCATGATCCGCGTTACCCACAGCAACCACCGGCTTTCCCCGTCACTCTACGAAGAGGTCAGGGAACGCTTCATGTCCTTCATGACGTCGCAGGGCGCCAGTTTCCTGAATCCGCAGCGTGTCGATTTTCTGGAAAAACCGGGCCGGGTCGAAACCGCCGTCCCGCCAGCGCCGACTTCTTAAGCTGGTTTCAGTTCGGCCAGCCAGGCTTCCGCCGCGCGTCGCCCCGAGCGCAGCGCCCAGTTGATCGAGCTGGCGTTGTCGTATTCGCCGCAGACAAAGATGCCGTTGGCGCGCCGCGGCTGGTGATGCAGCGGGTTGTCGAGTGGTGGCGTTTGCAGCGGCAGGGCATCGGGAATGCGCAGGGTCTTGAGGTGCCGCCATGCCGCGACGTCCGGGCCGAACCATTCCGCGAGCTGTGAGCGCACATCCTGTTCCAGTTCCTCGACTGCCACGGCGGGGATGCCGAGTACATTCACGCAGATCAGCGACTGGCCGGCCGGCGCGTAGTCCGGCGCGAGCAGGGTAGGCACGACCAGGCAGTTGATCGGACCGACGCCGGTGCCGTTCAACACCAGGTAGGGCCTGTCAATCGGTGAGCTGTCGGCCGCGTAATAGAGGCAGGTGGTGCTGCGGGTGGCCGGCAGCACGGCATCGCCCAGCAGGCGCGCGGCGGCGACCCCGTCGGTGGCGACGACCACGGCCCGGGCCGCGATGCGTTCGCCCGAGGTGAGTGTCACCCCGGTGGCATCGACGGCCGTCACGCGTGCGCTGGTGCGCAGGCTGTCCGGCGGCAGGCTGGCGGCTAGTTGCGCGGGGATTGCCGCCATGCCGGCGGCGGGCAGGGCCGCGTAACCGCCGGCGAAAGCGCGGAAGATGAACTCGAAGGCACGGCTGGAGACCGACAGGTTGGCGTCGAAGAACACGCCGGCGAGGAAAGGCTGGAAAAACCGCTTGATCATCCCGCTGGAGAAGCCGTATTCCCGCAGGCGCGCGATGGCCGTCGTCTCGGGCCGTTCGTAGATCTGATCGATCGACGCATGGAGGAGCTGGCTGCGCAGCCTGGCCATGCGCAGCTTGTCGAGCATGCTGCCAACCGGCGAGAACAGCATGCCCAGGCTCGCCTGCGGCTGCCGCCAGGGGTCGGTGAGGGTCTGGAACCTTCTGCCGCAGCGGATCATCGCGCCGGGCAGGAAGGGCCGCAGGTCGAGGGCAGCGTAATCTAGCGCATGCTGCGCTTCGGGGTAGGCGGTTTGCAGCACCTGGAAACCGCGGTCGAGGCGAAAACCCTCGAAAATTTCGGTACGGACTCGCCCGCCGATGGTTTCGGCTGCCTCGAGTACGCAGACTTGCTGGCCTTGGCGCGTCAAGGTGCGTGCGCAATTCAGGCCGGCCAGGCCGGCACCGACGATGATCGTGTCGAATGTACTCATGGTGGAAATGACGGGGAGCGGAAAACGGGGGGCATCATAGCGGATGCGCCACGGCGCCGATCAGGCCATTGACGACATGGCTTCAGCCAGTTCGGCGTTGTCGTTCTTCGGGGCTGGCGTGTGGATCGGCGAGGATCCGCGCTGGGGATGCCTGCCTGCCGCCATCTCACGTTGTTTCTCCGCTGACCATTGGCACAACGGCTGAGCGGAAAGAAAGGCGGCAAACAGGTCCCGGTTTTCTATCACTGCATTGGGCATGATGCGCTCCGGGTTTCAACGGTCCCCCTATTCTGCACCTTTGAACATTACGGTGTTGCTTCGTTCGGTGCGGAGGTGGAATGCTGCAATCGATAAACCTTGTGTATGCAACGGGGGTCGGTTGGCTCGCCCGCCCGGTCGACCATGGCCTCATGGTATTCGGCATGCAGTAATTCGATGGAGAAATGAGCGCAGTACAGGGACAGGATATTCTCTGCCGAGCTCATGTTGTCGGCGGCTTCCTCATCATCGTCGAGGTCCTCGATCGTCATGAGCAACACAAGGCAACCGCCAGGCAAAATGGCATGCAAATGGGAAACATAGCCGGCGCGGAGACTTTCCGGCAATGCCGTCAGCGCAGCGCGGTCGTAGACAGCGCTTACCCCCAGCAACTCGTCGCGGGTCAATGCAAGGAATTCTCCGCAATAGATTGCCAGACGCTCTTGCGTCCAGCGGGTCAGGTCACCCTGGCAGTTGTGCCGCGGAAGCAAGTGCGCCGCCTTGAAAAAATCCCTGACGGCAACCGGACTGAGTTCAATCCCGACAACATCATGGCCGCGCTTGTGCAGCCACATCAGGTCCAGGATTTTGCCACAGAGCGGGACGAAGACACGCGCATCGCTGGCGAGGCCAAGCATCGACCAATACTTTGCCAATAACGGGTGAACGTGAGTGAGATGAAATGGAATCTGATTGGCGCGCCACCCTTGTTTCCAGAGCGCCAGGTCCGGATGAGCCATGTTCTCACCATTGAAAAGTACGTGGATTGACGGGGGCGCCGTCCCGCCAGCGCCGACTTTTTGCCCTTATAGCGTTGCCCAGCTGACTTCGTAGGCGCCGCCGATGACGAGGTATTCGCCCTCGCCCTGCCAGACGCCCGGCAGCAGCGTGCAGTGGAACAGCACCTTGGCGACGGGGATGGCGACGCACAGGATGTAGTCGCCGAACTCTCCGGCGCGTTCGCGATCGCTGCTGAAGGAGGAAATGTTGTTGAGCAGCAGCACGCGCTGCCTGCCATCGGTGTCATCCAGCACCTCATGCGCATCGACGCGATTCACGCCACGATAAAGGGTGAGATGCGGCGGGGCGGTCTGGCGGACGAATTCATACTGGCTGTAGGCGTACACCAGATCAAGCTGGGATTCGAGCGCGTTGGTGCCGTAGAGACCGTCGGCGCGCATTTCCTCGTAGCGGTAGTAAGTCGCTTCATTGAGATGGTTGCGGTCGTGCAGGCTGCCGATATGGTGGCGTGCGGTCAGGCCGAAGCGGGATTCGACCCAGCCTTTCAGCACCGCGGCTTCGCGGCCATCCGGATCGAAGGCCCAGCCGCGCAGGATGCGCGCCCAGGTGGCTTTCGCGCGGCTCTTGCGCGTTTTGTCGGTGAGGCCGATTTCCTCGGGGTGTTCGAGGCGGAAGGCGACGGTGATGTAGTCGGCGAAGACGATGGCACGCTGGTGAGAGAGCTTGAGGCGATCCAGCCGCTCGAACAGGTCGCGGTGCAGTTCGGCCACACCGTCGAGCACCAGGGCGGTCGGGTGGCGCTGGAAGGTGAGGCTGCCGAGGACGACCGCCGGCAGGTTGCAGCGGTTGATCGGCAGGCGGGCGCTATTCGGCAGGCTCGGAATCGCCCGGCTCTTGTCGTCGTTGCGACAAAGCGCCGTGGCATTGTCGCAAGTCGAATAAAGCGCAGTCATCGTCCGTCCTGGAAATAATGTCTTCTATTCATTGGGTTGCGCAAATCAGGATGGCTGGCACAGTCCTTGCCAAAATAAGCATCGTAAGCGGTGCAGACAGGTTACACACAGGCATCGACAACCGATCCAATCAACGATTCACGACACACGTCACGACAAAGGAGATTCTACGATGGCCAAGCTGCGTCAATGCGCGATTTACGGAAAGGGTGGCATCGGCAAGTCCACCACGACCCAGAACCTGGTGGCGGCCCTGGCCGAAGCCGGCAAGAAGGTAATGATCGTCGGTTGCGATCCCAAGGCCGATTCGACCCGCCTGATCCTGCACTCGAAGGCGCAAACCAGCGTCATGCAGCTGGCGGCGGATGCCGGTTCGGTCGAGGATCTCGAACTCGAAGACGTCATGAACGTCGGCTTCGGCGGCGTCAAGTGCGTCGAGTCGGGCGGCCCGGAACCCGGCGTCGGTTGTGCCGGCCGTGGCGTTATCACCGCCATCAACTTCCTTGAAGAAGAGGGCGCCTACGACGACGAACTCGATTTCGTGTTCTACGACGTGCTGGGCGACGTGGTCTGCGGTGGCTTCGCCATGCCGATCCGCGAGAACAAGGCGCAGGAAATCTACATCGTCTGTTCCGGCGAGATGATGGCCATGTATGCGGCCAACAACATCGCCAAGGGCATCGTCAAGTACGCCAACTCCGGCGGCGTGCGCTTGGCCGGCCTGATCTGCAACTCGCGCAATACCGACCGCGAAGATGAACTGATCATCGCCCTGGCCGAAAAGCTCGGCACCCAGATGATCCATTTCGTGCCGCGCCACAACGCCGTGCAGCACGCCGAGATCCGCCGCATGACCGTCATCGAGTACGACCCCACCCACCCGCAGGCCGACGAATACCGTGCCCTGGCCAGCAAGATCGTCAACAACACCAAGTTCGTCATCCCGACCCCGATCGAGATGGAAGCGCTGGAAGAGTTGCTGATGGAGTTCGGCATCATGGAAGTGGAAGACACCACGATCATCGGCAAGTCGAAGGCTGCCGAACCCGTCGCTGCCTAAGGAGAGTGAACATGTCTGCATTGACGCGTGAAGAAACCCAGGCCCTCATCCAGGAGGTGCTGGAGGTTTATCCCGAAAAGGCCAAGAAGGACCGGGCCAAGCACTTGATGGTCAACGACAAGGCGCTGGAATCGTCGAAGAAGTGCATCACCTCCAACCGCAAGTCGCTGCCGGGCGTGATGACCATGCGCGGCTGCGCCTATGCCGGTTCCAAGGGCGTGGTGTGGGGCCCGATCAAGGACATGATCTCGATCTCCCACGGCCCGATCGGCTGCGGCCAGTATGCCCGCGGTGGTCGCCGCAACTACTACGTCGGCACCACCGGCGTGGATACCTTCTGCGAGATGAATTTCACCTCCGACTTCCAGGAGAAGGACATCGTCTTCGGTGGCGACAAGAAGCTGACCAAGCTGATGGAAGAGATCGAAATGCTCTTCCCGCTCAACAAGGGCATCTCGGTGCAGTCTGAGTGTCCGATCGGCCTGATCGGCGATGACATCGAGGCGGTCTCGAAGAAGGTCGCCGCGCAGATCAACAAGCCGGTCGTGCCGGTGCGTTGTGAAGGCTTCCGTGGCGTGTCCCAGTCGCTCGGCCACCACATCGCCAACGACTCGGTGCGCGACTGGATCATTTCCAACCGCGACGGCCAGGCTTTCGAGAAGACCCCGTATGACGTGGCGATCCTCGGCGACTACAACATCGGCGGCGACGCCTGGTCCTCGCGCATCCTGCTCGAAGAGATGGGCCTGCGCGTGGTGGCCCAGTGGTCCGGCGACGGCACCCTGGCCGAGATGGAGAACACCCCGAACGTCAAGCTCAACCTGCTGCACTGCTACCGTTCGATGAACTACATCAGCCGCCACATGGAAGAGAAGTACGGCATTCCCTGGCTCGAGTACAACTTCTTCGGCCCGACCAAGATCGCCGAGAGCTTGCGCGCCATCGCTGCCTTCTTCGACGACAAGATCAAGGAAGGCGCCGAGCGTGTGATCGAGAAGTACACCGCACCGATGAACGAGATCATTGCCAAGTACAAACCGCGCCTGCAGGGCAAGAAGGTGATGCTCTACGTCGGCGGCCTGCGTCCGCGCCACGTCGTGGGAGCGTACGAGGATCTGGGCATGGTGGTGGTCGGTACGGGCTACGAATTCGCCCACAACGACGACTACGACCGCACCATGAAGGACATGGGCGATGCCACGCTGATCTACGACGACGCTACCGGTCATGAACTCGACGAGTTTGTCAAGGCGATGAAGCCCGACCTGATCGGTTCCGGCATCAAGGAAAAGTACGTCTTCCACAAGATGGGCTATCCCTTCCGCCAGATGCACTCGTGGGACTACTCCGGCCCCTACCACGGTTACGACGGCTTCGCGGTGTTCGCCAAGGACATGGACCTGACGCTGAACAACCCGGTCTGGAAAATGCTCAAGGCACCGTGGCTGAAGGAAGAAGCCACTGCCGAGTTGAAAGCCGCCTGAAGCAACATTCGATCAATCTTGTGCCCGCGTCCACAGATAGCTGGCCGGGCAAAGGAGATAAAGATGCAAGCAGCAGAAAAGATCAAGCCGTGTTTCCCGTTGTTCCGGGATGACGACTACAAGGGCATGATTGCCCGCAAGCGCGAACACTTCGAGGAAATTTCCCCGAAGGAAAAGGTGGATGAGGTCTTCAACTGGACCACGACCAAGGAGTACCAGGACCTCAACTTCAAGCGCGAGGCCCTCACCATCAACCCGGCCAAGGCCTGCCAGCCGCTCGGTTCGGCGCTGTGCTCACTCGGCTTCCACAAGACGCTGGTGTACATCCATGGTTCGCAGGGCTGCATCGCCTACTTCCGCACCTACTTCAACCGTCACTTCAAGGAACCGATCGCCATCATCGCCGACTCGATGACGGAAGACGCGGCCGTGTTCGGCGGGCAGAAGAACATCCACGAAGGCCTGGCCAACGCCAAGGCCCTCTACGGCGCCGAGATGATCGCCATGTCGACCACCTGCATTGCCGAGGTGATCGGTGACGACCTGAACGCCTTCATCGGCAACGCCCGCAAGGAAGGCCACGTACCGGAAGACTTCCCGATTCCCTTCGCCCACACGCCGAGCTTCGTTGGCTCGCACGTTACCGGCTGGGACAACATGGAAGAGGGCATCCTGCGCTACTTCACGCTCAACACCATGGAAGGCAAGGAACCGGGCAAGAACGGCAAGATCAACCTCATCCCCGGCTTCGAAACCTATCTGGGCAACTTCCGCGTCATCAAGCGTTACATGAAGGAAATGGGCGTCGATTACACGATGCTCTCCGATCCGGAAGAGGTGCTCGACACCCCGGCCGACGGCGAATTCCGCATGTATGCCGGTGGCACCACGCAGGACGAAGTGAAGGATGCGCCGAACGCCTACACCACCTTCCTGATCCAGCCGATCGGCCTCGACAAGACCAAGAAGTTCGTCGAGAACACCTGGCATCATGACGTGCCCAAACTCAACATCCCGATGGGTGTGGAGTGGACAGACGAGTTCCTGATGAAGGTCGCCGAAGTCACCGGCAAGCCGATCCCCGCTTCCCTGCAACTCGAGCGCGGCCGCCTGGTCGACATGATGACCGACTCGCACGCCTGGCTGCACGGCAAGAAGATGGCCGTGTATGGTGATCCGGACTTCACCATGGGCATGGTCAAGCTGATGATGGAATTCGGCATCGAGCCCACCCATGTGGTCTGCAACAACGGCAGCAAGCGTTGGGCCAAGGCAATGGAAAAGCTGCTCGCTTCCAGCCCCTACGGCGCGAACGGCAAGGCCTACCCCGGCGCCGACCTGTGGCACCTGCGCAGCCTCTGCTTCACCGACAAGCCGGATTTCCTCATCGGCAACAGCTACGGCAAGTACATCCAGCGCGACACGTTGCACAAGGGCGAGGAGTTCGAGGTGCCGTTGATCCGCATCGGCTTCCCGATCTTCGACCGTCACCATCTGCATCGTCAGACCACGCTCGGCTACGAAGGCGCCATGCAGGTGCTGACCACGCTGACCAACGCCGTGCTGGAGCGCCTGGACGACCAGACCCGCGGCATGGGGACCACCGACTACAACCACGACCTGGTTCGTTAAGGGAAAGTCATGGCCAACATCATGATCCGCCGTGGCGCCGAAGGCTACGTGTTCTACATGCCCAAGCGCGATATCGAGGACCAGATTACCTCGATGGAATTCGATACCCCGGAAAAGTGGGGCGGCGAGATCAAGTTGAAGAATGGCGGCTGCTATTTCATCGACCCGCAACCCGCGCCGGCACGCCTGCCGTATTCGGTGCGGGCCAGTCGGATCGATGGCGTCGAGTAAATATTGAAAGGAGTTTCATCATGGCAATGAAAATCGTCCAGGCCGAATGCACTTCCTGCGGTGACTGCGTGCCGGTCTGCCCGACCAAATCGATTACCGACAAGGGCGGTATCTTCAAGATCAACAAGGACACCTGCACCGAGTGCGACGGCGAGTCCGATTCGCCCAAGTGCGTGATCGCCTGCCCCGCGGGCGATGCCTGCATCGTCTACATCTAGGCCGCCACCATCATGGAGCGCGCCATCCGCGTGGCTTGCGCCACAGACAGCGGCGAACTGATCGACGGACATTTCGGCAGTTGCCGGGCGTTCGTGATCTACGCCGTCACGCCGGCAACGGTCGAGTTCGTCGATGCCCGCTCGACCCTGGCGGCGGATGAAGCGGAAGATCGCAATCGCGCCCGTGCCGAACTGATCGCCGACTGCCAGATCGGTTGCTTCATGTCGATCGGCGGGCCGGCCGCCGCCAAGGTAGTGCGTGTCGGCGTGCATCCGCTCAAAGTTCGTCCGAACACACGGATGGATGACATACTGACGCGCCTGCAGCAGACATTGAACAGTCCGCCGCCCTGGCTGGCCAAGGTGATGGGGGTCGAGGCAGCGTCGCTCGCGCCATTCCGCGAACTGGCCGAAATGGTCGAGGAATGATGACCGGCATCACGCCCGATTATCTCGAACAGGTGCTGGCCAAGGTCGCCGGTGCAGCCTCCACGGTGCACGAACTGCTGGCGCAGGAATTGCGCACGAGCTTTCCTGGCCGTCACCTGTCGGTGTGCAGCGAAGACGACATACCACCGCGCCTGCAACCGGCGGGAGAGAACGACCTCTGCCTGATCTATTACGTGGCGAGCGGCGAGCATTGCCTCAGCCTGACCAGCGACGCTGCTGCGGCTACCGGACTCGTGGTGGCCTTGCGTGGTGAAGACGACTGAGTTCGTTGCGGCGGACGAGGCTCAGGTCCCCGATGTCCTTTGTTCCATTTGTCCGCATGCTGCCGGTTTGCTGGCCGCCGGTCGCTGCCAGCCGCGGGAAGTCTGTGCGCTGGCCATGAGTGGCCGTCAGATGGACAATTTCTTTCGCCTGAACCCCGAGTCGGCGCCCCTGCATCTTGCTGACGCTCATTGGGAGCGTCGCGCCATTGCCGCCCGCCATGCGCCGCTGGAGGCGGTGCGTGCGCTGGTGGCCGATCGTGACGAAGTGGTGCGGCGCGTGGTCGCCACCCGGCTGCCGCCGGAAGAACTGCTGCGGCTGCGCCGCGACCGTGATCGCGAGGTACGCATTGCCGTCGCCCAGCGTCTGCCGGTCGATGATCTGATTTCCATGGCCGGCGATGCCGACTACGTGGTGCGCGTCGTCGTGGCGCGGCGCATGTCGCATGGCCGCTTGACGCGCCTGGTGGGCGATCCGGAACGCGAAGTGCGCAAGACTGTTGCACAGCGTCTGCCCGCCTTTGCTCTGGTCAAGCTGCTCGCCGATCCCGAACCTGAAGTACGCCGCATCGTCGCCGAGCGTGCGCTGCCCGACGATGCCGCGCAACTGCTGGCCGATCCGGACTGGACCGTGCGCTTTTCCGCTGTTGGCCGGGCACCCCTCGCCGCCGTGCGGACGCTGCTCTCAGATCCCGAACCCGAAGTGCGCCGGCAGGCATGGAGACGCCTGGCCGAGGCCGATTTTTCCTAGGAGTAACGCAACATGCAGACGAGTTTGCCGACAATGCCGCCACTGACCGATCTGACCCATGCGCTGGCCGAAGCCTGCGTGCAGGTGGCGGTCGCGCAGGGACCGGTCGCCCTGGCGCGCGAACTGGCAAAAATCGCGCCGCAGTACAGTTTTCGTGAAGTGCTGGCGCGGGGTGGCTGGTATCGCCTCGGCGGCGTCGTCGATGCGCAAGGCCGGCATGTCGCCGACGACCTTGAGCGCTGGGCCAGCGAGGAACTCGCTACCCGCGACGACGATCTGGGGGCGCTGGTGGCTGACTTTGCCGACAGCCACTTGCGCGCCACGCGACTGACCGGCAAGACCCATTACTGGGTGGCCCGTACCGGCAGCGGGGCGGCCGACTTCATCCAGCTCGAAATCGAGGAGTTGCAGGAGGTGGTCTGCCATGCCCTGTTCGCCGCCGATGGCAGCGTGCCGGCCAACGTCGAGGAAATGATAGATCCTCGCGACGCCTGTCCGGTCCATCTGGCAGCGATCGGCGTGCCGTTCTACACCCTGCGCCGCGTGACCGACGTGGCCGATTTCCTTGCCGGCATGCGCCAGCAGAAAGCCGAACCCAAGCCGGTGCATCGCTTCATCGCCGCCTGGGAGGCCAGCAGTGCCAGCCGTGCCACCGATTTCAGCAACCATTGGGTGATCGCCGTGCGCGAACACCTGGATCGTTATCGTCAGCCGATTCGCAGCGCCACGCCGGTGGCGGCGTTCAATGGCGTCATGCCGCGCTTCGAAGGCAGTTTTGGTGTGCGTGGACTGGGACTGGCGGACGCACTCCATCGTTTCGACAAGCAGGTCGGTTACCCGCTCGCATGGTTTTTTCACATGATTACCACCAAGGGCGTCCCGCATGCCGTTGCCACCGTGGTGATTGAGGATGCCCAAGGCGGTTTCAGTTATCTGCCCGACCGCGATGTACAGGTCGTGCGCGACTGGCTGCACCGGCCTTATGGGTTTTAACGTGGGTTATTGAAATGGTCAAACAGGAAGCGCGTTGCCCCCTGTGCGGTGCGAAGATGAAGGCAGTACAGCTGCTGGATGCCTGCGAGGAAGTCATCGAGGGCGAACTGGGCATCCTTGCCTGCCATTGTCCTTACTGCCAGGGCTATCTCGAAGTGCTGCCGGTGGCCGGTCGTCTCGACGTCGGCTATCTGCGTCATGGCCGTTTCGATATCGTGCTCACCCTGCCGGCCGAGGGGCTGATGGTGCTGCGCGATACAGCAACCGGCGCGTTGCGACTCAGGATGCCTGACCTAGACTGGTCATTCTCCGCGTAGCCGGCGTCCTGCTAGCGCCGACAGTTCGGGAAGCCAGCGGGCGCTAGGGATAAAGGCCGCGCATCGCGCGCGCTTCCAGTACGCGCGTGCAGGCGACGATGAATGCCGCCGTGCGCAACGCGACCCCTTTCTCTGCGGCGACGCTCCAGATCGCACGGAACGCCTCGGTCAGGGCGCGGTCGAGCCGATCATTGATGTCGTTCTCGGTCCAGAAATACGACGACGAGTTTTGCACCCACTCGAAGTAGCTCACGGTAACACCGCCCGCGTTGGCCAGCACATCTGGCACCACAAGGATGCCCTTGTCGAGCAGGATATCCTCGGCCTGCGGCGTGGTCGGGCCGTTGGCGCCTTCGATGACGAAGCGCGCGCGGAGGGCACTGGCATTGTCCACGGTGATCTGGTTGCCCAGCGCGGCGGGCAGCATGACCTCGCAATCGACGGCCCAGAATTCATCCGGCGGGATGCGTGCGGTCCCCGGAAAGTCAAGGAGAGCTCCGCCGGCGTCAAGATGCCGGCACAGGGCATGCGGATCAATGCCGGCCGACGCGTAAATTGTGCCGGCGACGTCCTGCACCGCCACTAGCTTCGCGCCGGCATCGTGAAACACGCGTGCGGCGGCGTTGCCGACATTGCCGAAACCCTGGATTGCCACGCGGGCGCCACGCATCTCCATGCCGCGGCGCGCCATCGCTTCGCGTGCGACGATGTAGCAGCCGCGCCCGGTGGCGTCGCGCCGGCCGAGGCTGCCGCCCAGGCTCACCGGCTTGCCGGTGACGACGCGGGGGGTGGTCGCGCCGACGTTCATCGAGTAGGTGTCCATCATCCAGGCCATGATCTTCTCGTTGGTATTGACGTCTGGCGCGGGGATATCGCGGTCGGGGCCGATGATGATGCCGATTTCGCTTGTGTAGCGGCGTGTCATCCGCTCTAGTTCATTGGTCGAGAGGGTGCGCGGCTCGACGCGCACGCCGCCCTTGGCACCGCCGTAGGGCAGGTTCACCGCAGCATTCTTGATCGTCATCCAGCCGGCCAGCGCCATAACTTCGGAGAGCGTGACCTCCGGGTGGTAGCGCACGCCTCCCTTGCCGGGGCCGCGCGAGATGTTGTGCTGGACGCGGTAGCCCTCGAAATGCCGTACCGTGCCGTCGTCCATGTGGATCGGCACATCGACGATCAGGCAGCGTTTCGGGAGGCGCAGAGTATCGGCCCAGGCGGCGTACTGACCCAGATGCGGCGTGACGCGGTTGATCTGTTCAAGGAAAACCGCCCAAGGACCGACGTGTTCGCCATGCAGATAGGACGGCAGTTGCTTGAGGCTCATGGTCTCGCCCTGTGCGTTGGGAAGGTGGGGCGATTCTCGCTTGTGCCGCACCTGCTGTCAAAGCGCCCCTAAAACAAAGCGGTAACCGACCCCCGCTTCGTTGAGGATGTGTCGCGGTCGGGACGGATCGTCCTCGATTTTCTTGCGGAGCTGCCCCATATAGACCCGCACGTAATGGGTATCCTCGACATGCGAGGGGCCCCAGACATTTTTCAGCAGTTGCCGATGGGTCAGTACGCAATCGGGGTTGCTGATCAGGTAGGCGAACAGCCGGTACTCGATCGGCGTCAGGTGGAGCGGCACACCTTCACGTTCGATGCTGCGCCGTGACAGGTCGACTTTCAGCCGGCCGAACTCCACCAGGGAACTGCCGCCCTCGCCACGGTGGCGGCGGCGCAGATGCGCACGCACCCGTGCCAGCAATTCGGCGGCGCCGAAAGGCTTGGTCAAGTAATCGTCGGCGCCGGCATCGAGTGCCGCCACCTTGTCCGTCTCGGCGGTGCGTGCCGACAGCACGATGATCGGCAGGTCGGACCAGCTGCGCAGGTCCTTGATAAATTCACTGCCGTCACGGTCGGGCAGGCCGAGATCGAGGATCGCCAGGTCGGGACGGCGGGTCGCCGCTTCGATCAGTCCGCGCTGCACGCTGTCCGCCTCGAACACCTGGAAGCCCTCGGTTTCCAGCGCCAGCTTGATGAAGCGACGGATATTGGCTTCGTCCTCGATCACGATGATGCCGACGTGCGGTTCGCTCATGCCGGCTCCCCGTTTTCTTCGCCCGGGTCCTCCGCGCCGATGGTCGGCGGGGTGCCGCGCGGCAGGGAAAAGACGAAACGCGCACCGCCGGTCGCACGGTTCTCCGCGCGGATTTTTCCGCCATGCGCGTTGACGATGGCCTGGCAGATCGCCAGGCCGAGCCCGACGCCGGAGGTCGTGCCTTCCCGCGTGCCGCGCTCGAATTTCTGGAACAAGGTCTCCTCCCGCCCCTTGGGCAGCCCCGGCCCGTTATCTTCCACCCAAACCTCGACGTCGCCCCCGTTCAGTGCGGCACCAATGTCGATGCGGGTGCCGCGCGGCGTGTATTTTGCGGCATTCTCCAGCAGGTTCGCCAGTACGCGCTCGATCAGTACCGCGTCGAATTCGAGCAGCGGCAGATCCTCGGGCAGGTCGATCTCGATTGCGTGGTCGGCCAGGGCGTTCTGGTTGGCTTGCAGTGCGCTGCCGATCACTTCTTCGAGTGGTTGCCACTGGCGGTTGAGCTTGACCTTGCCGGCCTGCAGGCGCGCCATGTCGAGCAGGTTGTTCACCTGGGCGCTCATGCGGCGGGCTTCCTCCTGCAACGTGGTGGCGATCCTGGCCTGCGCCCCGGTGGGGGGTGGTTGGGTCAGTGCCATCGACTCGGCCAGGCCGACCAGCACGGCCAGCGGGGTGCGCAGGTCGTGGGAGATGGCCGCCAGCAGCGAGTTGCGCAGACCTTCCGATTCCATCTGCACCAGCGTGTTCTGCGCGACCTCGACGTAGTGCATGCGCTCGACGGCGATGGCGACCAGGCTGGCGAAGGTTTCCAACTGGCGGCGTGCCTCGGGTTCCTGGACACGCAGGGGATCGCGCGGCGCGATGGCCAGCACGCCGCGCGTGCGCATCGGCGCCTTGAGCGGCAGGTAGAGCAGGGCGCTGCCCGGCAGGGTGTCCGTGCCCAGGCCGGCCGCTTCGCCGTGATCGAAGGCCCAGCGGGCGACCCCCGCGTCGATGCTTGCCGTCCTGCCAGCGCCGACTTTTGGTGTGGCCAGTTGCAGGCGATCGTCCGCGTCGGTGAGCAGCAAGGCGGCCCCGGCATCGAATTCGGCTTGCAGGAAGCGGCTGCAGGCCTCCTCGACCTGGAGCGGCAGCAACGCCGCCGACAGGTCGCGCGCCATTTCGTAGAGCGCGCGCGCCTGGCCCTCGCGCCGCGCGGCGACTTCGGCGTTCTGCTTGTAACGGGCGGTAAGCTGGCCGACGATCACGGCGACGATGAACATCACGACGAAGGTCATCACGAACTTCGCGTCACTGACAGCGAAGGTGAAGCGCGGCGGCACGAAGAAAAAGTCGAAGGCGGCCACGGCCATGAAGGCGGCTGCCAGCGCCGGGCCGCGCCCGAGCCGGATGGCGACCATCAGCACCGCCAGCAGGAACAGCATCGCGATGTTGGTGACTTCGACGACATTGACCAGCGGCGTGGCGAGCAGGGTCACGCCGGCGCAGATGGCTGCCGCCTTGAGATAGCCGATGCCGTCGAACGGCGCGCGCAGCACGTTGACGCTTCCGGGTGTCGCCGCTTCACGCGCATCCTCACGGGCCACCTGGATGACATCGAGATCGGGGGCGGCATGGCCGATGCGGTCGGCCATTGATCGATACCAGGGCCGCCAGGGCCGCGGATGGTCGCGGCCGACCAGCAGGCGCGAGAGATTGTGCTCGCGGGCATAGCCGACCAGTGCGGCCACGGGGTCCTCGGCGGTCAGCGACAGGGTGCGGGCACCGAGCGATTCTGCCAGTTCGAGCGTCCGGAAGATGCGCAGGTGCCCGGAATCGGCCTGCGGGCCGGGGGCAGCCGTTTCCGCGTGAATGGCGTGCCAGGGTGCCTCCAGCCGGCTGGCCATGCGTGCGCCGGTACGCACCAGCCGCTCGGCCCCACCGCCCGGCCCGATGCAGACCAGCAGCGCGTCGCGGGTTTGCCACACCGCGCCGGCCGAGGTTTCGCGGCGATAGGCGAGCATCTCGTGGTCAACGCGGTCCGCCGTGCGGCGCAGGGCCAGTTCGCGCAGGGCGATCAGGTTGCCCTTGCGGAAGAAGTTGCGGATCGCGCGTTCGGCCTGCTGTGGCAGGTAAACCTTGCCTTCCTTGAGGCGCTGCAGCAGGTCGTCCGGCGGCAGGTCGACCAGCACCACTTCGTCGGCCGCGTCGAAGACATGGTCGGGCACCGTCTCCCAGACGCGAATGCCGGCGATGCCGCTGACCACGTCGTTGAGCGTTTCGAGGTGCTGCACATTCACCGTCGTGTAGACGTCGATGCCGGCATCGAGTAGTTCATGCACGTCCTGCCAGCGTTTCGGGTGACGCGAGCCGGGGGCGTTGGTATGCGCCAGTTCGTCCATCAACATCAGCGCGGGATGACGTTCCAGCGCGGCGTCGAGATCGAATTCCTTCAACAGCTGGCCGCGATGGGGAATCTCGCGCGGCGGCAGGCGTTCGAGGCCGGCGACCAGGGCTTCGGTTTCCTTGCGGCCATGCGTCTCAACCACGCCGATCACGACGTCGATGCCCAGTTCCTTCTGCCGCTGCGCCGCTCCGAGCATGGCGTAGGTCTTGCCGACGCCGGCCGACGCGCCGAAGAAGACCTTCAGCCTGCCGCGCGCGGCCCGCGCTTCGGCCGCCTGCACACGGGCGAGCAACTGGTCGGGATCGGGACGACCGTCGATGGTCATGGTCTGGCGTCAAGTTCCAAATTGAGTTTGAGCACATTTACCCGCGGTTCGCCAAGCATACCGAGTTCGCGCCCCACGGTGTGCTGCGCGACCAGTTGGCGCACGCGCTGGGTGTCGATCTGACGGGCGCGGGCGATGCGTTCTGCCTGAAATTCGGCGGCAGCCGGGCTGATGTGTGGATCGAGGCCGCTGGCCGAGGCGGTCAGCAGTTCGACGGGAATCGGTCGCGTGTTGTCAGGGTCGGCGGCGCGCAGGGCCGCCGCGCGGTCGGTGGCGGCATCTACCAGCGCCGGATTCAGCGGCCCGAGGTTGGAGCCGGACGAGGCGGCAGCGTTGTAAGGCATCGGCGCGGTGGCCGACGGACGGCCCCAGAAATACTTCGGGGCGGTGAAGTTCTGGCCGATCAATTCCGAACCGATCGGCTTGCCGTCCTTGACGATCAGGCTGCCGTTGGCAGCAGCCGGAAAGACCGTTTGCGCCACACCGGTCACGACGGCGGGGTAGAGCAGGCCGATGAGGGCGGACAGCAGCAGAAATAATGAAATTGCAGGGCGAATCAACGTACGCATGGAATTTTCCTTTATGCCAAGCCGGCAGCAGCCAGCGTCATGTCGATCGCCTTGATGCCGACGAAGGGCGCGACAAGGCCGCCGAGCCCGTAGATGGCGAGGTTCTGGCGCAGCAGGGCTGCCGCGCCGACGGCGCGATAGCGCACGCCCTTGAGTGCCAGCGGCACCAGCGCGATGATGATCAGGGCGTTGAAGATGACGGCCGAAAGGATCGCCGACGACGGTGTGGCGAGGCCCATCACGTTGAGTGCGGCCAGCGCCGGATAGGTGCTGACGAAGGCGGCCGGGATGATGGCGAAATACTTGGCAACGTCGTTGGCGACGCTGAAGGTGGTGAGCGCGCCGCGCGTCATCAGCATCTGCTTGCCGGTCTCGACCACCTCGATCAGCTTGGTCGGGTTGGAGTCGAGGTCGACCATGTTGCCGGCTTCCTTGGCGGCCTGCGTGCCGGTGTTCATGGCCACCGCCACGTCGGCCTGGGCCAGCGCCGGGGCGTCGTTAGTGCCGTCGCCGGTCATTGCCACCAGGCGGCCCTCGGCCTGGTATTGGCGGATCAGGGCCAGCTTGGCCTCGGGCGTGGCTTCGGCGAGGAAGTCGTCCACGCCCGCCTCGGCGGCGATGGCGGCGGCGGTGAGGCGGTTGTCGCCGGTGATCATCACCGTCTTGATGCCCATGCGGCGCAGTTCGGCGAAGCGCTCCTTGATGCCGCCTTTCACAATATCTTTCAACTCGACGACGCCCAGTACCTGAGTACCGTCGGCGACGACCAGCGGCGTACTGCCGCGCCGCGATATCTCTTCGACACGCACCAGCACCGATGCCGGCACGCTGCCGCCCAGCGCCTCGACGTGCTTGCGGATGGCATCGGCGGCGCCTTTCCTGATCTGGCGGCCATGCACATCGACGCCGCTCATGCGCGTCTGTGCCGAGAAATGCACGAACTGCGCTTCCAACTCATGCAGATTGCGCTCGCGCAGATTGAAGCGCTGCTTGGCAAGGATGACGATGCTGCGGCCTTCCGGCGTTTCGTCGGCCAGCGAGGCGAGTTGCGCCGCATCGGCCAGAGCAGCTTCCGCCACGCCGTCGGCGGGCAGGAAGGCAGCGGCCTGACGGTTGCCGAGTGTGATGGTGCCAGTCTTGTCGAGCAGCAGCACATCCACGTCGCCGGCGGCTTCGACGGCGCGGCCCGAGGTGGCGATGACGTTGGCCTGCATCATGCGGCTCATGCCGGCCACGCCGACGGCCGAGAGCAGGCCAGCGATGGTGGTCGGGATCAGGCAGACCAGCAGGGCGATCAATACGGTGATGCTGACTGCCGTCCCGCCACCGCCGACTTTTACAGAGAAGATCGAGAACGGCAGCAGGGTGACCGTGACGCCGAGGAAGACGATGGTCAGCGCGGCGAGCAGGATGGCGAGCGCGATCTCGTTCGGCGTCTTCTGCCGCTTGGCTGACTCGATCATGGCGATCATGCGGTCGACGAAGGTCTCGCCCGGATTGACCGTGACGCGCACGATGATCCAGTCGGACAGCACGCGCGTGCCGCCGGTGACGGCCGAGAAATCGCCGCCGCTTTCACGAATGACGGGTGCTGATTCGCCGGTGATGGCCGACTCATCCACCGAGGCAACGCCCTCGATGACTTCGCCGTCGGCGGCAATGGTCTCGCCGGCGCTGACGATCACATGGTCACCGCTGCGCAGGTCTGTCGCCGGTACGGTGTGCCATTCAGCACCGCAACGCGGGGCGTGCAGCTTCTTGGCCCAGGTTTCCTTCTTGAGGCCGCGCAGGCTGGCGGCCTGCGCCTTGCTGCGCCCCTCGGCCATCGCTTCGGCAAAATTGGCGAACAGCACGGTGAACCACAGCCAGACGGCGACGGCGAGGATGAAGGCACTGCTTTCAGTGCCCTTGCCGGAGAGAGATTCCAGCCACAGCAGCGTGGTGAGGAGCGAGCCGACATAGACGACGAACATCACTGGATTGCGCCACTGCACGCGCGGGTCCAACTTGCGGAAGGCGTCGATGACGGCCGGTTGCAACAGCGCCGGGTCGAGCAGGGCAAACGATTTGCGCGTCATTTCGTACTCCACAGCGTCAGGTGTTCGACCACCGGGCCGAGCGCCAGCGCGGGCACATAGTTGAGCAGGCCGACCAGCAGTACCACGCCGATCAACAGGGCGACGAACAGCGGGCCGTGGGTCGGCAGGGTGCCGGCCGAGACGGGGATGCGCTTCTTCGCCGCCAGCGAACCGGCCATGGCCAGCACCGGCACGATCACGCCGAAGCGACCGAACCACATCGCCACGGCGAGCAGGCCGTTGTAGAAGGGCGTGTTGGCCGACAGGCCGGCGAAGGCGCTGCCGTTGTTGTTGGCGACCGAGGAGAGGGCGTAGAGGATTTCGGTGAGGCCATGCGCGCCGGGGTTGGCGATGCCGGCGCGGCCGGCTTCCGTCATCACCGCGACAGCGGTGCCGAGCAGCACCAGCAGCGGCGTGACGAGGATGGCGATGGAGGTCATCTTCATCTCGTGCGCCTCGATCTTCTTGCCGAGGTATTCCGGCGTGCGGCCGATCATCAGGCCGGCGATGAACACCGCCAGCAGGGCGAACACCAGAATGCCGTAAAGGCCGGAGCCGACGCCGCCGAACACCACTTCGCCGAGCTGCATCAACACCAGCGGCACCATGCCACCGAGTGGCGTGAAAGAGTCGTGCATGGCATTCACCGCGCCGCAGGAGGCGGCCGTGGTGATGGTGGCGAACAGGGCGGAGTCGGCGATGCCGAAGCGGGTTTCCTTGCCTTCCAGGTTGCCGTCGAGCAGAGCGGTGGTGGACATTGCCGTCTCGCCAGCGCCGACTTTTTCCACTAGCGGGTTGCCCTGTTGCTCGAAGATCATGGCGGGCACCTCGAAGGCAACGAACAGCACGGCCATCGCCGCGAAGACTGTCCAGCCCTGACGCATGTCGCCGACCAGGCGGCCGAAGACGAAACACAGCGCGCCGGGAATGAGGAAGATGGCCAACATCTGCAGGAAGTTGGTCAGCGGCGTCGGGTTTTCGTAGGGGTGGGCCGAATTGGCATTGAAGAAACCGCCGCCATTGGTGCCGATCATCTTGATCGCTTCCTGCGAGGCAACCGGGCCCATGGCGAGGGTTTGCGTGCTGCCTTCGAGCGTTGTTACCTCCTGATAGGCGGCGAAGTTCTGGATCACGCCCTGGCTGGCGAGAAACAGTGCGAACACCAGAGACAGTGGCAGCAGGAGCCAGACGGTAACGCGGAACAGATCGATCCAGGCGTTGCCGATGCCGGCCGCAGTGTGGCGGACGAAGCCGCGGATCAGGGCGATCACGACGACGATGCCGGTGGCGGCGGACAGGAAGTTCTGCACTGTCAGGCCGAGCATCTGGGTCAGGTAGCTCATGGTGGCTTCGCCGCCATAGCCCTGCCAGTTGGTGTTGGTGACGAAGCTCACCGCGGTGTTGAACGCGGAGTCGGGCGTGACGTTGGCCAGCGCCTGCGGATTCAGTGGCAGCCACAGTTGCAGGCTTTGCAGCGCATAGACGGCGACGAGGCCGAGGGCGTTGAACAGGATGATGGCCAGCGCGTATCTGGGCCAGCCCATCTCTTCATCGCGGTGGATGCCGCAGAGGCGGAACACGGTGCCCTCGATACGGCCGGCAAATCCGAGACGCCCCTCCGTCACCTGGACGATGTAAGCGCCGAGCGGTTTGACGAGCAGCAGCAGCGCGGCCAGGTAGAGGCCGAGCAGCAGCCAGGCGTGTTGGGTCATGAGGGTTCTCCATCGGGTTTGCCACGCTACCCATGTTAGGTAGCCGACCTTCAGGATGTTGGTAAAAGGCTGGGCAGCGCCGTAAAGATTTCGTAAAAACAGGGGCGGGGCCGGGCGCTACAATCCTGCATCGCCGTCAGCTATCCCGAAACAGCACCATGCCAGCGAAACAGTTCGGCAATCGCCGCAAAGCGGCTCGCCAGTCGGTGAAGGGGCTCGTGGTCGTTTCCGACCCGTTCGCCAACCTTCTGGTCAAAGGCGTCATCGCCGACCTCTCGGTTACGGGGGTAGGTGTGCGGCTCACCAGTCCGCAGCTCGATAACTACCTGGATACGACGGTGTTCATGCTGCACCTGCTCGTCCCATCATGGCGGCAGCCCGTCGTGTGCTTTGCAACCATCGACCGCCTCCTGCCGCTGAAGGCTGGAAAACTCGTCGGGATGAGTTTTGTCAGCATCAGCGACGAAAACCTCAGTCTCATCCGCCGCCATTTGCACAGCAAAGTCTACTGCTGTCCAAAATAGCTGAACCTGAGCGGATGGCGACTTGAACTGATGCGGATTACGGACGGTATATGCCGAGTTTTCAAGATTGTGCCTCGGTCTGCTGTCCAAGATCAGCCGAAGGCCAGAACGGTCTGAGGGTCGTCCCGAGGATCAGGTGGCGTAGCGAAGGGTTGATTGAGCCAAGCCATCAGTTCGCGATGGGTGAAGAGATTCATGCGCAGGAGCGCAACGAGGTTTCCCGTCGCTTGAAGCCCCACATAACACCCTCGACCATCGCCTGTCGACGAGGTAGGGCTGGCCGCTTACGATGCATCGCCACTCCCTTCACCAGCTTTGTGTCCATGTGCCCACCTTAAAATCAGTGGACACTATGCAGTCGCACCTCACCATTCAATATGGCTTGGCCGGAGCCTTACACCCCTCCATCCCCCCAACCCCCCAACCCCTAAAGGTGGGCCGGCTGGAGGCTTACACCAATTTGCGCGTACTGTCAGGATCAGAATTCGACAGAAAAAAAGCGCCTCCTGAGAGGCGCCATGAACTGTTTGACCCTGATCGTACGAGCTAATTAGTGTTTTTTCGTAGCCAGTACAGGGAAATCTTTCACTGCAAGGGCACCATAGAAAGGCTTGTAGGCATTCTGGTGGCATGTTGCACAACCAACCTTAGGAGCATCCCCAAGTGGGCCAAGTCTGTTTGCCGGGAATACCGGCTGCAATGGCTCCAGGAAGTTGTTATTTAACTCTTTGGTCAAATTGATGCCATGCCACGCGGTCGTCCTTTGCGGCGGGCTCAACGTCCAGTCCATGAATGCCTGGGTGTTATGACAGTAGGTGCAATTGACACCAAGTGCCTTGGACATATAAACCATCAGGGCATAAGTCTCTTCCGTCTGAACAAGCGACTTCGGGTTATCGCCGGTAGGCAAAGCCGTTCTCGGCTCGACCCGTAAATCGTTGGTGTTCTTCAGGAATTTCGTCAGCGGATCGTAAGGAAGGGCTGTAAAACCAACGTTTTTTTCAGGAGCGTTTTGACCATTCCGCCAACCCATTGGTCCCATTGCAGTCCTTGGCCCTGGGTTGGTAAACCAGATGTTTGGAGGAACGGGTTGTCCACGGTGACAGGTGTAGCAGTTCACGCCCGTGGCAGCAACGTGAGTCTTCCAGTTCTGGTTAATTTCCTGAGTCATTTGCAACATCCGACGAGATACAACCTTTGTGTAGATGTTATCGGATGCCATGTCGCCTTCGACGTGACAATAGTTGCAACCTTGCTCCGGCGAAACCCAAGCTGTCAATGCCAGCATCAGCCCGGTAAACTCACTCACATTCAGGTTCCCCAAAACTTTAAGGTTCTTGAATTGCGAAGAAGCGGGTGGCCCACCCGCCGGGAGAGGCTGGACGGCGGCAGGTTCATTGATTTTAGCTTGCGCGGCGAGCGTATCAGGGTTGTAAATCTCAACCATGCCAAGCCCACGGAAACCACGTTGCACAGTCTGGACCGGCGGGGTTTCTATCAGCGGACTCTCACAACCCGCAGTAAGCACCGACGCGGCGACCAGTAATATAGACCAGGACCAATGTTTCTTTGAGCTCATGGTGTGACCCTCGGAAGCAAAGCCGGATCAACAACTACCGGCGAAAACACCTGCGGATACTCGGGAACGAGTCCGTGCTTGATGCCCCACAGATACCAGTTATCGACGACCGTTCCAGTCAAAAGCATGCCGATACCCCCCGTGATCGGGCACAGAACGGCAAACCACCAGCACCAGCGATGGATGGATTCCATGCTGGCGTTAAACCCCATGGTCCAGCGCCAAAAGAGTGCCGCTCTCTCGGATCCAGTCCCTCTGTCCACGATCTGCTCAATTTCGCGGTCACCACCGAAGCGGCTCACGGACAGAACAGTTGCGGCATGCATAGCAAAGAGCAGCGTCGCGCCGTAAAGGAAGGCAATCGACAACATGTGGAAGGGGTTGTAGTAGAGGTTGCCATAACGGATCGAGAAAGCTGAAGTCCAGTCCAGATGCGGAAAGATTCCGAACGGGACCGCTTCGCTCCAGCTTCCCATCAAGACCGGACGGATAAAGCCAATGACGAGATACAACCATATTGCCGAGGCAAATGCCCAAGCCACGTGGGTACCAAGGTTCAGCGCGCGCGCGCGCTGGAACATGCGAACCCACCAGAGCAATATCGACACAGTCAGAAAAAAGCCCGCCATCAACCACCAGCCACCTTCATTGAGAGGCGGTATGTGAAGACCATATTCCGGGGGTGGAGGTTCAAGCGCCAGCCAGGGCAGTTGGCGGATGAACTGGATGACATCCCAATTGACCTGCGCCATCAGGTTGAGTCCCATGATCGATAAAGCGATAAAGCCGCAAATCACAGACAGGACACCGACAGAGCCCAGGTAAATCGGCCCTATTTGTGCATCGGCAAACCAACCGACCCAATAGGAAAAGAAAGGCTTCCCTTGGCGTTTCCAGGTAGTCCGGGTAGGTAATGGTACGCCGTCATAGGCGGGACCACGCACCTGCACCCGGGTAAACATATTTTGATATTCGGCCATGATGATTCCCCTGAACTATGCCCAGATTGGAAGGTTGAGCCACCAATTCCACCACTCGGGCCACCCACGAGTCCAGAACGGGCCACTGATTACGATGCATACCGCACTCCAGAACACCGCGCTGAGAGCAAGGAACAAACCCATTCGGTGAATTGCAAGAGCACCGATTGAATACCCAAGGGCATCGCGGAAAAACGAGTTCTCATGCTCGGATGTCTTGACCGCATCGCCTGGCTCGGAATTCGTTACCGACAAAATCAGGGCGCCATGCAAAGAGAGTGCCAGCGTTGTCGTGAAAAAGAAGCTGATAGCCAGCATATGTGCCGGGTTATAGTGAAAGTGCAAGTACTGGTAGCCGGTGTTCGACACCCAGTCCAGATGGCTAAGTATCCCGTAAGGGAAACCGTGCCCCCATGCACCAAGCAATATGGGGCGAATGATCACCAAGGTAAAATAGGCAAAAATCGCAAAACTGAAAGCGAAGGGAACATGATAGCCGATGCCCAGTTTGCGACAGATCTCAACCTCTCTTAATGCCCAGGAGCCAAAGGCACCAAGGGCACACCCGGTAATGATCTGCCAGATACCGCCTTCCTTGAGGGGGGCGAACGCCAATCCATAGGAGAGGTCGGGCGGTGCAATATTGATCTGCCAGAGATTCCATGTCGGGCCGAGAGCTGCACCCCAGATAATCATGGCGGTACCAACAAAAGAGAAGAATACTGTCGTGACCCCGAAGAAGCCGACATAGAACGGCCCCACCCAGAAGTCGAAGAGATCCCCTCCGATCAATGTGCCGCCCCGGACGCGATACTTCTGTTCAAAACTGAGCATGGACATTGTTAGATCCTTCAATTAGGAGGCAAGCAGAGCCCGCCTCCACGAAAATATTTCGGTTGCGGACGAAACCGGGCATTGCCCGGACTCGTCCGCTGCCACCACGAATGAAGCTGCTACTTTTGTGCCGGTGGAACTGCTGCCGCGACCGCACGGGTCTTTTGCGAACCATCCATCCAATTGAACCGATCGGTTGAAAGTATGATGAAGTGGATCACGATTGCCAACGAGAACAGGAACGAAAACAGTGCGACAAGCGCCCTGCGCGGATCGAAAAGAGTCCAAATGCGCCACATATCTTCTCCTCCCTTATGCAGTAAAGATGTTAGGAACGTAAGCTGCAATAGCTTGCGCTTGGTCAATCACAGCAGCATAGCCGTTAACACCTGGGAGCCAAGGCCGCCATTGCCAAACGAGGAAATGCGCGAAGATTGCGACCAAAACGAACATGAAGAAGCTGCTCATAAAAATGCTATGAAACTCCTTCGCCTCTTTTTCCGTGAGACCGGATGAGGTTACTTTTTCATCAGCCATGGATAAACCTCCTTCTATAACGCCTTTCGGCACCTACTGCGCCAACTTCAGCGCAGCAACTTCGCCGCAACAAACTGTATTGCGACGCACTGCTCGCCCGATGCTCAGGGCCGAGTTCTTGACAAGACATTCGCCTACAGCCATGCGGCGCGACAGTAACGTCACGGCATTGGTCGAAAGTCCAGTATTCATCATGCGAGTTCCCCGCTCATGAGGGCGCTGTGTGACCGGCTAAGACGCTCCTCAGTCACTCGATCTTCTCCAGCCCGCCGCGCATCCCGCTCCGCCCGGTCGCGCAGGCGCTTGGCTGCGGAAATACGGATCAGAATAGGCTGTGTTTCCAAGATTTTCTCAAAAGCTGATTTAGCGGTCTCAGCCCATGGCAATTCCTTATGGAGTCGCGACGGGGTCGGATCCACACGATCCATTTCGCTGGCCAAAGGAAGAATGTTGAACAACGCATCAAACAACGCGTTACAGAATTCCTGCAACACATAGGTCGCACCGGCATAACCCATGAAGGGCGTACCCGTATGCCGCCGGATGATTGTTCCGGGGAACGAAGCGGGAATATAAGCGGCACGAGTACCTGCTTCAGCCATGTACATGCGCTCGTTGTAACTTCCGAACATCACAAGAGGGGGAACTTCGCTAACGAGCCTGCGGATCGCCTCGTTGTCTGTTTTTTCACCCACTTTACGTTCAACCGCAAAACTGCAGGGCATGCCCAATTCGTCCTCAAGGTAATGCCTTAGGCCGCGCGCATAGGTCTCCGTTGCGACAACGGCAAAACTCGCCGTACTAAAGAAATCCTGCGTTACCGAACGCCACAGATCCCACACCGGCTTGAGAGTCGTGTGCTTTTCGGACTCGATGAAAGGCTCCGGATCAAGGCCGGTTAGTTCGCTAAGTTTCCGCAGGAACAGCGTTGTGCTGTGCATGCCAATTGGTGCCTGCAGGTAAGGTTTGTCGAGCGCCTCGCAAAGCATTCTGCCAAATTCGCGGTACATGCAGATATTCACATCGGCATCCGCAAGATTGCCAACATCGGCCAAGTGACTGCCGAGCGGGAAAACCATATTGACTTCGGCACCAATCCCCTCGACCAGACGACGAATTTCCGCAAGGTCACTCGGCATGTTGAAAGTGCCATACATCGGACCAATGATATTGACGCGTGGCTTGTCACCCACCTTTCGTACGGATGCAGGGTGGGGTGTATGTTTCTTCGGGCCGTACTCGCTCCACAACCAGTACATGGCGCGATTGGCTGCTTGCCACTGATCATCATCAATCGTGCGTGGCAGGAACCGCTGGATATTGGTTCCTTCGGGAGTTACTCCACCACCAATCATTTCGGCAATGGACCCTGTCACAACAACAGCGGGAAGGTCGCGATCCAGGACGCTATGAGCCCGCTTCATCGTACCTTCAGTACCCTCGCGGCCAAGCTGTTCTTCGGATAAACCTGTAACGACAATTGGCAACTCATGGGGCGGCAGACCATCGGTGTAATGAAGCACCGAGGTCACTGGCAGGTTCTCGCAACCCACCGGGCCATCAATGATGACCTGCAGGCCTTTGATAGCAGTAAACACATATACCGCCCCCCAATAACCTCCCGCCCGATCGTGATCAAGGATGAACATCAGCCCATCTCCACCGAGTTGCGCTGCTTCATCAATTTGACGACCTGACGCTGATATTTCTGGCGGAATTCAGGCCTGTCTTGCGGTAAGGCATCCCACACACCCGCGCTATATCCTTCGCCAACCCCGGCAAAGAAGTTCTTCATGGATTCAAAACGAGCCTTGTTGCCCATGGCGGCATTGACAACCTTGGCGAGCGAACCGGCGCCCGCCGGTCCCATGAGGGGGCGCGCTGAAATCAAGTTTGTGAAATAGAGTGCCGGAAGCTTGGCTTCTTTAGCGGCCTGGACCACAGGCGTCGTACCAATTGCCAAGTCAGGACGGTATTCATCAACAGCCGCCAAATCTTGTTCCAGAGAAGCTCGATACTGGAGATGGACACCCTTTGCCAGCAACCACTCCCTGTCTGTGTCGCTCCAGGGAGTACGGGGGCAGGCAGTGCCGACGTAGCGCACATCAGCACCACTTTCAATCAGCAAACGGGCAACCAGTAGTTCTGAACCCTCATACCCTGTCAGAGTAATACGCCCCTTGATCGGCATCTTCTCCAGAGCTGATCTGATCGTGGGAAGTATGCGGTTCTTCGCGGCATCAATCTTTTCCTGACTTAAGTTGGCTGCCATGCCGACATTTTGCAACCAAACCTCGGTTCCATCACAGCCTATCGGGGCCGAACCTACAACAGTTCGACCAGCCGTCGTAAATTCGCGGATCGCAGAAGTGTAGAAAGGATGTATCGCGGCCACCAAGCCGCAGTCGAGTGCGGTATAGAGTTCCCGCCACTCACGGGTCGGAACAACTGGGCCAGCAGCAAGACCAAGAGGCTCAAGCATCGCACCGATCCCCACCGGATCGGCAGGGAACATTTCGCCAAGCAGCGTTACGGTTGGCCTCTCACTCCGACCGCCCCGTGGCGCTGCAACAGGGCCTTGCTCTGCCTCACTGCGAGCATACTTAAGCATCGCCCCAGCGAGAACATCTTTGGCCTCAGCATGGGTTGGAACACCAAAACCGGGGACATCGATACCAATGATGCGAACGCCATTAATTTCTTTGGGCAACAACTGAAGGGGAACTCCGCTAGCAGTAGGTACGCAAAGGTTCACGACGATGATTGAGTCATATTGGAGCGGATCAGCCAGCTTATAAACGGCCTCGCGGATATCCTCAAACAGTTTGCCAGTAACAAGCGTTTCGGAATTGAAAGGAACATACCCCACAGAGCGGCGTGCACCATAAAAGTGTGAAATGAATGTCAATCCATAGACACAACAAGCCGATCCGGAAAGAATCGTGGCGGTACGCCGCATGCGCAGTCCCACGCGCAAAGCGCCGAATGCCGGACACATTGTCTGGGGCTGATCATGCGGGCCCTTTGGTCTCTGCATTTCTGAGTGACAACCCGACAAGGGAACACCGAGGCTACGATTTCTCGCAGCTTCGGCAACAGCCTCTAAGGACAGGAGTTCAGGTCGATCAAACGCTGTCATAGATGACTTCCAGCGACGGCCTGACCGACTCTTCCCGACCCAACATATCAGTCAGAGTTGCAGGCTCGAGAACAACATGCCGACCAACAACATCTCCAGAGAAGAGACCCAGCAAAGTATCCTGTGACAATGGCTTGGGGCGCACGGGAGGGGCTTCGGCAACATTAAGCGCTAATTGTTCGAATACTGAAGCCCATTGCGAACCAGACTGACCGACTATTTCGTAACTCGCACTCTTGCGCCGGATATCCTCATTCGCCGGAATTTCAGCAAGTACCGGGATGCCTGCTGTTTTTGCAAAAGCCTGAGCTTCCCCATTTCCGTCATCCTTGTTGATGACGAGTCCAGCTACGCCGACGTTTCCTCCAAGATTACGGAAATACTCGACTGCAGAACAAACATTGTTGGCAACGTAGAGTGACTGCAAATCATTAGAACCAACCACGATGACCTTCTGACACATATCGCGCGCAATGGGGAGACCAAATCCGCCGCAGACAACATCGCCAAGAAAATCAAGCAGGATATAGTCGAAGCCCCAGTCGTGGAAACCGAGTTTCTCTAGTGTTTCAAATCCATGAATAATGCCTCGACCGCCACAACCACGGCCGACTTCCGGGCCTCCCAGTTCCATTGCAAATACGCCGTCACGCTTGAAACAGACATCACTAACGGTCAATTGCTCGCCAGCCAGTCTCTTTTTCGACGAAGTTTCAATGATGGTGGGACAGGCCTTGCCGCCGAACAGGAGCGAAGTGGTATCGCTCTTGGGATCACAACCTATGAGCAATACTCTCTTACCCTGCTGCGCCATCATGTAAGACAGGTTCGCAAGCGTGAAACTCTTGCCAATGCCGCCCTTGCCATAAATCGCAATTATCTGGGTTTCCTTTGTCACCAGACCAGAAGAGGGCAAGACCGGATCAATTGATGCTTCAGTACGCAAGCGATCATTCATTGAAAACTGAATGGCGGCGGTGCTTGTGGTCCCATTTGTTTGGGTCACGTGCACACCCTCCAGTCAAGAACCATCTTGAGACAGGATGGATCGCTGAAGGCCGTTCGATAAGCAGTCGGGGCTTCGGTCGCCGGTAGCCTGTGAGTAATCAAACCATCAAGGGAAAGGCATCCAGACTCAATCAACTCTTTGACGGCCGCCAAATCATTTTCTTGCCACTGAGCGGCAATACGCAACCTCGCCTCACGCATGAAAGCCAGTGGAAATGAAAAAGCCAGAGGGGTACTATAAAAACCTGCCAGAACTATCTCGCCGCCCGGAGCTAGCCGGCCGATAAGGGTGTCTAGGAGCGTCGAATCACCGCTCACGTCACAAATGGATCGATAATCACAGCGGGAATCCCTAGTCGGATCAATGACCAGGTAGCCTTCAGCGCCTAGCGCACGTTCCGGGTTGGTTTCCCATACAACAGGGGCAGCCCCAGCAGCCACACAAAGACGAGCAATCAGGCGTCCCAGTACACCATGGCCGACGATAAGGTCAAAAGGTCGTCCGCTACCATCAGCTATTGCATGCTGGGCGGTAGCGGCAAGGGCCATCAATACGCCCTTTTCACCAAGATCTTCCTCAATCGGGAGCGCCCGTTCACCGGAAACCACAAGACGAGAGGCCGCACCACCGAAAAGGCCACGAACTTCACCGAAACAACGAGCACCGGGAACGAAAACACGATCACCAACATGACCACCGGACTTTGGCCCTGCCACACTGATACGGCCGACCGACTCATAACCGGGAACCAACGGGTACCCCATACCGGGGAACGGGGGCATTTTCCCAGACCAGAGCAGGCGTTCAGTGCCAGTGCTGATACCGCTCCACTCAATGTCGACAACAACATCCCCTCCCCCAGGTTCGGACAACTCGAGATTGCTCAACGAGAGATGCTCCGGCTTTTCAAATACTACAGCGATGGTGTTCATTCTGGTCATCGCAGACTCAGTCTCTTGGCATGCAATAGGGGAGGCTGGAAAATCACGATCGATGATTTTAACCATGCTATTAGTAATGTCAATCACCCACGAATCCCACGGATTTCAAACTTCCACAAACCGCAGTACCTGACGAACCGTGCCACGACAAGACGACCAGACGAGTCCTGTATTCATCTAAGTCGCGGCAGTAGAGCGTTCCTGGAACGGTTTTGAATTCTTGAATCTTTTTCACGGGTACTTGAAATATTCAACATCCTAGACAAGGTTCGTAAGATGCCGAATACTCCTCGTGCGCAAGTTGACACAGATCAAACCGATGGAATTCAATCCTAGCATTAGGGTCCGACCCTGAGGTTTCCCCACGGAATCAGATTGCAAGGCAGGCCTCACGTGC
>JACDZJ010000066.1_pt1 | contig 51855 bp, 56 predicted proteins | sample 7365721 | NCBI WGS metagenome assembly JACDZJ01 (sample SAMN15143480, study PRJNA637477) | pond metagenome | biome: freshwater wetland ecosystem [ENVO:00000243]; feature: pond [ENVO:00000033]; material: pond water [ENVO:00002228]; isolation source: pond water containing pink berries ... | reverse complement strand
CTAAGTGCTATTTTCGGCAGTTGCAATAGCGCATCACGTTCCGCAGATGACCGTAAAAGTCGGCGCTGGCGGGACGGCGGCAATCGAAGCTACAATTACTCGCTATGAGTCCTACCCTCTTTCGTTCAGGAAAGTTCAGGTTCTATTTCTTCTCACGTGAAGAGCCGCGGATGCACGTCCATGTGCAGTCGCCCGATGGCGAAGCGAAATTCTGGCTCGAACCCGTGATTGCATTGGCACAGCAAACAGGCTTGTCGCGCCGAGAAATCAGCGAAGCTCAACAACTGGTGCAGGAGCACGAAAATGACATCCGCAGCGCTTGGCACAGACACTTCGGCGGTTGAAGTTACGCATATCTCGAAGCATGGCTTTTGGATTCTCTTGCGAGATGAGGAGTTGTTCCTGCCATTTGCCGAATTTCCGTGGTTTCGCGATGTAGCTGTTGGCAAGATTTTGCACGTGGAGTTGCCTTCGGACAATCATCTCTACTGGCCCGAACTCGATGTCGATTTGGCCGTCGATTCGATCCGCCATCCCGAGAACTTTCCATTGATGAGCCAGCTTCCAGCGTAAAAGTCGGCTCCGGCAGGACGGCATCCGTCAACGAATAAGCCCCGGATTGTGCCGGGGCTTATTTTTGACGACGGGGGAAACTCAGGCCTTGGGGGGGGCCGCACGCCGGGTGAGCTTTTCCTTGATGCGCGCCGACTTGCCGGAACGCTGGCGCAGGTAGTAAAGCTTGGCGCGACGCACATCGCCGCGTCGCTTGACTTCGATGCTGGTCAGCAGCGGCGAGTAGGTCTGGAAGGTCCGCTCGACGCCTTCGCCCGAGGAGATCTTGCGCACGATGAAATTGGAGTTGAGGCCGCGGTTGCGCTTGGCGATGACCACGCCTTCATAGGCCTGGACGCGCTCGCGGTTGCCTTCTTTCACCTTCACGCTGACGATGACGGTATCGCCGGGGGCAAAGTCGGGAATGGTTTTGCCCAGACGTTCGATTTCTTCTTTTTCCAACTGTTCAATCAGGTTCATGTCGTTTCTTCCTTTTTATGGTGCACTCTCACGACCGCAGAGCTCCTCCGCATCGATCTCGCGAAGGAGTTGCGCTTCTTCCTTGCTCAGGCCTCGAGCAGTTCGTTGCGCCAGCCATTTGGCCAACAGCTCCGGGCGGCGCTCCCGGGTCCGTGCCAGCGATTGCTTCAATCGCCAGCGCCGGATGTTCTCATGGTGCCCGGACAACAATACGTCCGGTACGGCTAATCCTTCATACAGCTCGGGCCGCGTGTAGTGCGGACAATCCAGCAGCCCGCCCATCCCCTCGGCAAAAGAATCCTCCACTGCCGATGCGCCGTCGTTCAGCGCACCGGGCAACTGCCGCACGCAGGCGTCGATGACCGCCAGCGCTGCAATTTCCCCGCCCGAGAGCACGAAGTCCCCGAGCGACACTTCCTCATCCACGCAGCGCGCGATGACGCGCTCGTCGATGCCTTCATAGCGGCCGCACAGCAACACCGCTCCCCGCCCTGCCGCCAGTTCCGCGATGCGCCGGTGGTTGAGCGGCCGGCCTTGCGGCGACAGGTAAATCACCTTCACTGCATCATCGCGGGCGGCCCGGGTTGCCTTCGCCGCTGCAATGGCTTGTTCTAGCGGCCGGGCCTGCATCACCATGCCGGGGCCGCCGCCGAAGGGCCGGTCATCCACCGACCCGTAGGCATTGTCCGCCCAGTCACGCGGGTTCCAGCATTCCATCTGCCACAGGCCACGCTCCAGCGCGCGCCGACTGATGCCGAAGTCGCGGATCGCCGCGAACATTTCCGGAAACAGCGTCACGACATCGAAGCGCAACACCATCGCCCTACCAGTCGCTACCCCAGTCGACCGTGATCCGGCCGGCCGGCACATCCACATCCTTAACCACTGCGCTGACGAAGGGGAGCAGCCTCTGCACTGCCTCGTCTCCTGCCCCTTCTGTCACGACCAACACCGCATGGGCACCCGCTTCGATCAATTCGGTCACTTGCCCCAGCGCTTCCTGCTGTTCATTCACGACCTGCAGACCAACCAGGTCGGCCCAGTAATACTCGTTCTCTTCCGTCGGCGGCAGGCTGGCGCGCGGTACGCCGACATACTGCCCGACCAGCGTTTCCGCACCACTGCGGTCATCGACGCCGGTCAGCTTGACCAGCCAGTCCTTGCCTTGCGGTCGCAGGGTTTGCGGAGCGCATGCCCGCCATGCGTCGAATTCTTCCGGGTTCGCCCCCAGCCACCAGCGCGGGATTTCCTGCCAGCGTGCCGGATCGTCGCCGAAGGTATGCAGCCGAACCCAGCCGCGCACTCCATATGGGGCAGTGATCCGCCCCAGGACGATCATCGGGCGTCAGGCTGCTGCCTTGGTGGCCTGCTGCTTGACCAGACGTGCGGCCGTCGGCGACATCTGGGCGCCCTGGCTTTGCCAGTAGGCGACGCGCTCGGTATCGATGGACAGACCCTTTTCGTTGGCAGCGGCCTTGGGGTTGTAGAAACCGACGCGTTCGACGAAGCGCCCGTCGCGACGGTTGCGCGAATCGGTGACTACCATGTTGAAAAAGGGGCGCTTCTTGGCGCCGCTGCGGGCAAGACGGATGACGACCATGCTGGTTCCTTGAAAATCACAAAAGGGGTCGGATTCTATTGACAAACTGCCTGAAAGACAAGCAGTTTTACAGTCAGGAACGGTGTGCGGCGGGTAGTTCGGCGGTGAGCAGGGCACCCAGCAGGATCACCGTCCACGACAGGTAGAGCCAGGCGAGGAAAATCGGTATTGCCGCGAAGGCTCCATAGATCAGGGTGTAGGTGGGCAGCTTGACCACATAGAGCGCGAATAGTTGCTGCATGCCGACAAAGGCCAGCGCGGCCAGCACCCCGGAGAGGCCGGCATGCCAGCGGGTGACCGGCCGGTTGGGCAGGGCCCAGTAGAGCAGGCCGAACAGCCCGGCGAGGAACAGGAAGGGCATGAACTGGGAAAACGCCAACCGTACCCAGCGGGGTTCTTCCAGCAGGCCGAAGGAGGCGCCGGCCAGAGCGGTAAGGGTGGCGATGGCACCGCCGAACACCAGCGGCCCGACCAGCAACGCCAGCAGATGCAGTGCCAGCCGGCGCAGCCAGGGACGATGTTGGCGCACCTTCCAGATGGCATTGAAGGCATGTTCGATGGTCAGCATCTGGGCCAGCGCCGTGACGGCCAGGATGGCGAAGCCGATCAGGGTGATGCGCTCGGCGCGGTGGGCGAACTGGCCGAGATACTGGGCGATCACCGCGCCGGATTTTTCCGGCAACAGGGTGGACAGGACGAATTTTTCAAGGGCGAGGGTTAGCTTGACCCCGAAGGGCAGGTGTTCGATCAGCACTGCGGCGAGCGCCAGCATCGGCACCAGCCCCAGCAGGGTGGCGAAGGAGAGCGCCGCAGCCGTCTGGGCGCAGCGCTCCGTGCCGAAGCGCTGCGCCACCCGTCCGACGAGGCGGACGGGCGCGAGGATCATGCCCATCATCGCCGTGCTGCCGGAGCCGACTTTTCGGACGGCGCCCCGTTCAAAGCTGGGGATTGACCCGCTCGGGACCGGCGTGCAGCTTGTTCAATGCGTTCAGGTAGGCTTTGGCCGACGCCACGATGATGTCGGTGTCGGCGCCCTGGCCGTTGACGATGCGCCCTGCCTTCGCCAGGCGCACGGTCACTTCGCCCTGCGCATCGGTGCCGGTGGTGATGGCATTGACGGAGAAGAGCAGCAGGTCGGAACCGCTGCCGGCGACACTTTCGATGGCCTTGAAGGTGGCATCGACCGGACCGCTGCCGGTGGATTCGGCCCGTTGTTCGGCACCACCGAGTGACAGGGTCAATTCGGCGCGGGGCAATTCGCCGGTTTCCGAGTGGAATTTCGACGCGACCAGCTTGTAGTGCTCGACTTCGGGCGTGACCATTTCCTCGGACACCAGCGCCTGGAGGTCCTCGTCGAAGATCTCGCGCTTCTTGTCGGCCAGTTCCTTGAAACGGGCGAAGGCGGTGTTGAGGATCTCTTCGCTGGCCAGCTCGATGCCGAGTTCGGCCAGTTTGGTCCGAAAGGCGTTGCGGCCGGAAAGCTTGCCGAGCGAGAGCTTGTTGGCGTGCCAGCCCACATCTTCGGCACGCATGATCTCGTAGGTTTCGCGGTGCTTGAGCACGCCGTCCTGATGGATGCCGGATTCGTGGGCGAAGGCGTTGGCGCCGACAATGGCCTTGTTCGGCTGCACGACATAGCCGGTGATCTGCGAAACGAGGCGGGAAGCCGGCACGATCTGCGTCGCGTCGATGCGTGTCTCGACGGGAAAGAGATCCTTGCGGGTACGCACCGCCATGACGATTTCCTCGACTGCGGCATTGCCGGCCCGCTCGCCGAGGCCGTTGATGGTGCACTCCACCTGCCGTGCGCCATTCAATACTGCGGCCAGCGAGTTGGCCACCGCGAGGCCGAGGTCGTTGTGGCAGTGGGTGGACCAGATCACCCGGTCCGAATTCGGTACGTGTTCGATCAGCGCCCGCATACGCTCGCCCCACTGCACCGGAATGCTGTAACCGACGGTGTCCGGCACGTTGATGGTAGTGGCGCCGGCCTGGATCACGGCATCGAAGATGCGGCAGAGGAAGTCGAAATTCGAACGCACCGCGTCCTCGGCCGAGAACTCGACATCGTCGGTGTATTCGCGGGCCAGTTTGACGGCCTTGACGGCTGCAGCGACCACATCGTCCGGGTGCATGCGCAGCTTCTTCTCCATGTGGATGGGCGAGGTGGCGATAAACGTATGAATCCGGCCACGCGCTGCTGGCTTGATGGCTTCGCCGGCGCGGCGCACGTCATTTTCATTGGCGCGGGCCAGCGAGCAGACGGCGGAATCCTTGATCGCCTCGGCGATCGAATGGATCGCCGCGAAATCGCCGGGGCTGGCTGCGGCGAAGCCGGCTTCGATGATGTCGACGCGCATCTTTTCGAGCTGGCGGGCAATACGCAGCTTCTCTTCGCGCGTCATGGCCGCGCCGGGGCTTTGCTCGCCGTCACGCAAGGTGGTATCGAAAATCAACAATTGGTTTTTGCTCATGATCGTCTCCAGTCGGGAGGCTAATAATTCAGAGGCCGCGGCACGCAGGTCGCGGACGGGTCGTTCAGTGTGGGGTGGGGGTCTGTCAGCGCGCGCGGCGCAGCAGAGGACGCAGTTTGGAGCGCAACAGCGTGCGCGCCAGCGGAATGCCGGTGAGGGTCAGGAAGAGGGCGGCGAATAGCGTCATTGAAGTCATGGCCCGACTATAACAAACTATGCCTTGCGTGCAAGTTTTTTGCGCCTATCGAGCCAATTGAAAAAGGCAATGACGTAACCGGACAACGCATAGGTCAGGAACAGCGTGAACAACACACCGGGCGGGTAGCTGGAGACCAGCGCAAAGCCGAGGGCGATGGCGGCGATCATCATGAACGGCACGCTCTTGCGCAGGTTGATGTCCTTGCCGGAGTAGTAGCGGATGTTGCTGACCATGGTCACGCCGGCGAAGATGGTCAGGACGAAGGCGTACCAGGCCGCTTCCTGTCCGGTCCAGTCGTTGTCGAGCAGCACCCACACCAGTCCGGCCACCAGCGCAGCAGCGGCCGGGCTGGGCAAGCCCTGAAAATAACGCTTGTCGATGACCTCGATGTTGGTGTTGAAACGCGCCAGGCGCAGGGCGGCACCGGCACAGTAGATGAAGGCGGCGATCCAGCCGAACTTGCCAAGCCCCTTCAGCGCCCAGGCATAAACCACCAGCGCCGGCGCCGCGCCGAAGGACACCATGTCCGACAGCGAATCGTACTCGGCACCGAAGGCGCTCTGCGTACGCGTCAATCGGGCAACGCGGCCGTCCAGGCCATCCAGCACCATGGCGATGAAGATGGCGACCGCGGCGATTTCGAAGCGGCCGTTCATCGCCTGGACGATGGCAAAGAAGCCCGAAAACAGCGCCGCCGTCGTCAGCAGGTTCGGCAAGACGTAGATGCCGCGGCGGCGCAGTTCCGGGTTGAACAGGGACTTGCGTGGACGATAGTCAGGCATGGAGTCGCTTCAGGCCGCCGGAGACACCCTTAGTTTTTGCTCTGGTCGACCAGCTTGTTCTTCTTGATCCAGGGCATCATCGCACGCAGTTCTTCGCCAACCTGCTCGACCGGATGGGCGGCGGTCAGGCGACGGCGCGCGGTCATGCTCGGATAGTTGGTCTTGCCTTCGAGGATAAACATCTTGGCGTAATCGCCGTTCTGGATGCGCTGCAGGGCATGCTTCATGGCGGCGCGCGACTCGGGGCCAATGACTTCGGGGCCGGTGACGTACTCGCCGAACTCGGCATTGTTGGAGATCGAGTAGTTCATGTTGGCGATGCCGCCTTCGAAGATCAGGTCGACGATCAGCTTCACTTCGTGCAGGCACTCGAAGTAGGCCATTTCGGGCGCGTAACCGGCGTCCGTCAGCGTCTCGTAACCGGCCTTGATCAGTTCGACCAGGCCACCGCACAGCACGGCCTGCTCGCCGAACAGGTCGGTCTCGGTCTCTTCGCGGAAGTTGGTCTCGATCACGCCGCCCTTGGTGCCGCCGTTGGCCGCCGCGTAGGAGAGGGCGAGGTCTTTGGCCTTGCCCGACTGGTCCTGATGGATGGCGATCAGGGAGGGCACGCCGCCGCCACGCAGGTATTCGGAGCGCACGGTATGGCCGGGGCCTTTTGGCGCGATCATGATCACGTCGATGTCGGTGCGCGGCACGACCTGGTTGTAATGGACGTTGAAGCCGTGGGCGAAGGCCAGCGCGGCGCCTTTTTTCATGTTCGGCTCGACATCGGCGATATAGACGGACGGAATGTTCTCGTCCGGCAGCAGCATCATGACGACGTCGGCCCCCTTGACGGCCTTGGCGATCTCCTCGACCTTGAGGCCGGCAGTTTCCGCCTTCTTCCAGGAAGCACCGCCCTTGCGCAGGCCGACGGTGACCTTGACGCCCGAGTCCTTGAGGTTCTGGGCGTGGGCATGGCCCTGCGAGCCATAGCCCACGATGGTCACTTTCTTGCCCTTGATGAGGGAGAGGTCGGCATCCTTGTCGTAATAAACTTTCATGACTTTCCTTTGTGTTGATATCAGACTTTGAGAATGCGGTCGCCGCGACCGATGCCGCAAACGCCGGTACGCACGGTTTCGAGAATCAGCGAACTGTCGATGGCGTCGAGGAAGGCTCCCATCTTGGCGGTGTTGCCGGTCAGCTCGATGACATAGGACGATTCGGTGACATCGATGATGCGGCCGCGGAAGATGTCGGCGACGCGCTTCATCTCCTCGCGATCCTTGCCGGCCGCGCGCACCTTGACCAGCATCAGCTCGCGCTCGATGTGCGCTGCTTCAGACAGGTCGACCACCTTGACGATGTCGATCAGCTTGTTCAACTGCTTGGTGATTTGCTCGATGATGTCGTCCGAGCCGATGCTGACGATGGTCATGCGCGACAACGAGGGGTCTTCGGTCGGGGCGACAGTCAGTGATTCGATGTTGTAGCCGCGCGCCGAGAACAGCCCGGAAACGCGCGACAGGGCACCGGATTCGTTTTCGATCAGGATGGAAATGATGTGGCGCATGATCAGAGTTCCTCCGCCAGGATCATTTCGGACAGGCCTTTGCCGGCCGCGACCATCGGGAAAACGTTGGCTTCGGGGTTGATGATGAAATCAAGGAAAACCAGTTCGTTTTTGTGTTTGACGAATGCTTCCTTGAGGGCGGGTTCGACATCGGCCGGCTTCTCGACCTTGATGCCGACGTGCCCGTAGGCCTCGGCCAGCTTGACGAAATCGGGCAGGGCATCGACGTAGGACTCGGCATAGCGGTTGCCGTGGAACATCTGCTGCCACTGGCGCACCATGCCCAGATAGCCGTTGTTGAGGTTGATGATCTTCACCGGCAGGCGGAATTGCTTGCAGGTCGATAGTTCCTGGATGCACATCTGGATCGACGCTTCGCCGGTGATGCAGGCGACCGGTGCCTTGGGATTGGCGAAGCGCACGCCCATCGCCGCCGGCAGGCCGAAGCCCATGGTGCCCAGGCCGCCGGAGTTGATCCAGCGCCGCGGCTTGTCGAACTTGTAGTACTGCGCGGCGAACATCTGGTGCTGGCCGACGTCGGACGTGATGAAGGCATCGCCGCCGGTGACTTCGTAAAGCTTCTCGACGACGTACTGCGGCATGATCACATCTTCGCCCATCTTGTACTTCAGGCAGTGGACGCCACGCCATTCCTCGATCTGCTGCCACCAGGTCGCCAGCGCCTTGGCGTCGGGTTTGCCATTCGCCGCCTCGATCTGCTTGAGAATTTCGTCCAGCACGTCCGGCACATTGCCGACGATCGGCACATCCACCTTCACCCGCTTGGAGATCGAGGACGGGTCGATGTCGATGTGGATGATCTTGCGCGGATTGCGGCCGAAATGGTCGGGATTGCCGATCACGCGGTCGTCGAAGCGTGCGCCGATGGCGATCAAAACGTCGCAGTCCTGCATGGCCATGTTGGCTTCGTAGGTGCCGTGCATGCCGAGCATGCCGAGAAACTGTCGATCGGTGGCCGGGTAGGCGCCCAGGCCCATCAGGGTCTGGGTGATCGGGAAGCCGAGCAGGCGCGTCAGCTTGATCAACTTGTCGGCGGCATCGGACAGGATCACGCCACCGCCGGTGTAGATCATCGGCCGCTTGGCTTCCAGCAGCAGTTGCACCGCCTTCTTGATCTGGCCGGTGTGCCCCTTCACCACCGGGTTGTAGGAGCGCATCGCGATCGACTTGGGATAGTGGAATTCGCACTTCTGCGCCGTGATGTCCTTGGGGATATCCACCAGCACCGGGCCGGGGCGACCCGTTTTCGCCAGGTAGAAGGCCTTCTTGATGGTGACGGCGAGATCCTTGACGTCCTTGACGAGGAAGTTGTGCTTGACGCAGGGGCGCGTGATGCCCACCGTGTCCGCTTCCTGGAATGCATCCTGGCCGATGTAGTGGGTCGGCACCTGGCCCGACAGCACGACCAGCGGGATGGAGTCCATGTAGGCCGTGGCGATGCCGGTCACGGCGTTCGTCACCCCCGGTCCCGAAGTGACCAGGCAGACGCCGATCTTGTCCGAAGAACGCGAATAGGCGTCGGCCGCATGCACCGCTGCCTGTTCGTGGCGGACCAGGATGTGCTTGATCTGGTCCTGCTTGAACAGTTCGTCATAGATGAACAACACCGAACCTCCAGGATAGCCGAACACATGGTCGACCTTTTCTTCCTGGAGGCACCTGATTACAATTTCTGCGCCCGTCAGTTGCATCGTTTTCAATCCATCGTTGCCGGGTTTGACCCGAAACATGGAACAATACTTGACAGTCCGGTTGCAGGTCAAGGCTTCCGCCCATTCTCCGCTCACTTCCCGTCCACTTGGCTTCCCGTCCCGAGCTTGCCGATTTTCTTGCCGATGTCGAGCGGCGCGCCTTCAAGCAGGCGCTGTTTGCCGTGCGCGACGAGGATGCCGCGCTCGATATCGTCCAGGACAGCATGATGCGGCTGGCGGAAAAATACAGCGACCGGCCGGCCGGGGAATTGCCACTGCTGTTTCAGCGCATCCTGCAGAACGCCATCCGTGACTACTATCGGCGGTCGCGCACCCGGGCGGGGCATTTCGTTTCCCTGTCGGCGCTGGAAAGCCCTGAGGACGATGTTTCCGACCCGCTGGATCACCTTGAAATCGATGAAGAACTCAACCGTTTTGCCACGCCGCATGCCGCGTTGCTACAGGCGGAAACCCTGAACCTGGTGGAGGAAGCCTTGCAAAATTTGCCCCCGCGTCAACGCGAAGCCTTCCTCTTGCGTTACTGGGAAGGATTGGACATTGCCGCAACAGCCGCCGTCATGGGCTGTACCGAAGGTAGTGTAAAAACCCACTGCTCGCGCGCCACCCACGCCCTGGCGGTCGCGCTGGAAGCCAAAGGATTGCGACCATGAGTCAAGAGGACCGATTTGCCCGCCAGTTGTGCCGCGTCCTTGATGACGGCACGAATCAGCTCGACCACGGCATTGCCGAACGCCTGCGTGCTGCACGCGAGCGGGCCTTGCTGCAACAGCGGGCCGTGCTGGCATCTTCCGTAAAAATCGGCGCCGGCGGGACGGCGACCTTGGGTGGGGACGATGAGCGACACCCGTTACGCATGCTGCTGGTCATTCTGGCATTGCTGATCGGGGTCGGCTTGACCTATGTCTGGAATGGTTTCAGCCAGGCCAGTGAAAACGAGGAAATCGATAGCGCCCTGCTGGCCGACGACCTGCCGCCCAATGCTTACCTTGACAAAGGTTTTCAGGCATGGCTGGAACAAGACTCGCCGTCTGGGGACTAGCCCTCGGCCTCAGCCTCGGGGCTGCGTCGGGGATGGTGCTGGCGGCCTTGCCCCAGCCCGTGCTGCCCCAGTTCGAGCAACCGGGCTGGGCTGCGCTGACGCCCGGGCAGAAAACCATTCTGGCGCCGCTATCCGACGACTGGGCGACGATGGATGCTTTCCACCGCAAGAAATGGCTGGGCATCGCGCAACGCTATCCCGGCATGACACCCGCCGAGCAGGCCAGCATGCAGCGCAACATGCGGGACTGGGCGCGTCTGGCACCGGAAGAGCGCAAGGTCGTCCGGGAGAAGTACAAGACCCTGAAAAAGGTCACGCCCGAGCAACGGCAGAGCGTCAAGCTGAAATGGGAGGAATACCAGGCCCTCTCCGAGGATGAGCGCGACCAGTTGAAGGCGCGCGCGCCGAAACGTCAGCCAGCGCCGAAAACACCGAAGGCACTGACCAAATCATCTGCGGACCAGACGGCCAAGTCGCCGTTATCCCCTCTCAAGACTCCACAGAGCACGCTGGTGCCCAAATCGGCTACCACTCCGGGCCCCCCACCATCCCCAGAATCACCTCCGCTCGACCCACCACAGCATTGACCCCGCCGCCAGCAGGAACATGACGCTGGGGATCACGGCTGCCGTCAGCGGTCGCCAGTTGTTGATCACCCCCAGGTGGGAGAACATGCCGTTGAGCATGTGGAACAGGATGCCGAGCATCACGCCGGCAAAGACCTTGGCGCTGACCGGACTCAGGCGGTCGTGGGCGTAGGCGAAAGGTACGGCGAGGGCCATCATCACCAGAATTGCCAGCGGATACACCAGTTTTTTCCACAAGGCGATCTCGTAGCGCTCGGTCTTCTGATGGTTTTCGCTCAGGTGCCGGACGTACTGGAACAGGGTGATGAGCGACATCCGTTCCGGCATTACCAGCAGAACAGACAGGATTTCGGGATTGAGGGCCGATTGCCAGATCAACTCATCGTGATGGGCGAGGACGGTACGATTGTCGGCCGTGTAGAGCGTCTGCGCCACGTTGGTCAGGCGCCAGCGATTGGGGGGCAGGTAGCTGCCCTGTTCCGCCTCGCTGAGCGAACGCAGTTGGTAGTTTTCATCGAAGGCATAGACCCGTACGCCGCGCAGGCCGCCATCCGGCATGACATTGCGTACATTGATGAAGGAGAGGCCGTCCTTCACCCACAGCCCGGAGCGGAATTCCTGGGCGATCAGTTTGCTCTGGGCCACCAGCCGCAACTGCTTGGCCATGCGCTCGGCCGGTGGTGTCACGAATTCGCCGATGAGGAAGGTCAGCACGACGAACAACAGGCCGATTTTCGCCAGGGTGAGCAGCAGCGTACCCGTAGGCAGGCCGGAGGCGCGCAAGACCGTAATTTCCGAGTGGCGTGCCAATAACGTCAGGGCATAGAGGGTACCGATCAGTACGGCGATCGGCATGATTTCGTAGCTGCGGCCGGGCAGCGTCAGGGCCACATAGCCGAGAGCATGCTGGATCAGGTAACCACCCTGGCCGATCTCCTGCAACTCCGTGATGAGGTCGAAGAAGGCGAACAGGGCGAGGAAGGCGGCAAGAACCAAGAAGGAGGCGCCATAGATTTCGCGCGCCAGATAGCGTTCGTAGATCTTCACTGCCGCCGCCAGACCGAAAAGACCGCGAGGCGCTTCCAGAACATCCCTACCAGGACTACAAACATCAGCACATGGACCACCCAGACGCCGACGCCGAAGGGCATCTTGCCCTGGACCACCCAGGCCCGGCTCACCGACAACAGGTTGCTGTACACCATGAAGGTGAGTAGGGCGAACAGCAGGTTGCTGGTGCGCCCGGCCCGCGGATTGACGAAAGAGAGCGGGATGGCCAGCAGCGCCAGGGTGAGCGCAGAAAGGGGGATGCCGATGCGCCACAGCAGTTCGCCCTGGTTGAGGGGAATCCAGTTCGTCACCAGATCAAAGGTCGATAGATTGCGCGCCGCCCGCTCCGCCTGTTTGGTTTCCTTTGTTTCCATGCGAATGGCGTAGCTGTCGAACTCCATGATGCGATGCTCGTTGCTGCCGGGTTCCCCTTCATAGCGCCGCCCGTTGGTCAGCACCACGAACTTGTCGCCGTTTTCCGCCACCATGGTATGGCCGTTGGCGGCAACCATCACGCCCATCCGCCCATGCTGGATGGAGTTGATGAAGATGTTCTTGACCCGGCTGTTTTCGCCGTTCTCGTCGCTGATCGACTCGACGAAAAAGATGCGGTCGCCCGCTGCCGATTCCCTGAATGCCCCGGGGCTGACCCGCGCCACGTCGCCGCGCTGATCCATGCGCTCCTGATAATCCTCGCGCTTGTCGTTCGCCCAGGGGGTGAGAAAGAGCGCCAGCACGGCGATGACCGCCACGATCGGCAGGGCGAAACGCAACACCGGCCGGATCCATTGCGTGAGAGGTACCCCGCAGGAAAACCACACGGCCATCTCGGAGTCGCGATAGACCCGCGACAGGGAAAGCAGGATGGCGATGAACAGGGTCAGCGACAGCAGGACCGGCAGGTAGTTGAGGGCGGAAAACCCGAGCAGGGCAGCGACGGCCTCCGATGCCGTGGCGCCACCCGCCGCCTGGCCCAGCAGACGGATCAACTGGGTGGTCAGCATGATCGCGAACAGGGCGACGAAGACCGCGACGGCCGTCTGGGCAAACTCGCGCTGGGCGGCGCGCAGGAAGATCATGCTGGCGGGTAACCGGAATGGAAAGTGTCGGAATCGGGCGCCTGAGTGGGGAAAACGCGTGAAAATTGCTTAAACTGCACGCTTTCGCCATTTCCAAGGAGTTCGCGGTGGAATTTAACATAAAGAGCGGTAGCCCGGAAAAGCAGCGCAGCGCCTGCGTCGTCGTCGGCGTCTTCGAATCCCGCAAGCTGTCCTTGCCAGCCGAACTGATCGACAACGCCGCGGAGGGTTACCTCGCCGAACTCCTGCGCCGCGGCGACATGGAAGGCAAGGCAGGCAATACCCTCTTGCTGCACAAGGTGCCGGGCATCGAGGCCGATCGCGTGCTGCTGGTCGGGCTGGGCAAGGAAAAGGAATTCCGCGAAAAGGAATACCGGGCTGCGATCGCCACGGCGGTGCGTACCCTCAACGAGACCGGCGGGTTCGACGGCACGCTCACCCTGACCGAACTGCCGGTCAAGAAACGCGATTTCGCCTGGCGCATCCGCCAGGCCGTGATCGTCATTCAAGAAACGCTCTACCGTTTCGATCAGTTGAAGTCGAAGAAGGACGAGGTACGCCGCCCCCTGCGCAAGCTGACCCTGTGTGTCGAGCGTCGTAACGAGTTGGCGGCGGCCGAACAGGCCCTGCAGGAAGGCCAGGCCATCGCCGGCGGCATGAACCTGATGAAGAACCTCGCCAACCTGCCCGGCAACATCTGCACGCCGACCTACCTGGCCGACCAGGCGCGCGAACTGGCCCGCGAACATGAGTTATCGGTGGACATCCTCGGCCGGACCGAGATGGAACAACTGGGCATGCATTCGCTGCTGGCGGTGGCTCGCGGTTCGCACCAGCCGCCGCAGTTCATCGTGCTCAAGTACCTGGGCGGTACGGCGGACGACAAGCCCATCGTGCTGGTTGGCAAGGGCGTCACCTTCGACACCGGCGGCATCTCGCTCAAGCCGGCGCCCGACATGGACGAAATGAAGTACGACATGTCCGGCGCCGCCAGCGTGCTGGCTACCGTCAAGGCCGCCGCGCAGCTCAAGCTGCCGCTCAATGTCATCGCGGTCGTGCCGACCGTCGAGAACATGCCGGGCGGTGCGGCAACGCGCCCCGGCGACATCGTCACCTCGCTGTCGGGCCAGACCATCGAGATCCTCAATACCGACGCCGAAGGCCGGCTAATCCTCTGCGATGCATTGACCTACGTCGAGCGCTTCGACCCGGCCTGCGTCGTCGATGTCGCCACGCTCACCGGCGCCTGCGTGATCGCGCTGGGCCACGTCGTCAGCGGCCTGCTCGCCAACGACGACGGACTGGCGCGCGAACTGCTCGATGCCGGCAATGCCAGCTGGGACCGTGCCTGGCAAATGCCGCTGCTGGAAGACTATCAGGAACTGTTGCAGAGCAATTTCGCCGACATGGGCAACATCGGCGGCCGCGCTGCCGGCACCATTACGGCGGCCTGCTTCCTGTCGCGCTTCACCAAGAAATACGACTGGGCCCACCTTGACATTGCCGGCACCGCCAACAAGAGCGGCAAGGACAAGGGCTCGACCGGCCGGCCGGTGCCGCTGCTGATGCATTTCCTGTTGGCTAGGGCAGAAAAGTCGGCGCTGGCGGGACGGCACTGAAGCGGTGACACGCATCTCCTTCCTGCACGGCGCTGCCGACCGCATCCAGGCGGCCGCCCAATGGCTGCAGCAGGCCTGGGCGCGGCGCGAGCATGTATTGGTCTATGCGCCGGATGCCGAGGCCTCGGCACGCCTTGATCGGGTACTGTGGACGCAACCCCAACTTTCGTTTGTGCCGCACTGCTTTGCCGATTCTTCTTTGGCGACGGAAACGCCGATCCTGCTGACCGGCACCTTGGACAACCCGCCGCAGGAGCGTTGCCTGCTCAACCTGGCGAACGAACTGCCGCCGACCTTCTCCCGTTTCGAGCATCTGGTCGAGATCGTCAGTACCGACGACGCCGACCGTCTGCCTGCCCGCGAGCGCTTCAAGTTCTACCGCGAGCGTGGTTACGCCATCGACAGCCGCGACATTGCGGCCGGGGTGTAAGTCATGGCGCAGGGCGACGAGGTACTCAGCAAGGCGGATGCGTTGATGGGGCGCTACCGCAGCTTTGTCGCCCAGCATCCGCAGGGCGAGCCGGTGCCCGACCTCGAAGAAGACGTCCCGCTGCTTACCGAGGTGGTTGATGAAAGCGAACTGATGCCGCAGACACCCGCCGCCTTGCCCGATGCCCTGCAGGCGGAGATCGAAGCGGAGTTGTCGGCCTGGCTGATCGAGGCTCTGCCGGTCGCTGTCACCAATGCCAGCCAGCACATCATCGCCGAACTCGATGCCAAGGCCACGAATGACTTGCTGCCGCGCCTGCGGGCGCTAATCGACGATCGCTGCCGCAGACTTGACGCCCCTTCACTATAAATCGCTGCACGCCAAACTCCATGGAACTCGCCAAAAGCTTCGAGCCCGCTGAAATCGAGCGGCGCTGGTACCCCGTCTGGGAATCGAACGGCTACTTCGCCGCCGGTCTCGACACTTCGAAAGATGACAATTTCTGCATCCTGCTGCCGCCACCCAATGTGACGGGCACACTGCACATGGGCCACGGTTTCAATCAGGCAATCATGGATGCGCTGACGCGCTATCACCGGATGCGCGGCGCCAACACCCTGTGGCAGCCCGGCACCGACCACGCCGGCATCGCCACGCAGATCGTTGTCGAACGCCAATTGGACGGACAGGGCATTTCGCGCCACGACCTCGGCCGCGAGCAGTTCCTCGAGAAGGTCTGGGAGTGGAAAGAGTATTCCGGCAATACCATCACCCGCCAGATGCGCCGGCTCGGCACCAGCCCGGACTGGTCGCGCGAGCGCTTCACCATGGATGCCGGGCTGTCGAGGATCGTCACCGAAACCTTCGTCCGCCTGCACAAGGAAGGCCTGATCTACCGCGGCAAGCGACTGGTGAATTGGGACCCGAAGCTGCTCACGGCGGTTTCCGACCTCGAAGTGGTCAGCGAAGAGGAAGACGGCTTCATGTGGGAGATCAACTACCCGTTTGCCTGCGGGAATGGTTCGCTCACCGTGGCAACGACACGCCCCGAGACGATGCTTGGCGACGTCGCTGTCGCCGTCAATCCAGAAGATGAACGATACGCCCACCTGATCGGCAAGCAACTCCATCTGCCGCTCTGCGACCGGACCATCCCGGTGATCGCGGACGGCTATGTCGACAGGGAGTTCGGCACCGGCTGCGTCAAGATCACCCCGGCACATGACTTCAACGACTGGCAGGTCGGCCACCGCCACGGCTTGGCACCGATCTCGATCTTCACCCTCGATGCGCGCATCAACGAGCATGGACCGGAGGCGTATCGCGGCATGGATCGCTATGCGGCCCGCAAGCAGATCGTCGCAGATCTTGAAGCAGCAGACCTGCTGGTTTCGGTCAAGCCCCACAAGCTGATGGTGCCGCGCGGCGATCGTACCGATGCCGTCATCGAGCCGATGCTGACCGACCAATGGTTTGTCGCCATGTCGAAACCCGGTGCAAACGGAAAATCCATCGCCGGCCAGGCGCTGGAGTGTGTGCGCTCCGGCGAGATCCGCTTCGTGCCCGAAAACTGGGTGAACACCTACAACCAGTGGCTCAACAACATCCAGGACTGGTGCATCTCGCGGCAGTTGTGGTGGGGCCACCAGATTCCCGCCTGGTACTCGGATGATGGCCGCTTCTATGTCGCCCACGACGAAGCGGAAGCCTATGCAATGGCGAAACGCGACGGCTACACGGGCGGGCTGGCGCGTGACCCCGACGTGCTCGACACCTGGTATTCCTCGGCGCTGTGGCCGTTTTCGACGCTTGACTGGACGCCAGAGTGGCCGGCCAAGTCGAATCCCGCGCTGGACCTCTACCTGCCTTCGACGGTGCTGGTCACCGGCTTCGACATCATTTTCTTCTGGGTGGCGCGCATGGTGATGATGACCAAGCACATCACCGGCAAGATCCCGTTCAAGGACGTTTACGTACATGGCCTGATCCGCGACGCGGAAGGCCAGAAGATGTCGAAATCGAAGGGCAACGTACTCGACCCGATTGACCTGATCGACGGCATTTCGCTCGATGATCTGGTTGCCAAGCGCACCACCGGCCTGATGAACCCGAAGGATGCGCCGAAGATCGAAAAGCGCACCCGCAAGGAATACCCGAACGGCATCCCTGCCTTCGGCACCGATGCGCTGCGCTTCACCTTCCTGTCGCTCGCCTCGCCCGGCCGCGACATCAAGTTCGACATGCAGCGCTGCGAGGGTTACCGCAATTTCTGCAACAAGCTGTGGAACGCCACGCGCTTCGTGCTGATGAACTGCGCGGGCCAGGATGTCGGCCTCGACGAAATCCTGCCGCTGGAGCGCTCGCCGGCCGACCGCTGGATCGTCAGCCGCCTGCAACAGGTCGAAGCCGAGGTGGCGAAGCACTTCGCCGATTACCGTTTCGACCTGCTGGCCAAGGCGATCTACGAGTTCGTCTGGGACGAATACTGTGACTGGTATCTCGAACTGGCGAAAGTGCAGATTCAAGGGGGTAACGAGGCTGCCCAGCGGGCGACGCGTCTTACCTTGGTGAGGGTGCTGGAAACCGTGCTGCGCCTCGCCCATCCGCTGATCCCCTTCATCACCGAAGAGTTGTGGCAGCCCATTGCACCCTTGGCGGGGAAAAAAATCGGCGCTGGCGAGACGGCGCAAACCATCATGCTGCACGCCTACCCGGTCGCCGAACCGGCGCGGCAGGACGCCTCCGCCGACGCCTGGGTCGCTATTCTCAAGTCGCTGGTTACGGCGACCCGCAGCCTGCGCGGCGAGATGAACCTGTCCCCGGCCCAGCGCGTGCCGCTGATTGCCGCAGGAGATACCGCAGCCATGCAGGGCTACGCCCCCTATCTGGCGGCCCTGGCCAAGCTCTCCGAAGTCAGCGCGGCGGATACCCTGCCCGACACGGATGCGCCAGTGCAGATCGTCGGCGATTTCCGCCTGATGCTAAAGATCGAGATCGACGTCGCCGCCGAGAAGGAACGCCTCGGCAAGGAACTCGCGCGCGTGGTCGGGGAGATCGAGAAGGCGGAAAAAAAGCTCGCTACCGAGAGCTTCGTCGCCCGTGCCCCGGCCGCCGTAGTGGCGCAGGAGCGCGAGCGGCTGGCCGGCTTCAACGCATTGCGCGAAAAGCTCGCCAGCCAGTTGGCACGGCTCGGTTAGTTTTCGGTTTTGCCGGTATAGGCGCCGCCCGCCACCTTGGCCATCATGCCCTGGTTGCTGTCAGGGTGGCTGCCGATGCCCATGAAGGCGAACATGCCGAGGTCCGGCCAGGCCAGCGCGGTGCGGTAGCGGGCGAACAGGGCATAGGCCTTGTTGTCGACCACGAAGATTTCCCAGGGCAACGCGGCGATGTGGTCGGGGCCGATCTTCTTGGCCCACCAGCCTTCGCCGTCTTCCGCATCGTTGGTGGCTACGCCGAACACGGCCAACTTCTTGTCGGGCATCACCACTTCATAGACTTTCGCCGTCTTGGCGACACCCTTGCCGAGGTTGTCGTTGATCGTCTTGACCGCTTCGTCGAAGCTGGCGTAGGTCTTCAGCTCGCTCTTGTCGGCGAAGCGCTCCATGCCGGCCATGTAGCGGTAGGTCGGTAGTTCCTCGGGCTTCACGTCGCCACCGAAGGGCTTACCTGCACCGAGTGCCTGCTGCAGCTTGCCGGCAGTCGCCTTTACGGCTACTTCCGCCTTCGAGTAATTGTCGCGCAGGTAGGCGCGCTGCCAGTATTCGAGATTCTGGTAGCTCACCGTGCCGTCGGCCTTGACGCCCACGCGGATCGGTAAACCGACCACGGCGGAGCCGCCGACCTGGGTAAGGGCGGCGCTATAGCCGGGTTCAGTGACGACGATCGCCGCGTGCTGGGGCAGGCCGGCGGGGGTGTGGCGGCCGATTACGGTAAAGCCGGCGGCGGTGAGCTTCTGCTCCGTCGCTGTCATCGCCGTCTTGAGGTCGGTGGCCTGCAGCTTGTCGCCGCTGACGTAGGGCTGCAGGGCGTGGGCCAGCAGCGAAAAAGCGGCTAGTACAGCGCCGGCAATGATTCTCTTCATGGGGTCTCCTCGTTTCTGTTGTGGTTATCTGTGACACATATGAAAAAGGCCGGCTAGGCCGGCCTTTTTTCCTTGCAGGATCAGCTTAGAACTTCATGCCGTATGCGATGCCAAGCGAATCCTGATACATCTTGAGGTTGGCTTCGCCAGCTCCCCACCCCACATACGTTCCCGAACCAACACCTTTGACCTTGTTTTCAAACCCATGCATATAGCTCACCGTGAGCTCATCCTTGTTTGCTAGAGTCCATGTGGCGCCTAGCGTCAGGTGGTCTGAAATGATGCCGGGAGCGAGGATGTTGAAAGCTGTCTCTGAAGAGGGAATGGGCTGGTCGCCGTGGTTATAGCCGGCACGCAGGGTCAGGTCTTTCGAATACTCGTAGCTGAAGCCAAGTTTGTAAACCGTCATGTCGTCCCAGCCAAAGCCGGGACCATTATTGCTGCCTAGCGTTGCAGTTGCAAAGTTAGAAATTGGATTGGAAACTGATTTGACGCCGGAGTATTTGATTTCGACGACGTCAAATGCAACGGTCAGGGCAGGTGTTGCCTTGACCGCTATACCGACACCGTAGTTCTCGGGAATATCGAAATCCCCTCCCTCAGCAAACAAGCCCTTGTAGTCGCCAAACTTGCTCATGCGGGTTTTCGTCTGGTAGGTCGCGCCCACCGTCACCATGTCGGAGAGTTTTCCGGTGTAGCCCAGACGGATGCCCCAACCGGTAGAAGAGTCATGACCGTTGTTGGTAACGTTACCCTGAGAAGAAGATGCTGGATTGTCAAAGCCTTGCAGGCCTCTTGCCTCAAACCGCTGGTACGCAATATTCAAGGTTGCCCCGACGGCATGATCCGGGGTGATCTTGTAGGCCACTGTGGGAGCAATGAACAACTGCATCAGGTCTACCCCGGCGCTTGTAGTCGAAGCGAAGGCCGGAATGCCATTTTTGTAATCGGTGTTCATGCCACCATTGCCATAGACCGATACGCCGAAGGATAGGTTCGGGTTGATCATCCTGTTGTAACCAAATTCGGGGATGAAGAAATCCTTGGTATCGCTTCCATCGAACTTTCCACTTATAGGCCCTGCACTAACGATTTCTGAGTCACGAATTGGCCGGAACCAGTCCACGCCGAAGTCCATGCGGTTGCCGACCATGACCATGCCGGCCGGGTTGGTCGCGGCAGCCAGTGCGTCCTGTGGCAGGGCAATGCCCACACCACCCATACCCTTGGCCTTGATGCCATAGCCGTGCGAGAAATAGCCGTTGGTGGCGAAAGCCGAGGTCGAAAGTCCGGCGATGGCGAGTAGTGCTGCGATTTTCTTGATTTTCATGATCCCCCCGTTGGTATTTGTTGCAAGTGGTTAGATTAAGACGGCTATCCGGCTTGAGTAATGGCGACAATCTAGGCTTCTGGGCGGCAAGTTACAAAGGCTTGCTAGCTGCGCTCGGTTCTTGATGTTGGTTTCGTTGCGGTAATACGACAATCAGATGAACAGCGTAACGTCGGCCTGTTGCGCGACTGGCAGGAATGAGGCAGCGCCGACGTAGTCCATGCCATCAATGAAGTCATCGTGGCTGAAGCCGAACAGTTCGACCGTCATCTGGCAGACAACGAACTTCACTCCGGCTTCCTGCGCCAGTTCCCGCAGTTCGGCGATGGTGGCGACGCCGTTGTTCTTGATGGTCTGCTGCATCAGGCTGGTCGCCAGGGTTTCGAAACCGGGGATGCCGGCCTGGACGATATTGGGGATGTTCCAGTTGATGCTCTTGAACCAGTCCGGGCCGAAGGGCATTTTCATCGGCATGCCGGGGTTGCCCAGCGGGCTGACCTTGAGGTCGGAGACATCCTTCTTGACCAGATTGAGGCCATAGAAGGTATAGAAGATGGTGACATCCCAGCCGAGTGCGGCGGCGGTGGAGGCTAGGATGAAGGGCGGGTAGGCCCAGTCCAGCGTACCCTTGGTGGCGATGATGGCCATCGACGGGGTTTTCGCTTCTGCGCGGGCCTGCAACAGCGCTTCGAGCTTCTGCGGCAACAGTTCGTCAAGACGCTTGTTGACCAGTTCATCGATTTCTGCTGGGGTGGTCATGTTCTCTCCTCTGTTCTTATCGGCGAATGATGATATAGATCACACCATAACATGCAGCGAATCTATTTATAACAGCATAGAAGGCAAAGAAAAGCGCCCATCAAGTTCGGACGCTTCCCGCTGCTGGGCGCCGTCCTGCCGGCGCCGACTTTTCATTACTTGCGCTTGATGTAGAACTCGAATTCCTTGTTGTTCTCTGCGCTGGACAGCAGTTCGTTGCCGGTCTGCTTGGAAAAAGCGGCGAAGTCCTTCACAGAGCCCGGATCGGTCGAGACGATGTGCAACACCTGACCACTGGTCATTTCGTTCAATGCCTTTTTTGCACGCAGGATCGGCAACGGGCAGTTCAGGCCGCGGGCGTCCAGTTCCTTGTCGAAATTCATTATTCCCTCCACTGTTGAGTCGTTGGTTGAAGAAGCAGGGCAATCATAAGCCCCAATCGATATTGCAGCAAATAGTCAAACTGGTTTCCATCATCGGACTATTTGTTTGCCGGCTTTCATGAGACCGACTGGTAATACAGGTTTTGCGGGTGGTAGGACTGGGCGAGAAAAAACCAGCGCTCGACCAGCAAGCCGAGATACTGCACCACGCAGGCGAGGACCAGCACTTCGCCCGAAGCCGAGACCAGCCCGACCCCGAGCAGGCCCATCGGCACGACGAACACACTGAGCAGGAAGCCCCACTTGAGCGAGCGCAGCCGCCCCGCTCCCTGGCCATGGAAAAATTCGCGGGTGTTGAAGCTGCCGCCCATCAGCCCCATCGATTTCTGCACAATGTGCTGGTGCTTGATGCCGATGGCCGTCTGCAGGGTGGATTTGGGCTTGAGGCGGGCGTTGCGGATCAGGCTGGCCCCCCGGCCGATCAGGCCGAGCGTGGTGATGATCAGTGCCCAGCCGGCCAGCAGCGGCATCACCGCCGGCGCCATGTAGGCGGCGAGGGCGGCCGCCATGCTGAAGCCGGAAGCGCCGCCGAGCAGGATGTAGTTGATCACCGTCAACGGGGAATGCCACTCGCGGATGAAGCGCACGCAGGCGTAGATCATGGCGGTGCAGACGAACAGCGCGAAGGCCAGCACGGAGCCGGCGACACCGAGCACGGCAGTGATGTTGACCGGCATGCCGCTGTACAGTTCGCCCAGCACCGGATTGACGCCCGTCCAGTGGGCGACGCCATACAGGAAGCTGACGCCCATGAAAGCGGGCAGCGCGATGACTTCACGAGACAGCCACGAGGTGCGCCACTGGGTGGCGGAACGCCAGGCGCGTTCCGGGCGGCCGAGGTGGAAGAAGGAGGCGAATAGGCCCAGCGACAGCAGCGCGAAGGAAATCTCGCCGCCCAGCGCATAGAAGTCGCTCGACTGGGGCGGCAGAAGGCCGAAGGCGGCATAGGATTCGATGGTGAACAGAGCGAGGAACAGGCCCTGGCCGGCACCGATCAGCGTGGTGAGGAAAACGACGGAGTAGGCGGGATTCAATTTGTTTACCTCACCAGGAACTGACGTCGTCGAGGGTCGGCTCGGCCTTGCCCGGCTTGGGCAACTGCCCGTCGATCTTGAGCGGGTTGTCGGCGCGCTCGATCTCGTCCTCACGGATGCGCAGCTTCACCTTGCGGCGCGGCAGGTAGTGATTGGCCGGGTAGGTGCCGCATTCCGGCATCAACTGGTAGCCGCCGGCTTCGCGGATCGCGTGCGAAACCTCGGAATCCGGGTCGTGGATGTCGCCGAACAGCCGGGCGCTGGTCGGGCAGGCGCGCACGCAGGCGGGGCGGCGTTCCTCGGCGGTCATCGTGGTGTCGTAGATGCGGTCGACGCACAGCGTGCATTTCTTCATCACCCGCTGGTCGGCATCGAGTTCGCGCGCGCCGTAAGGGCAGGCCCACGAGCAGTACTTGCAACCGATACACTTGTCGTAGTCGACGAGGACGATGCCGTCCTCCTTGCGCTTGTAGGATGCCCCCGTCGGGCAGACCGGCACGCAGGGCGGTTCCTCGCAATGCAGGCAGGACTTGGGGAAATGGACGGTTTCGGTCTGCGGGAATTCGCCGACCTCGAAGGTTTGCACGCGATTGAAGAAGGTGCCGTTCGGGTCCTTGCCGTAGGGATTCCGGTCCACCATCGGGCCAGCCTCGCCGGAGGTGTTCCACTCCTTGCAGTTGGTCACGCAGGCGTGGCAGCCGACGCAGACGTTGAGGTCAATCACCAGGGCAAGTTGCGTCATTTCTTGCCTCCTTTCCCGGCAAAGTAGTTCCAGACGGATTTTGGCTCCGCCTGGCCGGGATAGGGTTTCAGCGGCGCGAACTGCGGCCATGTGGTTTGGCTGACTGAGGCCGTCTCGCCAGCGCCGACTTTTTCGTCAGCCTTGTAAATCTTCACCCGCACGTCGTACCACGCGGCCTGCCCGGTGATCGGGTCGGAATTGGACACGGGGCCAGCCGCGGACGGCAGCTCCTCGGAAATAACATGGTTGAGCAAGAAGCCCTGCTGCGACTCGTTGGCATCCGGCGTCAGGCTCCAGGCACCCGCCGCCTTGCCGATGGCGTTCCAGGTCCACACCGTGCCCGGCTCGACCGCCTCGGAATGCTTCGCCATGCACTTGACCTTGCCCCACTGCGATTCGACCCAGATCCAGTCTTCGTCCTCGATGCCGTTGGCGCGGGCGGTCTGCGTATTCACGTACAGCACGTTGTAGGCGTGAATCTGCCGCAGCCAGGCGTTCTGCGAATCCCAGGAGTGGTACATCGCCATCGGTCGCTGGGTGATCGCCGCCAGCGGATACTGCTGCTTGTCGGTGGCCTGCCCTTCCAGCGTTTCGTAGAAGAACGGCAGCGGATCGAAGTAGGTTTCAACGCGTTTCGCGAGATGCGCCGGCGGCTTGCGCGAAAAACCCTTGCCCTGGGCAGCCTGGCGGAAGCGCATCAGCACTTCCGAATAGATGTTGATGAGGATCGGCTCGGCGTAGCGGGTAATGCGGTTGCGCTGGCTCCATTCCAGATAGCCCTGGTTCCAGTTGCGCATGTACTGGTAGCTCTTGGGCAGTTCGTAGTGGAACACGCAATCGTTCTTGGCGTACATCTCCCACTGGTTGGGGTTCGGCTCGCCACGCAGCGACTTATCACCGTCCTTGCCACGCCAACCGGCGAGGAAGCCGATGCCGGAACCCGGCTCGGTCTCGTAATTGACGATGAAATCCGGGTAGTCGCGGAACTTGCGCTGGCCGTCCTTGGTGGTGAAGGCCGGTAGCTTGAGGCGCGAGCCCAGCTCGATCAGCACTTCCTGGAAGGGCTTGCACTCGCCTGTCGGCGGCAGCACGGGGATGCGTACCGAATCGACCGGCCCGTCGAATTCGGAGATCGGTCGGTCGAGCAGCGACATCACGTCGTGGCGTTCGAGGTAGGTGGTATCGGGCAGGATCAGGTCGGCGAAGGCCGTCATCTCCGACTGGAAGGCATCGCAGACGACGATGAAGGGAATCTTGTAGTCGTCGTTCCCATCCTTGTCGCTGACTTTGTCATTCAACATCTTGCGCACCTCGACCGTGTTCATGGTCGAGTTCCATGCCATGTTGGCCATGAAGATCAGCAAGGTGTCGATCTGGTACGGGTCGCCGCGCCAGGCGTTGGTGATGACGTTGTGCATCAGGCCATGCACCGACAGCGGGTATTCCCAGGAAAAACCCTTGTCGATGCGGACCGGGCCGCCGTTTTCATCCACGAACAGGTCGTCCGGGTCGGCGGGCCAGCCGAGCGCCATGCCGTCGAGCGGCGTGTTGGGCTGCACCGCATTCGGGTGGTTGGGCGTGCGCGCGCAGGGCGGGATCGGCCGCGGGAAGGGCACCTTGTGGCGGAAACCGCCGGGCCGGTCGATGGTCCCCAGCAAGGACATCAGGATGCCGAGCGCCCGGATGGTCTGGAAGCCGTTCGAATGGGCCGCCAGGCCGCGCATGGCGTGGAAGGCGACCGGATTGCCGGTGACGGTGTTGTGCTCCTTGCCCCAGGCGTCGGTCCAGGCGATCGGCAGTTCGATGTGCTGGTCGCGTGCGGTAACGCCCATTTCGTGGGCGAGGCGGCGGATGGTGGCGGCCGGGATACCGGTAATTTCCGCAGCCCATTCTGGCGTGCTGTCCTTGACACGCTCCTTCAGCAACTGGAAGGCCGGCTTGACCGGCGTGCCGTCGGACATGCGGAATTCGCCACGCAGGAAGGGATCGCTGCCCGGCGTGTGGGTGACGACCGGCTTGTTGGCGTTACGGTCCCACCACAGCTTGTCCTGCGGGTCGTAGCAGGCTTCCTCCTCCGGCACTTCGGTGCGCAGGAACATGCCGAACTCGTCGCTGGCCGCGTCGCAGTTCACCAGTTCGCCGGCATTCGAGTACTGCACGAGGAACTCGCGGTCGTAGAGGCCCTTGTAGATGATCTCGTGGATCACCGCCAGCAGAAAGGCACCGTCGGTACCGGGGCGGATTGGCACCCACTCGTCGGCGATGGCCGAATAGCCGGTGCGTACCGGGTTGATCGAGACGAAGCGGCCACCGTCGCGCTTGAACTTGGCCAGCGCCATCTTGAGCGGATTAGAGTGATGGTCCTCGGCGGTGCCGATCATCACGAACAACTTGGCGCGATCGAGGTCTGGCCCGCCGAATTCCCAGAACGAGCCGCCGATGGTGTAGATCATGCCGGCGGCCATATTCACTGAGCAGAAGCCGCCGTGCGCCGCGTAGTTGGGCGTACCGAACTGGCGGGCGAACAGGCCGGTTAGGGCCTGCATCTGGTCGCGGCCGGTAAACAAGGCAAATTTCTTCGGGTCGGTCGCGCGGATCTTGCCGAGCCGCTCGGCGAGGATCGTGAACGTCTCCTCCCACGAAATCGGCTCGAACTCGCCCACGCCGCGCTCGGCCCCGGCCTTGCGGCGCAGGGGTTGCGTCAGGCGCGCGGGAGAATACTGCTTCATGATGCCGGACGAACCCTTGGCGCAGATCACCCCCTTGTTGAGCGGGTGGTCGGGGTTGCCGTCGATAAAACGCACCTCGCCATCGCGCAGATGCACGCGGATACCGCAGCGGCAGGCACACATGTAGCAGGTGGTCTTTTTGACTTCCTGTCCGGATGGTTGGGTCATCTTCTCCGCCGGTTCCATAAATTCATTGGAATTTGTTTATTAGGATTTTGAGATATTCTTGCAGCCATGCTCCCCCGCCACAACGGAGTTATTTTTATTCGCCGATAAACAGCCATCGACAGGAAAGCCCATGTCCCGCCCCATTCCCGACTTCACCGCCCGCGAAAAGAACCTGGTCGGCCAGGCCATCACGGAACGCTACGGCAATGTCGTGCCGCTGCAAACGGTGGTGGCCGAGTTGCAACTCAACCTGCTGGTCGATGAACTGACGGCCTGCCCGTCGCTGACCTGGGAAGAACGCGGCGCCCATTTCGTCATCTTCAAGACCGGCGACAGCCGTTTCCGCTGCCAGTTCTACACCACCGATGTCGAACAGTTTGGCACCGGCAAGGAAGAATACGACAACCTCGGCGATTGCGTCGTCACCCTGTTGCAGGTGCAGGCCGATCACGAATTGCAGCGCGAGGGCATCCGCTCGGGCATGAATGCGGTGGATTTCACCAAGGCCAACGATGGCGAGGAATACTTCGCCCCGATCATCATCTGACCATGAAAATCTGCATCGTTTCCGACAGCCACGACCGCGGCCCGATGCTGGCCGAGGCCATCGCCGCCGCCAAAGCCGAGGGCGCGGAGGCCGTGATCCACTGCGGCGACCTGATCGGCACCAACACGCTCAAGGCTTCGCTGAAACTTTGCCTGCCGATCCATGCGGTGCATGGCAACAACCTCGGCGACATCGTCTCGCTGGCGCGCATGGCCTGCCACTCGGAAGGCCTGTTCAACTACCACGGCCGCGATGCCGACATCCGCCTCGCCGGCCGGCGCATCTTCGTCACCCACTATCCGCATTTCGGCCACGGCATGGCCTGCACCGGCGACTACGACCTGGTCTGCTGCGGCCACAGCCATGAACCCATGGTCCGGCAGCAGCCGAACATCAAGAGCACCACCACCTGGCTGGTCAATCCGGGAACGGTCGCCGGCTTGGGCGCCCCGGCCGCTACCTGGATTCTTGGCGACTTGGCCAGCATGCAGTTCGAGGTGCGCACGTTGGCGGGCGCATAAAAGTCGGCGCTGGCAGGACGGCGCTCTTTTGCCTTATGATCGGCGCGTTCTCAGGAGAAAGCGCCATGAATGCTCACTTGTTGAATCGCATTACCATCGAGCCCGGAAAGTGCGGTGGCAAGCCGTGCATCCGTGGCATGCGCATCCGTGTAAGCGATATTCTCCGTCTGGCTGCATGAAGTTCTGGATCGACGCCCAACTGCCGCCAGTGCTTCGGGCATGCCCTTCAGTCCGTCGGTGACGGTAATCAGGATGTCGGCCACGCCCCGGGTCTTGATGTCGTTGAAGGCCTTCATCCAGAACTTCGCCCCTTCGGTGTTCTCGATCCACAGACCGAGAATGTCTCGTGTGCCATCAGGCAGGATGCCCAAGGCCAGATAGATGGCTTTGTTGCGTACCACCGCATCCTCGCGAATCTTGACCCTCATACAGTCGAAGAACACCACCGGGTACATCGGCTCCAGCGGACGCGCCTGCCAGGCCGTGACTTCCGCCATCACGGCATCGGTCACCGAACTGATGAACTCGGGCGACACCTCGGTGCCGTATTGCTCGGCCAGGAAGCCCTGAATCTCCCGCACGTTCATCCCGCGTGCGTACATGGCGATGATCTTGTCGTCGCAGCCGGTGAAGCGTAAGGCTCTGGCGGAGCCATACGCTCAATCAGGACTTTCTTGAAGGCCATCGAGGCAATTCCAGCATCGAGACAGGCTTTTCAATCCTCCCTGAAGGCATTGGAGCAATCACCTCAGCGCCGATTGCGCTCAAGTTGAAGCATGACCACCTATTAGTGGGCACTCCATGGCGATTCGCACGGCTAGTTGCTCTCTAAGTTGACGCAGTGCTTCGATGCGCGCATCAATCTCCTTCAGTTTTTCACCTAAGATCTCAGCGATTGCCGGGCCTGGATCGGCAGCATCCCAAATGTCAGGCAACTTGCGTCCTATTTCCGCCAATGTAAAGCCGAGCTGTTGCGCCGTTCGGATGTAGTTGACCAGCATGAGCACCTCTTCGGGGTAGTCCCTGTAGCCGTTATCTAGTCGACGAGCGCGAATGAGCCCTTGTTGCTCATAAAAGCGCAGAGTGTCTCGGCTGATCCCTGCCGCCGTTGCAAGTTCGCCAATCAACATGGGTTTATCTCATTTTGCGCTTGACCTTGGAGATTACTCCATGGTTGAGACTTGCGGCTTCAACGACAATTCTTGGATGATTCTCATGAAGCAACTTCGTTATCTGACCATCGTCCGTGCCAGCGCTTGGTACGACCTGTTGGTGACTTGGCCATTTGCAATGCCGTGGACTTTTGTATGGCTATACGGCAGCCTCACCGCTTTGGCGCAGTCTCTCGGATTGCCAGGTACAGTGCACCCGCTGGACGCCTCCCACGTAATGTTTGCCAACCTGATGGGGTCGGTCGTTGTCGTTTGGTCGTTGGCTCGCGTACTGACACCCAGCGTTCTGCTAGGGCGTTTGGACGGTATCGCGCGGTTCTTGTTTGCTGCCTGGCAAGTCAATGCGTTTCTGGCGGGTGCTAGCGCCATCGTGCTGGGATTCACGTTAATCGAACTGGTCTTCGGCGTTCTTCAGTTCTTGCCGGTGGAAGACAAAGCGACGGCTTTAGAGGGATGATGGCAGACTCCCGCTTCTTGGGAGCAGGCCGCTAACGCTGATGTCCTCATCAAGTTCATCTCAATGAATGCCGGTGCCGCCGCCGGAAAATTCGTAGTGCTGACGTTGTTCGGGGGCAGCGGCCAGCAGGCGGGGGAAATAGGCCAGGGGCACGCCGAGTTTGCGACCATCCGCGAGCGTGACCCACATCACCGCGAAGCCGATATTCTCCGCTACTGCTACGGGGCCGAGCCAGAACTTGGCGCGAGCGCCGTGGCAACGGACGTGGACATGCAGCGGCTCGCGCAGGTCACCTTCGTTCGAGAAGAAGAAAAACTTGCAGCTCTTCCAGCGCAAAACAACCGGCATACCTTGTCTCCACCTTACCCTGTCGTTTGATTGTAACGCCCCTCTTTGTGCGGGTTCCAGAAATGAAAAGTCGGCGCTGGCAGGACGGCATCCCAATCCCAATTTCCCCATTGTCACCCTACATGCTGACAATATTTTTCTAAATAGTTACAATAAACTCCATGAAAGCTGACAAAAAGGGGTTAAGGAAGCGCGCACTATTCCTGGCCGGTGCCGGCGTCAAAGGCATCGGCACCCTATTGGGTGCGGAATTCGGGATCACTCGCCAGAGCGTCAGCCGCCATTTGTCGCAAATGGTGAAGGATGGCGATCTGGAAGAGGAAGGCGCCACCAAAGGCAAGACATACCGCCTGGCGATCAAGCAAAAAGCCGTAAAAGCTTATCTGCGCGCAGGACTCTCCGAAGATGTCGCATGGCGGGAAGTCTGCGCGGCAATCGTGAAAGACCTGCCGGCTAATGTCCGGGACATCTGGCAATACGGCATGACCGAGATGATCAACAACGCGATTGATCACTCGGGCGGCGCGAACGTGAGCGTAGGCATTCGGCGTACCGCCATCCATACCGAGGGATGGTTGTTCGATGATGGGGAAGGTATCTTCCTGAAGATCCAGCGGGCGCTGGGATTGTTCGATCCGCGCGAATCGATTCTGGAACTGGCCAAAGGCAAGCTGACCACCGATCCCGCCAACCATACCGGCGAGGGCATCTTCTTTTCCTCGAAGATGTTCGACGGCTTTGATATCCGGTCAGGAAACCTGTATTTCATGCACGGCGAAGGGATGCTGGACTTCCTGCTGGAGCGCCCCAAGGATACGCCGGGCACCTTGGTCGTCATGAAGCTGGCCAACGACAGCACGCGCACGACCAACGAAATCTTTTACAAGTTTGCCGCGCCGGACGAATTTACCTTTGATCGAACGGTCGTTCCCGTCAAACTCGCGCAGCACGAAGGCGAGAAGCTTGTTTCACGTTCCCAGGCGAAACGCCTGACGATGCGGTTTGAGCGATTCAAGACGGTCATGCTTGACTTCGCAGGTGTTGAATCGATTGGCCAGGCATTCGCTGACGAGGTGTTCCGCGTCTTCGCCAATGCTCACCCACAAATCGAACTGATGCCCATGAACATGGGTTCTGCTGTCAACGACATGGTGAATCGGGCGCTGGCGGGACGGCAATAATTCCACCAATCGTTCCGCCATTCGCCGCTTCTATTTCCCCATAGGAACAATCTCGCCGGCCTGAGAGACCCCGCCAGCTAGAATTTGCCCCCTGATTTTCAAGGCATCTCACCCTACGGAGGCTTGATGACGGCTTCAATCGCAACCAACCAGACCATTCTGGTCGTCGGCGGCGGTATCGCCGGCATGACGGCGGCCCTCGAAGCGGCCGAGTGCGGCAAGCAGGTAATCCTCGCGGAAAAGACGCCCACGCTGGGCGGCCGCACATCCCTGCTGTATCGCTACTTCCCCAAGATGTGCCACCCCACCTGCGGGCTGGAGATCAACCTGAAGCGCATCCGCGGCAACCCGAATGTGCGCGTGATGACGATGACCGAAGTGGCGGCCGTCTCCGGCAGTCGCGGCGATTACAGCGTGACGCTGAAGATCCGGCCGCGCTACGTCAATGAAAACTGCACCGCTTGCGGCGATTGCGGCAAGGCGGTGGCGGCCGAGGTGCCGAACGTCGCCAACTACGGGCTGGACAAGACCAAGGCAGCCTACCTGCCGCACGGCATGGCCTACCCGCAGCGCTATGTGATCGATCCTTCCATCGTCGGCACGCCCGAGGGCGAAAAGGCCAAGGCGGCCTGCAAGGTGGGCGCGGTCGATCTCGGCATGCAGGAAGAAACTGTCGAACTCAAGGTCGGCAGCGTGGTCTGGGCGACCGGCTGGCGTCCCTACGATGCCAACAAGATCCAGCCTTACGGCTACGACCGCTACGCCAACGTGATCACCAGCCTGGAATTCGAGCGCCTGGCCGATCCGCGCGGCCCGACCGGCGGCAAACTGCTGCGTCCGGGCGATGGAAAAGAGGCAAAGAACATCGCCTTCATCCAGTGCGCCGGTTCGCGCGACGAAAACCATCTGCGCCACTGTTCGCGCATCTGCTGCATGGCCACGCTCAAGCAGACCCAGTACGTACGCGAAGCCCTCGGCGACGAGGGTAAATCCACCGTTTACTACATTGACATCCGCGCCATCGACCGCTTCGAAGATTTTTACCAGAACGTGCAGAAGGACCCGACCGTCAGCTTCGTCAAGTCGAAGGTTGCGCGCATCGCCGAGAACGACCAGAACGGCAATCCGGTCCTGCATGGCGTCGATACCGAGGGTTACCAGCGCTACGCGACTGAGCATGACCTGGTGGTGCTGGCCGTCGGCATGGAGCCGGAGGTGACTGGTGTGAAGTTGCCCGACGACATCCTGCTCGATTCATCGAACTTCATCGAAGGCTCGAAGAGTGGCGGCATGTTCGGTGCCGGCAGCGCCGCCAGCCCGCTGGACGTCAACCGCGCGGTGCAAAGCGCCACTGCCGCTTCCTTGAAAGCCATTCAGGTGATCCATAAAACCGCAGCTACGGAGGCCGCAATATGAACGCCCCCGCTACTCCAAAATACGCCGCCTATGTCTGCTCTGGTTGCGGCATTGGCGATGTGCTCGATGTCAAGTCGCTGGAAAAGATCGCCCTGAAAGAGGGCAAGATGGCCGTCGCCAAATCGCACGAATTCCTCTGTAACGCCGAGGGCGTGCAGATGATCCGCGACGACATCGCCAACGACGGCGTTACCCACATCTGCATCGCCGCCTGTTCGCGCCGCGCCAAGGCCGAGGCCTTCCAGTTTCCGGACGTGGCCATGTCGCGCGCCAACCTGCGCGAAGGCGTGATCTGGGTGGTCGCCGAGGGCAGCGACCACGATGAAGTCCGCCAGGAAATGGCCGAGGATTACATCCGCATGGGCTGCGCCGAAGTCAAGAAGATGAAGTCGCCCGCCGGCAAGGTCAAGGAAGCGTCGAGCAAGACCATCCTCGTCGTCGGTGGCGGCATGTCCGGCATGACGGCGGCGCTCGCTGCGGCCGATGCCGGCTACGCCGTGGTGCTGGTCGAGAAGACCGGCGCACTCGGCGGTTTCGCGGCCAGGCTCCACAAGCGCGTGCCCTTCAGCGGCGCCTACGCCGAACCGCAAAAAGTCGGCGCTGGCGAGACGGCGGCGCAGGTGCAGGCCAACCCGAAGATCAAGGTTTATCTCAATTCCACCGTCACCGAGACTGCCGGCGCCCCCGGCCGCTTTGCCGTCAAGATTGCGGCGGAGTCGGGCAGCATCACTGAGGAAACCTGCGGCGCCATCGTGCAAGCGACCGGTTTCAGCACCTACCCGCTCGACAAGCTGCCGGAACTCGGTGGCGGCCAGCCCAACGTGGTCGATCAGGCCGGTCTGGAAGCCTTGGCCAAGCAGGCCAACGGCGGCGCCATCCTGCGCGCCGACGGCAAAGAAGTGAAGAGCGTCGTCTTCGTCCAGTGCGCCGGCCAGCGCGATGACACAGGTATGCACCTGCCTTACTGTTCCGGCCACTGCTGTGGCACCAGCATCAAGCAGGCGATGTACTTCAAGGACCAGAACCCCGACATCGATACGGTGGTGATGTACCAGGACCTGCGCGTGCCGGGCATGGGCGAGGACTTCTACCGCAGTGCCCAGCAGAAGGGCGTGATCTTCACCAAGGGCAAAGCCAGCAAAGTTACCGGTGGCGACGAGTGCCAGGTCGAGTTTGCGGACCTGATCCTCGACGAAGTCACCTCCACGACGGCTGACCTGGTCGTGCTGGCCACTGGCCAGGTGCCAAACGCCGGCGTCAATCTCGACGAATGGACGGCCACCGTGACCGCGGCGGAGAGCGGCGATGCCGCCGCCGCCGAGAAGAAGAGCGAACTGCAGAAGATCTCGGTGCTCAACCTGAACTATCGTCAGGGCCCGGACGTGCCGCAGTTCAAGTATGGTTTCGCGGACTCGCACTTCATCTGTTTCCCCTATGAGACGCGCCGTACCGGCATCTACGCCGCCGGCCCGACGCGCCGGCCGATGGACCTGTTCCAGGCGACCGAGGACGCCACCGGAGCTGCCCTGAAGGCGATCCAGGCGGTCGAGAACGTCGAGAAGGGCCGCGCTGCCCATCCGCGCGCCGGGGACTTGAGCTTCCCCAGCGCCCGCCTCGAAGGCTGTACGCAGTGCAAACGCTGCACGGTCGAATGTCCCTTCGGCGCCATTGACGAGGACGAGAAGCGCTTCCCGGTATTCAACGAGGAACGCTGCCGCCGTTGCGGCACCTGCATGGGCGCCTGCCCGGTACGTGTGATCTCCTTCGAGAACTACAGTTGCGACACTGTCGGCATGCAGGTCAAGGCCGTCAATGTGCCGGACGAGTTCGAGGAGAAGCCGCGCATTCTGATCCTCGCCTGCGAAAACGACGCCTATCCGGCGCTCGATATGGCCGGCCTGCAACGCATGTCCTACTCGGCCTTCGTGCGGGTGATTCCCGTGCGCTGCCTCGGTTCGGTCAATACCATCTGGATCACCGACGCGCTCAACTCCGGCTACGACGGCGTGATGATGATGGGCTGCAAGCGCGGCGATGACTACCAGTGCCACTTCGTCAAGGGCTCGGAAATGGCCTTCTATCGCATGAGCAAGATCGGCGACACGCTGAAGCAGTTGGGCCTGGAGCCCGAGCGCGTGCAGACCGAGGAAGTGGCGATCACCGACAACGCCCGCGTGGTCAGGATGATCAACGACTACGTCGCCGAACTCGACAAGCTCGGCCCCTCGCCCATGAAGGGCTTCGGCTAAGGAGACGCGCTCATGACAACCGCCAACCAGAACGCCGTCGCGCGTTACAAGAACAGCTTCCTCAAGGAAGTCGAGGCCAACGTCGAAGACGGCCACATGGTCAAGATGTGCATGCAGTGCGGCGTCTGCGCCGGCTCGTGCCCGCTCGGCAATGCCTGGGAACACTCGCCGCAGAAGCTGTTCATGATGATCCGCGCCGGCAAGCGCGACGAGGTGCTCAAGTCCGATTCGATGTGGATGTGCACCTCCTGCTACAACTGCATCTCCCGCTGCCCGCGCAAGTTGCCGATCACCCACATCATGCACGGCCTGGCCAACTACGCCTACCGCCTCGGCATCGCACCGCAAGGACAGCCGACGCAGGGTGTTGCCAGGATGTTCTGGGACAACCTGGCCAAGACCGGCCGCATCAACGAGCTGAAGTTCGCCATCGACCTGTATTTCAAGGATGGCTTGGCCTCTGGCATGCAGGTGGTGTGGAACATGAAGGAAGACGTGCTGGGGCTGGTCAAGGCCAACCGCCTGAACCTGCTGGAACTCTTCAGCGCCCACGAGTGCCAGGACAAGATCGGCATCCAGAAAATGCTGGCCAAGGCGCGCGAGATCGAAGACCGCCGCAAGGGCTTCACGCAATAGGTCGAGAGGAGACAAGGTCATGTCGAAAAAACAATACGCGTTTTACCCCGGTTGCTCCTCGCAGAAGAAGGTTTCGGCCGACAACTTCCTGCGCTCGATCGATGTCGTCTGCGACAAGCTCGATGTCCAGTTGAACGAGATTCCCGACTGGAACTGCTGCGGCGCTTCGATCGGCTACGGTGAAGGTGGCCAGTTGCCGCGCATCGTCCTTTCGGCCCGCAACCTGGCCCTGTCGTCGAACCAGTTCGCCGGACAGGACATGGTGTCGGTGTGCCCGGCCTGCTGGCTTGCCTCGCGCGAGACCGCCGAGCGCCTGCATGAATCAAGCAGCCTGCTGGCCGATACCAACGAGGCCCTCAAGGAAGCCGGCCTCAGCTACAGCGGCGGCGTCAAGGCCCGCCATTTCATCGAGGTGCTGATCGAGGACATCGGCTGGGACAAGATGCAGGAAAAAGTGGTCAAGCCGCTCGGTGACATCAAGTTCGCCGGCTATGTCGGCTGCCAGACCAACCGCCCCTTCGGCATCGCCGGCGAGTCCTTCGAGAACCCGCAGTATCTCGACAAGATGATCGAGATGTGCGGCGCCGAAGCCGTGCCCTACGACCAGAAAGTCACTTGCTGCGGTGGTGCGCTGGCCTTTTCCGAACCGGACAAGGCACAGAAGCAGATCCGCGACATCGTCGAGTCGGCCTACGACCACGGTGCCGAGATGATCGTCACGCCCTGCCAGTTGTGCCAGACCAACGTCGAGGTCTACCAGACCGAGATCAACCGCAAACAGGGCACCAAGTTCCATATGCCGGTCGTTTATTACTCGCAATTGATGACGGTCGCCTACGGCGGCACGGCCAAGCAGGCGGGGCTCGACGGGCAGGTGATCAAGGCCGAGAAGCTGGAGAAGATCGCGGGCAAGTAAGGGGTAGGCGTTGTTCGTTTGCTATACTTCCGCCCAACGTGGGGGGGTAGCTCAGCTGGGAGAGCGCCGCGTTCGCAATGCGGAGGTCGTGAGTTCGATCCTCATCCTCTCCACCACTCAAGTCAGGCCGGAAATCCAGCGCATTGCCAGGGTTTTCGGCCTTTTTCATTTCGAGCGGATTGATTCAGGAGAACATTCATGCAGATCAAGGATAGCGTTTTCATCGTGACTGGCGGTGCGTCGGGCCTGGGCGCCGGGGCGGTGCGTTTCCTCGTGGGGCAGGGCGGCAAGGTGGTAGCGGCCGACATGAACGCGGATGCCGGGGCGGTGCTGGTCGCCGAACTGGGTGCGGCGGCGCGTTTCGTCGAGACCAATGTCGCCGACGAGGCCAGCGCGAGGGCTTGCGTGGCTGCGGCACGCGAAGCCTTTGGCGCGGTGCATGGGTTGGTCAATTGTGCCGGGGTGGTCATCGGCGAAAAGACGGTCGGCAAGGAGGGTGCGCACGCGCTGGCCAGCTTCAAACGCGTGATCGACATCAACCTGGTCGGCAGCTTCAACATGATTCGCCTTGCTGCCGAGGCATTTTCGAAAAACGAACCCAATGCCGGTGGCGAGCGTGGCGTCATCATCAATACCGCTTCGGTCGCGGCTTTCGATGGTCAGATGGGGCAAGTGGCCTATGCCGCTTCGAAGGGCGGCATCGTCGCCATGACCCTGCCACTCGCCCGCGACCTGACGCGCAACGGCATCCGCGTGATGACCATTGCCCCCGGTATCTTCGAAACGCCAATGATGGCGGGCATGCCGGAAGAAGTTCGCGATGCCTTGGGCAAGATGGTGCCGTTTCCGGCGCGCATGGGCAAGCCGACCGAGTTCGCCGCGCTGGTGGGGCATATCGTCGAGAACGCCTACCTGAATGGCGAAGTGATCCGCCTCGACGGCGCCATCCGCATGCAGCCGAAATAAGCGCGTGCCCCACTGCGGTTCGGATTGCTACCACTGCGGCTTGCCGGTGCCGCAGGGTCTTGACCTTCCGGTCGAGATCGATGGCAGTCCGCGCCCGATGTGCTGTGCTGGCTGCCAGGCGGTGGCGCAGGCCATCGTCACCAATAATCTGACCGATTACTACCGCCACCGCGACGCCTTGCCGAATTCGCCCCGCGAGGCGATCCCCCAGGCGCTGCAGGAACTTGGCTTATTCGATCACCCGGAAGTACAGAAGAACTTCGTGCGTCCGGTCGGCGACCACGAGCGCGAGGCGGCGCTGATCCTCGAAGGCATCACCTGCGCGGCCTGCGTCTGGCTTAACGAGGCGCATCTGGCTCGCCAGCCGGGGGTGACGGCGGTGGACATCAACTACGCCACGCGCCGCGCCCGCGTGCGCTGGGACGAGAACCAGACCAAGCTCTCGGCCATTCTCGAAGCGGTACAGGCCATCGGCTATCGCGCGCATCCCTACGATATTACCCGCTCCGAACAACTGGCGCAGAAAGAGCGGCGCACGGCGCAATGGCGGTTGTTCGTTGCCGGCTTCGGCATGATGCAGGTGATGATGTATGCCGTGCCGGTCTATCTGGCCGATGACGACATGACGCCGGACATCGAGCAGCTGATGCGCTGGGCGAGCTTGCTCCTGACCATGCCGGTGATCGCCTATTCGGCTGCGCCCTTTTTTAACAATGCTTTGCGCGACCTCAAGTTCAGGCGTGTCGGCATGGATGTGCCGGTGGCGCTGGGGGTGGGCAGCGCCTTCCTCGCCAGCGTCTGGGCGACGCTGACCGCAGCGGGCGAGGTGTATTTCGACTCGGTGACGATGTTCGTATTCTTCCTGCTGGGGGGGCGTTATCTGGAAATGATGGCGCGCCAGAAGGCGGCGCGCGGGGTCGAGGCATTGGCCAGGGCGCTGCCGGCCTTTGCCGAACGCCTGCCGGAGTGGCCGTTCCAGGGTGAGGGTGAACGGGTTGCTGTCGCGGATCTGGCGGCAGGAAATCTGGTCCGGGTGAGGCCGGGTGAGGTGATTCCGGGCGATGGGGAGGTGATCGACGGCGAAAGCAGCAGCGATGAATCGCTGCTCACCGGTGAGAGTCGGCCGGTCACGAAGCACTTGGGGAGCAGGGTGACCGGCGGCAGCGTGAATATCGCCAGCCCGCTGGTGGTGAGATTGGCGCGCGTGGGCGAGGCGACCCGGCTGGCCTCGATCCGGCGGCTGATGGAGCAAGCCGCCGCCGAAAAGCCGAAACTGGTGCAGTTGGCCGACCGCATCGCGATGCGCTTCGTCGGGGTGTTGCTGCTGCTGGCGGCTGTGACAGCGATCTATTGGCTGAATGTCGATCCTGACCGTACCCTGTGGGTCTTCGTTGCCGTGCTGGTGGTGAGTTGCCCCTGCGCCCTGTCTTTGGCGACGCCGGCGGCGTTGACGGTAGCCACCGGAGCCCTGGCACGCGAGGGCGTGCTGGTCACGCGCGGCCATGCGATCGAAACGCTGGCCAAGGCGGATCACTGGGTCTTCGACAAGACAGGTACGTTGACCATGGGACGTCCGACGGTTGTTGATTGGCAATGCGCACCCGGCGCTGACGAGGCAGCAATCTTTGCCGAGGTTCGCGCGCTCGAACAGGCGAGTGAGCACCCGCTTGGCCAAGCGCTGCTGCAAAAAGTCGGCGCTGGCGAGACGGCGAAAGTGAGCGGGCTCAAGGCCATAACCGGGCAGGGCATGGAGGCCCGGCAGGGTGATCAGCCGGTGCGCATCGGTGCGCCAACTTTCGTGGCCGAGTTGCACAGTGCTGGGTTGCCAGACGAAATGAAGACATGGCTGGCGGCCGGCGATACGGTCGTGGCTATGGGGGATAGCCACGGTTGGCGGGCTTGGTTTCGCATTGCGGACGCCGTACGTCCCGGCGTGGCCGCAGCCCTTGGCCAGTTGCGCGCCCAGGGCCTCAAACTGACTATCCTCTCTGGCGATGCGGCGCAGACGGTGGCGGCGGTCGCTCGGGAAGTCGATGTGAATGATTACCAGGGGGGGATGACTCCCGAAAGCAAGCGCGCCTACTTGCAGGCTCTTCAGACCCAAGGACAGACCGTGGCGATGGTGGGCGATGGCGTCAACGATGCTCCAGTGCTGGCGCAGGCGCACGTTTCGGTGGCGATGGGCGGTGGCACCGACCTGGCCCGTGGCCAGGCCGACGTGGTTCTGCTGTCGGACGATCTGACGCACCTGGCCTCTGGCATCTTGCTGGCGCGGCGGGCGCTGGGGATCATTCGGCAGAACCTGGCATGGGCCTTCGCTTACAATGTCATCGCCATTCCCTTGGCTATGGTCGGTTGGGTGACGCCGTGGATGGCCGGCATCGGCATGTCGGCCAGTTCGCTGTTGGTGGTGCTGAATGCCCTGCGCCTGCAGAAAGCGACTTGAAGACAATGGAAAGCCTCTACCTCCTGATTCCTGTCTCCGTGGTGTTGGTGTTCCTGATTGGCATCATCTTCTGGTGGTCCTTGAAGGGCGGTCAGATGGAAGATCTTGAAGGGCCGGCCTATCGCATTCTGATGGATGATGACCTCCCGAAGCTTGATCCTGGTGAACCCAGAACGGAAAGAAAGGGTATTGAGTTATCGAAAAAAATCTGATCTTTTGATGCAGATCAAAGCCGCGAAAATCAGGTATTCCCATACTGCGACAGGTTTTTGGCGGGATGATTAGCAATGGCGATCCGTCCTGCTGGTTAGTCTCTCTGTTGGGGTTGGGGGTGCACATCCAATGTGCCCCCTTTTTTTTGCCTGAGCCTGATCCCAAAGATCGTCTTATGTAAATCATAATAAAATGCTTATGTGTCTGTATAAAATAATCTGTATGGCGGCAATGTCGATCTGAGTCAAAATGTCGCAGTTCGAATAAGGGGCCTGTAGACTTTATGTTCAATCCTCATTGAGAATTGAGCGAGCAGGTAGCAGTTCTGTCTTTTCTAAAGAGAGGTGAAAACCACCATGCAAACGCAAGCGACTTACAACTACAAAGTCGTGCGCCAGTTCACCGTGATGACCGTCATTTGGGGTATCGTCGGTATGTTGGTCGGCGTCATCATCGCCGCCCAACTGGTCTGGCCGCAACTGAACGTGATCGAGTTTCTGTCTTATGGAAGGCTGCGGCCCCTGCATACCAATGCCGTGATCTTCGCGTTTGGTGGTTGCGCTCTATTCGCCACTTCTTTCTATGTGGTTCAGCGAACCTGCCATACCACTTTATTTGCTCCGGGCCTCGCGAGCTTTATCTTCTGGGCCTGGCAACTGGTTATTCTGCTAGCTGCACTTTCTTTGCCACTGGGGTTCACTTCAGGCAAGGAGTACGCCGAACTTGAGTGGCCCATCGACATCCTGATCACTGTGGTCTGGGTGTCTTACGCAATCGTGTTCTTTGGCACCATCGGCACTCGCAAGACGCCACATATTTATGTTGCGAACTGGTTCTACGGTGCCTTCATTATTGCGGTGGCCCTGCTGCACATTTTCAATAGTGCGGAAATTCCGGTCTTTGAAGCCGGCATCCTGACCCCCAAGTCCTACTCCGCTTATGCTGGTGTGCAGGATGCGATGGTGCAGTGGTGGTACGGCCACAATGCCGTGGGCTTTTTCCTGACCGCAGCCTTCCTGGGCATGATGTATTACTTCGTGCCCAAGCAGGCTGGCCGTCCGGTGTACTCCTACCGCCTCTCAGTAGTGCACTTCTGGGCGCTGATCTTCACCTACATGTGGGCCGGCCCGCACCACCTTCATTACACCGCCCTGCCTGACTGGACTCAATCGGTTGGCATGGTCTTCTCGTTGATCCTGCTGGCGCCCAGCTGGGGTGGCATGATCAACGGCATCATGACCTTGTCTGGCGCCTGGCACAAGCTGCGTGACGATCCGATCCTGAAGTTCCTGATCACCTCGCTGTCCTTCTACGGCATGTCGACCTTCGAAGGCCCGATGATGTCGATCAAGACGGTGAATGCGTTGTCGCACTACACAGACTGGACGGTTGGCCATGTGCATTCCGGTGCCCTTGGCTGGGTGGGTATGGTCTCGATCGGCTCAATGTACTACCTGATCCCGCGTCTGTTCGGTCGCCCAGAGATGTATTCGACCAAGCTGATCAACGTGCACTTCTGGCTGGCGACGCTCGGCACCGTGCTGTACATCGCGGCACTGTGGATTTCCGGCGTGATGCAGGGCCTGATGTGGCGTGCGACCAACGCCGACGGCACGCTGACGTATGCCTTCGTCGAGTCGGTCAAGGCGTCCTATCCGTTCTGGACCATCCGTGTCGTGGGCGGCCTGTTGTTCCTCAGTGGCATGATTCTCATGGCTTACAACATGTTCAGGACGATTGCGAGTGGTAAAGCGGTGGATAACGCACCGGTTCTCGCACCGGCTCATGCTCACTGATCGCAAGGGAGATAAATCACCATGTTGACACATGCGAAAATCGAAACCAGCAACACGCTGATGATCGTTCTGACCTTGTTGGCGGTCAGTGTTGGTGGTCTGCTGGAAATTGTTCCGCTGTTTTTCCAGAAATCGACCACGACACCGATCAACGAAGTTGTCAAACCCTACGATGCGCTGCGCCTGGCAGGTCGTGATATCTATATCCGCGAAGGCTGCTACAACTGCCATTCGCAGATGATCCGTCCGTTCCGCGCCGAGACCGAGCGTTATGGTCATTATTCGGTGGCAGGTGAATACGTGTATGACCATCCGTTCCAGTGGGGGTCAAAGCGTACCGGCCCGGATCTGGCGCGAGTCGGTGCCCGCTACTCGGATCAGTGGCACAAGATCCATCTGCTGAACCCCCGCGATGTCGTGCCCGAGTCGAACATGCCGGCTTATTATTGGCTGGATCGCCCGCTCAATGACCCGGCGATCGGTGGCAAGATGGCTGCACTGCGCAAGGTGGGTGTGCCTTATACCGACCAGGAAATTGCCGAGGCGCCCAAGGCGCTCGAAGGCAAGACTGAGGTCGAGGCCGTTATCGCCTACCTTCAGGGCATGGGCCTCGCGCTCAAGCAAAGCCGTTAAGCGCAAATGGATATCAACGACCTGCGGACGATCTTCACGGTGCTGGTGATCCTCGTGTTCTTCGGCATCGTGGCGTGGGCCTACTCCGCAAAACAGAAGGCGTCATTCGACGAGGCGGCCAGACTGGCGCTCGACGATGATGACACGCCCGCCCGCAGTGGTAGCGCAGGTCATTAGCATAACTGAAAGGAATTCGGTCATGGATCTCAACTTTACGAGCGACCTCGTTGGCTTTTGGAACCTTTACGTGGTTGTAATCGTCGCGGTCAGCATCATAGCCTGCGGCGTATTTCTCTGGTCACAAAGCTCGGCCGACCATAGGCCGGGCGAAGTGACTGGCCATGTGTGGGATGAAACCCTTGAGGAGTACAGCAACCCGTTGCCCAACTGGTGGCGCTGGATGTTCTACATCACAGTCGTTTTTGCTCTAGTGTATCTAGCGCTTTATCCGGGACTGGGAAGCAATAAGGGGCAATTCGACTGGACCATGCGCGGACAGTACGATGCTGAAATGAAGGCCGCCGAACAGACCTATGGCCCCAAGTTCAACCAGTTCCTTAAGCAGGATGTGATGAGCGTGGCAGCTAACCCGGAAGCTAGGGAAATGGGGTCACGCCTGTTCCAGACCTACTGTGCGCAATGTCATGGCGGTGATGCCGGTGGTCAGCCCGCCTTCCCGAACCTGAAGGATGGTGACTGGCTGTGGGGCGGTACGCCAGACAAGATCAAGGAAACCATCAATATGGGTCGCATGGGCATCATGACCCCCATGGGCACCAAGCCAGACATGACTGCAGAACAGGTCAAGGATGTGGTTGCCTATGTGCGTTCGCTGTCCGGGCTTGAGAGCAAGTCAGGTGGTAGTGCCGAAAAGGGCAAGGAACTCTATCCGCAAGCCTGCGCTGCTTGTCACCAGCCAGATGGCAAAGGTATGCAGGCTGCTGGCTACCCTAACCTGACTGACAAGGTCTGGTTGTACGGTTCCCGCGAAGAGACGATGATCGAGACGGTGACCAAGGGCCGGCAGAACCAGATGCCCGCTTTCGGCGAGTTCCTCGGCGAAGCCAAGGTGCATCTGCTCACCGCCTATGTCTGGGGGCTTGGCGGTGGCGTCAAGGCCGAATCAGTCGCGGAGGCAGCGCCAGCCGAGCAGAAATAGTTGAAGCACCGAACCTCCGGCCCCCCTGGAGCCGGAGGTTTCAATAGCGCCCTTGGGGAATCGCATTGAGCGGTTTGGGCGGAGCAAGAAAAAGGGTGATTTGAGGGGATTGCCTGAAAATCGGATGCTGTATTTAGCAATCAACCTGCCCCAACCTACTTTCAATTCGCCAAAGAATATGAACCAGCAGTCCCCCCAAACCGATTCTTCCACTTCCGCAGAACAGGCAAGTTCGCTCTACAAAGTTCACAAGAAAATCCACCCCCGCTCGGTCAAAGGGGTTTTCGCCACCTGGCGGTGGGTTCTGGTCTGGCTTACCCAGTTGCTGTACTACGGGCTGCCGTGGCTACCGTGGAATGACCGGCAGGCCGTGCTGCTCAATATTGTCGAGCGCAAGTTTTACATCTTCGGTCTGGTGCTGTGGCCTCAGGATGTCATTTTCCTGGCCATTATTCTGATTATCTCTGCCTATGCCCTGTTCCTGTTCACCGCCGTTGCCGGACGCTTGTGGTGCGGCTACGCCTGTCCGCAAACCGTCTATACTGAAATCTTCCTCTGGATTGAGGAGAAGATCGAGGGTGATCGCAGTGCCCGCATCAAGCTCGACAAGGCGCCTCTGGATGCACGCAAGTTCGGCCTGCGTGCGGCGAAGTTCGGTTTGTGGGCACTCTTGGCTTTGTGGACCGGTTTTACACTGGTTGGCTATGTCACCCCCATCAAGGATCTGTGGGTGTCCTTCTGGTCATGGAATCTGGGACCCTGGGAAACCTTCTGGATTTTCTTCTACGGCTTCATGACCTATCTGTTTGCCGGCGTCATGCGCGAGCAGGTTTGCCTCTACATGTGCCCTTACGCACGCTTCCAGAGCGTAATGTTCGATCCCGATACGCTGGTGATTACCTACGATACGGAACGCGGCGAACCGCGTGGTCAGCGCAAGAAGGGCGTCGATCCGAAAAGTGTCGGCAAGGGCGATTGTGTGGATTGCGGCTTGTGTGTGCAGGTTTGTCCGACCGGCATCGATATCCGCAAGGGTTTGCAGTACGAGTGCATCGGCTGTGCAGCTTGCATCGACGTCTGCGACGAGATCATGGAGAAGATGAACTATCCGAAGGGCCTGGTGCGCTACACGACGGAAAATGCTTTGGCCCAGAACTGGGATTGGAAGGATATTGCCGGACATATCATCCGCCCGCGCATCATCGTCTATACGGTGATTCTGATCGGCATTTCACTCGGTCTGGTCTGGGGGATCGCCAACAAGCCCGATTTGCGAGTCAACGTGATTCGTGATCGTGCCATCCTTGCCCGCGAAGTCGAAGGCGGCTTGGTCGAGAACGTTTATCGCCTGCAGGTCATGAACGTATCCGAGCAACCTCACCGGTATAGTGTGTCCGTAACGGGGCTCGATGGCATCAAACTGGAAGGCGAGAGCTCACTGGAGGTTGCCCCGGCCGCCTCCAAGAGTTTCCCTCTCTCGGTGCGTGTCCCGCCGGAAGCAGCGCCCAAGGGCTCCCATATGATCTATTTCGATGTCAAGGCCGAAACGGGCGAGAAGATATCCGTCCATGAAAAAGCCAGCTTCCTGATGCCCTGAGAAAACGAATGACTGTGATGACAACTGCCGACAACCGCATTGCAAAACCCTGGTACCGCGAGCCATGGCCATGGATTCTCATGGTGGGCCCTGTCACCGTCATTGTGGCTGCCCTGGTGTCGGCCTGGATAGCCATTTCCACTAACGACGGTCTGGTCGCGGACGATTACTACAAGCAGGGATTGGCTGCCGGAGAAACCTTGGCAAAAAGCCAAAAAGCGCAGGAGCTCGGTTTATCCGTGAGCCTGCGCCTGACCAGTGACAGTATTCGTATTCGTCTGACGTCTCGGGAAGCCGATTTTCCTCAGCCTGATGCGTTGATGATGACCATGTCTCATCCGACACGCGCCGGTATCGACCAGAAAATCTCGCTCAAGCGTTCCGCTGACGGATTTCAGGGCGATTTCAATCTACCCGCATCCGGTCATTGGCTGATTCTGGTCGAGGATGATGCAAAAACCTGGCGTTTGATGGGTACGGTGATGTTGCCGGCGTCTGCCGAGGCGGTTATCGGGGGTGCAGGCAGTACAGTCAAGCCACAGTCTTAGTCGTTCAATTTAAACTTAATGGGAGGCGAACATGGAAGCTTTAAAACTGCTATTTGGCACTGACATCGGTTTGCTAAGCGTGTTTACCGTCGTCTTTGCCACCGGTACGGTGGTCTTTATCTACGGCTATGCCAGGAGAAAGATGGAAGAAGACGGCAAAAACGCTGTGAAAAACGCCATCAAAAAGTAGTCTGGCTAATTTTGAGGAGGGCCGACGCCAATTGGCGGCGGTGCCAGATTGACGATGCGGGTGAACAGATCACGGAATTCGTGATCGGGTTTCGAGCCAAAGCGCGGGTCGCCATGCTCACCGAAGGCATCAGCGATGTCGATCCAGTCCTCGGCAGTCAGGTGTTTCTTGGCCAGAGGGATGACAACCTTTTCCTCTAGGCTCATGTGTTGCCACGCCTCTTCAATGTGGGCTTCGGCGCTTTTTGCGAAGTTCTCCAGACTGCCGGGTATGCCGGCCTCCAACTGGCCTAGCACTTGTTCCAACTCTTTCAGGTGTGTTGCGCCTTCCTGATGCTGACGTTCGAGCTCGGCAATTACCTCATCGGCTTTATGGGTGCGATCTTTCAGGCGCGCAAACAGGTAGGTGTCTTCGCGGGGATTGTGCAGCCGCTCTGAAAACGCATCCATGTAATAGATCATCGCCCAGAGGAGCTTGAAGTCGGGTGGTGTGGCTTTTTCCTGCATGTTCCTGACCAGGAAACGCAAGCCGTGTAGGACTGCTCCGAGGGAGCGGTGCTCGTCATGAATGATGGCCAGCGCTTGATTCAACATTGGAATCCTAACGATAGACTAGGACGGGAATCTTGGAGTGCGTCAGCACTTTCTGGGTTTCGGAGCCAAGTAACAAGCCACTAATACCGCGCCTGCCGTGCGATGCCATAAAGATCAGATCGCACCCGGTAGATCCGGCTGCCTCGATGATGGCTTCGTAGGGGATGTCGCTGGTCGAAGTTCGATGGCCGCAAGGGACATTGGCTGCTTTGGCGATTTCTTCGCAGTTGGCAATGATTTCCTGTGCCTGCTGTTCCGCCATTTCTGCAAACATCTCAGGCGTGGTTGGGTCGATGAGAGCCCCTTCACCATAGAAGGCTACAGGATACTCTGGCTTTGCATAGAAGAAGGTAATGCGTGCGCCAGCCTCACTGGAAAAGCTGACGGCCCGCTTGACGGTTTCCATCGAGAGCGGCGATCCGTCTGTGGGTACCAGAATATGTTTGAACATGAGTTACCTCGCTTTCCTTTCTTGTGTCGGCCGGTTCTGTAGGGATTGACACAGATCAACACGAAGCGCGCCAACCTTGCCAGAATCATAGCGCATTCCCCCGCTTGGGTTTGATGCTGGCGCGTACGCTATTCCAAGGCACGCAAAGTCCACGGGGCGATGCGTGCCGCCGAGGAGAGTGGATATGGCAACGAGCAAACAAATGGCAGCTGCGATGTCTCCGCACCGCAATTTTCAGGCGATGCATGAGGTGATCGAGGCCAATCTAGATCCGCTCGGGGTCGTGATGCCTCTGATGCATGCCCAGTTGGCTTGGGTGGCGCATCCGCAGGAACTCGCCGAGGCCGCTGCCGAATACTCCACGCACATGATGGCTTTGCAATGGCAATCCTGGCAGCGCATGTTTGGCGTTGAGGCCGACGACGTCGAATCCCCCAACCCTGACGACAATCGCTTCGTCGATTCGATCTGGCATGATTCCGCGACTTGGGACATCACCAAGGAGTGGTACCTGCTGATGACCCACCATGTCCAGGACATGCTGTTTCGCACACCTGGTCTTTGCAGTCGCGATCGACGGCGCGCCGCGTTCTGGTGGCGGAAGTGGCTTAATGCCATGGCGCCGACGAACTTCCTGCTGACGAATCCGGTGGCGATGCAAAAGGCCGTAGAATCCAATGGCGAGAGCCTGGCCCGCGGAATGCGCAACTTCATCGACGACATGCAGGCTGGCAATATCCGCATGACGCGGCCCGACGACTTTAAGGTTGGCGTCAATCTTGCCAGCACACCGGGCAAGGTGGTGATGCAAAACCTGCTACTGGAAGTCATCCACTACACTCCGACGGCGACGCAGGTCTATCGCACCCCGATCCTGATCGTCACGCCTTGGATCAACAAGTTCTACATTCTCGACTTGACGCCCAAGAAGAGCATGATCAAGTTCCTGCTCGATCAGGGTTTCGACGTCTATATAACGAGTTGGAAGAACCCTGACGCATCGATGGCCGAGGTAGGCTTCGATGACTATATCGTCGATGGCGTCGCGGCCGCTGTGGAGACCGTGTGCAGCATATCGAAGAGCCCGAAGATCCATATGGCCGGTTACTGTATCGGCGGTGCAGCGCTGGCGACTTATCTGGCTTGGGCCAACCGTCAGCATGCTGCGAAGGACGTGCCGGTGGCGAGCGCCACCTTTTTCACCACTCTGGTCGACTACCACAAGCCGGGTGACATCGAAGTTTTTCTTGATGAAGGCAGCTTTCATTTCCTGTCACGCAAGATGGAGGAAAAGGGCTTTCTCGACGGCAAGGAAATGGCCTCCGCGTTTCGCCTGCTGCGTTCCAACAGCCTGATCTGGCATTACGTCGTGCATGGATACCTCTATGGTGAAACGCCTCCACCGTTTGACGTTTTATTCTGGAATATGGATACCACGCGCATGCCGGCCCGGATGCACACTTGGTACCTGCGCAACTTGTATCTTGACAACAAGCTGATCAAGAAGGATGCGCTAGAAATCGCCGGTCAGCTGATCGACCTGTCCAGTATCGTCCAGCCGCTCTATTCGGTGGCTGCGGCGGATGATCACATTGCCCCCTGGAAACAGACTTTCCGGCTCAATAACTTTGCAGCCGGATCGAAGCGTTATGTATTGTCGAGTTCCGGACACATTCTCGGGATCATCAATCCGGTCGTGAATCCGCCCAAGCGCGAGTACTGGGTGAGCCATGCCGAGCGCCATGACAGCGCCGATGAATGGAAGGAACGTGCTCAGCATCACGCCGGTAGCTGGTGGGAGGACTGGATGGCTTGGCTAAAGCCCCAATCCGGTGAGATGGGCAAGCCGCCGGTTATAGCCAGCAAGGCTTATCCGGTACTGGCAGATGCGCCTGGTACCTACGTGCTGGAATCTTGAGGCAGGGTTTGAACGGAAAAGGTCGGCGCTGGCAGGACGGCGCCGGTGGCATCGGCTATTATTCTCACATTACTTTAGCAGGCCGCTGAACGACGGACTCACCGGCGGGCACGCTTGCGGACAACGATAATGAAATGTGTGGATGATTTCCGCCTGCGGCTGGGCTGGCACGAGCTGATTCCGATCGTCGTGGGGGGGATGGGCGTCGATATCTCGACGGCCGAACTGGCGCTTGAAGCGGCGCGGCTGGGTGGCGTGGGCCATATATCCGATGCGATGGTGCCAACTGTGGCCGACCGGCGCTTCAAGACCCATTTCGTCAAGAACAAGCTCAAACTGTACAAGCACAATGTCGCCAATACCGACAAGACCGACGTGCAGTTCGATCTTGCGCTGCTGGCCGAAGCGACGCAGATGCATATCGGACGGACCATGGAGGCCAAACGTGGTCCCGGGCTGATTTTCATCAACTGCATGGAAAAGCTCACCATGAACGCGCCGAAGGAGACTTTGCGTGTGCGTCTGCGTTCCGCGCTCGATGCCGGTATCGATGGCATCACGCTGGCAGCCGGCCTGCATCTGGGTTCCTTTGCGCTGATCGAAGACCATCCGCGTTTCCGTGATGCTCAACTGGGCATCATCGTCTCTTCCCTGCGGGCACTACAGCTATTCATGAAGAAGAGTGCGCGTACCGACCGCTTGCCCGACTACGTTGTGATTGAGGGTCCGCTGGCCGGCGGCCACCTGGGTTTCGGCATGGACTGGGCCAAGTTCAATCTTGCTACGATTTTTGCGGAAGTCCGTGCCTGGCTGGCAACTGAGAAGCTCGACATCCCTTTGATCCCGGCTGGCGGCATTTTCAGTGGTGGCGATGCGGCAACTTTCCTCGAAAACGGCGCTGCTGCAGTGCAGGTTGCGACCCGCTTCACGGTGGCGAAAGAATGCGGCTTGCCCGACCCGATCAAACAGGAATACTTCAAGGCCGGGGAGGACGATATCGAGGTGAATGGTATTTCGCCCACCGGCTACCCGATGCGTATGCTCAAGTCCAGCCCGGCAATCGGGGCTGGCATCCGTCCAAATTGCGAGGCTTACGGTTACCTGCTCGATGCCAACGGCAATTGCCAGTATATCGACGCCTACAATCGCGAAGTGGCCACCCATCCCGACGAGAAAAAAATCAGGGTGTGGGACAAGACTTGTCTGTGTACGCAAATGCGCAATTTCGAGTTATGGACCTGCGGGCATTACACTTACCGGCTTAAGGACACGTCGCGACGTCTGCCCGACGATAGCTATGTGCTGCTGTCGGCAGAGCATATCTTTAACGACTATCGCTATAGCACCGGCGATGCCATTGCGTTGCCGGCTGAACCTTGATCGGGCGATGATGGACAGCGTGGAGGTCATGACATGGCAGTGTTAGTACAGGATTCTGGCCGGGAACTGCGGCGCATCGTCCGAACCAACGAGGAAATCAAGACAGTCGTCTTGCGCGCGACCAAGATCAACCTGATGGCGATGAATGCAATTTTCCTTGCCAAGCGAGCTGGTCAGTCGGCATTGGGGTTTGGTGTGCTGTCGAACGAACTGCGGCGCTTTGCCATGGACCTGCAAAAGCAAATGACCCGACTGCGCGAAATGACCTACGGCAGCGTGGGGACAATCACCGCTCTGGTCCAGCAGGGGCGCGTCAATAGGCTGCTCGAACGGACGCGCAAGGAATCTGCGGGCAGCGGGCGCAAACTGATCGATGAAGCTATGCGCGGGCGCTACGGATTGGCCCATGGACGCCATCGTGACCAGATCACCGCATTGAACCGCCGCCTGAACCAGATGATTGCCGATACGACGCAACTGGTCGAACTGGGCAGCGTGTTGGCGCGTTCGGCAAAAATTGAAGCAGCTTATGGCGGACCGTTCTCCACGTCGTTGATGCAGGTTTCCAGCGATTTCGAACGTACCATCGGCGAAATCCAGAGTTCTCTGGAAAGCCTCTCCAAGCATGAGGATGCCTGATCATGAAAACTGCACAAGTTATCTACGAAGAAGGTGCCCACCGCTGGCTGGCGCTGGTGCGCGACCCTAGTCGTCCGGATTACCTGATCGATACCAACGAGTATCTGGTCAGTGTCGGCGACGACGCGATCCTGCTTGATCCGGGCGGCAGTGAGATATTCCCGGCAGTTTTTTCCGCACTGTCGACCGAGTTTGATCCGCGCAAGATCAACAAACTGTTCGCCAGTCATCAGGACCCCGACATCATTTCCTCCCTGTCGCTCTGGCTTGAGTTCAATCCGAACATCCAGTGCTACGTCAGTTGGCTGTGGGCAGGGTTCGTTCCTCACTTCGGCGGCGATCAGGAGACCTTCATTCCGCTGCCTGATGGTGGTGCCGACATACCTCTTGGCGGGCAGCGCCTGCAGGCGATTCCTGCTCATTACCTGCACTCGTCGGGGAACTTTCACGTCTACGATCCCCATGCGAAGATACTGTTTTCCGGGGATGTCGGCGCAGCCCTGTTGCCGCCTGGTGAAGACAGCTTGTTCGTCGAAGATTTCGATCGCCATATCCGTCATGCGGAAGGCTTTCACCGGCGCTGGATGGGCTCCGATCGAGCCAAGCGCGATTGGTGTCATCGCGTCAGCCAGCTTGACATCGAGATGATGTGCCCTCAGCACGGAGCCATCTACCGGGGCGAACAGGTCAAACGTTTCATCGACTGGTTTGCCCAACTCGAGGTTGGTGTCATCAAGTAGCCTGGCGATCCTCGCAGCATGGGTTGATTCGAGTCAAGGTGATTGGCTGGCCTGAAGGGGACAATGTGTCGCCCTTTTTATCAAGGTTGCCCCGATGACATTCCTGACCGAACCGCTACACCGGCACCACAAGTACTGCGATGACCTGTTTGCCAAAACCGAGGTCGTCGTTGCCGATCGCGATTGGGTCCGCGGCCCGGTTCTGTTCGATGATTTTCATGTCGAGATCGAGAAACACTTCCGTACCGAGGAGGTGACTTTGTTTCCGGCTTTCGAAGCGGTGATCGGCATGACCAGTGGCCCGACCCAGATGATGCGCCTCGAACACGCCCAGATGCGTTCCTTGCTTGAGAAGATGAGGTCGTCCCTTGATGGTCAGGAGTCCTCTGCTTTCGCCGGAGCGGCGGAGACCCTCCTCATCCTCATGCAGCAACACAACATGAAGGAAGAGAACATCCTGTATCCCATGTGTGACCGCAGCCTGACTCTGCACGCAGAGGAGCTTGGCCCGGTCGTACGACAACATTTGAATGCCCCACCCGGTGGCAACTTGAGCGACGTCCCCAAACGCACCCTGGTTAATGGCCGCGACTTGCAGCCTCCGGAGCCGCTGGAGAAAAGTAAGCGGCCAGCCCTACCTCGTCGACAGGCGATGGTCGAGGGTGTTATGTAGTT
>JACDZJ010000065.1_pt1 | contig 51931 bp, 43 predicted proteins | sample 7365721 | NCBI WGS metagenome assembly JACDZJ01 (sample SAMN15143480, study PRJNA637477) | pond metagenome | biome: freshwater wetland ecosystem [ENVO:00000243]; feature: pond [ENVO:00000033]; material: pond water [ENVO:00002228]; isolation source: pond water containing pink berries ... | reverse complement strand
GCGCTATCTGAGTTCAGTGCTTTTCGAAGGCGCATTCGATACGGCGGGGCTGGCCTTGTGAATGCGCCGAGTCCGATCGCCAATTCGTCCCATATCGATACACGCTTGGCTCAGGCCGGGCGCACCACGGACCCCCGGACGGGGGCAATCAGCACCCCGATTTACCAGACCTCCACCTTTGCCCATCCCGGATTGGGCCAGAGCACCGGATTCGACTACAGCCGCACCACCAACCCGACGCGGCAGGCGCTGGAGCAGGCGTTGGCAGTCCTGGACGGCGGAGCCGCCGCCCTGGCCTTCGCCAGCGGCCTGGCGGCGCTGACGACCTTGCTCGGCCTGTTCAGTCGGGGCGACCATCTGGTGGTGGCCGAAGGTTGTTACGGCGGCACCTACCGGCTGTTGGACCAGGTCTTCAGCCGCTTCGGGATTGCGACCACGTACGTGCCGGTAGTCGATCCGGCGGGGTATCGTGCGGCCTTGCGGCCCCAAACGCGCGCGGTCCTGGTTGAGTCGGTCTCCAACCCCTGTCTCGAAGTCCCCGACCTCAAGGCACTCGTCGCGATCACCCGCGACGCCGGTGCGCTGCTGGTGGTGGACAACACCATGTTGACCCCCTATTGGCTGCGGCCCCTGGAACTGGGTGCCGATGTGGTGGTGCACTCGGCCTCGAAGTTCCTGGCGGGGCACAATGACACCATCGGCGGCATCCTTTCGGTGCGGGAGTCGGCCCTGGCCACGCAACTGGGCTTCCTGCAGAACGCCATGGGGGCGGCGCTGAGTCCTCAGGATGCCTGGCTGGTGCTGCGGGGGCTCAAGACGCTGGCATTGCGGCTGGAGCGGCAACAGCACAACGCGCTGGTGCTGGCCCGGTGGCTGCGGCGGCAGCCAGGGGTGATGCGGGTGGCCTACCCAGGCCTCCCGGATGATCCCAACCATGACGTCCTCACGCGATCGGCCGGCGGTGCCGGTGCCGTGCTGGCGTTCGAGCTTGCAGACCGCGAGTCCGTTCGGTACCTGATTGAGCGGTTGTCGCTGATTGCCTACGCCGAAAGCTTTGGCGGGGTGGAAAGTCTGATCACCGTGCCGGCGGTGCAGACCCACGCCAATCTGTCGGCGCCGGAGCGTGAGCGGCTGGGGGTGACCGATACCCTGCTGCGGCTCTCGGTTGGGGTCGAGCACGTGGATGACCTGATTGCCGATTTGGCTGCCGCGCTGGCGTGAGCGATACGGGGAGCGCAGCGCGCCGAAGTTGGTGTGATCGAACCCGTGAGCGGTGACGCAGACGCGTCCTGGGTCTGGTGCACGCGGTTCACTGCCGGCGGTCGTGGTGGCAACGTCATTACGCGACTGCTATGCAGACCCCGCCGCTCTGGGCGAAATGACGATCGGTGCCCCGGAGCCGCTGACGGAAGGACACGACTGCACCGACGGTCGTGGACCGTTCCCATCAGGGGGCGGGTCTGGGGCGAGCCCTCATGCAGGACGCCGGCCGGCGGGTCGTGAACGCCGCGGACGCATCGGCATTCGCGGATTTATCGTGCATGCCCTCGACGCCTCCGCCAAGGCGTTCTATGAGCGCCTTGGCTTTGATCCCTCGCCGCTGGAGCCGATGACCCTCAGGACGCTGGCTGATCTGCGGGCCAGCGTATAGGTTTGGTTTAGGGCGTTAGCCCGGCCGCGAGCGTCCGCTGCCGAAGCCTGCGTACCGCGTCGTTAAGTTCAGCACATCGTGCGCACGGCCGTCCACAGGGCAGCCGAATCTGGCCTTGGCCTCGGCGAGAGAGACCTCTCGGCCAGTGTCCAAGTCGGCCAATCCCGCGACCACGGTACGTATGAAGACACTGTCCGCGCTGATCGACCCGGCGCCGGGCGCGGGCTGGCACACTATCGGCCCCACTGGCCCTACCTGCTGCTCGACGAAGTTGCGATCGTGGGGGACGCGGCCTATCCGGCCGAGGTTCGCAACCTGGTGGCGGCGCTATTCCAGTTGGAAAAGGCGCGTGACGAAGGAACCGCATCGTTTGAGCTCGCCGACGATGCCGCCCCCGCCGGTTTTGCACCGGCGACCTGTTCGGCGGCAAGCGATGAGGCACTGCGGACCTCCAACCAGCGCTTGCCAACCCGGAGGCCGCGCGTTCGCCTTGGTTCAGCTAGCGGCACTCAAGGTACGGTACCGTACGGACGGCTCAACACCGTTCGGCTAACGTCGCTTCAAGTCTGGGATTTTCTCAGTCAGCGGGATGTGGTGCGCGCTGCCGAATGTGTCGGTGACGAATCATCGACATTTTTCGGGTGTCCGTGGTCGCGGTCAATCATTGCCTCGCGATCGGTACGGCAACACCGGAACCCCGCGTAACGCCAGTCGATCGCTCATCCACCGGGCGCTCGCAATGCCTTCGTCGATCTTGGAGAAACAGGCCATGTTACCGAAGCAACGCACCCTCTCATCCGTTATCGCGCTGACGCTCGCCCTGTCAGGCCCACTCTTCGCTCAGACTGCGCCAGACCAAGCCAAGGCCGCGGCGGCGGTCCAGGAGCGGACGGATCGAGCGACTGACACGGCGCACGGGCAGCCGCCCGGCACGGCGGAGCGGAACAAGCAGATGTTGGTGGACCAGGCCACTGCCGCCGACACCAAGGCGCATGCCTATCCAACTCAAGCCAATCGACAGGCCCGCGATGAGGCTGAAGCCGCTGCCGCGGCAGCCGCCGGGATGTCGCAGCCCATGGCGGATCCAACGGCCCCGCGCTGAGGCGCGCAGGGCCGACGCTGCGGGTGTGGCCACGCAGGTGCGGCCTGATTTCCTGACCACCGCGCGGCGTCGGCTGGGCAATTGATCGTCCGGCCGTTGCGCAATGGCCGACGCAGCGAACGGACTGAAATCGCAGTAACCAGGGTTCAGGGTGCAGTTTCCATGATGACTCCCGCGTTCAAGAAGCAACTGGCGCTGGCCGTCGGTGTCGGCGCTGCCGTGGTGATCGCGGCCCTGGCCTGGTTCGCCCTGCAGCCCGCGGGCCTGGGTGTCGCCTTCGTCCAAGGCAATGGCCGTATCGAGGCGACCGAGATCGATGTCGCCACCAAGCTCGCCGGGCGGGTGCTGGAGATCATGGTCAACGAGGGCGACTTCGTGCAGACCGGACAGCCGCTGGCCCAAATGCAGGTCGATGTGCTGGATGCGCAGCGCGATGAGGCGCGTGCTCAGTCCCAACAGGCCGTCACCGCGGTGGCCAGTGCCCAGGCCGAGGTCGCCGTACGGCGCAGCGACAGCACGGCCGCCGAGGCCATGGTGGGGCAGCGCGAGAGCGAACTGGATGCGGCAGAGCGGCGCCTGGCGCGCTCCGAGACGCTGGCGAAGAAAGGCGTCACCGCGCTCCAGGTTCTCGACGACGACCGTGCCCGGGTGCACGGCGCGCAGGCGACACTGACTGGTGCCGAGGCCCAGGTGGCCGCGGCCGACGCGGCGATCACGGCCGCCGAGGCGCAGGTGGTCGGCGCCGATTCCGGGGTGACGGCGAGCGAGGCGACCATTGCCCGTGTCGAGGCCGATATCCAGGACAGCCTGCTCAAGTCGCCGCGTGACGGCCGCGTGCAATACCGGGTGGCACAGCCCGGCGAGGTCTTGGGCGCCGGCGGTAAGGTGCTCAATCTGGTCGATCTCAGCGACGTGTATATGACCTTCTTTCTGCCCGAGACGGTGGTCGGCCGGGTGGCGCTGGGCAGCGAGGTCCACCTCGTGCTCGACGCCATCCCGCAGTACGTGATCCCGGCCCGGGTGTCCTATGTCGCCAGTAGCGCACAGTTCACACCCAAGACGGTGGAGACGGCCAGCGAACGGCAGAAGCTGATGTTCCGGGTCAAGGCGCAGATCGACCGCGAGTTGCTGCAAAAACACCTGAAGCTGGTGAAAACCGGTTTGCCGGGCCTGGCCTGGCTCAAGCTCGACGCACAGGTGCCCTGGCCGGCCAACCTGGCGATCAAGTTACCGGAATGATCGGGCGCGCGGTGTCTCCAGACCGCGGGGGTGTTGCGCGCCCGACCGACGGTTCAGCGGGACCGGACGCTCCGGCGCCCGTTGTCGATCTGGCCGGGGTCAGTCTGCACTACGGGAAGATCGCGGCGCTGGACGACATTACCTTGGAGCTTCCGGCCGCGCGGATGGTCGGGCTGCTCGGTCCGGACGGCGTGGGAAAGTCAAGCCTGCTGGCGCTGCTGGCCGGCGCGCGCGCCGTGCAGCAAGGCCGGGTGCGGGCGCTGGGCGGCGACATGCGCAGCAGCCGCCATCGGGCACGGGTTTGCCCGCATATCGCCTACATGCCCCAGGGTCTGGGCAAGAACCTCTATCCCACCTTGTCGGTCGAGGAGAACCTCCAATTCTTCGGCCGACTGTTCGGCCATCCGGCGCTGGAACGCCGCCGCCGGATCGATGCACTGACGGCGAGCACCGGGCTGACCGCCTTTCTGACGCGCCCGGCCGGCAAGCTGTCCGGCGGCATGAAACAGAAGCTGGGCCTGTGCTGTGCCCTGATCCACGACCCGGACTTGTTGATTCTGGACGAGCCGACCACCGGTGTCGACCCCCTGGCCCGCGCCCAGTTCTGGGATCTGATCGCCGGCATCCGCACTGAGCGCCCCGGCATGAGCGTCATTGTCGCCACGGCTTACATGGACGAGGCTCAGCGCTTCGACTGGCTGGTGGCCATGGACGCCGGCCGGGTCCTGGCCACCGGCACACCCGCCGAATTGCTCGCGCGCACGGCAACCGACTCACTGGATGCCGCGTTCATCGCCTTGCTGCCGGAGGCGCGGCGGCGCGGCTACCGGCCGGTGACGATCCCGCCGCTGGTCACCGCCGACGCGGCGACCGGAGCCGAGATCGCCATCGAAGCAACGGACCTGACCATGCGCTTCGGCGACTTCACCGCCGTCGATCATGTGAATCTGTCCATCCGCCGCGGTGAGATTTTCGGGTTCATCGGCTCGAACGGCTGCGGTAAGTCCACCACCATGAAGATGCTGACCGGTCTGCTGCCGGCCAGCGAAGGTCAGGCGTCCTTGTTCGGGCGCGCGGTCGATCCCAAGGACCTCGCGACCCGGCGGCGCGTCGGCTACATGTCGCAAGCCTTCTCGCTCTATTCGGAACTGTCGGTGCGCCAGAATCTGGTGCTGCACGCACGCCTGTTCCAGCTGCCCGAGACCGAGATCCCGGCGCGCGTAGACGAGATGGTCCGGCGCTTTGGCCTGAATGACGTGCTCGACGCGCTGCCCGACACCCTGCCGCTGGGCATCCGTCAGCGCCTTTCGCTGGCCGTGGCCATGGTCCACCAGCCTGAACTGCTGATCCTCGATGAGCCGACATCCGGCGTCGACCCGATCGCGCGCGACCGCCTGTGGCAATTGATGATCGACCTGGCACGCAATGATCGCGTCACGATCTTCATCTCCACGCATTTCATGAACGAGGCCGGGCGTTGCGACCGCATCTCACTGATGCATGCCGGGCAGGTGCTCGTCACCGATGCCCCGGCTGAACTGGTGCGGCAGCGCGGCGTCGCCACGTTGGAGCACGCCTTCATCGGATTCCTGGAGGACGCGGGCGCGCGCGGCGACACGCCGGCTGCCCCCGCGCCGCTTCAATCTGTGCTCTCAGCGACGCCAACGGCGCCCAGCGACGGTCGGCTGAAGAAGGCCCCCAATGCGTTCTTTAGTCCGGCCCGGGCCTGGAGCTACACCAGACGCGAAACGCTGGAACTGCAACGCGACCCGGTGCGCGCCACCATGGCGCTGTTGGGAACCGCCATCCTGATGTTCGTCTTCGGCTACGGGATCAGTCTGGACGTGGAGAACCTGAGCTACGCGGTATTGGATCGCGACCAGACCGGGTTGAGCCGCAACTACGCCCTGAATCTGTCGGGCTCGCGCTATTTCATCGAACGTGCGCCGCTCACCGATTATGCGGATCTGGACCAGCGAATGCGGGGCGGCGAACTCGCCCTGGCCATCGAGATCCCATCCGGCTTTGCGCGCGACCTCACGCGCGGGCATCAGGTGCAAATCGGCGCCTGGGTGGACGGCGCCATGCCGGTGCGTGCCGAGACGGTGCGGGGCTATGTGCAGGGCATGCACCAGGGTTGGCTGCTCGAGCAGGCCGTGCACCGGCTCGGCCAGGACGCCGCCGCCGCACCCGCCACCATCGCGATCCGCTTTCGCTACAACCCCGACGTCAGAAGCCTGCCGGCGATGGTGCCGGCGGTTATCCCGATGCTCTTGCTGATGATTCCGGCGATGCTCACCGCGCTGTCGGTCGTGCGTGAAAAGGAACTGGGCTCGATCATCAATCTTTACGTCACCCCGGTCACGCGCAGCGAGTTCCTGCTCGGCAAGCAATTGCCCTACATCGTGCTGGCGATGCTCAACTTCGCCCTGCTGACGCTGCTCGCCGTCACCGTGTTCGGTGTGCCGATCAAGGGCAGCCTGTTGGCACTGAGCGCCGGGGCGCTGCTCTTCGTCATCTTCTCGACCGGCTTCGGGCTCTTTGCCTCCACCTTCACTCGCAGCCAGATCGCGGCGATGTTCGTGGCGATCATCGGGACCATGATCCCGGCGATCCAGTTCGCGGGCATGTTGAACCCGGTGTCCTCACTCGAAGGTGTGGGTGCCGTCATTGGTCGCATCTATCCAGCCTCGCATTTTCTCACGATCAGCCGCGGTGTATTCAATAAGGGGCTGGATTTCGTCGGTCTGGAAGCCTCGTTCTGGCCGCTGCTGCTGGCGGTACCGGTGATCTTGGGCCTGTCGATCATGCTGTTGAAGAAGCAGGAGACCTGAGCATGCTCCCACCCGCTGCGGAGCCGGGTCGCTTGGCCGGTACGGTGCTCAGTCGCGGCGCGGCGACTATATACCGCCTGGGCATCAAGGAGCTATGGAGCCTGGCACGCGACCCGATGATGCTGGTGCTGATCGGCTATACCTTCACGGTGTCGATCTATGTCGCTGCCACGGCGATGCCGGAAACCCTGCACAAGGCGCCGATTGCCATCGTCGATGAGGATGGCTCACCGCTGTCGCTACGGATCAGCGCGGTCTTTTATCCGCCGCGCTTCGATCCCCCGGCGATGATCCCACTGAACGGCATCGATCCGGGCATGGATGCCGGCGACTATACCTTCGCACTGGATATCCCTCCGGATTTTCAGAGCGATGTGCTGGCCGGCCGCGCGCCCGCCATCCAGCTCAATGTGGATGCCACCCGTATGAGCCAAGCCTTCACCGGCAGCGGCTATGTCCAGCAAATGGTGCTTGCCGAGGTGACCGAATTCGTCCAGCGTTACCGCGGCAGTGCCCCCTTGCCTGTTGAGCTGGCCCTGCGCATGCGCTTCAACCCCAACTTGGAGCAGTCCTGGTTCGGCGCCCTGATGGAGATCATCAACAACGTCACCTTGCTGTCGATCATCCTGACCGGCGCCGCGCTGATCCGCGAGCGTGAGCACGGCACCATCGAGCACCTGCTGGCAATGCCGGTCACGCCTGCCGAGATCATGCTGGCCAAGGTCTGGTCGATGGGTCTGGTGGTCCTGCTCGCTGCCGCGGTGGCCTTGGTGCTGGTCGTGCAGGGCCTGTTGCGTATTCCGATTGAAGGCGCGCTGACGCTGTTTCTGGCCGGCGCCGCGCTGCATCTGTTTGCCACCACGTCGATCGGCATCTTCATGGCCACGCAGGCACGGTCGATGCCGCAGTTCGGAATGCTGGCGGTGCTGATTCTGCTGCCGCTGCAACTGCTCTCGGGTAACTCGACCCCGCGTGAAAGCATGCCGGAGTTGGTGCAGTACATCATGCTGGCCGCGCCGACCACGCATTTTGTCGCGCTCGGCCAGGCGATTCTATACCGCGGCGCCGGCATCACGGTCGTCTGGCCGCAGTTCGTCGCGCTGGCCGGGATCGGCGCGGCCTTCTTCACGATTGCGCTCAGCCGCTTTCGCAGCACCATCAGCCAGATGGCCTGACCGCTCACCAACGACACAACAGAAACTGACCCATTGGACTATTGCGACATGATAACCAAGACCCAGCCGCTCGATTCGGAACTGCTGCGCAAGATGCACGCCTATTGGCGTGCGGCGAACTATCTCTCGGTCGGACAGATCTATCTCTACGACAACCCACTGCTGAAGGAGCCGCTCACCCTGGCGCATATCAAACCGCGCCTGCTTGGACACTGGGGCACCACGCCGGGCCTGAGCTTCATCTATGTGCATCTGAATCGCGTCATCAAGGACCAGGATCTCAGCATGATCTATATTGCCGGACCAGGGCATGGCGGTCCCGCGCTGGTGGCGAATGCCTATCTGGAAGGCACTTATAGCGAAGTCTATCCGAACATCGCCCAGGACGAAGCGGGCATGCAGCGGCTGTTCAAGCAGTTCTCGTTCCCCGGCGGCATCCCCAGTCATGTGGCGCCCGAGACGCCCGGGTCGATCAACGAGGGGGGCGAGCTGGGTTATTCACTGTCACATGCTTACGGTGCGGCCTTCGACAACCCGGACTTGATCGTTGCCTGCGTGGTCGGCGACGGCGAGGCGGAGACCGGGCCGCTCGCCACGAGCTGGCACTCGAACAAGTTTCTCAATCCGGTCCATGACGGTGCCGTGTTGCCCATCCTGCACCTGAACGGCTACAAGATCGCCGGTCCGACGGTGCTGGCCCGTATCCCGCGCGATGAACTGGAGGCTTTGTTCCGCGGTTATGGTCATACCCCCTATTTCGTCGAGGGCGATGATCCGACCCAGATGCACCAACTCATGGCGGCCACGCTCGACACCGTGGTCGCCGAAATCAAGCGCATCCAGAACGATGCCCGCGCCGACGGCTTCACGACCCGTCCCCGCTGGCCCATGATCATCCTGCGCTCGCCCAAGGGCTGGACCGGTCCGACCAGTGTGGACGGCAAGCCGACCGAAGGGACCTTTCGCTCCCATCAGGTGCCGATGGCCGACATGACGCATCCGGGACATCTGGAGATCCTGCAAGACTGGCTGAAGAGCTATCACCCGGAGGAGTTGTTCGACGCCACCGGCCGATTGAACGCCGAACTGGCGTGCCTGGCACCGCAGGGCGAGCGGCGCATGAGCGCCAATCCGCAGGCCAATGGCGGGCTGCTGCTGCGCGACCTGCGGATGCCGGACTTCAGTGACTACGCGGTCGCGGTGCCGCGGCCGGGTGCCGTGAATGCGGAGGCCACCCGGGTCCAGGGTGAGTTCATCCGTGATGTGGTGAAGCTCAACCCGCAGACCTTCCGCGTCGTCAGTCCGGACGAGACGGCATCGAACCGCTGGGGTGCGATCTTCAAAGTGACTGACCGCTGTTCGACCGGGCAGATCGTTCCCGGTGATGATCATGTCGGACCGGACGGCCGGGTGATGGAGATGTTGAGCGAGCATCAGTGCGAGGGCTGGCTGGAAGGCTATCTGCTCACCGGCCGTCACGGCTTCTTCTCCTGCTATGAGGCATTCATCCACATCGTCGATTCGATGTTCAATCAACACGCCAAGTGGCTCAAGGTGTGCAATGACATCCCGTGGCGCCGCCCCATTGCTTCACTGAACTACCTGCTCTCATCCCATGTCTGGCGTCAGGACCACAACGGTTTCAGCCATCAGGACCCCGGCTTCATCGACCATGTCATCAACAAAAAGGCGGAAGTCATCCGGGTCTATCTGCCGCCCGATGCCAACACGCTGTTGTCGGTGACCGACCACTGTTTGCGCAGCCGCAATTATGTGAACGTTATCGTGGCCGGCAAACAGCCCGCCCCCCAGTGGCTCGATATGGATTCAGCCATCAAGCACTGTACGGCCGGCATCGGCATCTGGCCTTGGGCCAGCAACGATCAGGGCAGCGAACCGGATGTGGTCATGGCTTGCGCCGGCGATGTGCCGACGCTCGAAACACTGGCTGCGGTCGCGTTGCTGCGGACTCATTTTTCCGAACTCAAGGTGCGGGTGATCAACGTGGTCGATCTGATGAAGCTCCAGCCGCAGAGCGAACACCCGCACGGGCTGAGTGATGACGCGTTCGATGTTCTCTTCACCACGGACAAGCCGATCATCTTCGCCTATCACGGCTATCCCTGGTTGATCCATCGGCTGACCTATCGCCGCACCAATCACAGCAACCTGCATGTGCGCGGTTACAAAGAAGAGGGCACGACTTCAACGCCCTTCGATACAGTGGTGAAGAACGAACTGGATCGTTTTGATCTGGTCGCCGACGTGATCGATCGCGTGCCGCAACTCGGTCCCAAGGCGGCCTATGCCAAACAGGCCATTCGCGACAAACTGATCGAACACAAGCAATACATCGCCAGGCACGGCGAGGACTTACCCGAAATTCGGAATTGGCAGTGGCAGGGGGATTGAAGACCACCGACCGGGCCTGACGGCCCGGTCGGTGGAAGACCTTAGGGTTTACTTGGCCGCCGGGCTGACGTCCTTGTTGGCGCTGACGTCCTTGTTGGTGCTGAAGTGGAACAGCGTGTAGGCCGGGCAGAAACGCAGGTAAGCGGTGCCGATCACGACCGCGCCGATCAGTCCGGCCAGCCAACTGCCGCCGCGAACGGCGCCGATGATCAGGAGGACGCCGACAGCGAAACGGATCAGGCGGTCGGTGTTGCCGATGTTGGGGTTGTTGATGTCTAGATTCATGATGAATACTCCAGTTGATGACGAGCGATTCTGGCTTCCGTGCCGGATCGGTTGGCGACAAGGTCGGTAGGGACAGCGCCGCGCTTCCGATCGTTGCCTTCCAGCGTGTTGCGGATAGGCGATCCCAAAAGAAAAGGACTGGTGCAGGTTCGACCTGGTCTTCGCTCAGATTTACGGCGGGCGAAGGGGCAGGAGCATCTCCGGTGAACCCGGAACGGCCGCTGTGACCTGATGAGTAGAGAGCACCTGTGAGTGCGTAATCTAGGCCGAGGTGGTCTGGCCTTCAGTGCGCTAACGAACTTAGAGGCGCAAGAAGCCGGTGGACCGCGCGGCGGACCATCAGGCGATTGACGGTAATTGCCGCGGTTCAGGCCGCGATCTGTGGGGGCGCGTCGCGGACTGACGGGGTGCAGTCCACGAGGTGGCTGGGGCGGGCCGAGGCCCGTTCAGTCCAAATCAGCGATTTCGCCGGTAGCGATATACACTACGCGTTCGGCGATGTTGGTTGCACGATCGGCGACACGCTCGTAATTGTGCGCGATCCACGACAGCGCGACACCCGGTGCCGCGGCCTCCGGGTGTGCCCGAATCCAGTCGACGATACGCTCGAGTTCCCCCACCATGTCCATGGACGCGGCGATGCTGCGCAGGTTCGGTCCAGCCGGTTGGTAAGCGGCCAAACCCAGCAACGCCTCCTGTTCGAGGACGCGGCGGGCAAGGTTGATGGATGCGTCGCCAGCGACGATCTTGCGGGCCAGCGCAAGATCCTGGCTGCGCACCGCCTCCAGTGACTGTTCCAGGGCCAGTCCGACTTGCTGCGCGAGATCGGCCAACCCGTACTTCAACGACTCACGCTTTTTCTCGACCAACAATCTGGTGTGGATCATGGGGACGCTCTGGGGTGGTAAGGCGCTATCGGTGTGGACGCGGATCGGTATCCACCATAGCGGAGCGGCTTTACGGTTTTGTTACCATCGGCGTGGTGGTGGCGCCCGGCACGCGTGGCCCGGTGCCGCGACCTGCCCACCCCAATCGTTGTGAGCCGGAGCCCGGTTGAAGCATCGGACCGAAAGCAGGTGCGCGTTGGTCCGCGGTAACACGCCCGCAACCTACGAGCGCAGCCAAGGCGTTAGGATGGTCTCCAAGATCGTGTTCAATCCTGGAGGTTCTCATGCGCATCCGTGCCCTCGCCCTCGCCCCCACCCTCGTCGTGGCATCGCTGAGTTCAGTGCCGGTCGCGGCCGTTTGTCCCGGCGGTGCAGCGCCAACCAAAGTGGAATTCACCGGCATGCCGGCGCCGGCCACCGCCGACGAGAAGGCCGACATCTATACGCGTGCCGTGCTGCAGATGACCTGCGCCGACGGTCAAACGACGGCGGTTCCGCTGAGCTACCACCAAATCTTCGCCACCACCGACCGCGTCGGCGACGCGGTGGTCGGCGGGTTGTTCACCGCCGCCGGAGCACCGCTGACCGACCGGGACGGTCAGTTGGCTTCCGACAGCCCGGATGGGACCTCGCTCATGCAGATTGCGGGACTCACCGTGCCCGGCGCGGCTGGCCATCCGCTGGCGCTGGTCACCCAGTTCGAGTTCCGTGAATTGCCCCCGAATGACGGCAGCAGCACCGGCTCGTTCTGGTCCAAGCTGCCCGCCACCGTCGGGTTGGCCCTGCTCGACCAAGACCCGGCGAGCGGTCGGTTGACGGCCAAGCACTATCGGGCGATCGATTTTTCCGCGGTCCATGGCGGCTGGATCCACTGTGGCGCCACCCTGTCCCGCTGGAACACCCACATCGGTTCCGAGGAGTACGAGCCCGACGCCAAGGTCCACGGCGGCGGCGCCAAGGCCGAGGGCTCGGATGACAAGACCGATATCGCGAGTTTCAGCCGCTATTATTTCGGCGATCCGGCCGCCGCCAACCCCTACCATTACGGACTGTTGCCCGAGATTACCGTGGCCGCGGATGGCACTACGCGGGTGGTCAAGCACACTGCCGCCGGCCGTTATGCCCGCGAGATGCAGATCATGGCCGCGGACGACCGCACCGCGATCAGCGGCGACGACGGCAAGAACACCGGGCTCTTCATGTTCGTCGCCGATCAGGCGCGGGACCTCTCGGCCGGAACCCTCTATGCCGCCAAACTCACCCCGGCCGACGCGGCCGCCGGTGACCGTTTCAACCTGCAATGGGTGCGCCTCGGCCATGCGACCGACGCTGAGATCAAGGCCATCGTCGACCGCGGGATTCGTTTCAGCGACCTCTTCGACGTGGCCGAGACCGACCCGCAGGACCCCAGCTTTACCAAGGTGTTGACCTATAACGGCACCGAGTGGCTCCGACTCAAGTCCAGCACCGCGTTCGACGTGGCGCAGGCCGCCGCCTTCCTCGAGACCCGCCGCTACGCCGCGCTTCTCGGTGCCACCACTGAATTCTCCAAGATGGAATACATCGCCTACAACCCGACCGACAAGCGGTTCTATCTCACGATCTCGCGGGTCGAGGCGGGCATGGTCGATCAGCAGGGCGCGATCCGGCTGGCACCCAACGACGGCGGTATGGTCTTCGAGATGGCGACCGCCGAGGGCCGGCAGGACACCCACGGCACCGCGATCGACAGCGCCTCTGTCGGCGTCAGCCTGGCTCCCGTCCCTGAACTGACCGGCGGATGGCTGGGCAAGGACAACCTGGATGCCGAGGGCAATGGGTGCAGCCAGGACCGGATCTGCGGTCCGGACAACATCGTCTATGCCGATGCGATCCGCACGCTGTTCATTGGTGAGGATACCGCCAGGCGTAACAACAACTACCTCTGGGCTTTCAACATCGACACCCGCAAGCTTGCGCGCATCCTCTCGGTACCCATGGCCGCCGAGGTGACCGGCCTGACGTTGGCACCCGATTACCATGGTTACGCCTATCTCATGGCCAACTTCCAGCACCCGGGCGACGAGAGTATCAAAGCCTACAAGGGTGCGGATCATGCCGAGATCGTCAGCAAGATCAATGGGAACTGGGGTGATCGCAAGAAAGCGGCAATCGGGTATATCGGTACCGCCGAGGGCGCTCTGCCGGCATTGCAGTGAGGGCTAGGTAGTGCGCTATAGGGTTAAACAACAACCGAGGCGCCAAACGCCGTCCCTAATGGATTTGTTTAGCTTGTGATCCGCTCCCATGCTCCAGCGTCAATGCCATTAGCCATTCTGGCTCCCACGCTCCTGCGTGGGAGCACGTGCGGGCGCTCCGCGTCCGGCGCCAAGACCGGACGCGGAGCGCCCGCCCGGCATTCCCACGCGGAGCGTGGGAACGAGAACGAAAAAACTTCAATCGCTCACACGTACAGCGGTGCCATGTGCCGCCAATAGTGGCCGCGATGGGCGCGTCCCTGCCACTCGTGCAGGGCGTGCCTGATGCCCTTCTCCCACAGTAACCGGCTCAGGTAACGATTGTTGTCGAGGAAGGGGTCCTGGTCGCCGATCACCAGTACGATGTCCATGCGCCGCAGGGCGGCGAGCCGCTCCGGGCAGTGGAGGTTGGCGAGATATTGGGCCGGGGTATGGAAGTAGATCAGTTCATCCCGGTGCCCATTGAACAGGTCGCGGAAGCACTCGACATTCAGGGTGAGATCATAGCGCCCGGAGAAGGCCGCGACTTTCTGAAAGAGATGGGGATGGCGCAACGCGATATTGACGGCATGGAAGGCTCCCAGGCTGCAGCCGTGGGCAATGGTGCAGGGATGGCGATTCTTCATTGCCATCAGCGGCAGCACTTCGTTGAGGATGTAGTCCTCGAAAGCGCAGTGGCGGCGGATGCGATCCGCGGGGTGGCACCAATCGCAGTAGAACGACTCCCAGTCGATACTATCCACGCAATAGATTTGTAACTGGCCCGCCTGAATCTTGTGGCCAAGCGCCTCGACCAGACGCAGGTCCTCGTATTCGTGAAAGCGGCCGTCGCGGGTGGGAAAAACCAGTACCTTGGCCCCGGCGTGGCCAAAGACCAACAGTTCCATGTCCCGACCGAGCCGGGCGCTGTACCAACGATGGTATTCGCGATTCATGATGACCTGTCGGGTGGATGTCTCAAGCGAAAACAGGCGAAGCTTAGTCCTCCAAGGTTGCAATACCGTGAACCGGGGTTCGATGTTTCGGCGCCGTCGGCGCGGCCCGCGCCGCAGCGTTGCGCATTCGGGTCAGAGCGGCGCGAAAAAGACCCAAAGCTGGGCCAGCAGATCCCGTTCCCGCCCCGCCCGGTCCGGATAGTCGAAGTGTCCGGCCGGCAGCACGAACAGGCGTTTGTCTCCGCCGATGGCGTTGTACACCGCGAACTGTCCGGGCGGGGCGACGGCCGGATCGAACCGGGCAACGGCCAAGTGCATAGGCTGCTGGATGTGCCTGGCGGCGACGGCCGCATCGTAATAGGCCAGGGTGGTTCGGACGTCGCGCTGGGTCCGGGCGTAGCGCTGGACGGCGGCGGCGCTGCCGACGCTCGGCAGGGTGAGGCGCAGGGGTTGGTGACCGAAACTGGGTACATTGAGGTGACCGCGGCCGATCCGGTGATCCCAGGCCAGGGCCATGGCGCCGATCCCGCCGCCGAAGCTGATGCCCAGGTAACCGAGGTGCCCGGCCAGTTCGGGGAAGAGCCCGAGCAGGGCCGAGATCCCGGTCCAAAGATCGTCTACGCAGCCGCCCAGTATGTACTGATCGCGCCGATCAATATCATGCAGCACATGCCAGGACGGATCGTCGGAAATCGGCGGCCGACGGCTGCGGCTCAGGCCCCGGAAGCAGGGGATCAGGTAGGCCCCATCGTCACGGGGGAGGTCGAGCGGCGGACGGTCGACGCCGCCGTAGCCGTGACCCAGCACGAAACCGCGTCGCGGCGGTGCGGCGGTGGGTGTCAGGAGCCAGCCGCGGATGGAGAAGGCGTCGGTCGAGTCGTATTCCAGGTCATAGACCCGGAAGCGCGGGTGGGCATCCGCCGAGGGACGCAACCGTGGGTTGGGCGTGACCGCCGTCGCGCGGTCATAGCGGGCACGCCAGAACGCGCCGAAATCGGCCGGCTCGGGCGGCGGCTCGACCGCCAGCAGGTCATCCAGGCTGTAGCCGTATCCGGGATCGAAAGGGAAGTCGTGGGCAAAGGGCATGGGGCGAAACCAAACCGTCACAAAATGGCGTCAGGGAGGATGATACAGTGTTGTCACGGCAATGGCAGGCGAACCGGAGCCGGGGACGCGGCGACCCTGGACCGCCTGACCTATTTCAAGGCGTTGCTGACGCTGCAGGCCGAGCTCATCAAACTGCAGGACTGGGTGGAGCACACCGGTGAGACGGTGGCGGTGATCCTGATCCGGATTCATGATCCGCTCAAGCAATGGAAACTCAGTCCCATGGATCTTGAGTCGCGGGTGCGCTGGGAGCTCTATACGAAGGCCAAGGAAGAGACCTTCGCGCGGACCAATATCCCCGAGGCGCCCTGGTTCATTGTTGAAGGCAACGACAAAAAACGGGCACGGCTCAACTGCATCCATCACCTGCTCGAACAGATCCCCTACGAGGATGTACCTCACGAGGAGATCACCCTGCCCGAGCGGGGCTTCAACCCGGACTATGAGCGTGCGGTGTTGCCCCCGGAGTTGCAGGTGCCGAATCGCTACTGAAGCCGCTCATGTCGATCCTGGCACCGCGTGCAGCGGGTCGCGTTCGGCACATGCAGCAAGCGCTTCGCAGGAATCTCGCAGCCACAGTCCAAGCAGGTTTCGCGACCTGGTGTGCGGCTGGTGCGCGCGCGAATCGCGGCGATTGCCAGTTCGGTCACTTGGTCGATACGACACTGTGCCAGGTCGAGTTCGTCAGCGAAGCGTTCCAATGTAGCCGTCTCCGGGTCTGTGGTCGCGAACTTGGAGCATCGCAGACGGATGTGACAACCGCATGACTCTCACCACCGAAACTTCATGCATATTCGAACCAAGCTCGCCGCCGGGCTGATTTCCACCCTGTTCGTCAATCTGGCCGTCGGTCTTCATGGGTTCGCCTTGCTGACTCAGGCCTACGACCGGGAGTCTAGGCTTCGCGAGACCAGTTCACTGATCCGGTCAATCGCTGCCAGGCCGCGGTGACCTAAGGATGCGCAAGCGGCCTTACGCATGGCGCATGACGCGCTGGCGCAGGAGCGAACACAACTGGCCGAACGGGTGCGTAGCCGCACGCTGGATCTCGATCGCGCCAATGCGGAGTTGGCGCGCACGGCACGGGCGAAAGACGAATTTCTCGCCGCAATGAGCCATGAACTGACGGTCTCGACGACCCTCGACCCCAGGGTCTGTCTGGTGCGGGGCGACAGTCGCCGACTCAAGCAGATGCTGGTCAATCTGCTCGGCAACGCGGTCAAGTTCACACTGTCGGGTGGGGCGATCGGGTTGGATGTTGCCGCGAACGCGCAACGACAAGAGGTGCGCATCGGCATCTGGCGCGCGAGCAACATCCCGATCTAATCCTGATGGATGTCCAGATGCCCGTGATGGACGGACTGGAGACCACCGGTCGACTGCGCGCGGACCCGGCACTGCGACGCATCCCGATCATCGCGCTCACGGCACTCGCCATGCCGGGCGACCGGGAACGTTGTTTGGAGGCCGGCATGGATGACTATCTGAGCAAACCGCTCGGCCTCGCAGAGTTGCACCGCGCTGTCATCTCCTGGATCAATCGTACCCGCGCGACTTGACCGGCGGTGTTGTTGCGCGGCGCCGATTCCTGTGCTGATTTGCGGCGGGCGTCGTCCACCTGAGCAGAGGTCTTGAGCCGCAACCTTGTGTGCCCGGTGGTTTCGGCGCGATAACGTAACGTCGAGGCCTATCTGGTCAAGGACGGTTGAGTTTCAGCAAGGTTGCATCGGATGGGTGTCGCTTCGCTGTGGTTCGCGACGCCCAGGCGGCAGCCGCGCCCGATGCGGTTTCCAGTCTCCAAGACGCGGGGCAGACCGCCGACCCGAGTTTCACAACAAGTCTGTTTCGCAACAGTCTTGTTGTGTTAATCTTTTAGGACCTTTAGATCGCTGGAGGTCCCCATGTCCTGCTACGACCGCCTTGATGAAACCGCCGCGCTGTGGCGTCAGCTTGCCGACGGGCGCAACCTGCTGATGCTGGCCCCGCGCCGGATCGGCAAGACCGTACTGCTGAACCACTTGCTCGGGACCGCGCCGGAGCACCGCTTCCGCGCCATCCTGCTCGACGTGGAGGGGCTGCTCGACGAGAAGGCCTTTTTTCGCGAGTGCTGTGCGTCGATTCAAGAGGAACAGACCACCGGCAAGAAGGTGATGGCCAGCTTTGCGCATCGGCTGTCCCGGTTGCTGCGCGGCGGAGCAGCGGACGACGATTGGCGCAGCCTGTTGGTGCGCACCGACTGGCAGTCCTTCGCCGAGGAGCTGTTCGCACACATCGACGACCACCAGGACGACCCGCCCTGGGTGATCCTGGTCGACGAACTGCCGGTGTTCCTGCAACGCCTGCAAGACCGGGACGGCCCGGCTGCGATCCGCGACTTCCTCTACTGGCTGCGTGGCATGCGCCAGAAGTACCAGCGCATCCGCTGGCTTTATGCCGGCTCCATCGGGCTCGACAGTATCGCTCGCCGCCAGCGCGTGGAAGGCGCGTTGAACGACCTCGACCCGTTTCAACTCGGCCCGTTTACGCCGGAGACCGCGCGGCTTTTCGTTGCCGACCTGGCCCGTCGGCGCGGGGCCGAGCTGACCGACGCCGCCGCGCGTCGGCTCTGCGAACGACTCGGCTGGCTCTCGCCGTACTACCTGGAGCGGATCGCCGAAGACGCCTGCGCTGGTGCCGGTGTCGGCGCCAGCGTCGAGACCGCTCATGTGGACGCCGCGATGGATCGGTTGATCGACCTCGACAAGCGCCTGTACTGGGCGAGCTGGCGCGAGCACCTCGACCGTAACTTCCCGGAGCCGGACCGCACCCGACTCTATCGAATCCTGGAGACCGTCGCGAAGGCGGACGCCGGGGCTGACGGCAGCCTGCTGCTGACGGCGCTGGCGCGGGGTGACCAGGTCGTCGGCGAGCTGGAGGCCCGCGACCTGGCCGACACCCTTGTCACCGACGGTTACCTCACGCGCGACGCTGCCGGCCGCTACCGCTTCCGGATGCAACTGCTGAAGGAATGGTGGCTGCGCTTCGTCGTGTTCTGACCGGAGTTCAATGATGGGAGAACTGCTGGAACTGGCCGTCTACAACCCGGCCATCCTCGACGACGCGTCCTTCCTGAACGGCTTTGCCGCCCGGCAGGACCTGGCCGAGCGGCTGCTGCAACGGCTCGGCGAGACCACCGCGGACGGGCTCGCAACCCATCATTTGATCCTCGGCCAGCGCGGCCTGGGCAAGACCAGTCTGCTGCGCCGACTGGCACTCGGTGTGCGCGACGATCCGCGCCTGGCCGCGGTGCTGCTGCCGCTGTTGTTCCGCGAGGAGCAGTACAACGTGCACAACCTGCACGTGCTCTGGCTCAACTGCCTCGATGCGCTCGGGGACTGGTTCGAGCGGACCGGGCAACCCGAACCGGCCGCGGCGCTCGACCGCGACGTGGCGCGGCTCGCGCAAGGGCCGACGGACGATCCCGAAGGCACCGCGGCGCTGGAGACCTTCCAGCGCTGGACCCGCGAGTTGGGCCGGCGGCCGCTGCTGCTGCTCGACAACCTGGACATCATCCTGAACGGGCTCGCGAAGCAGCAGTGGAGCCTGCGCCGGGCGTTGCAGCGCCCCGGCGGCATCGTCGTGGTCGGTGCCTCCGCCGGCTGGCTGGAGGCCACGGAGGAGAAGAGCGCCGCCTTCTACGACTTTTTCCAGGTCACGGTGCTGGAGCCCCTTGGCGCCGACGAGCTGATCCGCTGTCTGGGTCGGCTCGCGGCGTTACGCGGCGAGCCGGGACGCGCGGTGCAGGCCCTGCTCACGACGGACCCCGGGCGGATCCGGGCGCTGCACGACCTCACCGGCGGCAATCCGCGCACGCTGACGCTCCTGTACCTGCTGCTGGAGACCGACACCGGCGGCGACGTGCTGACCGACCTGGAGCGGCTGCTTGATCAGGTCAGCGTGCTGTACAAGGCCCGGGTCGAGGACCTGGCGCTGCAGTCGCGGGTGGTGCTCGACGCCGTCGCGCTGGCCTGGGACCCGGTCATCGCCGCCGAGGTCGCCGCGGCCTCCGGGCTCGCCACCGGCACCGTCTCGGCGCAACTGACGCGGCTGGAGCGCGACGGCATCGTGCAGAGGGTCAGCGTGTCGCGCAGCAATCGCGACGCCTACCAGCTCGCCGAGCGCTTCTTCAATATCTGGTACCTGATGCGCCACGGCCCCCGCCGGCAGCGCGCCCGGCTGCGCTGGCTGAGCGCCTTCCTGCGCGGCTTCTATCTCCGCGGCCAGGTCGATGAGGCAAAGATCGCTTACACGACTGCCCAAGCGCTCGATCCGGACAACCTCATAACGGCCAGCAACCTGCTTGCCATCGCGTTGCTGCGCGACGACATCGCGCCGGTGGACGACGCCGCCTTCAACGCGATCGTCGGCCGCCATCCGGACAGCGGGGCCAATCTGCTGCGGGCGCTGCGGGCGCTGGTGCGCGGCGACCTGCCGGCAGCCGCCGACGCCTTTGCGGCGGTCCTGTCGCAGCCTGACGGCGACGTGCTGACACTGTATCAGGGCTTCGTGCTGCTGTTCCTGCGCGAGGCGGCCCGCCGCGGTCACGGAGATGCGCTGCTTAGCGACCTGCGGGACCGCGGCATCGCCGATACGCACTGGCCGCTGGTCGCCGCCTACGAGGCCTACCTGCACGGCGAGGCGCGGCTTGCGGACGTGAACCCCGAGGTGCGCACGGCGGCAAGGCGCATCTACGACTGGCTCGATGCCCCGCGGCGGTCGGAGCCGCCGGCGCCGCGCCGTTGACCGCGATGCGCCGGGCTCGGCGGGATGCCGCCGGTCCCGTTTGGCGTCGGCGGCGGCGCGTATCAGGGCAGGTAATCGATCACGCCGGGGTCCGCGGCGGTGCGGCGGTGGGCGAATTTGCAGATCGAGGCTACCGCTCGCGCCAATCGGCTTGACCTTCAGTGTGCCGCCGCTCCCGCCTCCCGCGCCGACCGCCGCTTGACCAAGCGCAGCCCGAGCCAGGCCAGGCCGACGACGAAGGGCAGTGCGATGCCCATGCCGAGCGACGCGTTGACGGGGAACCCGCCTTGCTCGAGCCCCTTGAGCGCGTAACCGATGAGCCCCAGTCCGTAATAGCTGATCGCGATGACCGAGAGCCCCTCCACCGTCTCCTGAAGGCGCAGTTGCAGGTGCGCGCGGCGATCCATGGATTCCAGCAGTTGACGATTCTGCTCCTGCAGTGAGACCTCGACGCGGGCACGCAACAGGCTGGTCAGTCTGGCCGCGCGCTCGGCCAGATCGGTCTGGCGCAGTTGCGTCGACTCGCAGGTGGCCACCGCGGGCGCCAGCCGGGCGTCGAGAAACTCGGTGATGGTCTGCAAACCTTCAATCCGTTGTTGACGCAGTTGTTCGAGCCGCTGCCGGACCATCCCGTAGTAGGCACGGGAGGCGTCGAAGCGGTAGGTCGTGCGCGCCGAGATCTCCTCGATCTCGGCCGCGAGATGGGTGAGCTCGGCCAGCAGGTCGCTCTCGAAGCTCGGATCAGCCGACTTGCCCCGGTTGGACATGCGCGCTGCCAGCAGCGCCAGTCGACGATCGGCCTCGCTGAGCGTGGGGGAGACTTCACGCGCCAACTGAAACCCGATCAGGGCGAGTGCCCGGTAGAAGTTGATTTCCAGTATCCGTTTGGCGAGCCGGCCGGCCTGATTCTTGGACAGGCTGCAGTCGCGCACCAGGATGTGCACGAAACCATCGGCATGGATCTTGAAATCCGTCCAGACGCGTGCGGACCCGCCAACCGCCTCGGACCCGATGACTGGATTGCCGTCGAAGATTTCGGCCAGCGCATCGCTGTCGCGTTCCGGCATCGCGCAGGAATCGATGGCCATCGAGACCGCGGCCATCACCTCGCCGGGCAATTCGCGGAGCCAATCCACCGGAAGTTCCTGGAGCACGGGTGCGACGAAGGGATGCGCAAAGGCGCCTTGCTTGCTGAAGGTGTAGCTGACGAATTCCGTATGACGCTCCCAGCGCACGCGCAGGGGTCCCAGGTCGGCCCAGTAGTGCTGATCGATCGTTTCCGGGATCGGCCGCCCATAGAGACCCAGCAGGCGCTTGAGATGCTGGACCTGGCGGCCGGTCTCGCGCTCACCGCAGACGACGGTGAGGTGGGAGACCCGTTCCGGAGCGCGGAGCGGTTCGAAGGTACGGGCGTGAAGCTCGGCCGTGACGATACGGCGGAGCGGATGCTCTCGGAAGACCAGGGACATGATTGGGATGATCCGTCGTTGGATGCGCGCGTCACCCGGTTGACTGACGAGCGGCATAAATTGAATGGGGGAGAGTCAGCGCTTGGTCGGCAGTGCCGTTGGTCCGTAGCGGGACACCGAGGGGGTCTACTCACCCAATGGAATAAGGTTGCAGGTTACTGATATCCGGACAGACCCTTTGTGTAGGGGCGGGTTTAAAACCCGCCCCTACGTCCGGCTCTCACGTCCGACAGCGATACCAACCTGAGTGATCGTCGATGCGGTCACAGGGTCGCTGCGAACGTTCGCTCGATCGAATGCATCGACGAAACGTTTGAGTGATCTTAACGTGAGCGCCGAACGCATCTCTTCCGGTCAAGATCATCGCAGACCGATGTGACGCCGGTATGACGCGTCGTGTTCCCACGCCCGACCGTCGCGGGTCTTTCAATAAAGTGAATCTGCCGGGGCGTGCCGGTCCAGTTGTTCTTCACCCACTGGTCACTCGACGGTCACTCAAGGGAAACACCGCCCGATTATCCTCTGGTGCGGTGCACCATCGCAACCGTGCGCCGGCTTGCCCTGTCAGCGAAGCGACCCCAGCGAGGAATCCATGACTGCCGACTACATCGAGAATCGGACCTTTGACGAGATCCAGACCGGGCAGACGGCTGAGCTTCAGCGCACCCTCACGCGGGACGACGTGGCGCTGTTCGGTAAGGTCTCCGGAGACCTCAATCCGACGCACATGGATCTGGCCTATGCCCTGGAAAGCGGGGCCAAGGGCGTGCTGGGCCATAGTTTGTGGGCCACCAGCCTGATTTCCAGTCTGTTGGCGAACGTGTTACCCGGTCCGGGCACCACGTATCGCAGCCAGAGTTCCAATTTTCACCGGACTTTTGAACTCGGGGACACCCTGACGGCCCGCATTCGGGTGCGTGAGCGGCGCGATGGCCGGGTCGTGGTCTTCGACTGCGAGGTCCGTAATCAGTCGGGCCAGCCGGTGATGGACGGGGTTGCGGAGGTCCTGGCTCCAGCCGAGCGCATTCGTGTGCGGCGGCTTGAAACCCCCAACGTGTCGGTCCATCGCCACGACAGTTTCGGTCTCTTGTTCGACGCAGCGGCGGCCCTGGAGCCGGTGCCCACCGCGGTGGTTCATCCGGTCGATCAGGTTTCGCTTCAGGGCGCTATGGAGGCGGCCGAAGCCAACTTTATCCGGCCGATCCTGGTGGGGCCGACCGCCCGCATCCGCGCCATCGCCGATGCCTTCAAAATCGATCTGGGCGGCACTGAGATGATCGATGTCGCCCACAGCCATGCCGCGGCCGAGCGCGCCGTGGCCCTGATCCGCGAGGGGCGTGCCGAGATTCTGATGAAGGGCAGTCTGCATACCGACGAGGTGCTGAGCGCCGTGCTCGACAAGGTCAATGGCATCCGCACCGCGCGGCGCATCAGCCATGTGTTCGTCATGGACGTGCCGACCTATCCCAAGCTCCTCCTGGTGTCCGACGCGGCGGTCAATATCGCCCCCGATCTGGAGGCCAAGGCGGATATCTGTCAAAACGCTATCGACCTGGCTCACACCCTTGGGGTCCCATTGCCCAAGGTTGCGATCCTGTCCGCGGTCGAGACGATCCGGCCGAAGATCCAGTCCACCCTGGACGCCGCGGCACTCTGCAAAATGGCCGACCGCGGTCAGATTCAGGGCGGGCTCGTCGATGGCCCGCTGGCGATGGACAACGCCATCAATCCGGAGGCGGCGCGGATCAAGAAGATCGACTCCGCGGTCGCCGGGGTGGCTGATGTCCTGATCGTGCCGGATCTGGAGTCGGGCAACATCCTGGCCAAGCAGCTCATTTTCCTGGCCAACGCGGAAGCCGCCGGGGTGGTGCTGGGGGCGCGGGTGCCGATCGTGCTGACCTCCCGGGCCGACAGCGTGCGCACCCGCCGCGCCAGTGCGGCCGTGGCGGTGCTGCACGCGCACGCGCTGCGTCAAGGTTTGACGCCGAAGGATCTGCCCAAGGAATTGGTCAAGGGGAGCTGAGGAAGCTGTCATGAACGACCTGATTCTCACCCTCAACGCGGGTTCATCGAGCATCAAGTTTGCGCTCTACGAAGTGGTCGACAACCAGCCGGTGGAGACCGTGAAAGGCCAGGTGGAGGGGATTGGCACCGCTCCTCACTTCGTTGCGAAAAACCCGGCTGGGGCGCTGCTCGCCGAGAGCTATTGGGAGCGGGTGGCCGCCGGTCAAGGCCATGCCCGCGCCTTCAAGCAGATTTGGAGTTGGTTGGCGGACGCGGCGCAGGGCCGGCAGATTCTTGCCGTCGGGCACCGCGTCGGCCATGGCGGCGAAACCTTCGCTGACCCGGTGCTGATCGACGCGCGGGTGCTGGAGATTCTGACTGGTCTGGTCCCGCTGGTGCCGCTGCATCAGCCGAACAATCTGGCGGCCATCCGGGCGGTGGCGGCAGACCATCCGCAGTTGCCGCAAGTCGCGTGTTTCGACACCGGTTTTCACCGCGGACGGCCGCGGGTCACCGAACAACTCGGTCTGCCGCGGGCGCTCCTGGAGCGCGGCGTCAAACGTTATGGCTTTCACGGACTCTCTTACGAGTACATCGCCGGACGTCTGCGCGAACTGGCCCCGGACGCGGCGCACGGTCGGGTGGTCGTGGCGCATCTGGGCAGCGGCTGCAGCATGACCGCGATGGTGGGCGGGCGCAGTGTCGACACCACGATGAGCTTTTCGGCCTTGGACGGACTGCCGATGGGGACACGCTGTGGTGTCCTGGACGCTGGGGTGATCCTGTTCCTGATGCGTGAGGATGGTTTGGGCGTGCCCGAGTTGGAGGACCTGCTCTACAAGCGCTCCGGGCTGCTCGGTCTGTCCGGAGTCAGCAACGACTTGCGCGATCTGCACGTCAGCGCGGACCCGGGCGCCGCCGAGGCGATCGACTATTTTTGTTATCGGATCGCCCAGACGCTGGGCGGGTTATGCGCCTCCGCGGGCGGACTCGATGCCCTGGTGTTCACCGCCGGGGTGGGCGAAAACGACGCGGCGATTCGCGCCCGTGTCTGTCGGGATGCCGCCTGGCTGGGGATCACGCTGGACGAGACCGCCAATCAGCAGCGTGGCCCGCTGATCAGCCCCGCGGGCGCCACCCCCTCGGTCTGGGTCATCCCCACCGACGAGGAAGCGATGATCGCTCGTCATACTCTGCGCGTGGTGCGCGGTCACTCGGCAGTCAACTAGGAGCCACTGATGCTCGACTCAGATTATTTCAGTCTTGACGGCAAGAAGGGGCTGGTGCTCGGGATTGCCAACGAGCACTCGATCGCCTATGGCTGCGCCCGCGCCTTTCACACCCTGGGGGCGAATCTGGCCGTCACCTATCTCAACGAAAAGGCGCGTCCTTATGTCGAACCGGCCGCCGCGGCGGTCGACGCCGAGATCTTCCTGCCCTGCGACGTGATGGTGCCGGGCGAACTGGAGTCGGTCTTCGCGGCCATCCGTGAGCGTTGGGGCCGACTCGATTTCGCTGTCCATTCCATCGCCTTCGCTCCGCGCGAGGACTTGCAGGGTCGGCTGGTGGACTCCTCGGCCGATGGGTTCGGGTTGGCGATGAATGTCTCGGCCCATTCCTTCCTGCGGATGGCCCAGTTGGCTGAGCCGCTGATGACCGAGGGCGGTTCACTCTTCGCCTTGACCTTCTACGGTGCCGAAAAGGTGCTGCCCACTTACCAACTGATGGGTCCGGTCAAGGCTGCCCTGGAGGCGGCGGTGCGCTACACCGCGGCCGAACTGGGAGCGCAAGGCATTCGCGCGGTTGCGGTCTCGCCCGGTCCCTTGCCGACCCGCGCCGCGTCCGGTCTGAAGGACTTCGATGTGCTGATGGACACCGCCCGCCACCGTGCGCCGCTGGGGCGGCTGGCGGAAATCGATGATGTGGGGGCGGTCGTCGCCATGCTCGCCACCCGCACCGGGGCCATGCTGACCGGACAGACCATCTACGTGGATGGGGGCTTTCATATCATGGGGTGAGTGTTCGCCCCCAGGATCGGTTGGGACGCCATTCTATTACTTTGTGTATTCAATGCCTCGACTGACCGGAGTATGCCATGCATAACGTACCCGATTTCTCCGAGCCGCCTGAGGTCGCAGACAGCCTGTCCGGCCTGGGTCAATCGCTGCGCGACCGCAGCGAAGGTTACGAGCGCCACGTCAGGGATCTGGGCACGATCGGCGAGGCGCACGGCGCGCGGGCGCTGCAGACCGCGGCGGCCAATCTTGAAAAGAACCTGGACGCCTGGGCCAAGGTCAGCCAGGCGTTGACCTCGCCGCAGAGCGTCCCGTTCCTGGTTCAGCACTGGGCGGCTTATCTCATGGATGCGGCCCAGCGCGCCGTGCTGTTCAATGATGCGATGCGCCAGCGCGGCAATTATTTCAACGCGCATGAGCAAGGTGCAGACAAGACGGTCCTGTGCTGGGCGCATACAGTTGTCGTCGATGGCAGCACGCTGGAGCGTCCGGTCAACTACTCCCTGGTCCGCATCGTTGCGCCGACCGGAGTCAAGACCCGCGAAGACGGCCGACCCTACATCATCATCGACCCGCGCGCCGGACACGGTTCGGGGATTGGTGGCTTCAAGCACGAGAGCGAGGTCGGGGTCGCCATCCATCAGGGCCATCCGGTCTATTTCGTGACTTTCACCCGGCTGCCCCAACCGGGGCAGACTTTGGCTGACGTCACCGCCGCGGAGGCCGATTTCGTGCGCGAGGTGCGCCGTCGTCATCCCGCCGCGCCCAAGCCGATCGTCATCGGCAATTGCCAGGGCGGCTGGGCCGCCATGCTGCTGGCGGCGACCAACCCGGATATCACCGGTCCGATCGTCGCCAACGGGGCACCGCTATCCTACTGGTCCGGCCAAAAGGGCAAGAACCCCATGCGCTACCTGGGCGGACTGGTCGGTGGGGCCATGTCCGTCAAGTTCATGTGCGACCTGGGCAACGGGTTGTTCGATGGTTCCAGTCTGGTGTCCAACTTTGAGCGGTTGAGCCCCAGCAACACCTGGTGGAGCAAGTATTACGACCTGTGGCGTGACATCGACACCGAGGTCGAGCGGTTCGTCGGCTTCGAACGGTGGTGGAGTAGTTTCTATTACATGACCGAGCAGGAGATCCGCTGGATCGTCGAGAACCTGTTCGTGGGCAACCGATTGGCGCGTGGGTGCGCCAACCTGGACGCCCGCACCCATGTCGATCTGCGCAACATCAACTCGCCGATCATTATTTTTGCCTCGCACGGCGACAACATCACCCCGCCGCAGCAGGCCCTGGGCTGGATTGCCGATCATTACAAGGATGTCGCTGAGATCAAGGCGCGCGGACAGCGGATTCTCTACACCCTGCACGATAACGTCGGTCATCTGGGCATCTTCGTGTCCTCGTCGATCGCCAAGAAGGAGCATCAGGAAATCGTGTCCACGCTCAAGGCGATCGAGGCGCTGTCACCCGGTCTCTACGAGATGGTCATTGAGGCAGCGATCGGCGAGGGGGTCGAGAAGCGTTTCCACGTGGCCTTCCGAGAGCGCACCATCCCGGAAGTGATCGCCGAGTGCGGCGGTGACGATTCGGATCGACCTTTCGCCGCGGTGGCCCGCTATTCAGAGCTTGCAACTGAACTGTATGACCTGACCCTGGGTCCCTTGGTCCGGGCGATGAGCAATCCGACCACCGCTCAACTGCTGGCTGCAACCAGCCCGATGCGTTTCCAGCGGGCGCTGCAGAGCGACAGTAATCCGTTGATGCAGCCGTTCGCTGCCCTGGCGGAACAGGTCCGCGCGGGACGCCAGGCGGTGCCCGCCGACAACCCCTTCCGCCAACTGGAACAGACTGGTGCCGATCTGGTCACGCAGTGGTGGGAAGGCGTCAGGGATGTGCAGAACGCCCTGATCGAGACTAGCTTTCACCTGATGTGGGCGGCGCCCCCGGTGACCGCGCTGGGCGAGCAGATGTCGCAGTTGATCAGTGAAGCACCGCAGGAGGATTTGCGCACGCTGGTGCAGGTGCAGGATGCCCTCGACCGCGTCGATCAGGGCGCTTTCGCGGAGGGCGTGATCCGCATGTTGATTCTGCTGGCGCACTCGCGCAAAGAAGTGCGCCGCTCCCGGCTCGAGCGCTCCAACCGGATGCTCATGTCCACCGAGCCCTTCGCGAGCATGAAGCCCAAGCAGCGCACCCGTATGATTCACCGCGAGTCGCTGATTGTCGGTTTTGAGCCGGAGGCAGGGATCAGGGCGCTGCCGCAATTGCTGCAAAGCGATGAAGACCGGCGGCGAGCCTTGGCGCTGTGCTGGGAGATTGCCGGACCGCGCGCGGAGATGAGCGACGAGACCTTAGCGATGATGCGTCGCTTGGCGTCGGTGCTGGGCCAGACTCTGCCCGAGACGCAGTCAGTACCCGATAACCTGCGTAAAATCGCGTGAGGTGCGCTGAACCTGCTGGCGCGCAGTGTCGGAACCTCACTCACAGTCGGGCGCTGGACGCTGCAAAAAGTGCTTCGCCCACCGGGCGACTGCGGATTATCCTTCGCGATGACGGTCCGTTCGCCAAAACTTGAGGTTCTGTGATGACACCGCTCGAAAAAGTCGACGCCTTATATGACGAACTCGTCGCCTGGTACGGCGAGGGACAAGACCGGGAGGTTCGGGCCGCATCGAAATTGCTGATGATTGCTTTGCTCAAGCTCAAGGAGTATGGCGGGTTCGGCTGGCAGGGCTTGCTCGAAGAGTATGTGTTGATATTGAAGAACGATCCCGAGCGTTATCGGGAGATGCTCGAGTCCAACCGCGGGGAAGGCAAGAGCGGGATGAACCCGTAGCCGGTCAGTAGCGAGTCAAGAACAAGTCGGGTTTTCGGACCTGCCCTTTATGTCTGACACATTGATCTGGAACGCTTTCTGGATCTGCGCAAGGCATGGGTTTTGATCGAATCATCGGAAAGTAGACGGCGTTGATGCTGCTCACTGGGGTCGGGGCGGCGGCGGGGAGTGTCTTCTTCGAGGGTGCCGAACTGCACTTGTTCGCTATCGTGGAGGGCTTGGCGTCCGGTGCAATGCTCACGATGATCGCCGAGACCATGGTGCCGGAAGCCTACCTCAGGGGCGGCAATGTGGTGGGCCTGTCGACCCTCGCGGGCTTCCTGATCGCAATCTTTTCCAAGACCTTGGAGCCGGTTGAAGTGACCGGAGACCGACCTCATGGTCTTGCCCGTCGCTGCGCAGGTGATCCTGAGTCGTCGGGACAACCTTATTCGTCGAACCGTCATGCCGGCGTCATGCAACGTTAATCTGCGGTCCGTACCATCGCGCCTCGGGACGAGCCGGATCGTCAGGGCGGAGAAGCGATTGACACACAAGTGGAGAGGTAATATATATTGAAGCAGCATCTCGCATGGGGCGCGCTGACTGGCATCATCGTCACGGGCGCTGCGATCGGTGCAACCACCTTCCCCGAGGACGGCGTGCGCCCCACGATGCAGGATTACCGCTCCAACCTTCAGGCAAAGAGTTTCCAGCGGGTGGGAACTTTCGGCAACTACCTGAATCTCGATCCGGCAGCCCGTGGTGAGGAAACGGTGTCGGAGATTATGGCCGCGACGAAAGACGGCAGGACGCTTGTCTACACTGACAGTCCCGGCGAACGGATCGGTTTTGTCAATATTACGGACCCCGCGAGTCCGCTGCCTGCAGGTACACTCGCCATGGATGGTGAACCCACGTCGATCGATGTGCTGGGCAATGAGTACGCGCTGGTCGCCGTCAATACCAGTGAGAATTTCATCAGCACCGGCGGCAAGCTGGTGGTTGTGGATATCAGGACCAGAACGGTGACCGGCGAGGTTGACCTGGGTGGTCAGCCGGACTCGATCAAGATCAGCCCGGATCGCAACTATGTTGCGATTGTGATCGAAAACGAGCGCGATGAGGAGGTGACCGTCGATGGGGTGGAAGGCGGATTGCCCCAGGCGCCGGCCGGTTACCTCGCCATCCTGGATATCAAGGGCACGAACCCCGTGAATTGGGTGCGGCGCGATGTCGACTTCCGCGGTCTTGCGGCCTACGGCGGCGACGACCCGGAACCCGAGTTCGTCGATGTCAACATCAATAATAAGGCATTGGTCTCACTGCAAGAAAACAATCACCTCGTCGTCGTTGATCTGGTTAAAGGTCGGGTGACCAACGATTTGGATGCCGGCGTGGTGAGTTTGGACGGCATCGACCAGACCGAGGATGGCGTCATCTCGCTGACCGAGTCGCTGGCCGATGTCCCGCGCGAGCCCGATGCGGTCGCCTGGGTCCCGGTCGGCGGCCGTGATTTGAGCATGATCGCAACCGCCAATGAAGGCGATCTATTCGGCGGCAGCCGCGGCTTTACGCTGTTCGACCGCGCGGGCAAAGTGCTGTTCGATAGCGGAGCTTCGCTGGAGGAGATCGCTGTGCAGCATGGTCATTATCCGGAAGACCGCTCCGAGAACAAGGGCACTGAACCCGAGGCGATCGAGTACGGGCGTTTCGGCCGGGACGACTATCTGTTTGTCGGCTCCGAGCGCGGCAGCTTCGTTGCGGTGTATCAGCTTCAGGACGCGCGCCCGGCCTTCAAACAGCTGCTGCCCGCGCCCTTGGGTCCGGAAGGACTGTTGGCCATTCCATCACGTAACCTGTTGATCGCTTCCGGCGAAAACGATGACCCGAGCTTCGGTGTCCGCTCCAGTCTCATGATTTATAGGCTGCAAGCCGGTCAGCCGACCTATCCGCAGATCCTCTCCGACGATCAGTCCGGTTCTCCGCTTCCCTGGTCCGCGCTGTCCGGCATGGTTGCGCTGCCCGGTCGGCGCGATACGCTGCTCGCAGTCTGGGACTCTTACTACAGCGAGAGCCGGATCTTTACGATTGATGTCTCGCGCAAGCCGGCCGTCATTACCGAGTCCCTCAAGATCCAAGGTGGAAGCGGTAATTATGATCCGGAAGGTATCGCCGTAGCACCGGACGGGACTCTCTGGATCGCCAGCGAAGGGAACGCGAGCGACTCCCGGCCCAATCGGCTGTTGCAAGTCGATGCGAGCACCGGCCAAGTCATGCAGGAAATTGGTTTGCCGCCTGAGATCCTGGCCTGTCGCGGTGCGTCAGACAGTCGCGGGACCCTGGGGTCCGGATTCGAAGGGGTGTCCGTTCGGCCCAACGCCGACGGCTATCGCCTCTTTGTCGCCCAGCAGCGCGGCTGGGACTACACCACACCGGCGTGCGAGGATCTCGATGACGATGCCGGTGGATTGAATGCCCTCGGACAGCCGAACCAGACCCGCATCTGGATCTACGATCCGCGGGCGATGACTTGGAAGCACCTTTCCTGGGAATTGGCGCCGTTACCGGATCATGCGGATTGGGTCGGCCTCTCGGAGATCACCCGCGGCCCGGATGGGTCCCATATCCTGATCGAGCGCGATAATCTGACAGGCGACTTCGCTGGTTTGAAGTCGCTGGTCAAGGTGCCGTTGGTTGCCACCGCCGACCAACTGATCAGCAGCAGCGAGAAGTCGGTCTTTGATCTCATTCCGCGAATGAAAGCAAGTGCCGGCTGGATCACCGACAAGCCGGAGGGTGTTGCGGTCACCAATGACGGCAGAACCTTTGTCGTAACAGATAATGACGGCGTTGAGGACTGGTCCGGCGAGACCTGGTTCCTCGATCTCGGGGGCTATCGGCAGCTGTTTCGTTAGACTGAGAGAAGGTGCTTCGGGGTCAGTCGTCCGCGACTGCCTCGGTACGTGAGGGGCCCTGACCATCGTTCCGGTCAGTGCCCCTCGTAGCGTTGCGACTGGCGGGCGGTGCCGCCGTCCGGTCTGCGGCCGACAACAAAACACCGGGCGCGGGGTAACAAGCCTGTCATCAGGATAAGACATAATCAAAGGCTATGTGTCCGTTTCAGGGCGCTCGGAAGCTCGCTTTCTGACTGGTTACGCGTCAACCGCATGCATACATCACTCGCGTCGCTACCATCGCGCTCAACTCTCGGTGCGATCAAGACCATCGAACTGATCTGGTTCAACGCGGGAGGTGGTCACCGTGCGGCCGCGCAGGCGCTGGAGCGGGTGATTCGTGACCAAGCACGGCCATGGCACGTTCGCAACGCCAACCTGATGCAGGTACTGGATCCGAAGGGGGTGTTTCGTCGCTTCACCGGCATGGAGCCGGAGGATATCTACAACAAGCGCCTGGCCACCGGATTTACGTTAGGGCTGACACAGGAACTCAAAGTCCTTCAGCGCGCGATTCGCTGGGGCCACGATGCCATGGTGGAGCGGCTGACGGCGCATTGGCAGTGCACCCGTCCGGATCTGGTCGTGTCACTGATTCCCAACTTCAATCGTGCCATGCACGACAGCCTGGCGCGGGCCCGACCGGGTGTACCATTCGTGACCGTGCTGACCGACATGGCGGATTACCCGCCTCACTTCTGGATCGAACCAGACCTCGCGCAGCATGTGGTTTGTGGCACTGATCACGCGGTCGCTCAGGCACTGGCGGCCGGCTGCAAGCCGGGTTTTGTGCATCGCAGCAGCGGCATGATTCTGCGCCCGAATTTCTATACGTCCGCGCTTGATCAACGGGTCGCCGAGCGGGTGCGCGAAGGGCTGGACGCGCATACGCCGACTGGACTGGTGCTGTTCGGCGGCACCGGCTCGCGGGCGATGAAGGGGATTGCCGCGCGCTTGCCCGACATCCCGCTGATCCTGATGTGCGGGCGCAACGCCGCGTTGGCCGAGGAGTTACGCGCGCTGCCGGCGCGGGCACCGCGGGTGGTGGTTGGTTTCACGACCGAGGTCGCGCGCTGGATGGGGCTGGCCGATTTCTTCATCGGCAAGCCAGGGCCGGGCAGTCTGAGCGAGGCGGTGCAGTGTGGGTTACCGGTGATCGTGACTCTGAACCCCTGGACCATGCCGCAGGAACGCTGGAATACCGAGTGGGTGCGTGAGCACGGTTTGGGAGTCGTACACCGCAGTTTCCTGAGCGTGCGGGCAGCAGTTGACGAAGTGATTCGCAATCTGCCTGAGTACCAGGCGCGCGTCCGCCGCATTGACAATGGTGCGCTGTACGAGGTACCGCAGATTCTGGAGCGGATCCTCGATCAGGCGCGGGTGTCGGCGTCGACGTTCAATGTGCGCCAGGTTCCGGTCGCGGCGGCGCAATCAGGCTATCCGCGCGATGTCATCAGGGCGGCGCGGCGGGTGCGGACCTAGCAGACGAATGACTCTTATCAGGTGAGATTATGAACACTACGTTTGCCGCAATCGGCTGCGTTGTGCTGTCGGTGATGGCGCAATTCCTGATCAAGGCCGGTATGTCGAGTGTCGCGGTCACGTCGGCGCTCGCGCAGCCCGCCGGACTGCATACGGCCGTGGCCGTCATGCTGGACCCCAAGATCATCGGCGGTTTTACGCTCTATACACTCGGGGCCGTCGCCTGGCTGAGCGTCCTGGCGCGCTGGGATGTCAGTAAAGCTTACCCGTTGGAGGGTCTGGGCTTCGCGCTGGCGCTCGTCGTCGGGTTCATGATCGGCGAGCAGGTCACCTTGCTGCGCACGCTCGGCGTGGTACTGATCTGCGCCGGGGTGTTCGCGGTCAGTGCGAGCTGAGGGTGCCTGAAAGCCATCCCTATTAAACCGCGCCAGCTCCAGCAATCGTCGAGTCTGCCGGGGCCGATCCCATCCAAGAACATCGCATACCGCGCCGGACGCGGTTTAACCCGGAGATCGAAATCCAGATGGCATACGAACAACTCATCGGTGAACACACCTATGTCTTTGATGTGGACTATGGCGAAGAGTATGCGTACGCGAGGATCATCGTGCGCTCCGCGGAGGGGGGACCCGAGGGATTATTTCTGGTAGACGCTGAGGGCGCGGCGGAACCAGCCGACGACATCCAGGGTTTCGGGCCCAACCCGGCAGCGGCCGACGGCCTGTGGCCGCTGCCGCCCGATGAGTTGATCGAGGATGCGCGGCGGATCGCCAAGGCCAAGGGGGGGCTGAGCTAGGCACCCGGCAATGCCGTGCCGACCAGGATCATCGGCTCACGGGGTGAGTTTCGCACTGTTGGTGCCTGCTCCCCGCTTTCCGGCAGGCACCAACCGCGGCACCGACCGTTCGTCGGATGTCATAACACCGTCATAGAAACGTCACAGCATCGTGGGGTCTCTACTGCGACACTTGGGGCGCTAATGATTGATCGCGGCTGGCTCGCTACGCGCCGCCTTCCCTATCAACCCTATCAGGAGTCATGACATGCAGAAGGCATCCGTCATCAAAGCGGTGTTGACCGCCGGTTGCGTTGCGCTGTTCGCCCTCTCTGCGCCGGTGCGCGCCGACGTCAAGCTCAACGGCTCGGGGGCGAGTTTCCCCTTTCCGATCTATTCAAAATGGTTCAAGGATTTCAGTAAAGAGCATAAGGATATCCGTGTCGACTATCAATCCAAGGGCAGCGGCGCCGGCATACAGGACCTGATCAACGGTACGGTGGACTTCGCCGCTTCGGATGCCGCCATGGAAGACGCCGAGATCGCCAAAGTCAAGCAGGGCGTGGTGCTGCTACCGATGACCGCCGGTGAGATCGTGCTGATCTATAACCTGAAAGGCGTGAACGAGCTCAAGCTGTCGCGTGCCGCCTATGCCGGGATTTTCAGCGGCACCATCACCAAGTGGAACGACCCGGCCATCGCCGCCACCAATCCGGGTGTGGCCCTGCCGGATAAGGCGATCACGGTCGTGACCCGCTCCGACTCATCCGGCACCTCCTATGTGTTTTCCGGTCACCTGGCTGCCATCAGCGAGACCTTCGCAAAGGCGGTCGGCAGGAGCAAGCAGCCCAACTGGCCTTCGTCCGGCAAATTCGTCGCTGCCCCTAAGAACGATGGTGTCACCGCCCAAGTGCAGCAGAACGAGGGCGCCATCGGCTATGTCGAGTACGGCTACGCCAAGCTGACCGGCTGGAAGCAGGTTGCCCAACTCGAGAACAAGTCAGGTAATTTCGTCGCCGCCGGCCCGCTGACCGGGGCGGCCGCGCTGGCCGCCTCCGAGTTTCCCGGCACGACCCTGCCAAACAGCGACGTACCCAACCTGATCGCCTGGAACTGGGACCCGGTGGGTGCCGAATCCTATCCGATCGTGTCCTACACGTGGATGCTCTTCTATAAGGATCAGGATGACGCCAAGGCCGCGGCCTTGCGCAAGCTGGTGAAATACGGCGTCGAGGAAGGTCAGAAGATCGCCGATTCCATGGGCTATATCCCGCTGCCTGAGAATGTGCAGCAGAAAGTCCTGGAAGCTGCCGAGTTCATTCAGTAGCCGGTGCGGAGCGCGCTTGCAGTCCGTAGGTGCGGTGAGGAACGAGTCGCACCGCGGTCGATTGGTGCTCTTTCATTTCCGGCAGGGCTGCCGACGTGAGGCGTGCCGATGCCGCCGTCCTTATTCCCTTCCAATTTGTCAACCTGACAGGGTGACCATGGCTAATTTATTTGCAGCAGCAGGCTCGGCAAGCAGTGTCTCAGGGCCGCCATCAGGCAGCGATTATGCAGCCGACAGCATTTTCCGCGGCCTTGCCTGGGTCAGTGCCGCCCTCATCATTGTGCTCACCGGCTATATCCTGTGGGAGATACTGCGCGAGGCATTCCCCGCGATGCAGGCCTATGGACTGGGCTTTATCACCGGGACCACCTGGAATGTCAATACGGCGCAATTCGGCGTGCTGCCCGAGATTTGGGGCACGCTCTACAGCTCGCTGCTCGCGCTGTTCCTGGGGGGGGGTTCGGTATCGCGATCGCCATCTTCCTGACGCAGGACTTTCTCGATCACCGGGTGGCCACGGTCTTCCGCACTATCATTGAGATGCTGGCCGCCATTCCCTCGGTAGTGTTCGGGCTCTGGGGCATTTTCGTGCTGATCCCGCTGCTCAAGCCCGGTGCGGAGTGGCTGCACGGTCAGTTCGGCTGGTTCCCGCTGTTCAGCACCGATCTGGCGGGGCCTGGTATGGCTCCGGCCGCCCTGGTGTTGGCGATCATGATCCTGCCGACCGTGGCGGCGATCTCGGTCGACGCCTTCCGGCGCATTCCCTATAAGGTCAAAGAAGCGGCGTACGGGATGGGCACCACCCGCTGGGAGGCCATCCTCAAGGTCATGTTGCCGACCGCCTCGTCCGGGCTGCTGGCCGCGCTGGTGCTCGGCTTCGGCCGCGCGCTCGGCGAGACCATGGCGCTCGCCATGTTGATCGGTAACGCCAACCAGATCAGCCTGTCGCTGTTCTCCCCCGCCAACACCCTGGCCTCGCTGCTGGCGTCCACCTTCCCGGAAGCCGGGCAGCTCGAGGTCCAGGCGCTGATGTACGCCGCGCTGGTGCTGCTGGTGATCACCTTCATCGTGAATGTGCTCGGTCTGGCGGTGCAGCAATATACGATTCGGAAGTTCGAGGGTAAGAAATGAGCGACTTCGATCTCACGAAAGCGCGCGAGACCGCACGCCCGATGCCGCAACTGGCCCGCCAGGGCTTTGAAGCGCGGGCGCTGAAAAGCGGTCTGCTCACCGGTCTGACCTGGCTCGCCGCGTTGCTCGCGGCAGTGCCGCTCATTTCAGTGATGTACCTGCTGCTGGTGAAGGGCGGCAGCCGCCTGTTCGGGGCCGATTTCGCGGAGGTCCTGACCGGGCTGCCGCCGGCCGGATTCGAACTGGGCGGCGGCATCGGCCCGGCGATCGTCGGCACCCTGGTAATGGTCGGCATCGCCTCGGTCATCAGCATCCCCATCGGCATCCTGGCGGCGATCTATCTCGGCGTGCTGGAGCCGCGCAGCCGTCTGGCCAATACCTCGCGCTTCCTCGCCAAGGTGTTGACCGGATTTCCCTCCATCATGGCGGGCGTCTTCGTCTATGCGGTCCTGGTCATTCACTGGGGTTATTCGGCCTGGGCCGGCGGTATCGCATTGGCGGTGCTGATGCTGCGCACCGTGGTGCTGGCTGCCGAGGAGGCGATCGCGCAGGTCCCCCAGCGGATGAAGGACGCTGCTTACGGCATGGGCTGCACCCGCACCCAGGTGATCTGGAAGGTGGTGTTGCCTACCGGTCTGCCGGGCATTCTGACCGGGGTCCTGCTGGCGGTTGCCGGCGCGGCCGGGGAGTCCGCCCCCTTGCTGTTCACGGCCTTGTTCAGCAACTACTTCATCTCCGAGCTGTCCGAGCCGACCGCCTCGCTCTCGATCCTCATTTACAACTTCTCCGGCATGCCTTTCCCGAACCAGATCGAACTGGCCTGGACGGCGTCGCTCGTGCTGGTGCTGATCGTGCTGATGTTCAACATCCTGGCACGCCTGATCGGTCAGCCCAAGGTTTGATTTCACAGCTTCTTAAGGTATCGCAACCATGAACGCAGCAGCAGAGTCGACGTTCGTCGCTGACCCCTACGCCGCCGTCGGTGAGGTCGTCATCGATTGCCAGGTCAATAAGATTTTCTACGGGGACTTTCTCGCCGTGCGGGACAGTCTGGTGCCCATCGAGCAGCACAAGATCACCGGTTTCATCGGTCCCTCGGGCTGCGGCAAGTCCACGGTGCTGCGCAGCCTGAACCGTATGAACGATCTGATCCAGGTGTTCCGCTTCGAGGGCAGCGTGATGTACCACGGACAGGACGTCTATGGGCCCAAGGTGGACCCGGTGCTGGTGCGCCGCTATATCGGCATGGTGTTCCAGCAGCCCAATCCCTTCTCCATGAGCATCTATGACAACGTCGCTTTCGGGCTGCGGCTCAACCGCTTCAAGGGCGATCTGGACGAGCGCGTACAGAAGGCCCTGGAGCGCGCGGCTCTGTGGAACGAGGTCAAGGACAAGCTCAAGAACAGCGGGCTGTCGCTCTCCGGCGGCCAGCAGCAGCGCCTGTGCATCGCCCGCGCCATCGCTACCGAGCCGGATGTGCTCCTGATGGACGAGCCCTGCTCCGCGTTGGACCCGATTGCCACCCGGCAGGTGGAAGAACTGATGCTGGATCTGAAAAAGAACTACACCCTGGCCCTGGTGACGCACAACATGCAGCAGGCCACGCGCGTGGCGGACACCACCGCCTTCTTCTCGGTGGACATCTCCCATGGCGGACGCACCGGCTATTTGGTCGAAATGGGGCCCACCGCGCAGATCTTCGAGGCCCCCAGGGAACAACTCACCAAGGACTACATCTCCGGTCAGTTCAGTTGATCCAAGTTGTGCGAGGGGACGACGATGAAGGCTTCCAAACGATTCGTAGGGGCGGTGTTGGCGGTGCTGGCCGCCGTGGTGATCCCGGCCTGGGGGGAAACGCCCGGTGAGCCGGCTTCGACCGCGACACCGGGGCTCAAGATCAGCGGTGCCGGGGCGACCTTTCCCGCGCCGCTCTACCAACGCTGGATCCTCGACTACCGGGAGGTGCGTCCGGATCTGACCTTCACCTATGACGCCAAGGGCAGCGGCGAGGGCGTGAAGCGCTTTCTGGCCGGCACCGTGGATTTCGGCGCCAGCGATGCCGCGCTTTCGGACGCGGAGCTCAAGCAGGTCGATCCCCAGCGGGGCGCCCTGATGATCCCCATGACCGCCGGGATGGTGGTCCTCGCCTACAATATTCCGGGCGTGGCCGAGGGTCTGGTGCTCAGTCGCGCGGTCTATGCCGACATCTTCGCCGGCCGTATTCGCCAGTGGAACGATCCGCGGATCAGCGCGGCCAATCCCGGCCTGACGCTGCCCGCCAAGCCGATCGTCCCGGTCGTGCGGCGTGACTCCAGCGGCACCACCTTCGTGATGACCAATCATCTGGCGCGGGTCGACCCCGACTGGGCGCAGCAGGGTCCCGGCGTCGGTAAGTTGGTGGATTGGCCGGGTGCCGCCATGACCGCCAGCGGCAACGCCGGGGTCGCCCAGCGGGTCAAGATCACCGACGGTTCCATCGGCTATATGGAGTACGAGTTCGCCGAACGGCTGGGACTGCCCATTGCGATCCTGCACAATAAGGCTGGGCAGCCGATCGTCCCCAGCCCGGCCGCGGGGCAGGCGGCACTGGCCTCGGTGACCGAGATCCCGGCGGACTTGCGGGTCTTTGTCCCGGACCCCGACGGGCCGGACGCCTATCCGATCGTCGGCTATTCCTGGCTGCTCTTGAACGCGCGCTATGCGGAACCGGCCACGGCCGCGGCACTCAAGGACGCCCTGGCCTGGGGGCTCGATCAGGGTCAGTTGGTCGCGAGGGATATGGGCTATGTGCCCTTGCCTGCGGCCATGATCGCCAAGGCGAGCGAGGTGCTGGCACGGGTTGAATGATGTCATTGCCGGTCGTGATGACCATCGCGCCGCAGCGGCGCGACAGCGCGCGCAACCTGCTGCATTATCTCAGTCGCTCGGGGTGCTGGAGCCGCATGCCCTGGCGAGCCTCAACGCCGTGATCGAGGTCCTGGAGCAGATTCAAGACCCCGCGCCCGGCGGCGGGCACCCGCTCCCGCCGCCCACGCCCCCGGTGGACTTCAAGTCCGGCCCCCAGCGGCTGCGCGAGCACACCCAAGCCTTATTGGGATCTGATCCCCAGGGCCGCCACGTGCGCATCATGGTCAGCATGCCGAGTGAGGCGGCGACCGATGCCCAACTCGTCCGGAACCTGGTCGAGGTCGGGATGGACGTGATGCGCATCAACTGCGCCCATGATGGCCCGGCGGAGTGGGCGGCGATGGTCGACAATCTGCGCCTGGAGGTCAGCGGCGGGCTGCTTGCTGAACTCGCCGTGGGCGACCAGCTCGACTTCACCGACGCCCGCGGTCAGGCGCATTGCCTGCAGGTGCGCGAGTTTCAAACCCGCCGCTACACCAAGGGTCTGTCTGGATATCAGGTAAGAAGGCCATACCAGTCGGTCGGCAGCGGCACCGGGGTGCGCAACGTCATCAACCGCACCTTTGATTTTGGCGCCAGCGACGCTGCCATGACCGACGAGGGTCTGCCGCCTGCAGACCCGTCGCGCGCAGCCCGAGGCCATCCAGCTGCACGAGATCGACGCCATCGGATTGCCCGCGCCAGTCGCGGAACCGGGGCTCGCTGGCATCGAGCGTTGCGAAGTGGGCGTTGGTGCTGAAGTCACTGCCGCCGTTGACGACGAGGTAGCGGCCCGGCCCCAACGGGAATGCCAGGTTCGCCACCGGCCCTGGCGGCGGGGTGCGGCTGTGCAGCGCAGCGGCGGTGCCAACCAACGACACGGCGCCCAAGCTGAGCCAGGTACAGCCCGGTCATGGCGACCACTCGCAGGTCAACGACGTGACGGTGCCGTGGAAGTACGGCTTGCGCCCTGCGGACCGCATCCAGACGACCTCGCCCGTGAATGGCACGGTCATGCCATCGTGTGCCCGGTAGTCGGACCAGTGACCTTCCCAGGGGAACATGACCAGGTCCTTGCCCACCGCGGCGCCGCGCGCTTCGGCAAAGAAGCGCATGAATTCGCCGCGGGCCATCTCGCCGCCGCCATGGGCATCGGCGACCGGTTGCGAATGCCCAGTGCCGTTGCCTGTAGCGCGAACCGCGCGTAGCAGCGCCCGCCGTCCACCCAGTGCGCCTTGTCGGTCGACTGGCCGATGAACACCGCGATGCCAGCCGAACTGCGCACCTGGCGTGCGGCCTTGTCGTTCTCATCCTTGGTCGTGAAGATCCAGCCGAAGACCCGGTCGCCGATCCAGGTCGGGGTGTTTGGGTTGCCCGTGGTCAGGCTGTACAGCCCATCGCCCGTGCGCACCGCAGCGGCGCCGTTGAAGCGGATCCAGGCCTTGAGTTCGTTGACGAAGGCGGCGTCGGCCGCCTGGGCGATGTTGCCTTGAACGACGTAGTCCACGCAGGACACCCAGCCGCCAAGTGTCCGCGCACACCGCTGCGTAGCGGTCTGCCGCGGGCACCGGGGAACAGCCGGACAGCGCCAGCGGGCGACGCATTGGCGGCTGCTAGCGTCTGTGCGCTGCCGAACCCCGGAATTCCGGCTCGCGAATTAGGCAAACTGCCCCCGGAACTGAGGCCCCCAGGCGAAATAGGCCGAAAGCACGGCGCCCGACCGGTTAAACAGACACGGTTGAGGGCATTTTCTGACGCATCCTATCTGTTGTCCACCACCAGCACCACCTCATCATCGCCGCGGTTGGCGGCGTCCTCGCGTGCGCGAGCTTCAGCTTCCAGCGCGTTAGCCTCGGCTTCACGGGCATGGGCTTCAGCCTCACGCGCGTGATTCTCAGCGATTTCTGCGGCCTTCCTCGCTTCTTCCGCATCGCTTGGTATTTCAACGGTTAACATTTCTTACTCCAAAAATAGAAACGACACAATTGGCTTAAAGCAGCATTGATAGACAGGTGTCCGGCATGGTCCTGCTTGAAACCATCCCCAGTTGGTGCCCGGATTACGCCGGCCAGCTTCCCAGCCATTCGTAACTGGTGCTGCCATAGCGGTCGCCGCGGCCGTTGGTGTCACCGAAGCCAGTGCCCTGGCGACAGCGGCTGTTAGAGCCGCAGTGCCGTCCTTTGCTATGGCCGTTGCCGGGATACGGATCATTCCCACGTCTTCGCTTCGGGTGCGTCGGTATCGTTAACGAGATCACCCTGGAGTGATATTGCGGCTCGGTGTCGAGACTAGCGACGAGCGCCGTCGCGGTCTGTGCGGCATCACACCTAGCCCGATCTTGGAGTTCCGGGGACAGTATACGTAACTCTCGTCAAGCCCCGGGCCTTCCAGAACCGTATAGAGACCAACGCTGCTGATCGCCGAATCCAGCAGATCGGGCGGCTCCCGGCTGCTGGGGTACCCAACCATCTTGCATGAACTTGGTGTTCCGGTTCGACCGATAGGCGCTTTCCCACGGTGTTCTCTGGTGCCGAGGGTCCCCCGCACCGGGGCTTGGCGGCTCCGCTGCCGGGTCAATCCGCCCGCCGCGGCCTGCTCAATCGTTATAATTCTGTCACGTCTTCCTGTCACACTCCTTGGCTGTCTACGCGGAACCCGCACGGCCCCTCCCGTCCATCTCAACCTGATCAATTTCGAGACGACCGAGGCGCAGGGCCAGGACCTGCTGAAGGTCGAGGGCTTTCTGGTCGCCTCCCCGGTGGTAATCGCCGTGTGGGAACCAGGCGGCGGGGATTCAATGACGATCAGCTTGAGTTAGAATGCCGCCACGGGTAGGGCGAAGCGAAATGATGCAGGGGTTCTCCTCGCGCCCGCGCAGGAGTCCAAGGCTTCAGCCTTGGTCCGCGGGCGCCAAGGCTGAAGCCTTAGACTCCAAGTGGGTCTTTTCGCGCGCAGTCTGACGTTTGATTGACCACTGTCCCAAGGAGCGAACATTGGGGAAACCGCGGCTGAACTTGCCCGAGATCGAGTCATGCCTGCGCGCGGTGCAGCGGGATTTCGCGTGGATCAATGCCACCCTGGACAGCCCGCGCGACCCGCTGCGGGACGAGGTGCTGGAAAACCTGCTGGCGGGTTATGAGTATGTCGACTCGCTGCTCGCGGCGGATCTGGACCCATTCGCGCTCGGCAACTCCAAACATCTTTTGCAGCTCAATTACCTGGTGCTTTGCGGGACCCGCGAGCTGGCCTATGAGGAATGTGCTCGGCACGCGCGCGAGACCGAGCAGCGCTACTATGACGACACCAACCCCGGCGGCGCGCGCGCCTTCATGAATGCGATGGCTGACCAACGCGGCAAGAGCGTCTGGCGGCGCGCCGCCGGTGCCTATATCCAGATGCTCTCGGCGCCCCAACTCTTCATCGAGGGAAACCATCGTACGGGGGCCCTGGTGATGAGTTGCCTGCTGTGTCGGGAAGGTCACCCGCCATTCGTGCTCACAGTCGGCAACGCCAAGGCTTATTTCGACCCGTCCACGGTCGTCAAGGGCTGCCGCAAGCGCAGTCTTCATGCGCTCATGGCAATCCCGAAACTGCGCAAGCGTCTCGCCAAGCTCATCGAGAAAGAGGCGGATCGACGCTTCTTGAAGCGCTAAAAGCGCACCTTCAGCGTCACGCCCGCAACGGGGGCGGTGGCGTAATCCGCATCCGCGAGTTTGTCGCCCTGGGCGTTTTCCAGTCGCAGGTTGCCCGCCGTCTTGGCCCCGGCGATCAGGCTCAGGCTGGCGAAGCGCCCGAGGGTGCGTACGACGCCCAGGTAGACCGGGATGGAGCTGTCCTGGCCCACGCCGTTGGGGGCCGGGTCCTGGTCGTTCAGGCGAAATCGCTCGTTCTCGTAACGCGCGCCCAGACTGAGGGTCCAGCCGTCCGCGGGCCGCCATTCCAGGGCCAGGCCGGGTCCGCGGCTGGCCGCGAGACCGCCGCCGGTGTTCAGGCTCAGGGTGTCGGTCATCCGCCAGTCCACTGCGAGAATCGGGAACACGCTGGCGTCACCCTCGATCTCGGAGAAGGCGCCGAACCCAGGACCGATGGTCAGGCGATCACTGACCCGGTAACTGGCGGCGGCCAGCACGCCGCCGAACGCCCCGTCATCCAGCGCGGCGTGGTCCTCCGCGGCCCAGCGCATGCTTGGCAGAACGAACAGGGTCCACCGGTCCCCCAGGCGAGCGTTCAGGCTGACCCCCGCCTGGGCGCTGCGGATGGTCGACCAGGGCGCGGCGGCGGCGAGTTCCTGCGCACCGGCCGCGAAGTCGTACGCGAGCTCAACGTAACCCAGGTTCAGTCCGAGCCGCAGACTGGGCGTCAGGCGCCGGGCGACGCCGATGCGCACCGCCGTTTCATCCATCGCGACCGTGCCGCCGCCATTGATGTCCACGCTGAATTGGTGGGCGCCCAGCGCTTCGATCGACAGACCCCAGGGTTTGGCCGGCGGTTCGGCCGCCCAGACCCAAGGCGAGACGAGCAGTAACGTCACCCAAAGGCAGGCAACAGGGAGTGAACGCATCGGAAAGTCTCGGGTGGATTTCATGCTCATCGCACAATGCTGACTACTTTGCTGGGAGTTATAGCAGGAACAGGGTCGCGAGTCCCAGGAAGATGAAGAATCCGCCGGAATCGGTCAGCGCGGTGACCAAAACCGAGCTGCCGAGCGCCGGATCGCGGCCAAACCGCTGGCGGATCAGCGGGATCAAGACCCCGGCGGTCGCGGCCAACAGCAGGTTGAGCGTCATGGCGCCGCTCATCACCAGACCCAGATAGGGGTTTTGGTAGAGCCACCAGGCCAGGAGCCCAACCACGCCGCCCCAGACGATGCCGTTGATCATAGCGACGCCCAGTTCCTTGGCCAGCAGCCGCCACATGGCACTGGGGTCGACTCGGCCCATGGCGATCGCCCGCACGATCATCGTAATGGTCTGATTGCCGGCATTGCCGCCAATGCCGGCAACGATCGGCATCAGTGCCGCCAGGGCCACCAGCTTTTCGATCGAACCCTCGAACAGGTCGATCACCCGCGAGGCGGCAAAGGCCGTGATCAGATTGATCGCCAGCCAGGCCCAGCGATTCTGCACCGAGCGAATCACGGGTGCGAAGATGTCTTCCTCTTCGCGCAGACCCGCGCTGCTCAGGATTTCCGCTTCGGACTCCTCGCGGATCTGGTCGACCATGTCGGCCACCGTGACGCGGCCAAGTACCCGGCGCTCCGCGTCGATCACCGGCACTGAAATGAGGTCGTAGCGTTCGAACGCCTTGGCCGCGTCCCCGGCGTCGTCCTCCGGGGCCAGGGTGATCAGCGACTTCCCCTTCATGACCGTCGAGACCAGCAGGTCTTGCTCATTGATGAGCAGGGACTCCAGGGTCAGGATACCGCGCAAACGCTCCTCACGGTCGATAACGAACAGCTTGTCGGTGTGATCGGGCAAGGCTTCGAACCGGCGCAGGTAGCGCAGCACCACCTCCAGGGTCACGTCCTCGCGCACGGTGACCATATCGAAGTCCATCAGGGCACCGACCGTCCCCTCCGGATAGGACATGGCGGCGCGCACCTGCTCCTGCTCCTCCTGATCGAGCGAATCGAAGACATCCTGCATCACCTCCGGCGGCAGGTCGGGGGCGAGGTCGGCCAGCTCGTCCGCGTCCAGCGTTTCCGCGGCGGCCTTGAGCTCCTCGGGGTCCATGCGCTCGATCAAGGTGGCGCGGACGGCATCCGAGACCTCCAGCAGAATCTCGCCATCCTTGTCCGCGCGCACCAGGTCCCAGATGAAGCGGCGGTCATCGAGCGGCAGCGCCTCGAGGATCTCGGCGATGTCCGCGGGATGCAGGCGATCGAGCTTGCGCCTCAGCCGCGCCAACTCCTGCCTGGAGGAAATCGATTCCACCAGATCCTGATGCGGCATGTGTTGGCGCTGGACCAGAGTCTCGACCAGCCGGTGACGCGACAGCAGATCCTGTACGTCGTGCAGGTGGCGATGCAGGGCATCCGGATCACGTGACTTCTGCTCATTCATGCGTGCGGTGCCGGGTCCAGGGTCGCGAACGGAGGAGGGGATTCAGGCCCGCACTCTAATGGAACCGGCTACCGCATGGCGAGATGCATCGGTGGGTGGTGCTCGATGATGCCGCGGGTTCCCGCAGCACAGCAGATCCAAGTTGCCCGTGTCGCTGGACAGCCATCGCAACGGGCGCGCATCCAGACCCTCAGGCACGAGGAGGGAGAGCGCGTTCGGCGAACAGCGGCTCAGGCGGCCAGCGGCACGGCATCCTGGCCGACATCCACCGCCTGGGTCAGCGCGTCGTGGGCCAGGGTATCCAGGTCGACCAGGGTCGTCTGGCCATCCAGGTGTCGGCGGAGCGTCTTCTTGAGGTAGGCGTCCCAGTCATTGTCCCACCGGGTCGGTTCACTGCACCAGGTGGAGAGTGTGGAAATGGCCGAGTCGTCCGTCTGTCCACGGGCGATCTGCACCAGCCGGGTGAGGTGCTGCCCCTCCGGGAAACGCTCGATCAGATGGCGCCAATGGTCGGGGCCGACGTCCTGCGGGGTGAGGGCGAGACGGACCGGCAGGGATCCGGCGAAGCGGCCGATCCGCCCAATCATCTCCAGCCGATGCTCCGGGACCGCCAGCCCTTTGACCACTTGGGCATAGGCGTCCGCGGAGTCGGCCAAGGCGGCATCCACCAGACTTAGGGCCTCGGCCCGGCGCTCCGATCCGAGTCCGAAGAGCAGGTCGGCCTGGCCCACCCGACCGATCCGTTGCAGGCGGGGGAGTCCTGTTTGCTCCGAGGCCAAAGCACGCTCGGCGGCCTCCGCGTCCCAGTGGACACCCTGGACGGCGCCGCCGCGTCGGCGCGGCTCCCGCAGGTGGGCACGCTGCTCCTCCTGACCGGCGGCGCCGGCCGCGATCAGACGCTTGAGCGTCGTCATCCAGTGGTCATTTCCATAGTCATGACGATAGCGCTCCAACACCTCAGCGGCTTCCGGGCCCCGTCCCTCGGCGACCAGGAGGCAGCCAAGGGTGTAGAGGGCGACGGCATGCTCTGCGCGGCCGAGATAGTCGCGCAGCAAGCTCAGTGCCTCGTCGGCGCAGCCCCGCAGCCACAGCACCCGTGCCAACTCGACGAAAGTGGGCTTATTGTCCGGATCGAGGACGGCGGCCTTGCGCAGCAGGGCCTCAGCCTCAGCGAGCGCGCCTCGGCCGCCCCACGCGAGGGCGAGGTCGATGTATAGCGCCGCGTGGGACGGGACGCGGCGCACTGCCTCCCACAGCACCGCCTCGGCCAGGTGCGGATGGCCCAGACGGTCGAGGGCGGTGGCGCGAATGCTCCAGGCATGACCGTTGGACGGGGACCAGAGCAGGGCGCGGCGGGTCAAGGCGAGCGCCTGGCCGGGGGCCTGCTCCATCACGATGCTGGCGATGTTGTTGCAACTCGTCACCAGGTAATAGCTCTCGCCTGTTGCATCGGCATAGCGCTCCACCTGGTCAAGCAGCGCGGTCATATCCCGCCACCGCCTTTCGGTCAACCCCTCCTCGCGGCACTCCCGTTTCATTTCATTGATAATGCGGGGAATGTCCTTGGGCAGGGGTGGCACGCGCCGCGGCTTCCCGACCGTAGCGGGCGCTTTGAGCGCCGGGTCGGCGTCCTTCAGCCAGCCGGTAAAGGGGTGGGCGCCGATGCGAGGATCGTCGAGGATCGCCTGCCACTCGCCGTGCCAGAATCCGGGCTGGCGGGGGAAAGCGGCCTTGAGCGCACGCCATTCCCGCACCGCTTCGCCCCTTGAATAGTCGTTGTCCGGCAGCAGCGCGGCCCACCGGGCCAGCCCGACGATGAGGTCATGCGATGGTCCGCCCGCTGGCCCGCCGGGGGCTTTGGCAAGGCCGAGCAGGGCGGCGCCGAGTCGATGCCGCAGCCGGGGGATCGCCGCCTCTTCGCAGGCTCTGAACCAGAGGAAGCGCAACTCGCTGCCCTGTTGCAGATGAGCGGCGGCAACGAGGACCGCCCGGCCCAGATCGAAGGTGGCGTCCATGCTGAAGCCGTCGGCCCAGCGCAGCAGGTCGAGCAACCCGACCCGCACCCATGCGCTGCTTTCGGGCAATTCCAACCGCCAGGCGGCCCGGAACGCTTCGCCGGTTTCGCGGATGAAACGCTCCGCGCCCCCCGGCCGGCCGAGCAGCCCATCGGCGTTCGCCCGCCGGGCCTTGAGCCAGTCCAACAGTGCCCGGTCGAGCAGTGGCCATTCAGACGCCTCGGTCGGCAGATCGCCCAGCAGGGCCATCAATGCCTCGCTCGGGCTGGCCCTTTGCAGGCCGGGCAGGTGGGCGACGCCACGCAGCAGCGTATCCACCGCCCGTCCCGGATCGGCGGTGAGTCGATCCAACCAGGGATGCCGAGGTGCAAGCAGTGCCGGGCTCAGGCTCATGGGACTCCGAAGTCGTTCCGGTCGCTGAGGAGTTGAAGACAGGCCAGGTGATCGCCGCGCAGCCGCGCGAGCCGTTCGGGCTCGATATGGGCGCGCGTCGTGATGGCGCCCACTTTGCAGAGGTGTCTTAGCGCGTAGTCGATCCTCAAATGCAGCACTTCGGAGGCAAGCCGATCACAGTCGTCGTAGCCGGCGAGGTTCAGGGTCCGACCGTAATCCTGCTCCCGCGGCGATGGATGAAAGACCTCGTAAGGTTCCGCATCGAGCGCGGTAGGCACGGCGAGGGGATGCGCGGCGCCGAGCTTCACGGCGCGGGCGGCGACTTCCTTCACCTTGCAGCACATCAGCGCGACCGGGTGTGGGCCATAGGCGCGAGCCGGCGGCAGGTGGGCCAGGCCGAGGCGGTCGCGCAGTCGTAGGGGCCAGTCGGTGGCCTGGATGTCCCGCTCCAGTTCCTGGGCGAAAGCGGCGAAGCGCGGCCTGACGGCAAAGGGATTTTGATTGAGAGACCGACAGACCTCCTGGAGCAGTGCTTTGGCCTCACCGACGCTGGGATTCGAGTCCTGGCGCTGGTTCTGATAGATGGCCAGGATGTGCTCGAGGTCCGCAAGCGAGCCCACCTTGGTCTCGCCAAGGGCATAGTCCAGGGACTCGATCCGGATGAGGACCTGCTCGCTGCCGAGATCGGACCAGACCGCCGGTGCGAGGGCGGCCCCGGCATTCAGCGGCAGAAAGGTCTCCGGCAGTTCGGTGTAGACCGAGCCTGACAGGTAGTCCATGTGGCTTTCGAGCCAGTCCTCGTAGACCGGTCCGGCCGGCCCATGCGCGGTCTCGTAGTGAGCCTGTCGTGCCTGATCGACACGTTCCTCGAAACGGACGTTTTCTGCCCGCGCCCGCAAGACGACATCGCCCGACTCGATCAGCTCACGAAGCAGGCCGTCGAGGACGGGGTTTGAAAAGCGCATTTAGTCGTTTATCCCTTTGACGAACCAGCGATTGCAACAAAAAATCCCAGGCTGAAAGAAAACTTTACCAGTCCGTACCTTGATGCACAACCTCTAGAGATAAAGCTTGAGCAGCGGCGATGCGGGATTAGGTGGACTGCGCTGCGCTTGTCCACGGCCTGACGGATGATCAAGGCCGCAACGCGCAAGGCGTTGCGTGGCGCCACCCGTCCGCTGGAGCGGCCGGACGGCATTCCCAACCGCTGAGATTGGGTAAGTATTCGCCGCAGCAGCCAATCCGCCGCCGCAAGGCGGCGACTGGGACCGCCGACAGCCTGTCGGCCCTGGTGCGAAGCGCCGGGTTCTTTGGCTTTTTTCAACGCTTTGTCAGGCTTTCATCGGTTCCGAATGCCGCCTGACGGCGGCGGGCCGGCAGGCTGCCGGCGGTCCCGCACGCGGCTTCGCCGCGGTGTTGGCGAATACTTTCATAATCTCTGGAGCGTGGGACCGAGAACCGCGCTGTCGCGGCATTTTACTCATCTGTCGCGGCATATCACACACATGCTTCTGATCTGAAGCAGGAATGTCAAAAATCACTACCACGGCATTCGACTGCTGAGATATCTTCAGGTTTTTCCGCGCTATCCTGCCGTTGGGCGGCGTTCCGGTCATGAAGGAGTCTGAACACATGCAGTTGCGTCTGAAATCCTGTGCCGCATTTCTTGCCCTTTACGCTATGCCGGGCATGGCAGCGGATACTACCGCCACGCTGGGCGAAGTCCTTGTCACGGCGCCCCAGGATGTCCCGCTCAGCTCCGGTTCTACGACCCTGAGCACCGCCGAGATCGCGCGTAAGCGCGCCCGCACCAGCGACACCGCCAGCCTGCTCGTGGGCATTCCTGGTGTGAGCGTCTACGGCGCCGGGGGGGTGTCCAGCCTGCCGGTTATCCGCGGACTGGCGGATGATCGCCTGCGGACCAAGGTGGATGGCATGGACCTCGTCGCGGCCTGTCCGAACCACATGAACTCCCCGTTGTCCTCCATCGATCCGACGGCGGTCGATCGCATACAAGTCTATTCCGGTGTGACGCCGGTGAGCGTGGGCGGCGACAGCATCGGCGGCAGTATCCTGGTGGAGTCGGCAGCCCCTGTCTTTGCGAATCCCGATCAGTATCTCGCGACGGGTGACGCCGGTACTTTTTATCGCAGCAATGGGGATAGCTGGGGAGGTAACCTCTCCGGTACATTCGCCACCGAGAATTTAAGCTTTCATTACGCCGGCGCCTATGCTCAGTCGGACAACTACAAGGCCGGCGGCGATTTTAAGGACTATAACTTCACGGGTCGGGTCGGACACACCCTGCCGTTGGATGAGGTGGTCTCCACCGCCTATGAGGCCATCAACCAATCCGTCAGGTTCGCCTGGAAAAACGACGACAATCTGCTGAATTTCACCTACGCCAACCAGCATATTCCCTATGAAAACTATCCGAACCAGCGGATGGACATGACGGATAATCTGAGCGACCAATTCAACTTGGCCTACACCGGCAACCAAGGTTGGGCCACGCTGAAGGCGCGGGCCTACTACGAACATACGCAGCACGAAATGGATTTTGGTGATGACAAGCGGTTTTGGTATGGCCCCGGGAATCCGCCGAGCGGCTCCGGGGGCGATGCCGCGCTCAACGGGACGCCTTGCGCGCCGATCTCCGGCGTCAGCGTGATCAAGGGCATGATGGTGGGTTGTGCCGCCGGCATGCCGATGGCTACCGACGGCAAGAATACCGGGGTCACGGTCAGCGCCGACATTCCGCTGGTCAAGAGCGACCTGTTACGCGTGGGCGTCGAGTACCAGAATTATCGCCTGGACGATTGGTGGGATCCCTCCGGCGCCGGCATGTGGCCTTATGTCTTCTGGAATATCAACGATGGCAAACGCGACCGCTTTGCCGTCTTCGGCGAGTGGGAGATTCGCAAGAACCGTTGGATGCATATCGTGGGTCTGCGCTTTGAAAACGTCGCCATGGATGCCGATCCGGTGCACCGCTACAATCTTGATACCTACCCGACCAGCGGGGTCGGCGGTCTGGGTAACCAGACCCGTGATGCGGCGCTCTTCAACGCTCAGTCACGCGAACAGACGGACAACAATTGGGATTTTTCCTGGCTCGCCCGTTTCACCCCTGACGCCAACCAGACCTACCAGATGGGCCTTGCTCAAAAGACTCGCTCGCCCAATCTATATGAGCGCTATACCTGGTCGACCTGGCAGATGGCCGCCTTCATGAATAACTTCGTCGGCGACGGCAATGGATATGTGGGAAACCTGGATCTGCAACCGGAAGTCGCCGGCATCCTCAGTCTCACCGCGGACTGGCACGATGCCAACGAGGCGCAATGGGGTATCACGGTAACACCGTACTATACTTATGTGCAGGACTACATCGACGCCGTACAGTGGACTCGACACTCAATGCTCCCCGCATAGCGCCGGTGGTCGATAATTTTACCGTGCTCAAGTATTTCAACCAATCGGCCGTGCTCTACGGTCTGGACCTCTCGGCGCACTACCTGGTGGCACGCGGCACCGGTATTGGCGATTTCACGGCCCAGGTCGCGGCGAGTTACACCAAAGGTGAAAATCAGGATACCGGGGATAACCTCTATAACATGATGCCGCTGAACGCAAAGCTCGCTCTCGTTCAGGAGATCGGCCACTGGCGCAATACCCTGGAGGGTGAGTTCGTGGACGCTAAGAACGAGATCTCTCAAGTGCGTAATGAAATGCAGACCGCGGGCTATGGGCTCGCTCATCTGCGCAGCCGCTATGAGCGAAAGACCTGGAGTGTGGAGGTCGGTATCGAAAACCTGTTTGACCGCTCCTACGACCTGCCGCTGGGTGGCGCCTATGTCGGCCAAGGTACGACCATGACCATCCCGCCCGTACCTAATTCTACTTCGTCACATTGGCAGTGTTTAGCCCGATCGCTCACGCCGTTGT